>ERZ1048068.267-NODE-267-length-48186-cov-9.342108_pt1 | contig 48186 bp, 57 predicted proteins | sample MGYA00383098_ERZ1048068 | MGnify/ENA primary metagenome ERZ1048068 (study PRJEB29581, sample SAMEA5548368) | metagenome | biome: marine; feature: coastal; material: water | depth 1 m | study: Short-term variability in the microbial, nano- and picoplankton dynamics...
GGGGTCTGAGGATGGTGTTAATTGGCATTTTGATAGGCCGCCATGGTCAGAAACGACTGTCCCGGCTCCTGTCCCGGCTCCTGTCCCGGCTCCTGTCCCGGCTCCTGTCCCGGCTCCTGCCCCGGCTCCAGCCCCGGCTCCATGCCCTGCTCATAATGGTGACCAGGCTGCCTGCTGCGCTGCGGACGGATGTGCCTACGCTGCTGGAAATGACTGCATCGCCGAAGCAAACCTTGCCGGGAATCCGAACCTGTGCAATGCATTGTCTGCCCCTTGCCTCGAGAACCAACATGTTAGCTCAGGAAAATGCGAAGAGTGTCCCGCAGGTAGATTTAAAGCTGAAGGTGACCAACCTCCTAAAAATTCTGAATGCTGGCCGGAGGGATCATGCGGTGGTGACTTTTGCACGGGTGCCAACACTGAGTCATGCACAAATAATATCTGTGTATGCACGTCAGGCTTCGGTGGTACAACATGCGAGAGAGATATTACACCTTCTGGTGTAGAGGAGCTACTGCGCGAATCGAGAAAGAAGGCATTGCCATCGAAAGAAGACATCATTGAGAGACAAAATGTAATTAAAACCTTTGCGCGTGATACCTTAAGACAAAAGATCAAGGAGGGTATATCTGTAAAAGAAGCCATTGGCCAGACAAAGGTTGTTATAGAACCACAGGACCTGCCACAGAGGGCTCAGGCCATTGTACAGCAACTCGCCAAAATACCAGTGGTTGCGGTCGCACCAGCAAACAAAGATGAGGAGGACACCTGTGATCAGGGAGTAGATACGCCAGGGTGCAGTATGGTGGATATTAGCTCAGATCCTGGTGAGTTAGTCATACTATCTACAGATCCTGATCCGGGGAGTTGGTCTGTAATGGCGTCAGGAGTTGACATTACATCTAAACAAACGAGAGTATCAGAGTTTGTCTACGAGATGCAGTGCTGGGACGGTGCATGGGGTGCGAAGGAGATAATAGATACAACTAATGGGGCACAACTATACGAATGTAATGGTAATGTGATAATGATTTCATCACAGGCAGGCATCTGCACCCCAACGACATGTAATAATGGGAATTGCACCATAGACGGATCTTCTTATGTGTGCTCATGCGAGGCAGGGTGGTCCGGAGATCATTGTGACGAGGCATCTGTACTTAGCCAGTGCCACGAATTTGACTGTTCTAACTATGGTGGTCGTAAAAATCTAGACCACTGTGGTGGAACATGCAGCGCATCTCTTTGCTGTAACCACGCCACAAAGACAGCCTTTAATGCTATTTGCGATGCTCTGACAACCTCGGCCGATTATGTGTCAAATAAATGCTGCCACCGAGATATTTGTATTTAAAGACTTGGCTTACTTATAAATGCAATGGTTAAAACGAAAGTGGAGATTCTTGAAATGGAAATACACTATGATAAAAAATAGAATAAGATATGGCAACTATTATGTATAATGATGAGAGAAAATGAGTACTTGTATTAAAATTTTGTATTTTAAATGTGCTATCCATGGAAGAGAAAGAAATTGAACCACTATCAACCTATAAAAGAAGAAGAGTGTGCCATTTGTTTAGGAAAGATCAGGAGAGATGCCTCTTCGTGCCCTGCGTGTAAGAAAGGAATGCACAGGATGTGCTTTATGAGATGGAAATACTCGTGCATGAAAAGAGAAGTAGACTTCACGTGTCCCATGTGTAGATATAGATTTACATTATAATTTTAGCCACGAGTCATTCTGAAAGTGTACTATTAATTCGTTTTGCTGTCTGTAAATGATACTATGGTTTCCGCAACATATTTCGAAAGCCATCGTCCTAGAATATATAAAACAATTTAAGTTCGGAACTTTCCAACAAATAATACAGGACAGAATACATTCCAGGTTCCCTGCATATGACCATAACAAAATATACGTAGATGATTTTTTTAAGGAAATTGATACACAGTGTTCTATATGCTTGGAGCTGGGTGACTACCAGCTCTCGTGCGGACACGTTTTCCATAAGAGGTGTATATCTGAATGGAAGAAGCGGAAAAACTCATGTCCCATCTGCAGGGCAGACATCTAAACAATGTTGACACACAGGACAAGTTTGTTTCCACCTGGCCCACTCATCAATACACTTCCTGTGAAAGATATGACCACAGCCTAATTTTATTTTGGTAAATTTAGATTTGAGACAAATAGTACATCGAATTCTTTTTCTTGTTCTCGTGCCTATACATTTAACCTTTTCACCTTTCGTCATTTCGCGGTAGTAAGACTCTATTGACTCTTCAACAATACTGGCTTCTAGTATCTCGTTTGAAACTTCTATAGAAAAGGTCCCTTCCTTCACCCTTGGCATATTTCGCTTAATCCACTCTTCCATGTCATCAAATGTCGGAAGAACACCACCCGCAATCTCATCAGTATACTTTTTCCTGACCCTGTAAAAACATTCCTCATGAGGTGTGCCAATAAGATGCTTCCGAAAAATCCACATTTAGTAAGGATATAGCATATTTAAGTATCCTTCACAACCATTAAAAATAATCTGAGTCTTCTTTCTACGTCTGATTGGAGTCGCGTTAGCATCTCATTTTCGTGATGATAATTTCGTTGGAACCATCTTTCCTTCGTGGTGGTAGATGCATACTCTAAGGAATCCACACCCCTCTCTAGTAATTCTTTTGACTTGAACGTTGGGTGCTCCTCATTAATATTTCTATATTTTTTTAGTATACTTTTTGCAGCGACGAGCAAAGCAGCGCTGTCGTCATGCAGTGTTTCACACTCCAAAACATAATCGGATGTAATATTAAATATTCTGTTGGCTATATGCGAAGTGCCATAGTACACGACAGGAATAAACAAAAGATATGCCATTCTTATTATAATATGGTGTATTTATATTTACCTGGTTATTTCAAGAGATGGTCAAATTAAAAAAAATTAAACGATTTGATATAGTCAAATATGGTGGTCACGAGTGGTATGTAAAAAAAAAGAAAGAGCACAAATGTCTCTTAGTACGAAGAGATGTAAAATCAGGTGTAGCTATATGGGCACCTAGAAAAAAAATTAAATTGGTAACCAGCCAGTGGAGATCACAATTAAAAAAAAATGATCCCATATCTGTGTTCTTAGGTGGTATATGGTGCGCCGCAAGTGTTCTTAGACGCGAGGGTAATGTCTTATGCGCGCAGTTAAGTTTTACCAATTTCACTCTAAGACTACAACAAGACTCTGGTCGTATAAGAGAAGATATACACGATTACCCCCTGTGGAAAGAGGATATTACCCAGCATGTTATGCACGACACGCTCCTACGGATAGAGAGAGCGCCTGGTGTTTTATTTCCAATGGAGTATGCCCAAGGCACACCGGTTCCAACCCCAAAGCCCAAGTACATAACGACTGTCCAGTTTCCAATTCAAGCAATGCCCTCCTTCTCTATGAAACTATACAAGTATTTATCCGAGGAGGAAATCATGCACGACATTCACTCTTCAATGATATCAGACATGCCTCTGCTGCTGCGACAAATCGTCACACAGTATGTTAAATTTAGAAGAAGACCTTATCCGATTGAAAACAACCTGCTCCAATATTTTGTTGAGAAGGCTTTACTCAACAATGATCACACAAAAGTACAAGAACTCATGACAGTTTGTAATAATGAGGACGTAATGGTTCGGAACGAATGGGCAGTCCGAGAGTATTTCTCCTGCCCTTTTTTTGACGTCAGAGTCCGAGTCTCGTCGTGTCTCGAAATTGATCTTTTTTTCAATAGCGTTTTTGGAGAACCTGTACCAGCACCTGTGAAGCAAATACTCTTATCAATATCCAAACCATTGAAGTACGCACCCACAGTCTATCAAATAGATTCATCACCGTGCCTTCAGCATGTCATTTCTCGAATGCTTGGCATGGAAGAGACTCCATTACAGGCGCTGCATCTCAGGGAGGTTAACGGGTTTTTCTTAACAGAAGATGCTGGTTTCTGTAAAAAAAGTTTCAACATATTCGGTGGCATTATTAATGTCTATGGCTTGGACGCAACTGCGCTCGTGCACCAGATAATAAAAAGATCACCATACAAGACTCTGGTCATCGTTGATCCAAACACACTGCAGACGTGGTCACGGTTTCCTCACTGGTATGGAAAAAGAAAAGAGGATGGCATCGTCGTCGTCACAACGAAAGCGACCCTCACCCGGAGCTGGTCCGAACTGAAAGCCTTTAAGCGTATTATATCACTTGTCATGCCAAAACCTAACTCGGTTTTTTTAGAAATTCTTCAAAAGTTCAGTGCAAACATTCGCTGGGCTGTATGTAAAACAGCGAACGAACATCTGGGTTGGCACATGTTAGGTCAAAAACCAGATGTCAGAGCAAGAATATGTCTTTCAAAATTGCAAATGGAACAGATGGGTGTCCTTTTCCCGATTATGACTTTACAAAAGATTATTTGCGACTGTGACCACACATCTTACAGACAGATTTTCGAAAACACGTTTTGGATGCGTGATCGAAAAGTTGACGACTATTTATCCAAATTTCTCCTTCATCCTTCACTTGTTCCCGTACACATCCGAGGCCAGAAATTAGATGTTTGTGAGGGTACGATTGATGTCATAGCGAAAAGATTTAACGTGAAGGAGGAACTTCTCAAGAACAGAGTGACGGAGACGTGCTCTGTATGTTTAGAGAGCATTACAAACCCCTCTGTCACATCCTGCGGGCATGTTTTTTGTGAGACTTGTGTAAGGGAACTGGACTCTCGAAATATAAACTGTGCCATGTGCAGAGCCAAATTCTCCGGATACATGAAATTATCAGACACGAACACTCCTGGAATAATTGAAATGCACAATGGGTCATGTTACCGCATACCGGAAAAAGAAACCTGGGGCCTAAAGTACCAAATCTTAAAGCAGCACACGGATGCCACCTTCGTCACAAAGTTCTCTGCAGTCAAATCTAAATTAAAAAAGGTATTTAAGAGTACAAGTATTATCACGGAGAAAGCTTTGCAACATGGCATGACTGTCAACACGAGTAAAATTATTCTTATAGAGCCAAACATAAGTCTCAATTACTTTGACAAGGCCTGGAGCCAGGACTTGGAAATCGTACAATTAAGTTACTCAGTGAAACAGTGACGCTATAAATAAAGTAATCTTTTTAGTAAATGTTAAAACTGAATAAAACTTCGAAAGACAAAAACCCAACATTTTTCTCTACCCACGCAGCAAGATCACTCAAACCTGTTGAATTTCAAGCGCGAACTTTAAAAAATGGACTTAAGGTCATATACATTCCTATGAACACTGCAGGTTCAGCCTGTTGTAATATAGTTTACAATGTGGGATCCTGTGACGAACTTGATCACGAAAAGGGGTTGGCTCATCAATTAGAACATGCACAATTTTTCGACTCTAAAATTACAGACATGGAGCTGAAGGCTGCAGTGTTGAACGCCACTACGTCTTACTACAGAACTCAATACCATATGTTACTACCCTTTCAGTTTATTCTGTCAGTTATATCGAAGGAAGCACAAAGAATGAAAGTATTACCACCAGAAATACTCAAGAAGCGAATCCCAGGAGAGACTATAGTCATTCGAAATGAGAAGGAGGGAAGTGAAGTGAACGACTATAGAAACATCACGATGACAAACATGAGCGAAGCTTTCCGTAGAGCGAAGAATAAAGATGCAGTTATTGGCACCGTGCCCTGTCTTATGAGATCTGTGGAAAAAGATGGTCAACCCATAATAAATTTTCATAGTGATAATTATACGCCTGACAATGCTACTCTTTGCCTGGCCGGGCCTTGGAGCGATTCTACCATTTCAATTGATCAGCTGCACGACCATGTCGTGAAAGAGTTCGGGGCCATTACTAGGAAATCAAAAAAAGAAAACTATGTAGTAGAACCTCAGCAGGAGGGCATGAGATCTTACACAATGCCTGGTAAAACACCAATCATGGCCATGTCGTTTGTAGGACCTCCAGGACTTCACGAGGACAGTATTGCTCTCTCGGTGCTCGCCAACTGCATGACTCACAGACTTGAACAACAAGAGAAACAGGGTGCCTGGATGCAGTCAGCAGTCATGTGGGACAGATGTCGTCAAAAAAGTTTGTTTTCTACGTATCTGATTGGTTTTCAAGATCCTCAACTTATAAAAAATGCTGCGATTCAAATGATATGTGGCATACAGTCCGACCAACCAATTACATCTTTAGAACTACAGAAAGCAAAGTCAGAGCTAACCAATGCCTGGACCAGTCAATTGCAGAGTACTCAGGGGGTATGTGATGCTTTCACAGAGGCAATCGCCTTAGGTTACCCCAACGACATCAACACAAAGTTTCACAAGCTTGAAGCATTGACGATAGATAGTCTGACAAACTCTGCAAGAAAGTACTTGGTAGAGACGAATTGCACCATTGGATGCATGTTACCGTACAAGGTAAAACAAATGCCGAAACTCTCATACTCAGTGCCAAAATTTGAAAGTGTCGGGAATACTTTGTCTGCAAAGCTTTTGAAATCTCCCCACTTTACGACTTTTCACCCATTACACAAAGAGAGTTTAAGAGAGACAGGAACAGCCTTGAGAAGTGACATGAATGGCACGCTTTGGAAGAGGGATGGTCTTGTATGGACTGGAGTGCGATTCACGCCAAAAGTAGACACTGAGTGGTTTGCACTTGCTATGAGTAACGCTATCACGGACCCCAGGGTAAAATGGGAGGCGAATGGTCCTGGTATGGTTAGAGTTATGTTTAATTGCCTAGAAGAAGACTTAAGTGAAGAGACTTTAAACCTAGTGTGGGGAGTCAAAAGTGACTATTCTATGGCAGGCAAAAAAGGTACCATGATGAAAAATGGAATGTCTGCAGATATAAACAAATACGCTGAGATGTTGACCCACAACAGTATCTTTGACTTGCCACAGTATAATCACACGCTCAAAGAAGCAGTAGCCATTGTCAAAAACTCCCCAAGAAGTATTGTTGCCGTAGCACCATCGGATGCTCAACTAAAAGCTATTCAAACATTCTTTTACCACGACTCTGAATTTCAAGAATTTGTCCCGACACCAGCTACGAACCCGTCAGACCACAAAGTGATAGAGGGCAAACAGAATGTGAAGGTGGTCATGTCACAAGCTTTGCCCAATGTATCAAGGCAACACAAAGACTTCATTCCGTTGAAAATTGCTTCAGACATCCTGGGGTATGGTTTTCACGGGGACTTAATGCACCAGATACGCATTGATCACGGACTGACATATGGGTCAAGAAGCTCTTTAGCACCTGGAATTTTAATGGCCGAAGCAACGTTTCCACCAAGAAACTTAGATAGGGGTATTGATGACTTAAAAGACGTGATGCAGAAATGGAGGTCTTCTATCAATGAGAAAGAGGTGCATATACAAAAGACTAGGCTTAAGCTCATGCCAATTACTCTATCAGACAAACCAGATAATTTCGTGAAAGCGCACCACACTTTCATTAATCACTCGGACTTAGAATCTTGCACTTTGCAGGATGTTCTTCAGGCCTTTGATACACATATAAATATTAGTAAATTAACAACAGTTCAAGTAGGTTAAAGATCAGCATATATTTTTTCATGTGAGTAATGGTCTGCCAAATTTTCTTTCCCCTCGACAAGAAATCTTACAAAATCTCCGACATTCCCCCCACGCTTATTCACAGCGGATACTGAACCACCAATAAGTTCAATACCATTAGTTTCAAGCATTTGCTTTGCTGTCCAACGTTTCTTGTAATCGCAAATAAGGTGCTTAAGCACGCCCTTTGGTTTATAATTTTTGTACATGGCGAGAATCTCTACGGCATCGCCATAAAATAAAGGTCGCCCTGACTGAAGAAACACCGCAGTCGTGGCCAAGGACCACATATCACAACGTCCATCGTATTTATGATTCTCGTAATCTTTCAATTCTAAAAGCTCAGGTGGCCTGTACCATCTAGTAATCATATAGCCTGTCATTTTGCCCCCGGCACTCCTTCGAGACAAACCGAAATCAATAAGCTTGTATAAATCACCAACTTTCACAATATTCTCTGGTTTCACATCACGATGGACGAAGTTATGAGAGTGCATGAAGCGAAGAGCTTGGCCTATGTCGTGTAAAATATGATGACCCGCAGCCTGTTTCACAGGCTCGCCGAGTTCCATACACAATTGAAACTTATTTTTCCAGAAACGAGACCAGTGACGATGAATAATATGCTTATGTACACAATTCATTGCTTCCTCGCGAAGACAGGCCATGACAACTTCCAAGTCCTCCGGATATACTTTTAACTCAGTCTCCTTTAAGGCATACTTTTTTCCTTTCAAGTTCAGAATCTTAACAGTTCCATACTCCCCCTGTCCTAGCATCTCGTCATCGATGATATTCATTACAGTTATACTGGGTAATAGGAGTGTCTTAAGTTATTGTTTTTTGCTAATTCTAGCCTATACACCGCTATGATATACGTATTCACACAAAGGGCCACACCTACAATTAGTACAAGACATACTGTATTTAAGCAGCAGACGAGACTGTGGCGAATATCTTCTTTCTCCTGGTTTTTCATTCAAATGCTTATCTTCACTTAAATATACGCACATGGTGTTACAAACAATACTCAAAACTAATTATGCAGGCTGTTACACGGTCAATATAACTTTTAAACTGACTTCCATTGTTGTAAAAAAATACTATATCTCTCGCCAATTCACGAAGTTCTTCGACACGAGCCTCGCTGATGAAGTCCGCTAACACTGTAGAATTCTTACGTTTAAGCCTACCACACACTATGACATCTTCTAATCTCGTCGCCGCCCTCAACCAACAATTCAATACATGACCATCTAGACGCCAAGTGCTAATTTTACATTCACGCATTCTTGCTACAAGATGATGCGAGTCCTCGTCTCTGTCTATCTCCCATTCAACCATGTCGAGAGCATCCTCAAACTCAGAGTCAGTCTCTGAGTCGAGGGAAAAAAACTCAGACCCAGACATAATATGAAACTAAGCTTGTCCTTTTATAATTATAAAATATTTATTATACACCATTTACCCGAAAAAACTTCTTATGTCCGCATCTGTAACTTTTCTTTTGATGACCTCGTCCCGTTTTGTCTTCTCAGACCGCTTCCTCTTTGTTACTGTAACAAATTTCGTCATTGCACCGGTCCTAATAGGAGCTGTCACGCTATGTCTTCGAAACACAGTCTTTTGTACAACAAGGTCCATAATTCTTTGAATTGGCTGCCACAATTGCCTCTCTGCATAATATGCAAAATCCAGCGGGTACAGTTTCAACTCATCGCGAGTGACAGCTCGCTTATTTAAATCATCCACACCTGCACGTATAAAGTACTCCACCCTCTCGCCAGCCTGGTACCTACCGTTCAAACGCTTTGCCAGTTCCACATGCGGGGCTGTAGACTTGTACTCCTCAGGTTTCTGAGATAACTTCTTCGTCATTGCAAGATCGTTAATATCCACCTGACCCGCATAGACTCTTGCCATCGTATCTTGAACGAAAGACACAGCTTCCCTGATTTTGTCGTCCAAGATATAATCTATCATACGTCTTTGTGTCTTGATTACGAGCGGACAATAGTCTCTGCGGATACATTCGATACCTTTGATATACGTCTTCGGCTCTTTGCCAGGCTCGCATTTCTTACCAAAATACTTCTTTCTCTTCATCAAAACAAAGGGCGGCTCAAATGCCATCTCGTACTCCATCAGAATAGGATCCCGAAACATCCGAGTGATATCTGCTGCCATAATCTCCCCCTGGGTATGAGCATTTGCCACGAGTTCTTTCTTGTCTTTTCCATCACAAAAGTCCCTGCTAAGCTTTACAAAACAAGAGTCTGTGTTATGCACGACCAGTTTCCCTGGCCCAGCATGGAAGTGACTACTCCCCGTAGTTAAATCATACACCCACTGGTCCTTTTTTGGTAGAGCCGAAACACCAAACTTAGTCACCGATTTCATATGCTTGAAAACGACACGTATACCAGCCTTGTGAAAATTAATTGCAGTGTTGTACTTAACCCTGTGAGCTAAAAACTGGTAACGGAGAATGACCTCTTTACGCTTTGAGAAACGCCGTGTTTTCTCTTTGCCCGTACCAGATGAGCAAAGCCCCTCGAAAAAACCATACGCCACGTGATCTGGGGCGAGTAATACCCAGGTTGGTATTTTCCAGTCATCGTACTCAACATTAAAGGTGCATTTTCTTGTTGCAAGAGAAACACCCCAATTATACGCTTCCCAGTAAGTCATCGTCATATCCGATGTTTCCAGTGTAGGAAACTCTGCCTCCATAAGATCACGAGTACAGTCTGTGGGCTTGACAGGTGTGCCATCCCTTTTTAACATCGAATGATCCTCCGTGACATCTACAAAAGAATCCTCCGTGTAGACCCGATACATCTTCTTGGATACTTTATGCCGAATTACACGAAAAACTTTTGTCCACCCAGTATCACTCCAAACTAAGACATTCTCCAGTTCGCAGCTTTGTTTATCACCATACTCAATAAATACTTTCCCCAGGTCCTCAATGTTCACAATATCAAATGCACCGTTAATCTTCACAAGCAACGGAGTATCTGCAGCGACACTGTCACCGTAAATAACCTCACTGCCCTTCCACTCTGGATTGTTATTCACGCTGTCCATGGTACGAAGTGTAAGTCCTCGGCCATACTTTGTGACACTCGAGGCAATGCGGGGCTCGGGAAGAAAACCTTTCTTTGCGCCAGTGAATCCGTAGATACTATTCATAACTACTTTCAAGGCTAATTGCTTACCATCTTGCACTGCATACTGATCTGTTCCATACAGCGTCTTCATGTACTTCTTCACTTTTTTTCTCTCGTTGTAGACAGTGGCCAGAATGAGAGGCAGAACGCCCTGGCGTATCTTGGGAGTGACGAAACTGCAGTTTTTTGGATTATGAGTCACCTTAAGACGACCATCCACCCAGTCGTAATCAGGCACTGTCAGTACATCCTCGCCTTCGACCCAACCATTGGCTTCGATCTCTTCGTTACTCACAAGAGTACTGTAGCACATATTCAAAGCTCGCATGATAGATGGATACAAGGACGCAAAGTCCACACAGATGACAGCATCTCTGTACATACCACTCTTAGGTGGCAGCACGACTGCGCCCTGAAATCCATCGGAAGTCCTATCGGTCCTTGGTATGTGGACCTTACCCTTACAGTAGTACTGCATGAGAGTCACTGTGCGAATACCCTGACCACGGTTAAGCACGTCGCTAGCGAAACAGCCTGTGACCTGTGCCATCTGAAGGAGATTAATAATCTTTTTCAACTTGTCGAACAGATCAATGACAAGCTTACAGTCCTTCACACAGTAATCTGCAAGCTGTTTTCGACCCGATGGTGTCTGGAACTTTACAGGGATCTGGTCGTAGGGCATGTCGTCTTTTCCCGTGCCAAGAAAATGCTGACTCACAGCCTCCAAACTGTAACGTGATAGATTATGCTGTCCTCGCATGACCTCGTACCCATCCATAACAACAATACCTGGGAGATCTAGACGATACTGCTCTTGAGTACCCTTTTGATTAGACCTGGTGGTGATATGCTTTATAGTAGAAACGTAACCTTTCATGCGAGACCATCTAAAATTGATGTTATACACCTTGCATCTTGTTTCCAGATAAGTATTATCAAAGCGATTAATATTATAGCCTGTAAGAAAATCAGGTGAAAGTTCAGAAACATAGGCCAAGAAAGCTTTGATCATCTGTCTCTCGGTCTGAAACGAATCGTAACCAGGAGTATCTTTGAGACAAAAGCACCTGGACTCTTTTTTTGAGAAGCAGCCTATGGTAATAATAGGGTCTTTTGATGGGTCTGGAAAGCCACCAGAAAGCGAGAGACACTCAAGATCATAGCTCAGAACAAGCGGAGCTATATACCCTGTACTAGTCTTGAGAGTCTTTAAAAAGTACTCTGCGTCACAAGTCGTGAGAGCACCTCTGAACTTATTTACCTGCACTTGAAAGCACGAGCAAGGGCGTATATCTCTCTTTATGAACCACTGAGATGATAGACTAACCTGATCATCGTAAAACTTAACACCATGTGTGCGAAGTCGTTTACGAATAATGTAAAAGTCAATGACCGACCCAAAGTCAGCTCTGTAAAACACACGTGAACCCCAGTTCAGAATATCATTGCCCTTGATAGCAGTGCAGGTGAACTTATTCAGCAGCTGATCATCTGAGTCAAAACAGTAGCGAGGGTCTTTACTGCAGATGAGGAATGGCTTTATTTTCGTATGAAGAGCCACTGATCCATCTTTCGTACGACCGAATAGAGTCAGCAGGCTTTTCCGAGTGTCAAGATGGCAACTGTAATGTTGAAAAAGCATCTCTGCTATATTTTGATAATGCACTGGTGACACCAATACACCGTTACATTGGGCAAAAAAACGACATTCTGTCACTTTTTGGCACCTGTCTCCCTAAAACAAAAAAAATAATTAAAAAATAAAATAAAAATATTTTTTTTGTTTAGGGGTTCGCATGCATTTTTGAGCTAGAATGTCGTTTTTTTGCTCAATGTAACGGTGTATTATAAATATAAAAGGACATGCCAATGTTTTTAAATGAGCGATGATGAATCTGGACCACCTGATAATGGATACGAAACACCTGATGATGGACACGGAACACCCGAGGACGACCAGCCTGCACCACTCTCACTAACACCTAGAGATTCGCCTACAAAATATAAAGAAAACGACACAGATATATTGACACAATTCATAACGGATGCGTCGGGTTTCGTAGATCAAATAGAAAGATCTACGCTTGCCTTGCGAGATTCCTCGAACCCGAGCGATAGTCTGCGAAATCAAATTTCTAAAGCAAGACACGACTTGCATGAACTTAAGCGACACGCAGTTAGGAATGAACAATTCCGTTCCTATGTTGAAAACAAATTTCCACAAGTAAAAACTCCTCAAATTCTTGACCAGTGGTTGTGCACATTAATAAACACATTAGCATTAGAGTCTAGACAGTTACTGCATGAAGCGCAGCAAGCAGGGGCACAAGTAGCCGAAGGAATAAGGCGACGGCAACATAAATCGCGAGAACAACAAGCACGACGTGTACTAGGAGGAGAGGTAGAAAGAGACGATGCAGAAACTACCAAGTGTGGGGATGGACCCTGTGTTGTACAACTAAGGCTCTGATTCAGACTCAACTTCTGATACAGACTCGACTTCCGAATCTCTTACAGATTCTATATCAGAGGTTTTCACTCGTGTGTCACAGCTGTCAGAATACGTCAAGCCGTGAAATGTCATAACAATACAGAAAGTCATCAAGTCCCAACATCCCAAAAAACCTGCATACGGGACAAAGACTGCCAAATTGAACGCCACTGCACCAAGCGGAGCTGCTACCATCCAATGGTGTATGCGATGTTCGTATAGAATAAGTTTACCATTTCTTACAGGCCCGCATGTACAATCTATTTTTGGTGTTTCCCCTTCCTCTCCAAAGCCATACTTTGCATACAGCGAACCTAGAAGCACCCCAAAAAGCATTTGTTTAAAATAATCTTACTTTATAGTATACAAATGGTGTATATGGTACGTAAATATTTTTTAAATATGTACCGCCCACTGAAGAAGAGGCGTAAATGGACGTTCGACATACAGCGCATATCTGACACACACTACGCTGCAAAGTCTACAAAAGATTTCAGTTCATCGTTCCGTACTAAAAGCCGTCATTTTGAATTTCCAATCGATGAGACGGATATTATTCAAAAGGCAGAGGGAGAAGGACTTGAGATTTTATGGCCACACGAGCGTGCTCAACGCACATACACCCGCCCGAACGCTTCTGTGAGCCTGGACGATCGCCTGTACCCACATCAAAAGGAGGGCGTGCTCATGGCTGCAGGGTGGGGGAGGGCTATGATAGGGGACGAGATGGGCGTAGGCAAGTCTGCACAGGGTATTGCTCTGGCGAAGCACTATGGTGGCAGAGTGTGTGTCGTATGCCCAAGCTATCTTTGCAAGAACTGGAGGAGAGAGTTTGATTTCTGGTACCCTCACGATGTAGGTATCGTGGGAAAGACTGTGCCAGATACCTCTGTCATCGTATCATACGACCTCACCCATCGCAGAAAACTAGGACTCTTTAATGTACTCATACTCGATGAGTCACACTACGTAAAGAATAAGAGTGCGAAGAGGACAAAGGCGCTCATGAGAATGGCGAGGATGACCCCCCATGTCTTCCTACTCACAGGCACACCCGCACCCAATAAACCAGTGGAGCTGTGGACCCAGCTTGCAATGATTCTTGGTACACGAATTGGTACTTACACGTCTTTTACTCGCAGGTACTGTGGTGCAAAACAAAGTCCCCTCGGATTTGTAGATGTCTCGGGGGCGACCCACACCTCCGAACTGGCCTGGTTCATGAAGAGCACGATGCTTATACGAAGACTCAAGAGAGATGTTCTTAAGGATCTTCCTCCAAAGACAAGGACAACTCTGGAAGTGGATGTGCCGTGCAAAGGGATGAAGAAAAAGTTTACCAGATGGAAAGAGATTAATCAACTGTGCATCCATAATGAGACTCACGAATTGATTTTTGAGAGAAAACAATTGGTGAGCGAACTCTTTCTCATGACGGCAGCTGCCAAAGTGGATGTCATCAAAAAAATCTGTGCAGACCTGCCTCCTAAGACTCTTGTTTTTGTGCACCATAAAGTACTTGGGGACGCTGTGGAAGAGGTCTTACCTTGCATGAGGATTGACGGGACGACTCCGCAGGAGAAGAGGGACCAGTACGTAAAAGATTTCCAGGAGGGGAGGGTAGACTACGCATGCCTGAGCATGCTCGCAGCTGGTACCGGCATTACACTGACAAGGGCTACAAATATTTTATTTGCAGAATTATACTTTGTACCGGGAGTTCTCATGCAAGCGGAGGACAGAGCTCATCGTATTGGGTTAGAAGAACCACTTACGGTGACGTACGTTATAGCCAACGGGTCATTGGACACGCATATGTTTAAAAGGGCCATGTCTAAATTAAGTACTTTGGATAAGTGTCTGGACGGAAGAAGTGATAGGAAGTTTATGTAAGATGCTCTATATTTTTTATATCATCTGTTCTTGTTTTCATGTACTCGAAGAAGGTCCAAAAGTCTATATGTTCAGAGTCTTTGGGCATAAGGACCTTCATGAATACGTTCTCGCGTGCGTCTTCGTCTAAACCATCGTACATGGATATCTTTTGTTGAATCGCTGTTTGGATGTATGTGCTCTGTTGTTTTGTAGACTGTTCTGCGACCTGTGTTTCGTACTTTACCTTCTCTATATCTTGCAAACATTTTTCTTTGATTTCATATACTCGTCTTTCCAAATCTGCCTTCTCCGCTCTCAGCCTCTTTTCAAGTTGAAACTTACAGTTTTTCACGTGCAGTTCGGCTATGCTCGTGAGCTCATCAGTAGAGACCCCCATGTTGGAATCTTTATCTAATTTATCGAATAGTACACATATCTTTTTGAACTCGTTCGCATCGTATCCCTTTGGACATTTAAGAACCGAAGATCCTGATCCCATTTAAGTAGACTGCAAAGTGTTTATAGCCTTAGAATGGTTCTAGAGTTAAGTGATATTCCAGTGTACCGCCGCAGCCATTTTAAATTTATATTTTTATCTAAATAGTAAACGGTTTATTTGTGCAAGTTGATATTTACAATCATTAATTCAATTATGTCTTTCATTATTATTCCTGACGACGAGTACGAGAATCATATGAAAGAAATTATGCGTATGAAACCTCGCAAAAGAAAGAACTGGAAAGCTCATAATATGTGGAATGGTATTCGGACAGTCATGAAATTTGAAAATGGTATCATAACAGACTACATGCATGGTGCACAGATGAGAGTACCTGTGAAGCCTGTGTCTTATGTTAAGCAGGACAAGATTAAGGAACCAACGAGTTTACGCGGGAAGCTGATGAAAGAGTTTCTTGACGACCCAGGCGGAATACGAAAAGTTGAAGACTACATGGCAGAACTTTGGTACACGGGTAAACATACATCCAGGAATAAACATACGAGTGCGCAGAAGAAGAGTCATAGAAAACCTCATAAACAGAAAATATAGAAGGTGTATATACACTTTATTAAAGTTACTAAATGTATTTAATGAAGAAGAGTCACCGTGCAAAGAGAGAGCGTGATCGAAAGAAGCGAGATGAAAAGCTTTTAAAGTGTGTGGACGGAGCCGTGTTTACAAAGCATGCTGTTAGTCGTGCGAATGAACGATCAGTCTCAAAGGAGGATATAAAAGAGGCACTTCGATATGGAAAAGTCAGCCGAACAGGTGCGAAGACTTTTCGAGTCAGTGCAAAAGGTGTAGCTGTGATTGTAGCAAAGGTTCCGACAAAAAGATTGGAAGAAGGTACTCCATCACACGTTGCAGTTGTGACTACGTGGAAAGTTAGTAAGAAGAAGAAAAAAAAAACCAAGAGGAATAAGTATAAATCTTAAAGTTGTCTACGATAATGATCAAAGCCTACACAGACATGGTGAAGAGATTAGTGCGTAACACACGCCCTAAGACAGCGGAGAGGATCAGAAAGGAGTTTGATATCCCCCTGTTTACTCAGATGGTGCAGAACAACGCCTTTGATGGTGAGAGCATGCTTGGACTTGTGAATACAACATTCGAGTGGATCAAGCGTATTCACTGCCCTCATCGAGACAGGCAGGCAGACGAAGCCAAGGCCAGAGTGATGCAGTGTGGAACTATGGAAGCTGTTGTACCACTCTTTATTGAAGAGGTGAATAAGTGTCTGGATTATATGGACGAAGATATGAGTGAATTTATGAAGCATAGGGATCATCCTCTGATGCAAGAAACACTGAGGAGGATGGTGAATAATTTAAAAAACAAATAATTATTTACTCTAAAGTTGGCTCTTTATTATGTATTTAAATTAGCACTTCCATCTGCGGCGAGCAGCGAGGCCACGAGGACCCTTCCACCCCTTCGACCTTGCACAGAAAGACTTTCGTCTGGCAGCGTCTTTTTTTGTGCGTGGATTCGGAGCTGGAGCTTTAAGTTTTGAACCAGTAGCTCTGTTGTATCTCGCCCTGCCCTTTGCAGTCAAGCCACCCCCCTGTTTAACCGACAATTTTTCTCCTCTTTTCACGCTCAGGTTCACTTTTTTTGTACAAGTTTTTTTTTTGCACATTTAATAGCTGTGGCAGTAGTTTATAGTTTTAAAACTTTGTGATATTTATGAGCTAAATATGCGTAGTCTTCAGAGTCTGTCATTGACAGCCTGTAGTATAAATTATACTTTTGTAACATTTTTTTCTTAACGTATTGCGAACGAAAAAACGACTGTAGTTTGATTAGAGCGTAGTGTTCGTGTAACTTTAGAGGTAGTAAGCCTCTCATCCTGCACCAGAGTTCGATATTCTCCATTATCTTTTGAAAGTTTGCTGGAGTGATGCCGGTCCTCGCGGCTGTTGCGACTGCAGCGTTAAAGGCAGCTTCGTCTTTCAGTATCATAGAAGTTAAAAGTCTGTTGAATAGTGTACGATCTGTCATTTTGATATTCTTGATCAAACTTATAGAGTATATCTAAGGATTAGTTTATAAAAATGAAATGGATTTTTATGGCTGCTGCGCTCTATATTGTATTTGTGGCGAGTATCTCCGAAACCTGTAATATTAAGAGACTGAATCAGTACTCACCAGAAGAGAAGAAAATTATACAGCGTTTACAATTGAAAACGAAAGGTGAGCTAGAACTGCTACTTGATATGGAAATTTCAGAAAAAGAGTTATTGGCTGAAAATTACTATTCAGTCGTGTCTCGTACAATGACCGAACTGAGCATGCTTGAGAAAAAGTTAGAAACATTATCAGCGTTTCTTTCTGAAGAAAAGCTAAAGTACTTTGGTAAAATATCAAACTTAGAAAGGGAATATCGGGGTGATCTAACTCGCTGCGTTCATGACTCCAAGTAACAGTAAAACAATCTTAAATAATAATTAGATTACAAGAAACTACACTAATGTGTGTCACTTAGAGCTAGCAGGCTCTCAGCAACTTCAAATTCACGCAGATATAACCTCGCTCTCTCAACACCGATAAGATCATCCCCAAGTTTTCCTATGGCTGCATTGCAGTCCTTACAAATCCATCCTCTGAATTTTGACGTTTTGTGACAGTGGTCAAATACTAGAGGTAGTTTCTTATTACAAACTTTACAAGGTGTGTCTTTAGGTTTGCCATATTGTTTGACATGTGATTTCCTCAGCCTGTTAAGTGTTCTCTTCGCGTAGTTTCTGCAGGGTCTGCAAATATTTCTGTAAGAAGCCTCGGTAGGTTTTAATTCGAATAGCTGAATCGGTTGTACTATTTTACAATGTTTACATATTTTACTCGTCGGGTGTTTCCGCCTAATTCTGGGTGCTTTAGGCATTCCGACTTATTCTTCTAGTGTACTATACACCATATTAAAGAGTCTTAATTTTAGAGGTATCTACGAATCTCTAAATTTAAAATATAGAGACGAGAGTAGCAAAATTATATGTAGTTTAGAAGAAATTAGTATAAGTCAAATACATTTTTTACTAATGTCAGTGTTCAAGAAAGATAATTTAGAGAAACGTGTGGAGAAGCTTGAAAAACAGGTGAAGCGTATTCTACAAAGTATCCAAAAGGTGGATTTACCCGAAGAGAAAATTGAGGAGGATAGTGAGTACTGTGCAATATCATAGTATAAAAGTATTTTTCTTTATTACAAATGCCAAAGAGTGCAGGGAAAAGAAATCCAGCTCTCTGGAAACGAATTGTTTCCTCAGTAAAGGCAGGGGCAAAGGGTGGTAAACCAGGTCAGTGGTCAGCTAGGAAAGCACAGTTGGCTACGCTTAAGTATAAGTCAAGTGGTGGGGGGTATACTGGCAAGAAATCTTCGTCTAACTCTTTACGAAAGTGGACAAAACAGGACTGGGGGACAAAGTCTGGTAAAAATTCTACACAGGGGTCCAAGGCGACAGGAGAAAGATACTTACCAAAAAAAGATAGAGATAAATTGACAAAAAAAGAATACGCTGCGACTTCAAGGAAGAAGCGCCAGGATTTGAAAAGCGGAAAGCAATTCTCTAGTCAACCAAAAAAAATAGCGAAAAAAGTAAATTAAGCCACCATTTCAGCTCTTATTGCATCTTGTGGATTGTAATTAAGTATTTGTACCTCTTGTTTCCGAACATTTTTCAACCCATCCTTCTCTCTGACAATGCTTAGTATGGGCAGCCTGTCTGGTAGTCTTCCCAATTGTTCTCGCACAGCATCTGTGTGGCTTTGATAAATGTGAGTGTCTCCGAAAATGATTCTCATGGTCCCAACCTCAAGATCACACTCGTGGGCGATGAGATGTGTGAGTAGTGCCGTACTTGCAATATTGAACGGAACTCCTAGAAACAGGTCTGCACTCCTCTGGTACATCTGTACACACAATACTCCGTCCTGCACGTGGAATTGGTAGAGTACGTGGCACGGTGGTAATGATGCTGGTGCGGAAGGGTTCCATGCACAAATTACATGTCTCCTTGAGTTAGGGTCATCCTGTATTCCCTGAATAACCGATGCAACTTGATCAATGCCTTGGTTCGTATAATCAGAGTGGCAGTCCTTGTACTGTGCACCAAAATGCCTCCATAGGAAACCGTATATAGCACCGCAGTCAATACCGCTCTGTTCGTCAAAAGACTCTGCGTTCTTGTCCCATATATGCACACCCCTTTCCTGAAGCTCCTGCGCGTTCGTAGACCCTCTCAGGAACCAAGAGAGTTCTTCAACAACACCATGAAAAAAAACTTTTTTCGTAGTCAGCAGCGGGAACCCTTCTCTTAAGTCGTGTTCCAGGAATGCTCCGAACATTGAATGGCAAGTGCTGTTACGTGTCTCTCGCAGAGGATGGTTCAAGCATGTTTCGAGTAAGTGGAGGTACTTCTGTTCAATTGGCATTTTATCAATACTGAAATTATACGCATACACCATGTTATAATAAAAACTGTCTTCCTTCTATTGGATTCTCCCCAACATAGAACATATCGCTGGTACCTAGTGTACCTATAATACTATTTGTAAAGTTATAATATTTTCTTGGGCAGAGAATACTATTTTTTTCAACACCCTTCATTGTAGAGTATAGTTGTGTCGCTTTGTATACGATTCGAGGAATTTTCATGTACCCTGGGTGTGCCATCGTCCGAAAATCCCAAAGAACTCTGTAAGGTCCTTGCTTCTCGGCAGCGTCAATAATTACACCTAAGAGTCCAAATAAATCGTTGTCGAAGGTGTGTACTTGTAGGAAAAGAATACTATCTTTCCATTCTGTTTCAAAGGTGTCTCCGCTATAGTCCATTTTTAACATTTTGAATTGTTAAATAGGATCATATTCTCTCCATAATATCATTTTTTTTTATCGTGTCTAGCAGAGTTACCCCCTGAACTTGTCTGCAGGTCATCATCGCAGACGTTAACGCAGAAGCGATTCCTGGCATCAGAATATCATGTCCCGTGAGGAATAGATTCTGCTTACTTGTGCTTGGTCGTAAATTTCTTACGTGTTTAAACCTCGAAAATCTCTCTTTAGTGCATGACAGTCCGTAGGATGAATATCTTCCGAGATATTTCTTGACTGAATGCTCTGTCGCGAAGTTGACAAATATTTCTTTGTCAGCAATATGAAAATTTTCGTAGAAGAGGGACACCATTTTGTCATGGCTCATATTCTCAGAGATGAGATGCACTGCTACACCCTGCTCTTGCTTCTCGTGTGACACGAAAAGATACTCATCGTGTCTTTTTATCCATATAACACCAGGTGGCAAGTCCACTGGTTTTAGCCCTATGAAAACAAACTTATGCTTTACGTTTGATCCTATTTCGCAGACAGATGATTCCACATCGGGAAGGCTCGCAATAGAACAAGTTCCTCTCGCACCAATAGAGCTAATCACTGTTTTCGCACAGATATGTTCTCCACTTTTTAGGAGTACTCCATTATCGTCTATTTCAACGACCTCTCTTTTTAAGAGAACCTTACCATTCCTGGCCCTGATAGTCTTACATGCTTGATATACAAACCTAGGTGACAATTTCATTAGTCCGTCCATGTAGTGTCTCGACACTGCGGCACCAACCATAGCAATAGGTTCACACCCGATATCCCCCTCCTGCATGGACGCCCATGACGATACGAAGGTCTTGTACGGCTTGAATATTGAACTTCTGAAAATACATACAAATATCCATGCTGCGTATGCAAGCCAGCCAGGTGCAAGCTTGATGAAAGCTATCCACCACAGGCCATCCGCGAGATGCTCAATCTTGGATGGTTCGCAATCGTACACGTCTGACCAGGAGAGTCTGTTATCGATATATTTTCGCTCACCGTTACGGATATAGGTTTCGCCACCTTCCACCTTTCTCACTGCGCTGCCACATACGTTAATTAATTTTAATGATGTTTCGTCTAAGTGGCCTACGTAATGATTGCCACTGCTAAACGTGAATCCGTTCAGTCGAAACGTATGAAGGCATCCTCCGGGCCTGTCGTGTTTCTCAATGACAAGAACCTTTTTCCCAAGCTTTCCAAGAATGCACGCGCACGTGAGGCCACTAATTCCAGATCCAACTACAATGACATCGTACATTTTAAAGTATCTTTTTTAAAAATACACCATAAGATAAAAAAAATACGGTGTATCTAAGTTTTGCAGGGCTTTCAGAAAGGATGCAGGACTTACAACAGATACTCAGCGCGTACGAGGACAAAATACAGGTTATGCTATATCATAAACAAATAGACTGGGAGAAGAGACATCTCGTTTGGAAACACGAATGTCGCAAGTGGCGGCGTCAGGGCATGCAGGGAGATCCCTACCTCGAGCCACAGATGTACTCCGAAAGTATAATCAGGAAGAATAATCCGATCGAGCTGCAAGCAAAAGATCTGCAGTCTATTCTCGAAAAAATTCAAAAGGCTCTCAATTAGTAGCTGTATAAACCTGTACACATGCTTAGAAATGATACACGTAAAAGTTGGACAACCTCCTTATAATTGGGAGCCTCATGGAAAGACACTGCAGATTATTGATAACTTGATGCTGCAGCCTCATAAAGGTTATGACACTATAATTATAAACGAGGCTGAAGAATACCCCAACATAGCTTTGTTCGCGAAACTGTGTAAAAAACATAATACCACAGTTCTCATAGGTGGTCTTTTGAACGAAAATACATTAAAATTAGTAGAAATCGCAGATAAATTTGAATCGGTATAATTTTTAATTGTCTGAATCACCGGCTTAGTTTGAAAACATGATTTGCATGTCGAAACGCAAGACCTCTGATTTTAAGACGAGCCTGTATCAGTTGATCTTCGCAAGGGGGGTAGATGGTATTTAGTATCGTTTGAAACATTTGGTTGGGTGTTTCGAAGTCGTCGTATTTGCATATGATGTCAGAAAAATCGGAAATAAATCCAGAACATAGTTGAATACCGGAAAGGTAGCATTCGACTTTATCCATTCCGTCTCGTTCAACTTATGTGTTTAATTTACAAATACACCAAATGTAAGGTTAGTTTAAAAAAAAAAAAATTTCCATTTTGTAATACAGCCATTTGCTTAGTTCATTATTGACAGGTCGCGCTAGAAAGTCGTAAAGAGAAGATAAAATATAAATAATGGTGTATATAAAGATTCCGTAAAGTATAGTCAACATGTTTGTCATCAAACGAAATGGTTGTCGTGAGCCAGTTTCTGAACAAAAAATTAAAACTTTTTTTAATCGTATGGGAGAAAACAGCGTGCCAAATCTTCTTGACACTATCATAAAAGGTTTACCTACAGAGATTTCATCCCTTCAGCTGAATTCTTACTTCGCGAATACAGTTCAAGCTGCAGGGTTTGGGCTTGTTGCGGGCCGTGTAGAAATGTCTCAGCTTCATAAATCAACAAGTCCTAGCTTTACAGATGCCATGATGAAGCTGCCACTCGACCCTGTTTTTCAATCCCGTATCCAGAAGATCTCTCTTGATAATGAAATTCTTCATGAAAACGACTTTACATACGATCTGTTTGCTTTGAGAACTTTAAAGAGGTCTTACTTGATGAAAGACAAGCACGGTGAAATAGTAGAAAGACCACAGTATATGCTCATGCGAGTGGCTGCTTCCCTGTACGAAACAAAGGATAAAATCGTTCAATGCTACAAAGCCATGTCTGCGAAGGAGTATACACACGCAACACCCACGCTGTTCAATGCTGGGATGCAAAGGGGTCAGTACGCCTCTTGCTTTCTTGGCGTTATGCAGGATGACAGTATTCTTGGTATTTTCAATACGGTAAAACAATGTGCCCTCATTAGTAAGACTGCGGGCGGGATCGGTCTGAGTATATCAAACATACGCTCCACAGGGTCTCACATCCAAGGGGCCATGGGTGCTTCAAACGGTATAGTCCCCATGCTTCGTGTCTTCAACGAGACAGCAAGATACGTGGACCAAGGCCGCAGGAGAAAAGGTTCTTTTGCTATGTATCTTGAACCGTGGCACCCAGACATTGAAGCGTTCTTAGAACTGCGTAAGAACCATGGCGACGAGAATGCAAAGGCGAGAGATCTTTTCACAGCGCTCTGGGTGCCTGACCTCTTCATGCAAAGGGTGATGGAGAATGGTGCTTGGACTTTATTCTGTCCAAAGACAATTAACCTGCAGGACTATCACTCAGGAGAATTCAAAAAAAAATACGAGGAGGCAGAGAAATCAATTCCTGGTCGAAAGATCAAAGCTAGAGACCTTTGGGAAAAGATACTGAGGTCTCAAATTGAAACAGGCACCCCGTACATCATGTTTAAGGACAGGGTGAACTCCTGCAGTAATCAGCAACACCTGGGGACTATTAAAGGTTCCAATCTCTGCGCTGAAGTCTGTGAGTACACGTCTCCCGACGAGATTGCTGTCTGTACTCTGGCTTCCATGGCCCTCCCTGCTTTTGTGGAGGGTACTTTTAACTTTGAAAAGTTTGGTAAGAGGGTTGAAGAAGTAGTTCGGCACTTAGACCGCGTAATCGATACGACTTACTACCCACTGAATGAGTGTACGAATTCCAACACGAGACACAGGCCCATGGGTATTGGAGTTCAGGGTCTCTCGGATGTATTTCAAATGCACATGATGCCCTACGAGTCACAGGCGGCTCTTGACTTGGACGCGGAGATATTCGAGACAATGTACTTTCACGCGCTGAAAGCCTCTATGGAATTAGCAGCAGAGTTTGGAGCGTACGAGAGTTTCAGAGGTAGTCCAGCTTCTAAGGGTATTCTTCAGTTTGATTTCTACGGTGTAAAACCAAGCAGACATAAGTGGGATTGGCTCAAGGGTGAGATTATGTCCAACGGGCTTAGAAATTCCTTACTCATTGCTCTAATGCCCACTGCGAGCACCGCTCAAATATTAGGAAACTCTGAGGGCACAGACCCTAGAACATCTAATCTGTACACTCGGAGAGTTCTTTCTGGGGAATTTATGGTTGAGAACCACGTGCTGCGGTCTAAGGTGAGTAACTGGCCAGATGTGAAGAAAGCCATGCTGAGAGATTACGGGAGTGTTAAAAATGCTCCACTGAATCAGAGTATGAAGAACGTGTTCAAGAATGTTTGGGAGATATCGCAAAAGTTTGTGATTCAGCACGCTGCGAGGAGACAGCCTTTCGTCTGTCAAAGTCAAAGTATGAATTTATATTTGGCAGAGCCTACTATTAATAAGGTGAATGCTATGTTATTTTACTCGTGGAAAGCGAAACTTAAGACTGGTATGTATTATCTGAGATCTAAACCAAAGGTGAACCCAGTGCAGGTGAACGAACTAGACGAAGATATCTGTATGAGTTGCAGTGCTTAGCGTAATACTTCGTTCGCGATTGATTCTCCGTGCTTGTGCATCGTAGTCAAAGTATAATGGTTTCTGTTTATAAAGTCACAGTAAATTCCATCCCTTGGTATATAGACCCTGAGTAGCTTTTCACCAACCTGAAAAGTACCTCCACCACGAATGTCCTGCCCTACTAATGCTGAAATATCATCTAAATCGTTATTATAAATTACCCACTGTGAACTGGTCAAGGCGTTCCACGCAGTATCAACAATTCTGTATTTTGAAGGTGCATTAGAGGTCGCTAAGTAAGCTGAGTAATCTGTAGGGTAACAAAGCATAAGATCGAGTGACCCGGACGTCCAGTACTTTTTTATTTCACTGACAGGTATGATATGCTTCATTGCACCATCACAAAAACTGTTACTGTTTATAACCACTGGGTGGAAGGCGATTGGGACTGACGCGCTCGCTGAAACCTGGTCAATTGTAGGTCTCGGACCGAAAGACTGGTATTTACCCTTTGACTGGTTGTAAGCACCTACATATAATTTTCTATACTTATCCTTACTCCACTCTGGTTGTACGAGATCTTGTATGCTTGATTTAAACATACTGTCATGCCATATGAAGGCCTTGACGAAACTAGCAGTTTTACCTAGTACAGACCAATTGGAGCAGACTTTTACATGTGAATTCATTAAATGATCAATAGTTTTGATAAATAATGGGTAATCATTTTTTTTTATTTGTGAAATCTTTGTAGCTAATAGAGCACCAGCACTAATCCCTGCTAGTCTGTCCCATCCTGTGATTTCTGGATTATTTCTGAAAACACCTTTCAACATCCCCAAAACATATGCACTGTGGTCTCCGCCCGAGGACAAGGCCAGCATTTGTAAGATCACTTATAATATTTATACAGATAGTTTTATGACCATGCGTTCTTTTATAGTAGTGGCCTGAGACTTAAACTCGTCAATATCAATCTTACCATCCTCGTCCATATGTTCCCGGAGAGCCTTCTCATTCCACAGGATACTCTTGGACGATTTAATCTCACATACCATACCATCCACTATAAGTCGCTTTGACTCCGAAGCGTGCATATAATCTTCCATCTCGTCTGCCTTTCTCTTTAGTGTGGTAAGAAGCCCCTTCCTCGTCTTGTTCAAATCATTGAGCTCTCGCTTAGCCTCGATGTACTCTTTCATATCAGGAGTATCTTCTGGAACTGTCATACCCGTGTCGCTCTCGGACTCGGATTCGGTATCAGGCTGAGTTAATGGCTGCTCAGACTGCATGTTTTTGATTTTCCTACATGTAGACTTTTTTATATATACACCATTTTGCATCTAGTCTCGTCTTGATTTGTAACAGTAAGTTCCTCGCATAAAAGATTTTACTTCTAATTTGTGACAAATAAAAAGTAAAGAACTCAAAACAGTATTGCATTTTTTTTTATGCGTAATGGAAGATATAAAACAAATTATTGTGCAGTGGCGAGGTCGTGTGGTCTTTAAAATGGTTAAAAAAAAAGACTGGGTTGTAACGATTAACGAATCATTGAGAAAAACGAAGAAAAAACCAAGCTTAGCATACAGGCGCCTCAAACGCATGCATGCCAGATCACGTTAAATTACAAGCAGCGGGAGCCAGGAAATGATCGTCGCGGTAATAATAAATAGACCTGTGTCGTTTATTGATTTTAATAGGAAGCCTTCGCAGGTCTCTCCAATTACGCCCGACAGATTCATGACAGATACAAATAGTGCGTACGAAACGCCCTCTGACCCGTTAGAACTCGTTTGAGCTGCGCGCGTGACCAGGGGGAGGACGACTAACATTCCAGCACAGCCCCCTACAACAGACCTTAGACATTCCACGAATAATATATCTTTTACGTTGTAAGTCCAAAATGCCAAGATACCAGAGGCAATGCTGAGAGCAACTGCAATCCTCATGATAAGTCTATCGTTTGACATGTACTGGTAAAAATAAGATATGAAGCAGGCTGATATCGAACCAACGATGCTTGTCATGGATATTTCTACAGGTTGTAATTTTGATTGTATCGTCGGGAAAAGAGCATTGTCAATTTCTGGCATGAGTTCATAAAATATGGCGACGACTAAAATATATCTCATATTTGCAACACTTTTAAAAGCATCTTTGAAACTAGACCGAGTCTGTGAAGGTTCTTCTATGTTCCAAATAACGAGCGAGAGCATGAAAAGACCTACTGACGACAGCTGGGCAGTCTGGAACCCGATAAATTTATAAGCCACGCCAGAGAGACCTGTTCCAATCATACCTCCAAAAGAACGAGCTGTCCAACATGTGCTCTGCAGTGCTTTTCCATGCTTTTTTGTATTAATTACCACAATACAGTCAGAAGCGACATCAGCGAAGCACATGAACAGGCTAGACAGTGTTAGGCCCAGAACTAGTTGGTTGCCGAAATGAGGCAAGTAGGCCAGACACACGCCTGACAACATTGATCCGACTGAGACACACACCCGGCGGCCAAACATGTCTGACATGTACCCGTATAGTGGCTTGAAAGCCCATGGCAGACTCACTGAAGACCAGGCGAACGTAAGTTCAGAAGGCCCATAGCCATACTTATTTACTAACTCGTACTGTACTGATAACCCCAAGAATGCAAAGGTAAACCCGTACACAGCGTAGGCAAAGTATAAAGTTAACATTCTCTATATTAGATTAGTATAAATACGCGTATGAGTAAAATCACTTCAACTGTATAAATTATGACATGCTCAATTCAATGATTACGAACGTGCATACAGCCCTGTCTGTACGTAAAGAGTCTTCAAAAGTACTACCACTTGATCATCCACAAGAGTTATCAGACGAAGACAAAAGAGAGTGTATACTAGAAAGTCCCAGGTTTGGTATGTGGGGTATGATGCATCACATGATGCATAAAGACGGTGGTAAAGAATGCTCCCACGTGTTCGGTAGACAATTCATGTTACCAGTGTTTATATTCATAGCACAGTGGCTAATGTTTACCTCTATAGTCTTATTTCACCTAAAGAATAATATAGAGTGTAAAGCATCGCCTATTGAGAATAAATTACTTATGGCAAGTATATCCATGGTATATTTTGTACACTCCTTCTTTGTATTCGATGATATACGCGACAGAAATAAGTACCCCAAAGTCCCCTGTTCATCCTCGGTGATTGTGGCCTTAGATACATTTCAGGAACATACATTTACACTTTTTGTACATATCGCAAACCTATGGATTGTGTTTACGTCAGACGATCTCCTTGATGCCCTTTTTAATTCTTTAGCTTTAGAATTTCTCATGAACCTGGACAACGAATACGAAAGACTCTACTTTAAGTATAGTATCAGAGAAGCAGTGCACATTTACGAGAACGAGTTTGTGACAAAAGAAGAGAGCTACCACAACTCGACTGAAAGGTGCAAAGAATCGGTGATGTTCAAAATATTTAAAGTGTTCACGTACATACCTTACAAAATACTAAGCTGCGGTTTTATAATACTACCAATTTACTGTGCAAGCATGCTAGTATTTGGTATTCTTTGTAAGTAAATGGTGTATATTAAGAGGTAAAATTTTACTGGAAAATGGCCTCACCCGTGATGGAACTGCGTAACCTCATCGAGGACATTAAGACAAAGATTACTGACGCACAATATATAAAAATGCTCGAACAATTAAGAGAAATACATAACAATTACACTAGTAGACTGCCAGCAGGTTTTCGGTTAAGTACACCAGTCAAGGTGTCAAAGTTAGCGTACAGTGTCGTAAGGTCAGGAGTCACGAACCCCGGGCAACTAGCACACATATTGAAGAAAAAGGGATTCGCATGCGAAAACTATCTTCACGAGTCGTTTAAAGAATGGATGAACGACATAGGTATACAGGTACATAATAACACAGTGACTATACAATGAATTTTTTTATTCTTTACTACGCCATTGAAAAAAATGCGTACGCTTACTGCAATAAACATGTTGTCAAAATGATTCTTGAACTTTGCCAACTTCTGTACGCGTGTGCTCATGTAGGAGACGCACCTTTGCAAAGCATGCGAGTGCAGCCATATAAGTTGACACACAAATGGCACCCCACGTCTATTTGGGTCAGAGAGTGCAAAGAAAACTGGCTTTACACACTGAAGTTTTCTTCAGCACTGTGCAGGGAGTATACGAGAAGATACAACAAGCACCACGCATGCGAGAAACATTTTGCTGCTTTGTTTAAGTTAGGGTACTACAGGCCTCTAGAAATAAGATCAATTAAGAACGTGTGTGGTCGTCTTAAACACACAAAGTGCACACCGTTCCCTCTTGCGATGCCAGAGGAGTGTATTGTCTATAAAAATAAAAAAGCTAATGTAAAAAAAAGCTATCGAAAATACTACAAGAAAAAAAATAAGGAATGGACTGCAAAAGGTAGGGGCATGAAGTTTACGACAAAATTTTGCTAAGTCGAAAGGGGTTTTCTAGTACACGTGACGGTGTATATTTTAAGATAAAAATAAATAGACAATGAAGATTAAAGTAATCAATTACATTTATAATAAAAAAAGAATGCATCTAAAACAAGATGCTGAACTTGGTCTCGTCGTAAAACACCTGAAAGAAAAATACGGAAATGTTGAAATCCATTCTGTATATCCTGAAGATGGACCAATGGTATACTTTCACCCACCTTCGAACACAGACGAGCTGTATTCTCACTATCCTTGCACACGATGTCTAGTTTCTATTTTGATGTACGGAATTTTTTTTTTCATATGTTACCTTATTGTTCAGCATGGGTATTACAAATATAACGGTGTATAAAGTGTCTTACTGACTGTGAAATGCTTTCAGGCACCATGCTCACAAAGGCCTTTGAGCTTCAAAAGTATAGTGCAACGAAGGCACTGTTTCGAGCAGTTGCCAAAGGTAAATCCATTATTCTATATGGACCATCCAGAAGCGGGAAGACGACTATAGTTAATGAGAATGAAAGTTTATTGAGTAACTATAAAAAAACGTATGTGAATATTGAGTCAAAAAAAGATATAAAAAAACTTCTTGAACAACAAGGTTTATTCATTGCAGAGGGCATATGCGATGGTCTTAGAAAATTAAATCTACCAAGAGATGATATTGTGGAGATTCACTTAAGTGTGACTCTAGGTAAACGTACAAATGAATTAACTTATGTTTAAACGCATATATTTCTATGACAACACTTAGCACCTACATAATCTTCTTTCGATGATAGAGTACCACAGTAAGTATCAAAGGCAGTCTTTGTAGCATATTCACAGCATTTTTCTTTAATTTACATTGGTATAAAGCTAGAGAGTCTCTTTACAACTAACCCTTTTCTCTCCTTTCCACAGTGTTTACAGGTAAGTTGTTGTTTGTAGCCATCTTTCCCGAGCGGTCAAAGGGGGCAGACTTAAGATCTGCTGCTTCGGCTTCGTGGGTTCGAATCCCACAGATGGCATTGCTCTGTTAGTGTAGTTGGTCAGCACGTGGGTCTTTGAAACCTGAGTCCTGGGTTCGAATCCCAGACCGAGCAAAGTCTTATGGTCTAGTTGGTTATGACGCCCCCTTTACACGGGGGAGGACGCGGATTCGAATTCCGCTAGGACTATTCCACATCAAATTTACAGCCCGCAGCACGCGGTACCTGTGGATGGTGGGGTCATTCTTTATGAATGCGCTATAACCTTATATACTTTAATTTTAATATAAGCAAAGCTTACTCTGTTCGCAGAGGTCCTCTCGGTTAGCTCAGATGGCAGAGCATCGGTCTTATGAGCCGAAGGTCACGGGATCGAGACCCGTACCGAGAAACCCCTATGGCGCAATGGATAACGCGTTCGACTTCTAATCGAAAGACTGCAGGTTCGAGTCCTGCTGGGGGTGCTTCCTCATACCAGTTTGGTGGACACGACAGGTTCGAATCCTGTATGAGGATTATAAATACATTTTAAGCATGCTTTCACACAGCCTTATGAAATCTTTTATTGTCAGCACACTCTGTCCTAACATCGTAGAGAGCGAGAAAAAAATGCGTATCGATGAGCTATCTGCCTTTCTTGAAGCAGACGAAACTGAAGTCCGGAAGCATAATAATAAGTTTATATGCATGTTCAACGATACTCAAGTTTGCTTTGATGAAGAGCCTACTGTGCAGCTCTTAGAAAAGTACAAGGTAATGCCCGATGACTTCTCTAGGCAGATTGAAGCTGTCGAGGACTTGGTGAAGGAAATAACTTTCAAGTCTGAAGCTACCAACCCATTTAGAAACACTGCATGTTGTCGTACAACCACGACAGTGACTGAAAAGCCTGATAAGTACATCAACGGCATACGTGTCAAACAGCCCCAGAGTGTCTCCGTAAGTCTCGACCACCACGAGCACCCCCCGTGTGTAAACTGCAGAGGTAGAGACTACATAAACTGTACTACTCACTGGACGTGTCGGAGGTGTGCTGTCGTCCGTAAAAAGATTCACGAGGGAGTAGCTTACCGTGAGATGAGAGACAGGGAAGTAGACATGAACGGGCGCAGCATGGAGATTAACACTCTCTACTCGGACTCGTTTAACAGACAAACAGATATCATTCTCCCAAAAAAAACTCGCGAATGGGAGAGACTTCAAAGGACTAACGATAGGCTAAACGGGTCAAAAAAGGATAGTCAAATATACGGAGCTAGAGTAATTATTGAAGACATTTGCAGCCCATTGCAGCTGGGCGAGAGTGTTATTAGGAAGGCTCATATCCTTTTCTGTAAGCACAGGAAGACAGTATCTGTTCTACGTAGTGAAATGGCTTGTCTGGCAGCTTGTTTATTTTACTCTCTTCCAAAAAAAGTCAAAGTGTACAGAAAAAAGAAGAAAATACTTACACCATGGGTTGATTCGAAGAAACGCAAGTTGAAAGTCATTGATTTCACGAAACCTGTGCAAATGAAAAGGAAACGCAGGTACTCTGTCATCTCAACTCTTAAGCGAAAGAAAACTATTTAGGTAATTTATATATTTAAAATGTACGGATACTATTCATTTTACTCTAGTCTTATTGTATTCTCAATAGTCAGTTTATTTCTTTCGTTTTTTGTAAATCCTTGGTATGGACTTCTTGGTAATATACCTCTGATAATTTATTTCTCAAATAGATTCCGAGGCTTTAGGGTAAGATGCAGGACATACCCAGGTATAACGTTATGTAAAAGGTTAAAATGGTGGCTCAGTGCAGAAGCTCCTAAATCAGAAGATGCTTTGAAAGACGCTTGTAAAACAGAGGTTACTTTTGTGGGGAACGCCTGGTCCTTTTTTCTCGATAAAAACGCACCTGTAAAACCTGTATTCACTTATAATTTCTCTAGTTTAAGGCCAGATGAGAATGGTTTTTGGAAATCAGGGACACTTATAAAAGCTGTGGCCAAGTATTATGAAAATAAAAATAAAGCATTTCCGTCGCTGCCGAGTTACCAGAATATTACACTTGGTGGTTGGATCATGACTGAAAGTCACGGTTCTAGTGGAGACGATGGTGAAAGTTCATCGTCTAGGTTCTCGGCCATTAGATATATTCTCAAGTCCGATCGTAACAAAGTTCATAAGGACATGTGGGGTACATTTAAAGAAATTAAGAAAGAAGAGATATGTTTAATACTAAGTATTAAATTTGATTTAAGATATAACAGTGAAAATATACTTCTGCATAAAAGGCGTGTCCGTAGTATAGACGAGTGGTTAAAACAAGGCGCATACCAGCGTGCTTGCTTCATAGGTAAACAAAGAGATGTCATGATCAGGTGGGAAAGGCCAGAAAAACAAAGTTTTAATTTAGACTTAAATTCAAAAAAGAGAACCAAAACCTTTATATCTGAAGAAAAAGACTGGGACTTGTTCTTGGAAGAAGGAAGGAAAAAGAATAAATTCCTTCACAAGGATCCTCACTGCTGCAGTCGCTTCTGTTTGTGGTTTCAAGCAGACATATGCACTGCCGTGTATATAAAATGGTTCTGTCTGTTTACTGAAGGGGCACAAAAATATGAATCAATTGTACATCTTGCAGAAGTAAATAGATTTGTACCTCAAATATATCCAATATTTACAGTTTTTTTACAACAGCAAGTGAACTTTGAGAAGATTATAAAAAAAACCGATGAAGCTGAGGTCAAGTATTATTATGAACGAATAAAAGAGTTTCACAATAAATATGGTGGGCGAACAGAAATAAGATATGGTAATTGGCTTTTCATAGACGTCAGCATACCGATTAGTCTTGTCAAAGAATACTCGTACATTGTCCCAAAAGGTTCGTACCATTTAGGCAAATATCAGCCAAAACAAACAAGTTCTACTCTATTACCTAATTCTAAAACCAAATTAAAATTATAAGCTGCGAGCTATAAACAAAAAAATTGCGCACCTAGTTACAGCTAAAAATGCACCTTTTACTTTTTGTAATGGTGTATAAGTAGATATCAACAATATAAAATGCACTCGCGGTTCCTCCATCTGCAAAATGGGATTGAGCAGCTGTCAAGAGAGTGGTTTAAAATTCGGAAAGGCAGGCTAACAGGGTCAAAGCTAAGTAATTTTTGTTTCATCAAGGACGAAGACGAGTATCATGACTACTACTCTGTTATTTTCGAAGGGGCTCCTAGGTCACCTTTTACGAAAGAACAGCTTGGATACATGGCATACGGCAGAGAACACGAGGACATCGCTACTTGCTGTTTTCTCAACGACGCGCCTAAGGATGTTGGAGACATCTACATTGCAGAAAGTCCATTCTACAAGCACACAGACCCAACAGTTGGTGCCTCTCCAGATGGAACCTACGCTATTTTTAAGGACGGTAATGTCATTGATGAGGGCGTGATTGAGATCAAGTGTCCAGGAAAGAAACCAAACACGCCTTACACGAAATGGAAGTACTACTACGTACCACAGACATACTGGGAAATGGCATGCTCCGGACACAAGAACGCTATTGCAATATCATGGGGGCCGAGGAATATGCGAGCTTGGAGATACGAGTGGGACGACAACTACTGGCGCGTGCTCTGCAATATTGTGAAGGGGTTTCGGGACCATGTGCCCTACAAAGAGTTCCAGAACTTGCAAGCAGAACTTATCCAGGCCTCCCACGATGTCGCCAACAATGCGAAGAACTTACATCCAGGCACTGGTTGGAAACAGTACGCGTCTAACATCGTGAGAATAAGACAGATCTTGAAAACTAACTCTACAAAGGCAGACGAGCCCAAGATTCCCAAGAAGAAAGCCATGTCCTTAAAAGAGCTTATGGACAAGGATAAGAGAGATTTCATGTGGGCCGAAGTCATCTTTCACCCAGGAACAGAGTGGTACAAAGATACCTTGACTACTTTAGTGGATAAAGAAGACCTTGACAGGGAATTTGTTATTATGGACTGCAGTAATAAGTATACACTCGTACCAGGTTACTCATCAAAGGGAGAAGTGAAGATTGGTAAAGACAATGCATGCGTTTTAAGAATAAAGTATTATGACTAATATATAAAGGAGTTTTTTTTGTACAAATGGGTGACGAAAACTTTGAGATTGATGATGAACTCACAGGTTTTTCATCTAGTGGTGGCGCAGACGGTCGTGACGGAGCCGGTCGTGGCGCAGCCGGTCGTGGCGCAGTCGGTCATGGTGCAGCCGGTCATGGTACAGGCGGTCTTGCAAACAGCCCTAGTGAAGTTAATGCCATTACTAAAAGGGTTGCTGGATTGGATTTCGCAGATGCCGAAGCCAATTCAGCAACCAGAGACGAAGCCAATTCAGCAACCAAAAAAATTGATTTTTCAAATATGCGTGTTAAAGGCGCACGAGGAAATAAAAGACGACCACCACCACCACCACCACCCTCTCCAGAGGGTTTTCGACCTATAGGAAAGAAAAGGAGAAAAAGGATAATAGGTCTGCCCTTATTTCTTGGCCAGCCCAAAATTTGGTAGCGGTGTATATATTCTAAATATAATATGAATAACATGTTGGAGCTTATACTAGGACCTATGTACTCTGGGAAGACAACAGCCCTTCTGAGTCGTAGGTCAGGCAATGTCCTTATTGTCAACCACGAGCTTGACACCCGGGTTAATGGCGTAGGCACTCACGATGGTATAGAAGCCCATGCAATCAAATGCAAAGTTCTGCCAAGATTAAGTGGATACGACATGTACCTGATTGATGAAGCTCAGTTTTTTGATTCTCTGGAGGGTGTGGAGCTACTAGCACCCCATGTCATAGTGGCTGGATTAAGTGGAGACTATATGAGAAGGCCTTTCGGAAAGTTACTTGAATTGATTCCAAAAGCTGACAAGGTGACTTTTTTGAAAGCAAAGTGCAAATGTGGTGCTCCGGCTTCTTTTACAAAACGACTTAGTACAGGTAAATACATCGTAAATGCACATGCAGATTACATACCAGTATGTGGAACATGTTACTAATTTTTTTCTAACGGTGTATGTATATCCTCCTTTAATTTTTAAATAAAAATATGTCACACAAGGTGGAGTCTGTCCAATGGACAATTGACCACTTCCATCGCCCCTGGAGCGTTTGCTGTGGCCCCACAGATGTAATGAACAAGTATCACTATGTATTCACACTGCCAAAACGATTTCTCCGCCACAGGGCCACAACATTCAGTCACTTCAGGACTAACGAAGAGTCCAAGAAGATGATGATCTGCTTTCACTTTTTCCTCGACTTCATGCAGGCGATGATTTCCGCTGATGAAAAAAAAGATCCACAGGCCCGTGGAAAAAACACTCTCGGATTTGTCGAGTGGTGCCCAGGCAGTCAAAGCAAAACAGACCTTGACACAGCTGGGTGGAAAATTCATGTATTTGTGGACAGGGGCATCAACGAGATGGCGGTGCTCGACTCGTTTGTGAAAAAACTTACGAAGGAGGTTGATAAACTCGAATACAAGAGAAGGAAAGTCCCCACTCATTACAGGATCAATACTATGGCTTCCTATGGTGCAAACATATTCACAGTGTACAGTGGAAAGGCTGGGAACTTTGAAGAACTTTATCAAAACCTCTCTTCCGGATGTTCTGTGTCTCCCAGCTCTCTTTTTGAAATGAAGGAACTGGAAGGTTCTATCTACTCTCTGGACAGCTACAAAGACGATACATCCTCTTTTGTCTTCCCAGGAAGTGAGTTCGTCCGCATCGATACAGAAAAGATCAGTGTCAAAAACTTTTCTGGCAGGCGTCTACCAGATCACGTGCTCTTCTCTCTCGCAAAACCCGAGATCAGAGTCGTTAGGGATGAAAGTCGCCTGGAGTTTCTACCACACAGGTACTACAGACCCTACGATGTGCCATTCTGTGACTTCGATGAGTTTCTAGACTCACAGGGGGATCGTTTTATCATAAACGAAGCTGGGTTTACTAGAGAAGTGTTTAACATCGGGGAGGTCACTTACTGCAAACCTTTGCACACGTCTGGTGTCTGGCTCGACTCGCAGAGCATCGAAGACTTTACTGGTGAGGTTAGTACTGCGTACGAGAAGATGAGGCAGAACCAGCATGACGTATCTACAATCGATCATATAACTCTAGCTGCTATGACAAAAGAAGATCCAAACACTTACATCGAGGAAGAATTCCTAACTCATGTGTACAACGACGAAGACTGCTTCGCATCAAAACCCATTAAAGCAGTAGTGAGGTGGTTCCACAAGGAGTACGATCCAAGCATGATCAAGCCCTGGAGTTTTTATCACGAAAAGATGTCTGTTATTGGGCACAGGGCTGCTATTGTCATGGAGATGTATCACCATCTGTACCAGGTCTCTTCTGCGCACAGGGCTGTATACTGGGCACATATAGCGAGACTAGATGCTTTCCGTCACGAACACAACCTACACTTGAACGCGTGCTGGACAGGAGATGCAGCCACATCAAAATCTTACACTCTCACGATGCTAGAGAAGAATTCTATAGGCGAGACAGTCTCAAACCGCACTTACGACACTGACAAAGCTGACGCTATTGATTCAGACGCAAACCACGTAGTCAGCATGTTCGACGAAGCCCCACCAGGCATGTTCAAGGACCCGAAGAAGAAAGGTCCTTTGGAAGCTCTTAAGAATCGTCTGACTTCTATGAAAACAACACATCGTCGTCTGTTTACGAATGAAGAGACAGGGATCCGGGAACAGATTGAGTCAACGTCTTCAAATATAGGTTGTCTACTGGGCGCCACAAATGAGTCTAGATCTAGCTTTGACTCTGCTCTCCAGACGAGATTTCATTTCTTCGAGGCCGAGAAGGCTCTCAACACGAAACACAGTGTAGCAAACTGCCAACACGCTTCGGCAACTATGGGAGAACAACAAAAAAAGAAAAGAAAGCAGGCTATCATGTTTCACAAGTTTGAGCAGGGGTTTGTGGCTCTTACCTGGCAGTTCGTGCGCATGGGTAGAATCAAAGAGCCAAACACAACGGCCATAGGCATTGTTACGAGACAGTTTGAAAAGATACTGAACTCTAAGTACGATATCAATGTTGGATCTCGCACGATCGAGCGCATTAAGAGACTCAGTCAGAACCTTGCCATAGTCAGAGCTAAACAGATTCTTTACTACACGAAAAACGGTAAATTTGCGAATGTGCCGTTCCACCCATCACAGATCAAATACGCTGAACAGTATATGGTATGTACTGAAGAAATTGTCATACACGCTATAGGTCTTGAATTTGATACGATTGTAAGTCGCAATCGCAGAAGGATTCTTAAGAAGATCTGGGACATGCATACAGAAAACGAAAACTACAAGCAGAACGACCAGGGGAACGAAGATCCTAACTATCTCGCCGTAGAAGGTAACATCGTGAATATATCTAGACGCCTGCTGAATGCTCTCGTTGAAGATGATATACATGTGAGTGGGTGTAACATACTGACAATATTCAACGAAATAAGGACACAGACACTTTCATGCAATGGCTACACACATGCTCAGAATAACTTCCATGATGGCTATCCTGGTTACGACGATACAAAAAAGAGGTGGGCAGCTATGGAAGAATCAGGAGGTTGGCTTCATCTGCACCTTGAACTTTTTAAGGATATCAGATCTTCCCAAACAGAAACAAACATATACAAAGTCTGTGTACAAGAAATGATGCACGAGTTCACTTCAGAAAAGCTGGTTGTGTTAGGAATGAATATTTTTGACTCCAAAGAACCAAACGTTTGGGACACTCTGCTCATGAAACCTAAAAATGGTAAAGTCCTAGAAATGACCCAAGGCATAGGGGAGCAAGAAGACCCTTACGACATTATAGGAGAAACAGAGGACCTTGACGAAGATCTGGAAGAAGATATAGACACATACATCACAAAAGTTCACTCAAAGGATGTGGGATATCACTTTGACGTATACACGCCACACCCAAACGACTGGACAGCCTACAGGCTCAACTACCCACACAGACCTAGCAAAAGGAAACGTTAAATATTTTTTTTCAAATCTTTAAGAAATTGGGATTCATTTTCTATCATATAAGTGAACACTTTGGGATTCGCTGCTCCCATATTATCGACAATATGCAACCATTTCTCGACATTACCATCATAAAGTTTTTTTACAACGATATTCGCTGTACCACACTCGATGCTCTTAAAGTCAGATGCACTCACCAGACCTGCTTTGATAGCCCTCTCGAACTTTTTTACAGAAGCATACCTCACCAGAGCTTCTCTCCTCAACATTTACTAGCATCCTCTTTTAACTTATAGTACCTCTGCACATTGGACAGGTATTCTTATTCCTTAACCATGGCTTTATGCAGTCCTTATGAAATTTATGAGGACGAATCTCGTTACATGGTAGTGGAATGAACGTTTCACCCCTTTGAAATTCTTCCTGACAAATAGCACATTCACCTATAGAACCCTCTACTGACATTTCCATAAGCTTTGGCCGCACTCGAGCAGGTGGGTACACACGTATATATGGTACCTGGCTGAATATTTCACGTACATGGAATATCTGACTTCGTATAGCAACAACTACATGATCACGAAGACTCATTTATTCGATGATAGGTATATCTTATAGGGGCATGCAACGGGTAAGAAACGTAGTAAACAGTTTTATACACAACCCCTGCACCTGTACTAATAGTGCTGATAATAGAAAATAGAAAACCGATTATGAAAAGGGCCAGTATGGCTCCTCCTGCACTATAGTACGGGTGGTCGTATACCCAAATAGTTACATCACTCATTTATAAAGATGAGTGATTATATATATGCTAGTGATGTACTGAAATGCTTCTCCCATTTCTTCTGATATCTGTTGCGAGTGCACATGTGCCAGCATTTGAAAGTACTTCTGAAGCTTACGATATCAGTGATAAGAGTTGGGGGATATATAGAGAATTGAAGAAAGACGAATCGTTCTCTGTATTTTTAGACGTGGCGAAAGGTGAAAATATCTCATTCTCTGTGAATTTAGCAGGTTCTCAAGATGAAAAATTTAACTCAGCCGAGACTTACATTGAGGTTACTCTTCTTGGTCATAATGCTTCTCAAATCCACTGCGATCCAAAATTTACTGGTTGGGGTTATGAAGATCACACAGCTAGACGTCTAGACGGTGGTTTAGATCAATCTGTAACTATTCCTCAAAAGTACGACAAACTACACTTTGAACCATTTGGTGTAGGCTACTACAGAGCTTTAGCAGCGTGTCAAGGCGAAGTGCCTGTAGCAGATTCAAACTTCACAGTTACTGTAAAAGCTTTGAAGGTTGTTCCACAGGGTGATGACGAGACAAAGGATGACGTCCTCAGAATAAGTATTGGCGCTGGCATGGCTGAGCAGTTCGATATTATACAAGACATACTCTACTTACCAGTGTCAATCACACAAACATGGTTTTGGGACCAATACCTTTTAGGTTTTGTTCTGTCGCAATTATTAGGCGCTGCGGGCATAGTAGTACTCATTCGTTATTATCTATCACCGAAAGATACAAATAAGAGAGATATGTACAAATACAAGTGGACCAAATACTTTATGTTAGGAGTGCTCCAACATAATATAGTAGTGTACATTATCAGACTCTTAGCTGTCGGACGCTGGATTGGATATGTGAAGCATGCTGAGGATTCAGATTTTGACGATCTAGAGTCAATGAATATCTGGATTGCAATCATTATACATATCATCATTCCAGCTGTCTTCTTACTCCTCGTCGCACGCTTTGATTTCCAGTACAAGAAAGATGGTTACAAATGTGCAGCGTTTTATATTTTCCATATTTTATTTATTTTCTATTGTGCATGTTTCCTAATTCAAACATTTTGGCTAGGCGCAGTCGCATCTATTCTATTATTAGTTATTAGAAGGCGGTTTCGAAAGTCATCATATCAAATACTTCCAGATACAACAGCATAGGCAAATGGCGGTAATCTCGTAAAAGGTGTATAAAGGAAATGTATAATTGTAAAATGCTTATCTGTGTCAAGTGTGGTAAACAGAATACTCGAACAAAATGCTCCTGTGGTTCATACGCGATGTACTTTAAAAAAAGACTGTCACGCCCTATTAAAGCTAGGTGAATATTTATATTATCATTATTTCTAGAATGTGTAGAATATGTTTAGAAGAAGGTGGAAGCTGCTTCTGCTTGTGTGACGGCACCTGTGCTCTCGTGCACCCAGAGTGCCTTCAAACTTGGATAGATATTTCTCACAGAGACACTTGTGAGATTTGTCTATCAGAATACAAATTTCCAAAAATATTCAAGCTAAGATTTCTTCTTAAAATCTCCGATCTGCAGATGTCAAAAAGTATAAATTTCACTGCAGTGTGTTCGGTTTTTGGATGCAGTTTATTTATAATAAACTTTATTTTTGCCATACTGTTCCAGTGCTACACTGTAAACATTCTCACAAGCGACGCTATTTCCATTCTCTTCGTAAGCTTTTCAATACCCTTTTGTAATTCGCTTCAAGTCTTTATTTTTTTAAGCTTGTTAGTATGCATGAGCAATACATTAGCCATGTCTAAAATTTTTGCTCCGCTCGATTTCGCATTATATTTATACTTTTCACAGTGGGCTTTGACACTGATGCTAATTTTTTTTTGGTTTTCACGTATAATATGGAGGAGTAGCTGGATAGTATCTACTATAAGTGATTAATTCATAATTAAAATGGAGACTTGGACCCCAAGACTTGTTAGAGCCGCAACCAGATTTCCACACAAACTTCTCGAAAAACGATTATGCATTCTCTTCAAAAAAGAGGAATATATGAATGCCTACGAGTATGGTCTTTTTATGAGTACAGATTTATGCCACAGACTGTCTATTCAAATGCACTCGCAGGGGTTTATCATAAATGACGTAATCACGCCCCATACAATGCACATGGCAATGATAAGCAATAACGTGCATAACTACGCAGCTCTAGGTAAAATTAAGTGGTGTGAAAAAACATTTCAAGGGGTTCTGAAAAGGCCTGATTTTATTCAACTACTCATGAGAAAAGATTACGAGGCTACTGGGTTCGAATTTGGCCTGCGCTCGACACCTAAACTAGTAGGCACTCTGATAAACCAGCATGGGTTGAAAATAGCTGACGTTATTTCATTTCACCATTTTAAAAAATGTAAACATATTAAAGATCTATTTGTATATTAAATGCTAGCCTATCTTATTTTTATAGCCACCTTTATATCTATAACTGTACTCTTCTTCTGCATACTTGATTGGAGATGGCAGAGGAAAATTAAAGATTTGAAAAAAATTTTCAAGCGGCTCGATTTACCACAAATTGATATGGAAGACATACATACTAAAGTCCCGTACAAGTGATACAAAATGGTACTAGATGTAATAGGTTTATGTTATGCTGTTCAATCATATAATTTATAAATGCATTTTACGGTTTCACCACAGGCAGAGATTCACACTTTTCGAGAATTTCTTTACGAATTCCCTCGGGATAATTTAAAGCTCCTGGGTCCAACCACTCAGCAGGGCTATCTACAGGGTCATTCAAATTAATATTGAGTGGATACTTTGACATGATATTCCCTCTGACCCATGACTTACCAATTTTTTTATTTACAATATTATGGGTGAGCCACGACCAAATTCTCATTTCCGTACGTAGTTTTACCTCTTCCACAGGAAACGGGTGAGCTCGCACAAGCTCATCAAAGTCTTCACGACATTCTTCGCATGGGAAATTATTTCGAAAATCATCAACTACAGATCGAAATTCTTCCAGCGACTGTGCATTGTGTAAATCAGACCAAGTAGTATAGACTAATGGGAAAAAAATAATATACTTCCACATTATATTTGTATAATTTGATTTAAGTAGTATCTTCTTCTGTTTCGCTACCCGAGTCTTCTAAGACAAATTTCTCGTCTAATTCGGACTGTTTCACCAACATAATACCTGGCCCTAGCTCTACATCATCAGCGTCGTCCATTCCCAACTCACGAAACTCAATTTTTATCTCTGTATGTAGTATCTTTGCTATCGGTTCTCGCATGAAGTATACGATAACACCTATGAACAAAACTATAGAAAAAAGGAAAAAAACACTATAATCGAACGAAGTCGCCTCGTCACTGGCCATACCAATTTGAGGCGACATAGAAGAAGGAGATACAGACAATGCGTGCGAATTTTGCGACGACGAGTTTGTAGTGTTGGATATGGACCCTGCAGGCCACGAGGAGTTCGTAGTGTTGGATATGGATCCTGCAGGCCACGAGGAGTTCGTAGTGTTTGATATGGATTCTGCGGGCCACGACGAGTTCGTAGTGTTTGATATGGATTCTGCAGGCCACGACGAGTTTGTAATATTCGGTATGGAAGAGTTGGCAGGCCACGACGAGTTTGTAATATTCGGTATGGAAGAGTTGGCAGGCCACGACGAGTTGGTAGTGTTTGATATGGATTCCACGGGCCACGACGAGTTGGTAGTGTTTGTTATGGATCCTGCGGGCCACGACGAGTTTGTTACATTACTAGTGCCATTTGGAAACAATACGTTTGACATTAGTACAAAAATATTCATATATGTAGTACACCATTATAATTAAATGTTGATTTTTGGCTGGATAGGGGGTATAATAAATGCCTTTCATGTACTTCCACAAGCTGTGAAGATATACAGAACAAAATCTACTCAAGATATTTCATTTTCATCTTTAATTATAAAACTAATTGCTTCTATAACATTCACTATACACGGTGTAATTATTAACGATCCACCATTACTTTACATGACTGCACTAATGGTGACACAGTATCTTTTTATTTTAGGCCAGTACAAATACTATTACAAGTCTAAAGAATGCGATGCAAACACTGTGGAGTCAGAATGTCCTACTACAGAGATGCAGAGCATGCAAAGCGCCCCTCCTGCCTTATATCACCAGTAAAAAGACACGAGTTTGTGTATGATTTATGGCTCGCAGTCAATATTCTCATCAACTTTAAAATCCAAAACTAATAATTGACTTATGATTACCCATCCTAAAATTGTCTTGGTCACCAATGAATTAAGAACATAAAATAACTCTATACCCTCATTTAAAGACAGCATTTCGCCACAGCAGTTGCACTTGATTCTTTTCCCGTCTCCTGAAAAATTTGTTTTCACAAGATCATAACAACAAGATTGAGCTCTTTTCTTTTCTAAGCTTTTGTAGTCCTTACGACAACACCCTCTACCTGTTTGAAATGAATAACAACAAGGATCTTTTGCACAGAACTGAAATAATTGTGTAAACCCAAAGATGTTGTAGAGAGCTGCAGTGGTAAACACCAATGCTGTGATCCACTCTGGTGGCCCTTCAAAATTATCATTCGCCGCCTCAGCTCGTTCAACAGACCAAAAATAATGATTTAGAATAATTCCTCCATACGCACCAGCCATAGTTATCCATCCACAAATGTGTACAAACCACCCCAACTGTCTTACTTTATCTGCTACACCAGTGCAATCATCTAATGGAGTGTATACATAATCGAGTAACGGTTCAAGGGAGTCTCCCTTCAGGTTCTGTTTATACATATTTCCTAGCTCATTGTTAAAGTTTGGTCGGCGAAATAATGTCGTTGGATATTCTGGTACACGTACGACCTCGGCTCTCAGTGTGTTTTCATCTAAAGATTCTTTTAAAAATTCATCTGAGAAAAGAACCTCTGCTATTAATCCGAACAACATAGTTGCAGTGCATAATACACCTAAACCAATGTGAGCATATACATCTTGTAGACTACCAATCAATGCAATGCACAAAAGCATCAGAGTTGCAGATATGCTGTATTCTATAAATCGAAATGAGTTCACCCCATTCTTTATAACATGTTTTGCATAAAAATTCTTGAAGCAAAAACCTGCACTGAACTGAAAAGTAGCAGACAGTAAGTGGAACGAAATAATAAGCCAAAACAGACTTATTTTATACCGAGTTTCTGTAAGGGACGGTTGTATTGCCATCATCAAATCTTCATCCACTCTACTCCTCACATAACCCTCTGTTGGTATACACTTTATAACATCTCCAGCTGCCGGACATGTAAAATTAGCAATTTTGCAGAATGTTTTCTCTGGTGTCCAGCCAGTAAACCCTTGATATATAGGATACTCATTCGTTCTTTGATTCTCCTGTGCACCGAAAAAAGATGCTACTGCGTTTAGAAGATGAATAAACGCTGCAACCAAATTCCAGAAAAGAAAAGGTTGAAAGGCATTGAATATATAATCATACTGGTATAATGAAAACCTTTTTGCCAATACATCCGATCTTCTGGACTTATTCACATGATTTAAAGACTCTGGATATGTGTAGTACTCTTTATCATTTATCAAAACAGACCCGTTATTATACAAAACTACTTTTCTACCAACGAGACCCTTTGCTCTCCAGATGGCCCTTACACTACCCCTGTCATCACTTTTAATCGGATACTGCAAGAGTTCATTATTTCCGAATCGCCATTCCAGACCATCATTAAAATTGCGACAACATTTGCGACAACATTTGCGACAACACTGTCCCATTTCAAGAATACTCTCTTGTATAAATATAGCGTACGACCTGTTTTGCCTGACTACTCACCAAGAATAAATATACAGCAAATATACGAATACAAAGCAGTACCATATCTAATTCAAAAAAAAACCAATCCTCGTTGTGATACGCAACTACCAGTTCACCCATACATAAACCTATTTTCCATAAAACAGAATTCTCTTTCCATCCAGGATCTTCCTTGAATACGAGTAAAATAAGCCACCACATAATAAGGTTGGCAGTGAAAAAAGTGGACTTTGTATCGAAATCGCCCCAGAAGCCCAAACAAGGTACACCTATCATAAAAAACAGAAACCACGACACAGAACCCCTGCCACCACAATACCAATCAGGACAAGCCCTGTATTTTATTTCTTCGATCTCCTCAAACTCATACTCATACTTACATATCTCACAGTCTGTCCTCCCAGAAATATTTAACCACTTGACCAGACACTCTTCATGAACAAAAGCAGTCGTGCCAGCACAATTACAAGGGCTCATTAAACTACCACCCTCTAAACAAATTCGACACGTCATTGCAAGGCTTTACTCTGTTTAAGTACCCTAGCCATCGCCTTCGGCATAGTGTACGGGGGCGGCACCTTCTTAGGAAGATCAGGAGGTCCAAACAACTGACCACGTTCCTTGAGTACGGCAGATATGCATTTTCCGTACATGTTCTCACCGTCAGCAGGCTCACCAAAGAGAATACGAAGCCTTGTAGTACCTATACCAAGCTTATGATTTTTATGAGCGTACTTATATTTAACATGCTTCATCGGAGGTAGCATGAAACGTAACCCCTCCTTAAGTACCTCCGCATTTGCTCTATGTATTTCTGGAAGATCTTTAATATTCTTCTCAAAGTAATGACGAAATGTTTTACCAGAGACAGCTCTGGCCTGAATTACAATCCAATGTGCCATACTCCTGTAGGTGAAACCATAGGCAGTGAACTCATTCTCAACGTCGTGTGCAAGGTAACCAGGAAGGAACATTATTCAGAAGAGTATAAACATAAATACAGGTCCATAAATGATATACACAATCATTTTATTTCTTATCATTATTTTTTTTATACATAAAATTCGTATGAGACTAATCGAATTACTAAAAAAAGGAAAAATCGAAGAAGCTCTGCACACGCTCGAGATGACAGAAATAAAATCAAATTAACCGTACATCATGCGACTCTCTGCATAGTCCATTCTCGCACCCGTGTGAGGATTCGTAAGTAGATAGTCCACAATGCTCACTTCTTCTGGTTCATTTGGGTTTCTATTCGGGTTCAAGGCGTTCATAGCAAGTCGAATACCCTCACAGTTTGCTTCCTCTTGGGTGATTTCTAGACTAGTCGCTTCATTCACTTTAGAATCCGCCATATTTTACTAATCTTTATAGTAATAAATACACCATTTACACACCATAACACAAAGCATATAACAAGTCGGGGTTCGTTTTTAATTTAGTAACCTTCGGACAGTCGCATACGCTCATATAAAACTCGTCGTGGCACATCATAATTATAGCCTTATCATCACACCCCCTATATAGAAAAAAAACTATATTTTCTTCCATGACTACTTTTTTCATTTGTTTTAAATCTTTCTGCGTGTCTACACTTGCAATAATATCTTCGTATGACGCATCTGACTCAATAATTCTTGTAGACAAAGGTCGCATTTTATGAATAAACCAGAAGTAAATACTCACTGTATGCTAGTCTGGCGTTGGGCCTGAGTAAACCCTGTGACAGGTTTCTGACTGGAGAAACGCATTGAATCCATCATATTCTGCCCAGAGCCCCCAACCTTGAGAACATCTCTCTCGCCCACACCAAGTTCCGTGGCTGACATGATCTTTGCTTCACCTGCTGCCAACCAAGTAATGTCCACACTTGACTCCTCCAGTAGAGCTTTCAGTGACTCTTTGGAAATAGTGCTCTTATTGTCTTCACCATCCGTAAAAACCACAAGGTATTTGCTCTCTTCAGGTGGCAGGCTACCTGCGTACTCAAGAGCATTAGATATTGCATCCCGAAGCGCTGTCAACCCACGGGGCTTCACACTTTCCTTTGGAAGTATATAACCCTTAACCATAACACTTTTCGCAATCTCTTCGTGCTTGTCGTCGAAACTGAACACAGAGAGTAAACAATTATCTCCTCTTGATTCTGGAAGATCTTCAATAGCTGCCTGTATACTTCCATACCCTTCGTCTCCATACTGACCCATAGAACCACTGCGATCGAGTACGTATATCACATGAGGTATCTCCTTCTGCTTTTTTTGACCCTCCGGGACCGAATCGGACTTGCGCTTGAGGGGGGATAACATCTTGCCTTCACATATTAAAGTGAAGACATACACCATTCAAAATGCTAAATTTCGGAGCTCCAATGACTCTGCCTCTAATTCCAATATCTCTAACATTTTGTTTACTGTTTCCAACATTCGATTTACCGACATCTGACGCTGTCTTGTTCTCTTATTCTTACTCGTTCGTAAAGTCATCAAAGGGAGTTTTCGAATCATCATATTCTTACTCAGAAGTACAAACGGACTCTTCACACCATCAACATCTTCACCCAAAAAGATTTTACTTACTTCAGTGGATGTCAAGAAGTCAATAGCAGGCAGCTTGCCCTCTAAGATATCCCACAATAGGTCAAATATAACTTTTGACTGGCCTTCTAAACGAGCCGTTAAATCTGATAATATCATTGAATACGGTGTACCCAGACAAATACCTCAGTTTAAAAATATGGACTATCCCAATATATTTAGAGCCATACTTGCTTCCACACCACAGTGGACAGCCAAGGCCGAGACATCAAGACTCTATCAAAAAATCGTCTGCAGTCTGCCATGCGAACGCGAGCATACATTCTGGTTCGGAAAACACAACGTGATTGGGTTTATTGACATATGCAACAGCTACCATAAAGATAATCTACAAATTAGGAAGATATATAATCAACTAAAATCTTAATTGTATATGTGTATCGCACAAACC
>ERZ1048068.268-NODE-268-length-47986-cov-5.402641_pt1 | contig 47986 bp, 43 predicted proteins | sample MGYA00383098_ERZ1048068 | MGnify/ENA primary metagenome ERZ1048068 (study PRJEB29581, sample SAMEA5548368) | metagenome | biome: marine; feature: coastal; material: water | depth 1 m | study: Short-term variability in the microbial, nano- and picoplankton dynamics...
CACGAAACTTTTTATTCTACGAAGAACATTCAATCAAAGAAATTGCTACCGCCACGGGGTTCTCTTCACCTGCGACTTTTTCTCGCTGCTTCATGGCCCAATTCGGGCAAGCCCCGTCACAGTTTCGGATCGGCCTTCGCAAAAAACAAAACCTTAACGAAAACCCAGAAATCCACCGCCTGATCCGACGCGATACCGAAGTGCCAACCTGACGAACGCAACGTCATTCTAAAACAACGACAAAGGATTAAACGAAAGACTTTTGAAGCAAGGCGATTGCAACACTGCAAAATCGCCGCATAATAACGTCAACAAGATGAGCCAGACCCTTTCTTAATTTGAGACGCCCTTGGACCCAAATACTCTGACAACGGACAGCAATTGAAAGATGCCCATGTGCGATGTATTCATAATGTCATGAGAAAACTTATTACAAAATTATTTTCTCCAAAAAGCTATATTGGAGACCTGGGTCTTTGTCTCTTTCTTGCTTTGTTCGTTTACATTTCCGGTTTTTTATTAATTTTTCTTAGTGAAATCAATTCTGGTGTCACTGGAGCAGGCATATTTACAGTTTATTACGTTGTCCTGTTCCCAATATTTCTAATACCAGTAGCATTTCTGCTTTTCATTTTTTTAGCTATTAATCGCTATCTAAAGAATAAGAAAAAAGATTTCAGTAATCTTTGAAAGCTTTGATCCCATGCGTACCTTACTGATAGCAAGCTCACTCATAAATATTGGTCTCACGGCACATGGCGGCTTTAAAGATTGGTGGAGCCATTAAAGCTTTCAAAGGCTGCAATGCTGGTTTTGACTTTGATGACAAAGAACCAAGCAATGAAGCAAACACCAGGCGCGCAAGGCCGTCAAACTTGAAAAAGTGGAAAGCTAACGCCGAGTGCCCAAGCCAGCACCAATCCCAAGGCAAGACCGGAGGACAGGGGGCCAACACGGTTCGCGGTTTGCCTGCCCATTGTGCCGAAGACAAAATAGAATAGGACAAGGACAGGCGCGATCAGGAGCAGAAAAAACAGCGCTTCGAAATCAAGTGCGACAGCGATCCCAAGAGAAGTCAGGAAGCTTAATCGCGTTAAGAGACGCCTCAAGAAGGTCTGGCTCACCGTTAAGACGGCGTCTGCAACCATGTAGGGGACAGTTCCGATCGCCATCGCGGCGATGATCCAGAGCCGACCACCTGTAGGCCAGAAATTCGCAGCATATCGGTCCAGCGCGAAACCAAAGACAGCGCAAGCCAGTAACAACACACCAATTGCTGGCAAGACAGGTGGCCATATGCGGATGCCGAAAATTCGCAAAATGACGAGTTGGACAACACCAAACACAAGCAGATGCAACACCAGGTAATCTGCTACAAGAACAGGAAGGATATCGGTATTGAGCATGACTGCTGATGTCGGAGCAACAACCATTGGCACCAACAAAACCAAAGCAGTCTGTCCAAGGGTCAATGACGGGACGGCAAACGCACGTTTAGGTAGCAGCTGGGACACCGGATGAAAGATTATCACCAAACCAGCCAATAATCCAAGAATGGCCCAACCCGTAGGCCAGATAGAAACGTCGGATTTTCGCCCATAGGCTTGGTCGATCCAAGCCAGCGCTTCACTTCGGGCAACACGGCTTTGCAAGATCGATACGTGCTCGGAAAAAGGTGCGGCAACCGCGCGACGTGAAACAGAGCTATTTAATGAGGTTTCACCCTCGATTGCGCCTGCGTCAACCATTTGCAGACTTGTCCGCGCAAAGGCGCGCAACCCCGGCTCCCAGGCACCAGCGATCAACAACAGCTCGTCCGGCTTTGAAGCATCAATCTGTTGCGAAAATGCCGAAATTAAAACAATTGGCCCGACATTAGAGCGCTCTGCCGCAACACGCACCAGAATATCAGTCGCCATTGAATGACCCAACAGCGCAATAACCTCGTCATGCTGAGTGACCGCATCTATCACCTTATTGGTTTGCTCTACCAATAGCCTTGTGGTGCCATCTACTGATGAAACGTCGCCGGACATCGACAATGTATGACGTCCGTGACCAAGAAAATCGAAAACATAAACGCGGTAACCTGCTCGCGCGAGTGGCAGGGCATATCCTTGCATCATCTGCTGGGAGCCTGCAAACCCGTGTGCGATAACAACGACAGGGCCATCAGCGCCTGCTTTCGCATAATGGGTGACCGGTGTTTCTCCGACCTCCAGGCGTGTAAAGTTTATGTCTTGGCGTGCTCTCTCCAAAACCACCAAAGAGGTCAGGATCAATGCCAGAGCAAAAAAGAGCCTCAGGGTTTTTACCTCCTTTTAGTGCAATGCAGGTGTGTGAAAAATAATGCGATGATTAAATTTAATTTGTTTGCATTTTTTTGGGTATTTACGAAATGTGAATAACGCCACCCATACCGGCAGCATGATGTTCCAGCATATGACAATGAAACAACCAAAGTCCCGGGTTGTCTGCTATAAAAACCAAGTCAACTTTTTCAGAAGGTTGCATCAGATACGTATCACGTAAGATTTGTCGGTTTTGGTCACCGAATTCTCTGGAGTTTACCCAAAAATGTTGCCCGTGAAGATGCATTGCGTGCCTCCAACGCGTATCGTTCCAAACTCTTAGGATCACGGTGTTGCCAAGTTCAATATCAGCCAACGTTAATCCATAACCACCGATTTCACCGTTAAAAGCCCATAATTTAGCATCGTTTTGTGCGAGGTCCCGCAGGCTTTTTCTTTCGCCCTCAAACACGGCAGACGTGAGGTTACCCATTGCACCTCCTTGCATATGAATATCAATAATTTTTGCTTGGGTTGTTTGAGGAAGCGGATACCAAGGTTGATGCAAGACGTTCGTATCATATTTTTCTTGAGTATTTTTGGTGGTTGCAAATCTTGCCGATGTTAGTCGCTCGCTTGTACTAACCTCGATCAACTCTTCCAACTGGGAGCTATCTTCAACTAAAATATCGTATCTTTGAGCAGGCGCTACAGTCAGTCTCTCAACAGTAAACGGCGCGCATGGAGAGCCATCAATGGCAATAATTTTCATTGGTATTTTTTCGTTCAATTCAAATTTCATAATTCGAGCGTTTGCAGCACTCAAAAATCGTAATTTACATTGGCCATTTGAGGGGACTGCAATATCTGGTTTGGCGTGCCCATTTACAGTCAAAAAGTTACCATGACGGCCGCCGTGAGACCAATCATGCAAACTACCCAAGCTGTCTAATTGTAGTTGTTCATTTTCATCTAATAACCAGTCGTCAAGGACCAGAAGTACATCTCTATGGTGTGTTTCATCATTTACATCTCTTACCAACAAAGGGCCGTATAGGCCTTTCGTTACTTGCTTCCACGCTTGAGTGTGAGCGTGATACCAAAATAACCCTGTATCCTTCAGCGGAAATCGATATGTAAAAGTCTCTCCTGGTTCCACAGCTGGTTGGGTTAAATCAGGAACACCATCCATAGCATTTAAATTACGAATTCCGTGCCAATGAATTGTGGTCGGCTCATCAAGTAAATTTACGAATTCAACTTCAAGGATATCGTCTTTTACAGCATGAATTGTCGGGCCAGGGCTTTGTTGATTGTATAAAGATAGTTTCGACTTTTGAGCGCTCGAGTAAAACGTATGTTCTGCAGCTTTAGCGACGAGCCTGTAATGCTTGATACCATTGTTCGCATAAGCATTACTGGGTAGCTGGGTAAGGGCAAAGGCCGAGCTAGAGTCCAACAAAAATTTACGACGATTAATCAAGAGAGGCTCCTGTTAGTGAACATAGCTAAACATCTTATATATAGTTTTTTGATTTTCATCTCCAAGTTTTCCACTTCTTAATGAATGTTCTAGGCAAGTAATGTAAAATGCAATTGGTATTAGGTTATAATTGTAACCGGTTCTTTTCATGTGAAAACATCTGGGTTTTAACCTCATTTTCAGTAAAATAGCGTTCCAGTACTCCTAAGCGTCTACCGCCACGCCTGATCGAGATTGGTTTGTCTTCCATGAAAGTCAGCAAATCCTGCAAAAACAAGTGCCTTTGCAATACCAACTCCTAATTTTCGCGTATTTTCAACATCCAAATGTAATCCATCCACTGGGTCCGGCTCACAAAAATTGGCTGCATCTGCAAAGTAAGTCTGCTGCTCTATAGCGAGTTTCTCATAGAGATTAGCCAGTTTAGGTAGCCAACGAGTGAGATCATCCAACTCGGGAAAACCTTCTCCAGTTACTGAATGCAATGGCAAACAATTCGGGGGAGAGACAATCATCACTTTAGGAGGGCTTGTATTGGGCACAGAGCTGCCTGGAGCGGTTGGTAAATCCCGGGTTGCCGTAATTAATGCTCGCATCGCATTGACGGTATCTTGTGGTTTGCGCCCAGCCTCTGCGAAGGGGTCGTTCGTCCCAAGCGCCAAGATAACAAGGTCTAATGGAGCGGCTTGAAGTAATGCAACAGGTAAGTGTTTTAAGCCATTCCGACCAGGACGACCTACAAATTCAAGGTCTGTGGTCCGCCCCCCAAGACCAGCTTCCCAAACACTTACGTCTTTTAAAATTGAGGCGAGAACATTTGGCCAACGATCATCGAAAGAGTGCCGGTCTTTTTGGCTCGCATTGCGTCCCCAAACGAGAGAATCTCCATAAACTAAAATTGATTTCTTCATCAAATATCCCTGGAATACCCCATTAAATAGTCGACGTCATATGTTACTGCATGGTTGAATTTTGGTCTACAGTAATGAAGCTCGCGTGTCTTAGCCCCTAAAACCGTGCTACTATTTAATGCCACAGGAAGAAAAAGGGATGACCCGGAAACCGTATTTGGATAAGGATTTGCTGAAAATCTTGCGTGAGATTGATGTGTTTCTTCACGAGCAGTTTGGATTTTTGAAAGTCATGTCGCAAGGCTGAGGTTTCGGATAAAAACTATTTCTATTGACGCAAAAAATTTGATGGCATGGGACGGTCTCAAATTTTTGAGATGCGTGCAGCAAAAAGAAAATGAACGGTTCAAAAAGATTGCCGCTGAGTTGCAGCTCGACAAGCTGATCTTGAAAGAGAGACAGTACCAAACAAACGACTTTTTAAGCACGGCGCTTGCAACACCACAAAATCGCTCCATAATGACGTTAACAAGATGATCTAGACCCTCCCTTGGTTAAAGACAGCCTTGGACCCAAATACTCTGACAGCGGACAATTTATGTTATGAGCACGCAGCGGGGCATGGCCCCTACAGATATTTTTGACGTGGCAATAATCGGAGCTGGTGTCGTTGGCTGTGCGGCGGCACGGCGGTTTGCCCTGGCGGGAGCGAATGTAATTGTTCTCGAAAAAGGCGCGGACATTCTCTCCGGGGCGTCGAAAGCCAACAGTGCAATATTACATACGGGCTTTGATGCGCCCAGCGGCAGTCTGGAACTCGAGCTGGTTAAGGCCGGACGAGAAGAGTACCTGCAAATACATGAAGGCTTGAACCTGCCGCTTGTAAAAACTGGAGCGCTTGTGTGCGCTTGGTCAAAAGCGGAGACTGAGAACCTCGAAGCTATCGCTAGACAGGCAAGGAACAATGGGATTTTGAATGTCCAGCTTGTGTCCGCTCGGGAGGCGCTGGCCTTGGAGCCCGGCTTATCCAACAGCGTTACAGCCGCCTTACATGTTCCAGACGAGCATATAATCGATCCATGGTCCGCTCCACTCGGTTACGTCAGCCAGGCTATTGCATTGGGAGCCGCAGTTCTGAGGAGTTGTGAGGTCAAATCCGGGCAGTTTGACGGTACTTGGAAGCTTGAATCGAGCCGCGGTGCTGTCCGCGCGAAATGGGTTGTTAACGCTGCGGGTCTTTTCGGTGATCAAGTGGATGCCATACTTGGCCTTGCCCCGGAATTCCAAATCAAACCGCGGAAAGGGCAATTTGTAGTACTCGACAAGGCGGCTGCCAGGGAACTGAAAACAATTATTCTTCCGGTTCCAAACGAAGTAACGAAGGGTATCGTTATCTGTCCTACTGCTTTCGGCAACATCCTCATTGGGCCGACCGCCGAGGAGCAGAACGACAGGCTGCGCGCAACAGTAGAACACCAGACACTTCAGACGTTGGTTGCCCACGGTACCAAAATTGTTCCGGGTCTTGCCCATCTTCCAGTGACAGCGGTGTATGCCGGATTGAGGCCTGCCTCAGACAAGAAGGAATACCGCGTCATCAACCGTGCCGCTTCTAATGCAATTACATTGGGTGGTATACGTTCCACGGGCTTAAGTTCGGCCCTTGGTCTCGCGCAATATGCTCTAGATCTACATGGCGGAATGGACCGTGACGAGTTTCGACAAAATGAGATACCAAACGTGTACATGCCGAACCTCGCTGAGACTCGCCCAAGAGATTGGCAGGCCGACGGTCATGGAGAAATTATTTGCCACTGCGAAATGGTAACCCGACGCGAGATAGAGGCGGCGCTATCGAGCCCGCTTCCTCCAGGTGATTTCGGGGGACTGAGGCGGAGAACTCGCGCGGGGATAGGCAGATGTCAGGGGTTCTACTGCAACGCCAAGCTTGCGGAGATTACGAGGGGCAGCCTTGACATTCCTTTGGCTATTGAACGCGAATACCATAAGTGAGCCAATCCGATGTCATAGTCATTGGCGGCGGCCCGTCGGGCGTAGCTGCCGCGATCTCTCTGCGCAAGGCGGGCATCGCAAAGGTTACCGTCCTGGAACGCGAGAACTACCTTGGCGGAGCGACAAGATACTGTAGCCATTCGCCTTTCGGGATGTTGGAGTTTGGACGCGTGCATTTTGGTGCGGCCTACGGACGTCGCCTCGAAGATGAAGCTTCCCGGTGGGGCGTCGACGTCCGTTGCGGCCACTCCGTTGTCGAGTTGAGGGACAAGGGGCATTTACTGATCTCTAACCAAAATGGACTGGAGACACTTGAGGCCAAGCGGATTGTCGTGAGTACAGGAGCACGCGAAACCACTCGCGCGGCCCGTCTCGTCTCAGGCGATCGTCCAGTCGGTGTTCTAACAACGGGTACCCTCCAATCATATGTCGCCTTTCACCGCATGATGCCCTTCAAGCGGCCCGTCATCATCGGGTCGGAGCTAGTAACCTTGTCGGCAGTTCTCACGTGTCTGAGCCATGGCGCTCGACCCGTCGCAGTTATCGAGGCTCGCAAGGAAAAGATCGCGCCTGCACCCCTCAACTGGTTTCCATCAATGATGGGCATTCCATTTCATTGCGGGGCAGAGCTGGTAGATATCCTTGGTCGCGGACGTGTGGAGGCAGTGAGGGTACAGCGCGGCGAAACATTTGAAACCTTAGAGTGCGATGGCGTACTGTTCTCCGGCGGATTTACACCTGAGTCATCGCTCTTCATGACTTCTGGGCTATCAATGGACTGGGGAAGTTCGGGGCCGGCAGTAGATCAGGCGGGGCGATGCGACAACCCCTACTATTTCGCTGCGGGGAATGTGCTTCGAGCCGTGGAAACGGGAGGATGGGCGTTTAGAGAAGGACGGGCAGTCGGAGAATCGGTCGCAGCCGATCTAAAAACAGAGGTTTTTAGCGAGAGGCCAATTAAGGTCACCCATGACGAGCCAATCAAACTGGTAGTGCCAAACCTAATCCGAGGCGGACCCGATCTTCCCGGCGGTCTCAAAGAATTCCAGCTCAGGTTTAAGCGTATCGCGCGGGGTAGGCTGACGCTGCTAATTGACGGAGATCAAGAGTGGAGTAAGCACGGCACGTGGCGACCCGAGCGTCGTATTATTGTGCCGCGACCGCGAACCAATCATTGCGTACGCGCTGTACACTTTAGCTTCAGGCAGGAGCGCTGAATGCGTATCGCGGCAGTTGACCAAGGCACAACCTCGACGCGTTGTCTTCTGGTTGATGACGGCGGCAAATGGGAAATCGTTGCCAGTCGCAAACATGGTCAACACTACCCTTTCAAAGGAGCGGTCGAACATGATCCTAACGAGCTGCTAAGCAATATTATGAGCGTTCTCGCCTCCGCTGGCGACGTGGACGCAATCGGCTTGGCGAACCAGGGAGAGAGTTGTCTCGCCTGGGATGCAGCTACTAAAAGATCACTATCCCCTGTAATCGTCTGGCAAGACTCACGGACAGCGGGACATCTTGCCGGATTGGGCGATAAAGCGATCCAGCTTTCAAAACGAATCTGTGGACTGCCGCTGGACCCCTATTTCTCGGGAAGCAAACTCGGTTGGCTTCTTCGCGAGATGCCAGATATCCGACACGCGTACGGATCGGGCCGCCTGCGGCTTGGCACAACGGATGCATTTTTCCTCGATGTCCTCGCCGGAAAGTTTGCGACAGACGTCGCGACGGCATCGCGAACCGGGCTCCTTGATCTAGCAACTGGAAACTGGAGCGAGGAGTTGTGCGAACTCCATGGAGTCCCGATCGAATGCCTGCCGCCGATCGGTAAGGTGGATGGCGTTTTTGGAAGGATCAACGGAACTCCTGTTCATACGTCGATAGTCGATCAACAAGCGGCATTGTTCGGCCACGGATGCAGGAAGCCCGGCGACTGTAAAATCACTTTCGGGACAGGCGCGTTCCTTCTTGCGGTCAACGGCAACACGCCACCTCCAAACTCTGACTTATTGCCAACGGTCGCATGGTCCCTAGTGCAGGGCAACACAACCTATGCTGTCGAAGGTGGCGTTTACGACGCTGGGTCAGCCATAGAATGGGCGAGGAAAATCGGCCTGTTTTCCGAGATGCAGGAGCTAGCAGCGTTCGAAAGACCCTCGGCATTAAGCCGTGGCATAGTATTCGTCCCCGCGCTCTCAGGCCTTGCAGCCCCATTCTGGGATCGGACGGCAGCGCCACTCTTCATCGGTATGGACCATACTACTGATCCTCAAGACTTGGTGCAGGCCATTTTGGAAGGTATCGCGATGCTCACCGCCGGTTTAATCGATACCGCTTCCGAAACGGTCAACCTCAGTGACAGTATCTCGATCGACGGTGGCTTGTCCCAAAGTTCCTATTTCACTCAATTCCTCGCTTCTGCGAGCAATCGCAAGATCGTTGTGCCTGCCATGCATGAGCTTACGGCGCTGGGACTTGCCGAGTTCTGTGGGCTGAATGTGGATGCGACGAGGACAAATCACAACCAGTTTGACCCGGATGGCTCGATAACGGTGCACGATCACACCGTATTCAAAAGGGCACTATCCCGCTCGTTCGACTGGCGCGATCAGGCCAATTAATACAAATCAGATTTCCCAGACCACCTTTGACAGTAAACTTTGCGGGATACGGGTGCACATGAGCTGAACGCAGTTGACCACAAATACTCCGGTTCCATCGGTCCAAATGGGATCTAACCTGAGGCTTTAAGTTTGTTGCATGATTACTAGACTTCTCAAAACGGTCATTGGTTTTGTAGACCCAAACGGTAGTTTTATAGAACGTAAGACTAGGTTTTTGCAGACTTACGACATTCAAAGAAATTGGGGATGGAATTCCTATATCAGGACCTATTTCGGTGACCTTGTATTTCGAATGATGATATTTTGGTATTCCAAAATATTAAAATGAATGGTACTGATTCGTAAGCGTAAATTGCGCTGCTTTCTAGGGAGAACAGGAATATGAAGAAATTACTCGTAATCGCGGCCGCGGCTACGGCTATCAGTGGCGGTGTCGTTGCTGAGGAGTACCCGTCAAAAACCATAGAAGTTATTACGCATGCTGGTAACGGTGGCGGTACGGATGTCACCACGCGAATGATGATGATCCGGGCACGCCGCGAGCTTGGGACAGATATGGTTGTGGTCAACAAACGTGGGGGTGGCGGTGCCACGGCCATGGATTATTATCTGACTCAAGATGCTGATGGTCACAGTATTCTGACCTTTACAATTGGCCACTCGGCGAGTGTAGCTTTGGGCAAGACTGAGATGTCACTAGATGACGTGCGTCCCATCGCGCGCGGTACCGATGATCCGCAGATTCTGATGACGCGTTGCGGTGTCTACGACAGCGCGCAAGCCTTTGTAGATGCGCAGAAGACTGACCCACTGACATATGGCACCACTCACTTGGGTGGAATCGACGATGTATCGGCCTTCATGTTCGCCCGCCGCGGTGATTTAGCGACACCTAAAATTGTTCCCTTTGAGGGCGGCGGAGAGCTCGCAACCCAACTGGTTGCTGGCGCAGTTGACGTGGCCGTTTTAAATCTCGCTGAAGCGGGATCACAAATCGCGGCGGGTGACATCTGCCCGATCGTGGTTCTCGCACCTGAGCGGATGAGCGGCTTGGCCGACGTCTCTACAGCACAGGAGCTTGGTATTGATGCAAACTTCTCAACGGTGCGCGGCTTTGTTGTGCATGCGGATACGCCTGATGACGTTGCTGCCAAGATCGAAGAGTCGCTGATGAAGGCGATGAACCACAATGTATATCAGGGGTTCTTGACCTCTGTGGGTCTGGACTCAACTTCTGTTGCTGGCTCTGAAGTTTGGGGCAACCAGTTGACCTCTATGCAGACAGACATGGACGCGGCCCTTCGCGAGCTCGGCTTCATTCAATAATCCGTTCGTAATAGACCGGTCCGTTCGTTTCAGAGCGGACCGAATTCATCTCTAAAAAACAAAGGTAAACTTCGATGGCGCGTTTTGCGGTTCCATGCGGCACGATAGTCTTCTGCATGCTAGCCTATTGGCTGAGCACGCAATTTGACCGCGTCCCACCAATCTTACTGCGCGGCATGCAGCCCGAAGATTTCCCACAGATGGTGTTGTTGCTTATCATGGCACTGTCAGTGCTCGTTATGATATTTGACAAGCCAATCGAACATGACCCAATGACATTCAACGTGTGGAGCAGTCTAGGCCTGTTCGTTGTATTTGCACTTCTGTCGCGGATTGACCTGTTTCTGGGCCTCGGCGTTTTTGCCGGTGCACTTGCATACACATGGGGCGAACGCAGGCTTTGGGGCATTGGGCTTGTGTCCGTATTAAGCCCCACACTGATCTTTCTTCTTTTTGATCAGGTGTTCCGGATCCGCTTCCCACGCGGGCTTTTAACCAATATTTGGTACGGGTAACGCAGATGGAACCACTGTTCGCAGGACTATATGCACTAATGGACCCGCAACTGCTGGTTTTGCTCTTTGCGGCAACGCTTGGTGGGGTGATCATCGGGGCACTGCCGGGGCTAAATGCCACCACTGGGGCCGCACTGCTTTTACCTTTCACGATCACGATGGAGCCTATCCCTGCAATTGCTATTCTAACAACGATCTATTGCGCCGCAACCTTTGCGGGGGCGATCACCGCGATCTTGATCAACACGCCCGGCACATCTGCCAGTGCAACCACATGCCTTGATGGCTATCCATTGGCACAACGAGGCGAAGCAGGCCGTGCTTTAGGGATGGCAACAGTTTCATCAACAATCGGAGGGATCATTTCGGTCATTTGTCTGATGTTGGCGGCCCCGCTTTTAGCGCGTATGGCGTATAATTTTGCACCACCCGAATATTTCGCACTGACTGTCTTTGGCATCTCTATGCTCGCGACCATCGGCGACGGTACCCCACTTAAAAACATCATCGCAGGCGCACTTGGCGTGCTTTTGGCAACCGTTGGCAAAGACCTTTTGACGACGGTCGAGCGCTTCACTTTTGGATTTAACGAGCTGTCCGAGGGGATCGGCTTTGTACCCGTCATGATTGGCATTTTCGGTATTTCGGAACTTCTTGTGCAGGCTGAACAATTGCAAGGGGAACGCAAGCTCATCGAGATGAAGGCAATCAAATTGCCTTCACGCGAAGACTACCGTCGGGTCTGGAAGACAATTCTACGTTCCTCTGGTATTGGCACGTTTATCGGCATTCTGCCTGCTGAAGGGGCCACCGTTGCGTCAATGATTGGCTATAATGAAGCCCGTCGCTGGTCGAAAACACCTGAGGAATTTGGCAAGGGCGCAATCGAGGGCATTGCAGGTTCTGAGGCGGCTAACAATGCGGCCACCGGTGGTGCAATGGTTCCAACACTAGCACTTGGTATTCCTGGCAGCCCGACCGCTGCGGTTATCTTGGCAGGCCTGATGATCCACGGGTTGCAGCCAGGACCCACCATGTTCACCGAACAGGCAGAGTTTGCTTATGCTATCTTTTGGGCGATGCTGCTGGTGAATATCACTTTCATCTTTGTAGGCCTTTTTGGTGCGAAAATCTTTGCACGGGTCACATTTGTGCCAGTGCAAATCCTTTGGCCGATCGTCTTCACCTTTTCCATCGTTGGAGCCTATGCGCTGGATCAATCGATGCTTGATGTTTACATCGCACTGGCGTCGGGCGTGATCGGCTATTTCATGCGGCGCTTTGGCTATTCGGTCGTGCCTCTGGCCATCGGGCTTATTCTGGGCGGCATGTTGGAGAAACGGCTAGGCCAGTCTTTGATCATGCTGGATGATCAATGGTGGTTGATGTTTGCCCGACCGCTCAGTTTGCTGTTTTTTGTGCTCACAATCCTTGCATTGTTTGGGCCCTTTTTCTGGCGTCTGTTCACGCAGCGCGACTCAATTAATTCTACGGGAAAGTAAGTTATGACCAAGATCAAATCTGTTCGTGCGCGTGTCTGGAACTGGACAGGGCCAACCGTCCCACCATCGGGGAATTTTTGTACCAACGCATCTGATGTTTTGTGGATGAAGGGCGATGCGATGGCATCATTCCGATTTCATCAGTGGTTAACTGTTGAGATCGAAACCGAAGATGGCACCGTTGGTATTGGCAACGCAGCTCTCGCGCCGACTGTGGTGAAAAAGGCGATAGACGATTGGTACGCGCCGCTGGTGATTGGCGAGGATCCGTTTGATTACGCATACATCTGGGAAAAGATGTATCGCCGAACCCATGCCTGGGGTCGTAAGGGCGTGGGCATGACAGCGATCTCGGCCATTGACATCGCGATTTGGGATCTGATGGGGAAACTGGTGAATAAACCGGTCTTTAAGCTATTGGGCGGACGCACCAAAGAGAAGATCCCAGTCTACTATTCGAAGCTTTATGCCGATAGCATTCCCGCCATGCAGGCTGAAGCCGAAGAGGCGGCAAGCCATGGCTACACAGCTTTCAAATCCCGTTTTGGCTTTGGTCCTAAGGACGGCATGTCCGGCATGCGCGAGAACTTAAAGCGCGTCGAAGCCCTGCGCGAAGTGCTGGGCTATGACGTCGACCTTATGCTCGAAAGTTACATGGGCTGGAACCTCGACTACGCCAAACGGATGTTACCCAAACTGGCGAAATATGAACCCCGCTGGTTGGAAGAACCCGTGATCGCCGATGATGTCGAAGGCTATCGAGAGCTCAATGCAATGGGCATTGTACCAATTTCTGGTGGAGAACATGAATTCAGCGTCATCGGATGTAACGATCTGATCCAGAAAAAGGCCGTCAGCGTCCTTCAATACGACACCAACCGCGTGGGTGGCATAACGGCCGCACAAAAGATTAACGCGATTGCCGAAGCCGCTCAAATCCCGGTCATTCCACATGCCGGTCAGATGCACAATTATCACCTGACCATGGCCAACACCAATTGCCCGATCAGTGAATATTTTCCTGTGTTCGATGTCGAAGTCGGTAACGAATTATTTTACTATATTTTCGATGGGGATGCGGAGGCCGAAAACGGATATTTACAGTTGGATGACAGCATACCAGGCCTTGGGATCTCCATCACCGACAAGCACCTACAGCATTTTGAGATCACCGAATGACCAGATATTCCGGAATATGGCCCGTGGCCCCTACACCCTTCAACGAAGATGGAACGATTGACGTGGAGGGCATGAAACGTGTTCTTGATTGCCTGATTGATCAGGGCGCAGACGGTATTTGTGTGTTGGCCAATTTCTCTGAGCAATTCTTGATCTCTGATGCTGAGCGCGAAGTGCTGGCGCGCCTAAGTGTCGAGCATGTCGCGGGCCGGGTGCCTGTGGTCGTGACCATCAGTCACTATGCCACACAAATCGCGGTAGAGCGCGCGCAGTTTGCCAAAGATTTAGGGGCTGACATCGTAATGATGATGCCGCCCTACCACGGTGCTCTGCTCAAAGGGACACCCGAGCAAAGTTTTGAGCAATTCGCCGCAGTAGGCGAGGTTGGTATTCCAATCATGGTTCAGGATGCACCCTTGTCAGGCGTGGAATTACCGGTACCACTTTTAGTGCGGATGGCGCGGGAAATCGAGGCCGTGAAGCTGTTCAAAATTGAATGCCCACGCGCGGCCAACAAAATACGCGCGCTGATCGAAGTAGGGGGTGCTTCAATAGAGGCGCCATTCGACGGGGAAGAGGCAATTACGCTTCTGGCTGATCTTGACGCTGGTGCAACCGGCTCAATGACCAGCGGCATGATCGTTGATCAGATAAAACCGGTGATTTTGAGCCATCTTGCAGGAGATATCGCAGGCGCAACCGAAGCTTACGGCCGCGTGGCGATGGCGATCAATCACGAAAACCGGCAATGTGGTTGGCAGTCATGTAAGGCGGCCATGGTGGAAGGTGGTGTTATCAAATCAGAGTTCTGCCGCCACCCGATCCCGCCGCTACACCCGGCGATCCGATCACGACTTATCGACCTTCTGCGACCAATTGATCCGCTCGTGCTGAAATGGGGCCACTAGAGTGAACGATACCAATTGGACATCCGAATTACGCGACTTTGCGGAACTCAAGCCACGAAAATCGTTGGCCGCTGATGCTGCGGACAATCTGCGCGAATTCATCCTATTGGGAAAACTGGCGCCTGGAATGCCAGTGCGCGAACGCGATTTGGCAGAGGCATTCGGTATCTCGCGCACTCCGCTTAAAGAAGCTTTGCGTATCCTCGAAGCCGAAGGATTGATCGCTTATGGACCTACGCGCCGGCCCGTCGTTGCTGATCCGTCGTTAGAAGAGATCAACGACTGGTTGCGGGTGCAAGGTGCGTTAGAAGCCCTAGCCGGAGAATTGGCATGCGACGTAGCAAGTGACAAGGCAATCGCTGAAATCGAGCGCTTAAACAAAGCGATCAAAGGAGCGCGCGATTCCGAAGGCCAGCTTGAAGCTTTTCGCTGCGACATGGCCTTCCATGACGCCATCGTTGCGGCATCTGGTAATCGTTCGCTGTTTGAAACTCATGCCACGTACAATGCAAGGCTCTGGAGAGTGCGATTTTTATCGTCTCAACGTTTGGTTAGCCGGGACATTACGCGGCGTGAACACGAAGAAATCGTAGATGCTTTGAAAACACGTGATGCCGGGGCCGCCCGTCAATCCCTGAGCCAGCACTTGCACACTGCAGAAATCAATATTGCCGCAGCCCTCGCAGAAGCGGACACCAGAACGGAGGACATCTGATGCGCCCCAGACTTGCAATTGTACCGGGTGATCCCTCTGGGATCGGACCAGAATTGGTTGCCAAGCTTTTGGTAGAGAAAGGCGTGCGCGAGGCTGCTGATATTGTGTTGGTTGGCGATAGACATTTATGGCAACGCGGGGCGGATCAGGCTGGTGGTTCGATTGAGCTCAACACCATCGCAGAGGATGAAATCGCCAATTTTGAAGGCCTCGCCCATCTCGACTTGCACACCATTAAGCCAGAGGATGTAGAGGTGGCGCAAGTGACTGTTGCAGGCGGAACGACATCTTTACGCTGCCTCGACAAGGCACTGGACTTAGCGCAGGCGGGCCTTGTTGACGGGCTCATGTTCGCGCCGTTCAATAAGGCGGCGATGACGTCAGCAGGTTTGAACGCGGAAGATGAACACCGGTACATGGCCCGCTATCTTGACTTCACTGAGTATCATTCGGAGATAAATGTCTTAGATGATCTGATGACCACTCGGGTCACTAGCCATATCGGTCTAAAAGACGTCGCTGCCAATATTGACGGCCCTGCTATCGAGCGCGCTATTGATCTGGCGCATGCGACACTGGCCCGTAGCGGGACCACGCGGCCACATGTGGCCGTTGCGGCGCTAAACCCGCATGCCGGTGATAATGGCAAATTCGGCCGCGAGGAAATCGACATTATCGAACCCGTGGTCAAGGCCTTCCAGTCGCGTCAGATGAACGTGACAGGGCCTTGGCCGTCTGACACTGTGTTTCTTAAAGCCAAACGCGGCGAGGTCGATGCAGTGGTCACTATGTATCACGATCAAGGCCAAATCGCGATCAAGTTGATGGGATTTGAGCGTGGTGTGACCGTCGCGGGTGGCTTGCCGATCCCAATTGCAACGCCTGCGCATGGCACTGCCTTTGATATTGCAGGGCAAGGTATCGCAAACGTGGGCGCAACGCGGCAAGCCTTTGATCTTTTAGTTCGGATGTCCCGGACCACCAGAAACGAAGACACGGCGTGACCCTTAAATGGCATACCGGGACCGATCAACTCCAACCTGCAGAACAGGACGTATAAAATGAGCTTTACACCCCACGGAAAACACTTGATCGCCGGTGAATGGATCAAGAGCGACCAAACTTTTTCGTCTGATCCCGCGCATGGCCCTGCACATAAATTTTCCATAGGAACACCAGAACTTGTCCGACAGGCCTGCGAAGCGTCCGAGGCAGCGTTTATGTCTTACGGTTACAGTTCCCGCGAAAGCCGTGCGGCTTTTCTAAACGCTATCGCGGATGAGATCGAAGCGCGCGCGGAGGCCATCACGGAGATCGGTACGCAAGAAAGCGGGTTACCAGAAGCAAGATTGCAAGGCGAACGCGGGCGGACGACAGGGCAATTGCGGCTATTTGCAGAACATATCCTTAAGGGCGACTATCTCGATCGCCGTCACGATCCGGCCTTGCCCGACCGTACACCTTTGCCGCGCCCGGATATGAAAATGATACAGCGTCCCATTGGACCTGTGGCGGTCTTTGGGGCGTCCAACTTCCCGCTTGCATTCTCAACCGCGGGCGGGGACACGGCAGCAGCGCTAGCGGGCGGGTGCCCGGTTGTAGTGAAGGGCCATTCGGCCCATCCTGGCACAGGCGAGATCATCGCAGAAGCAATTCATGCTGCCATTCAAAAAACTGGCATGCATCCTGGTGTCTTTAGTCTTATTCAAGGGGGTAAACGCGATGTGGGCACTGCCCTAGTGCAGCACCCAGTAATTCAGGCGGTTGGCTTCACGGGATCTCTGGTTGGCGGACGCGCGCTGTTTGATTTATGTGCTCAGCGCCCTGAGCCAATCCCGTTTTTTGGCGAGCTTGGGTCCGTCAACCCGGTGTTTGTACTGCCGAGGGCTATTCAGGCACGCGGCGCCGATATAGGATCAGGCTGGGCCGGCTCGCTTATGATGGGCGCGGGGCAGTTTTGTACCAATCCGGGCATCGCTGTTGTGCTACCCGGTGCCGATACCATGGTTGCAGCAACTGAAGCCGCACTACGTGATGCGGCAAGCCAGACCATGCTTTCTGATGGGATCGCAGACGCATATCGCAGTGGCGTGGGCCGTGTTTCTAATAATGCAAACACAACTGAGCTAATCGGAACTGCATCTGAAGGACGCGAAGCGAGACCCTATTTGTATCGCGTCTCTGCCAGTGACTGGTTGGCGGATCAAAACCTACAGGAGGAGGTTTTCGGCCCACTTGGTATCGTGGTGGAGGCGCAAGATGTGGCCCAAATGGCTGAGATCGCAAAATCCATCCAAGGTCAGCTGACCTGTACAATCCATATGGATGATGGTGACAGTGACCACGCCAAGACGCTGATGCCCCTGATTGAACGCAAAGCTGGTCGGGTATTAATCAATGGATTCCCAACGGGTGTGGAAGTCGCTGACAGCATGGTCCACGGCGGACCTTATCCCGCGTCTACGAATTTTGGGGCGACGTCAGTAGGAACATTGTCCATTCGCCGGTTCCTGCGTCCTGTTTGTTACCAGAATGTCCCCGACAGCCTTTTGCCGCAAGATTTTTGAACGACCAAGACCTAATGACAAAAAATAGGAGAAAATATCATGACTTCAATAAAGACTCACATTGCCGCCGCTTTGGCTGGCGCTTTGGCACTTGGGGCGACAACCGCATTAGCGGAGTACCCTGATCGGCCTGTTACAATTATCGTACCTTGGGGCGCAGGCGGCGGTACGGATACCATAATCCGCTTGTTCTCTGTCGGGTTTGAAGAGGCGATGGGCCAACCAATTAATGTGGTCAACCGCACAGGCGGGTCTGGCGTTGTCGGCCATTCTGCGATCGCTAATGCAAATCCAGACGGTTACACTTTGGGGGCCTGCACCTCCGAAATAACCTATTTCGAGACCATCGGACTAGCCCCGATCACGCCTGCCAGCTTCGATCTCGTTTCGCGCCTTGCTGTAATACCGGCAGGTGTAACGGTAGCGGCCGAAAGCCCCTACAATTCTGTTGAAGAACTAATCGATGCCGCGAAAGCGGGCGGACTAAGCTCATCAGGGTCCGGCCTCGGCGGTCCATGGCACATGGCTGTGGCCGGCATGATGAAACAGGTTGGTGGTGACGTAAACACTGTCCAGTTCATCCCGTCCAAAGGCGGCGCGCCTGCGTTGCAAGACCTTGTCGCAGGTGGGATCAGCATGTTCACCGGTTCGCCCATCGAGGCACGCTCACTGGCTGATGCAGGTGAAGTTAAGATACTTGCGATCATGTCTGACGAGCGCTCTCCCGCATTTCCAGATGTTCCAACGCTCAAGGAAAGCGGTGTCGACTGGTCGTTGACCAACTGGTTCTCGCTCTGCGCACCTGCGGGTTTGCCGGATGATGTGAAAGCCAAGATTGAAGCTGCTGCCCAAAAGGCACATGGTTCAGCAGAGGTGCAGGATGCATTGGCGGGGCGTGGTATCACACCTCTATTTGACGGGTCTGAAGCGTTTTCATCCTACGCTGCGGCATTTTCAGGTGATGCTGCGGCTTTGCTGACTGACCTCGGTCTAGCCAAGTAAAGAAATGCGAATGGCGATGTGACGCTCACATCGCCATTCGCGCGCGCTCATGTTATCAAAATGCAAATAAATGGCCGTCTGATTGGCGCAATCGCGATCTGTGGCGGTGTTGCCATAATCGCGGGTACGTTAGGCTTCCGCGAGCTTCCGGGCCAGCAATTCGGCTCTGCCTTCTTTCCAAGAATTGTCGGAAGTGCCCTCATTCTCACAGGGCTTGTCATGATGGTGATGCGCACTGAGGGACCGTGGATCCGTGTGCCCGATATTCTGCTCGGGGCCGCTAAGTGGCAGGTTGTAGCGGCCTTGGCAGCAGTCATTGGATGGGTGCTGATCTCACCATACCTTGGGTTCATTGCGACGTCAGCCTTGATGATCTGGGTGCTCATACTTTTAGCAGGTGGACGTTTGCTTCCGGCGGCCGTGACCGCCAGTGTAATGGCTTATTTGCTTTATCTGATATTCGGCGTTCTGTTACGCGTACCGCTGCCGTTGGGTGAAATTGAGCGGCTGCTACTATGAGCGTCTTTTGGGAAGCCCTATTACTCGTATCTGAACCCCAAACCTTGGGGGCGATCCTAATTGCAAGCTGTTTAGGGATCACACTCGGCGCAATTCCGGGGCTAACCGCTGTGATGGGCGTGGCGTTATTGATCCCAATCACATTCTTTATGGATCCGGTCCCAGCGATCGCATCCATTGCCTCCCTCGCTGCTATGGCTATCTTTGCCGGTGACATCCCCGGTACTCTTTTACGCATCCCAGGCACACCGGCCTCGGCGGCCTATGTCGAAGATAGCTACGCCATGACCAAGATAGGCAAGCCTGAGCGCGCGTTGGGGTTGTCCATGGTGTCGGCCTGTGGTGGCGGTGTCATGGGTGTGATTGCATTGATGGTGGCGGCGCCTTTATTGGCGAAGTTCGCGACGAATTTTTCTTCAGTCGAGTATTTTTGGCTCGCGCTGTTAGGATTGAGTTGTGCAGCTATTATCGCCGCAGGTTCCGCGCTCAAAGGCATTCTATCACTTCTCTTTGGGCTTTGGGTTGCGTCAATCGGCATTGATGAAGTCGCGGGACAGCCGCGGTTTACATTTGGCTCCATCGAACTGATGGGCGGTGTCAGCTTCATCCCGGCAATGATCGGCATGTTTGCTTTGCCCGAAGTGCTGCGTAACCTGACCGCGCGCCAACCGCGCATCGCAACCCCAACCATGGGGCCAATCTTTGCAGGACTGGGTGGCACTCTTCGACATCGTTGGCGCAACCTTATACGCGGCGGGTTCATTGGATCGATGGTCGGGGCACTGCCCGGCGCGGGAGCGGACATCGCGGCTTGGGTCGCATACGCCATTGCGCGGCGGCAATCCAAAACCCCTGAGGCATTTGGCAAAGGCCATGATGAAGGGTTGATTGAGGCAGGTGCGGCCAATAACGCAGCGCTTTCCAGCGCGTGGGTGCCAACGCTCGTTTTTGGCATCCCGGGAGACAGTATTACGGCCATCGTAATTGGCGTGCTCTATCTCAAAGGTCTTGAGCCGGGACCAATTATCTTTGTCAAAACCCCCGAGCTAGTTTACGCGATCCTCTTCGCCTTCCTGCTCGCCAACCTGCTATTGATCCCTTTGGGATGGGCAGTGATCCGCTTTGCGCGACACCTGCTTCGCATTCCACCCGCCTATTTCGCGCCCGTTGTGCTGGCGTGTTGTATCGTCGGCAGTTTTGCAATCAACAACACAAGTTTTGGCGTTCTGACCATGCTGACCTTCGGGGTTGTTGGTTGGATCTTTGAAGAAAACAACATCCCTATTGCGCCTGCCATTCTTGGTATTGTTCTGGGCGGGGCACTGGAGTTCAACTTCGTTACTTCTATGCTTAAATCACAAGGCGACTTGACGATATTTATATCGCGCCCAGTCGCCACAGTACTTGCTTTAATTGTTTTCGTGATTTGGGCAGTTCCTATTTTGCGTGGAATGCGAAAACGTCAGAAGGAAACATCATGAAAATCATAGACGCACATCACCATTTCTGGGATCCAATTGCCAACTACCACCCGTGGCTCCGCGATGAACCAATGATCCCGTTTCGTTATGGTGACTACTCGTCGATCCGCAAACCTTTCATGCCTGACGATTATGACGCTGCCACCAAAAATTGGGACGTCGTGGCGACAGTCACCATGGAAGGCGAATGGGACGAAAACGATCCCACCGGAGAAGCGCTGTGGATGCAGGCGCTTTCAGATGAGACCAAACGTCCTGCCGCTCACGTTGCCCAAGCATGGCTGGACCGGGACGATCTGGCGGATGTCCTAAAAGCGTATGACAGACTACCTGTCGTCAAGTCTGTCCGGCACAAACCACGCGCCAACTCAAGACCTGATGGTCCTTCAGGTGGCATGATGGACAAGGCATTTCGCGATGGGTTTCGTAGGTTGGCCGATCACGGTTTGATGTTTGATCTTCAGACGCCTTGGTGGCATCTCGATGAGGCCATCGACATGGCGAACCTCGCACCAGACGTTCCGATCGTCCTGAATCATGCCGGCCTACCTTCGGATCGAACCGCAGCCGGACTGGCTGGTTGGGAGGCTGCACTCAGACGTTTTGCGAACTTGCCTCAGAGTTCTATCAAAATATCGGGACTTGGCTTACCAGATCAGCCTTGGTTGATTGAGGACAACCAGTCGATCATTCGAACCTGCATTGATGTATTCGGCCCAGAGCGTGCCATGTTCGCCTCCAACTTCCCAGTGGACGGGGTGTGCGGTTCATTTGATACGATCTATTCAGGATTTTCCGCTGTGACCCAAAGTGATCCCGAGGCGGCGCGGCAAGCTCTATTTCACGATACCGCGTGCCGGATTTATGGGCTTTCAACAATGACATGAGGTCCTTTAGTGTTGCTAGCGGCATTATTCACACCAACACTACATATCGGGGTGATGATTTCATCAGAAAGCTTTTCTGAAGCGGTAAGTGTCTCGCCGGTCTGTCGAGGCTATACTTTGTTCTAAACCCCGCAAGTCGGTAGTCTCTTGGTAAGACCCTTCCGTATATTAATACTACCCTCGATTCTTGGCGACGCCTGAATACTAAAAATTTTGCATGGCAGATATCACTAGTGAGACGCAGCCTCTAAGCTGCAGGACGCATCATAGCGATGGCTTCAGAATCACCAGCGTTCCCACGTTATTGTGACGGTGTGAAAGTGACGGCGAACTCGGCAAGTGGTTACCTGAATAAATGGCCTCAGACGAGGTTTCCAAAAGGTCGCGTGGTCCATTCCTTTCGGCAGAGCTTCATAGACGGATTGCGTGTGGTGAAATGTCCATCAGATATGATCGAAGCTCTCAACGGTTGGAGCGCCACTGGTGTTGGCAGCAGCTATCGTAATATTTTCCAATTAGGATAGAAGCCTCTACAGTTGCGTAAGTTTGAAAACAACGTTGTGTTGAATAGTTCTTAATTCTTGGAGCGAACGTTCACTGCGATCAGACCCGCCACTCAATTTGCGGACGAAGCAAGGCACCGCACCTACAGAATATTATACACCTCACACGCTTTCGGAGGTTCTTATTTGTCATCTTGTTGGTAAACTGAGCGCAGAATAATACTGGAAAAACGTGAACCCACCGAATATTTAAATTTCATCAAACGGCAAAGGCTCCTAATTGATGTTGAATTTGGCAATAGTAGGTCTTGGACGCTGGGGGCAGAACCTTGTTGACTCAATTGAAAGTTCTCAAACCGTTTACTTCAGTACAGCGGTCACAAGAACACCATCAAAAGTATCAGATTTTTGCGTTCAAAAAAACATCTCGTTGACAGATGATTACCAATCGGTGCTGGACGACGACAATATTGATGCGGTGGTGATTGCTACACCACATTCGCTTCATTTTGATCAGATCATGATGGCTGCCTCAGCGGGCAAACATGTTTTTTGTGAAAAGCCTTTCACTTTGACGGCTGATCAAGCTGGCACTGCTCTTGCATCATTGTCCGAACAGGGCCTGAAAGTCGCAATCGGACATAATCGTCGATTTGCCCCAAATACATTGGCGCTTAAGAATGCCCTGAGGAGTAATTCTTTGGGACAGCCAATCCATATCGACGGGGTATTCAATGCCAATCTTGGAACAAGTGCTGGTAAATGGCGAGACAGTAGGACTGAAAGCCCCGCCGGAGGTATGACCTCGTTGGGTATTCACGTGATCGACGCATTCATTCATCTGTTTGGGAAAGTATCGAGCGTCAATGCACAGAGCCGCAGGATCGCAATAGACATTGATATCGACGATAGTACGCTTGTGAGATTGAACTTTGAAAATGGTTGCAGCGGTCACCTCACGACAATCGCAGCGACCAATTCATTCTGGCAGATTCGTGCCTTTGGGACAGAAGGATGGGCCGAATGCACAAACCTCGATAAGTATGTATTCCATACAATGGACAAGGATCCAGTTCTGTCTAATTATTCAGGTTTTGAATACCCTGGTTTGTTGACAATCAAGTCCGCTCTGGAGTCCTTTGCAACGGACATAAGAGGCGAGGCACCGTTTCCAATATCACCAGAAGAAATCCATCACGCTACGGCTGTTCTTGAGGCCATTACGATTTCTGCCAAAACTGGTAAAAAAATCGAAATTGCAAATATCTGAACGTAAACCTAGTTACCCTACACTGGAACCTTTGAAAGACTGCAAACCTTTTCCAGCTCACCTCCACATCAATCAAAGCGCGGTCAAACCTGCTACTTGCTGCAATTTCAATGAATGGCTACTTTGGCCTTAGGCAGCTTTGTCACCGCACCATTATATGCAAATCGGGGACTTGCTTCACGGATCATGGTTGGAATGGTTCCCTGCTATCTGCCGTTAGAACTTATGGGTCCAAATAGGTTCTGATTGCAGCCAAAAATCAAAGCTTGGCCCACGTTCATGTGACCAAGCATGAATACGACCAGTTCGATTCAATTTAGACCTCAATCAGAGCAATTGATCATTCCAAAGAAAACTGCATTATCCAAAAAACATGATGTGATGGAGTGCAGTAAAAATGGCGAAGATTAACTGGGATAAGAGCATAGAACTGGATAAGCTCGCAGAGTTGTCAATCAAGACTGGTGTGTCACTACAGCCCGGTCAAGATCTACTGATCACAGCGCCCATTGAGGCTGCTCCCTTAGTTCGCCGCTTGGCAGATCATGCCTACAAGGCTGGAGCTGGGATAGTTACCCCTCTCTACACCGACCCTGAGGTTGTTCTTGCACGTTATCAACACGCCCCGAAAGACTCTTTTGAGAAGGTTACAGACTGGCTATTTGAAGGTATGGCCGTTGCGTTTGACAACAACACAGCTCGTTTGGCTGTCGTCGGTGATGACCCAATGCTTTTGGCGGAGCAAGATCCAGAAGATGTGGGTAAAGCCAACAAAGCGGTATCCAAAGCATCGTCACCACTACGTGAGAGAATTACACGTTTCGATGTGAACTGGAACATCATCGCATGGCCGGGAACACAGTGGGCAAAACGCGTATTTCCAAACCTAAGCGACGAAAAAGCGCAACTGGCGCTTGCTGATGCTATCTTTGCCGCGTCAAGGGTGCAATCCCCCGATCCAATGGCAGCCTGGGTAGAACACAACAACCGCCTTCGCGAACGAACAGATTGGTTGAATGACCAAAACTTTGAGGCATTGCGCTTTTATGGCGATGATACAGACCTCACCGTCGGATTGGCTAACAAACATGAATGGGCGGGAGGCGCCTCGACAGCACGCAATGGCGTTACATGTAATCCAAACATACCAACGGAAGAAGTATTCACTACACCGCACTCGCTCAAGGTTAACGGGTATGTAAAATCAACCAAGCCACTATCTCATCAGGGCACTCTTATAGAAGATATTTCTGTCACATTCAAAGATGGTGTCATCACAAAAGCAAGCGCTTCCAAGGGTGAAGAAGTATTCTTGAAGCTTCTTGATACCGATGAGGGAGCACGCCGCCTTGGTGAGGTCGCTCTTGTTCCTCATGGGTCACCAATATCTCAAAGCAATTTGCTCTTCTACAATACGCTATTTGATGAAAATGCGGCTTGCCACATAGCGCTTGGTCAGTGTTACTCAAAGTGTTTCCAAAACGGAGACAAGTTAACCAGCAAAGAGGTAGAGCAGCATGGTGGTAATAGTAGCATGATCCACGTCGATTGGATGATCGGCTCTGAAACCATGAACATTGATGGATTGGATGTAAAAGGAAATGTTACGCCAGTGTTCAGAAATGGTGAGTGGGCCGAAAAATAAAATATTTTTCACCCATTAATGTCTGACTTCAGACAGTTTTATTAATTTAGTAAATACTGAAAGACCGCTAATTGGTGCGAATTATCGCTACTAATGCCAAGCAGGTACACTAAGCTCTACGTTGACCTTCATAAATCAAGAAAACCGCAAGAGCGGGCAACACTATCGCACCGCTGATCAACATCATTATGCTTGGGCTTTCCCCAATTCCCCACCAGACCCAAAGTGGGCCTAAAACCGTTTCTGAAAGCATAATAAGGCTGACCGTTGAGGATGATACATATCGTGCAGAATAGGAGAGTGTAACAAAAGACAGGGGTAAAATAAACATGCCTGTTAGAGCAATTGCCGCCATATTAGGTAAAGGAGGCCAATAAAGCGTCTCAGCGAACACTATGCCTAACCCAGCGGCGCAAATTGCGCCAATCGCCATAGCCAAAACGAAGGGCGCCTCTTTGTCTTTGCGTATAATAGTGAAATTCATCGCTAGCGCGAAGGCAACACCTAACCCCAAACATAAGCCCAACAAGGTATTGGCATCCAGTACAACGCCCTCACCATCTTTCCCAAGCACAGACATAAACAGCCCTAAAAATACTATGGTTGCAGTAGTAAGCGTAAGTTTTGAGAGAGGCTCATTTAAAATAATTTTGGATAAAACAGAAGCAAAAATCGGCACCGTTGCCACGCCAATAAGCACAACCGTCACCGGGGCCAAGGCAATTGCTAGACTGAAAAGTGCCGCATTGAAAATTTGGCAGATGACAAGAATAATAAAGTTGAGCGTAAAAGTTTTTGGCCATCCACGTCGACCGCTAACCATAACCCAAATAAAAAGATAAGCCAGACCGCTTAGGCCACCACGCCAAACAAGCATATTCCATCCATCCAACTGTGAGAGGCGCATAAACAAGGTGTCTGGCGTTAAAAATAACGCACCAAATGTAGCCAGAACCAAACCAATTGTTGTTCGACTTTGCTTAAACTTCATCCGACAGTCTTCAAAATAGGAGGCATTAATAATAAACCTTGAAGTTAGTATTCAAAGCTAGTTGTGCGCAGGCCATCCCCTCGATTTCAAGCACTCTAATCAAGTTGTACAACCGTTTTAATTTTTCTTTCAAACCCAGCATCCCAATGCCGGTACCTCTGCTTACTTGGGATAACCCCACAGATGCCTACTTTAAGGTCAGCAACATCACCATTATGCCGTAAGATCAGGTCTACATGGCCGCTGAATACCATTTGACCTGCTGGGACTCTTGCAATGATGCCTATATTGGAACCCGTGACTGTGTTGTCTTGTTCAAGAATAGACTGGCACTGTAAGACTCACCCTTTACTTCATTGAGATAACCATAAAATTTAGATTGCAACTGCAACTGTTGGTGCCACAGTCAGAAGATCACGGCAGTTGGCCACCAGTTTAACAACCGTATTATTAATTTCATAGATTAATTGCACTACGTTGGTCGAGTTATCACTAGTGGAGCGCAGGCCAATAACAACAATTTTAATCATCAAAACAGCAATACCAGCAAAAAACGTGAAACCTTTTAAAGCAGATTATTCAATAGAGTTTTAAATTTTATGATCTCTGCTATCGGCAGTTACACTGCTTTCCTACAAGTTTATTTATAACGTAAAATCATTATTTTATCAGAATAAATGCTAATGTATAACTCTCGAAAATCGGTAAAGGTAGACGTTGTCTGGGCGGTATGTAACACTCAATTAAAACCATCGTGAGAGCTTATGTCTAAGGGAAAAATTGAACGTAAAATTGCTGTCATTTTTGCGACTGATGTCGTTGGTTACAGCAAGCATATGGAAGCTGAAGAAAGCGAAACCATACACAATTTGCGTGAATGTGAGGCCATTCTTACAGGTCTATTTGAAAAGTATGATGGTCGATTATTCAACACTGGCGGAGATTCTTTCTTAGCGGAATTTCCAAGTGCCGTGTCAGCTGTTGAATGCGCGGTTGAGTTCCAAAACGCTATCAAGAAAAGAAATGCCTCTGACGAGGCGTCTGTAAAATTAGAGTTCCGGATAGGAATTAACTCAGGAGACGTCGTTAAAGAGAAGGACAATCTTTTAGGAGATGGAGTAAATATCGCCGCAAGGTTGGAGGCATTGGCACAAACCAACGGGATCACCATCTCAAAAGTTATTTATGATTACGTAAAAGGAAAAACTAAGTACGACTTTAAAGATATTGGCGTTCAAAAAGTAAAGCTAAACGAATTTCACGCATTTGATCTTCTTCTCGAACCCTCACAGAAAAGAAAAATCAAACGTGATAGAACTGTTCCAAAGTTCTTGATCGCCTCTGTGTTGGCCGTACTGCTCGTATTAGGCGTTTACTTTTTTTCAATTTCACAAAATGCAAATGAACAGGCTTCTACCCAAGCGGATTCTCAAGCAGTAATCTCATCTCTGCCTGTAATTTTAGTATACCCTTTTGAAGACCTTGGCGCTTCTACGACGAAAGGCGATCTCAGCCTAGCATTTACGGAGAGCCTGATTTCAAGTCTTTCCCGATATAGTCGGATTAGTGTTCTCTCAAGTAGCACCAGTATGGACGCCAAAGCGAAGGATGCAAAAGATCCATTCATAAAAAAAATGTACAATGCTGACTACGTCGTAAGGGGATCAATTCAAACATTATCTGATCAATCACGGATACAGATGCAACTTACAGATTTGGAACTGAACAAAGTTGTTTGGACAGACAAAGTTGATTTTTCATCAAACCAAATATTTGAAGTTCAAGATACCATTGGCGATAAAATTCTGACCCATTTGCAGATTAATGCAGTCGACGGTGGGGAAGTTAAAAGCTGGGCAGCCAAATTCGGAACTGCTGAAAGACTTACACTATTTTTAAATTCCAGGAAAGAATGGTTCAAGTTTACTCCGGATGGATATAACAACCATACCGACATTGTTCGGTTATTAGAAGATCAGATGGGTGCGGATAACCCCGCATTATATAACATCAAGGCTTGGAACCTTTTTCTTAAAAGAGCAGTCGGGCTTGCGCCTGATTTGGAGAAAAATGGAGCCGAAATTATCCGAATCTCAAATTTAGATGTTGCCGAAAATCAGGACGTAACAGCATATATACTGAGAGCCCTAGTGGAGTTCAGATTAGGATCAAAAGACTGTGATTTATCAAAAGAATATGCACAAAAGGCATTTGATTTGGGGGCTACGGTAGATACCTTTATTGTAGGCGGTACTATTTGGGTCGAATGCGGGGACTTGAAAGAGGGAACACAATTTTTCGAAAACGCTTTGCGATTACAGCCCAACGATAGTGGCTGGAATATAGCAAAACGACTTATTCCAATGTATTATTTGCAGGGAGAATATGAAAAGATCAGTGCGCTAGTTGAACCGCACGTTAATGCTGTAGATATTGCGCCCGAAATGCTTGCTTTTTACGCATTTAGCACAAACGAGGCGGGAGATAGCAGTAAGGCGAAAGAATTACTTAGCAGAGCCAAAGATATGGGACTTACAAAGATGTCGCTTGAGAGAGTGATCAGAGATCCTGAAAGTACAAACGAGTTTGTTTCTAGGCTATCAAGTATCGGTGGTATTGAGTGATGTACCATTACTCCAAAATTTACGCAGCAAAATAGTAATTAGCCTACCCCACAAAAAGGCTACCTCATACTACCATTCCAGGGACCACCTTGACTTTTACGACAGTCAGCCCAATCCCCCCTAAATTCATAATCCGTTTTTAAATAGCCACTAATAGACCCATAGCAGCTAGTCGCGTACCCACTTCTTGTTTTTGCAGCTTTAGGGCAATTACAATTGCCAGTTCTAGCCCACCAACCTTCATAATAACTACCATTAGGCGACATGACTATAATGCCGTCTTCTTTATCATTAAAAAAGGCGATAAACCTATTATTGTTGTCTACCCTTACAGTAACAGGGCCCCAAGTCGTATCCCAAGTTTCTGCAGACACAATTGTAGAATGTACAAACATTAAAGATATAATAGTTAAAAAGGCTAATTTTTTCATACGTTCCCCCCAATTTTTGACCTATAGTAACACATGAAATAATTATTTGAAGATATTGTAAAACTTCTAATTACTCATATTTTTAAAGCTTTTAAAAAACACTCATAGATTGAAATTCACCAAACTTAGAATAGCAGGTAGCAAACGTTATCGCGTTCGCTGTAAGCTTTGTTTTAGCTAATAATCTGAACATTGTAGCACTTTGCCAGCGGTGTGTTTTACCAAACTACCTTCAACTGAACACTGGAAAAGGTAAGAGACGCCTCACAGCACAAGCCATCCACTGGCCTGCAATGTTATTGGAATGTCCGTTATCAAAGTATTTGGATCCAAGGACTTCAGGGACGAAAAGATGGTCAAAAGTGCGATCTTCTTTTTCGATCTTGGCCCCTATGGCACTCTAGGCGTTCTGATGCTTATGATCTTCTTCATAGGACCCTTCCTCGAATGGGTCAGAATAAGTTTCCCAACGCCGCGCTTTGGATAGTCACTGTTATATATCAAGGGCGTTGCCCATCCGAGATCACGATCCGTATAATCTATCACGGCATTATCCCTTTCGTTGATGCAACTTGCCGGTCTTGCTATCCTGACCATCTGGCCCAATTCGGTACTGTGATTCCCAAAAACCGTCTTTGGAAATTAATGGAGACTATAATGAAAAATTCTCACTCTGATCCTGGAGTAACTTGCTTACCGGGTCTGCGCGGTCGGCGCGTAGTGGTCACCGCGGGAGCCAGCGGGATCGGGTTTGCAATCGCACGGTTCCTGCACACACAAGGCGCGCAACTCGCTATTTGCGACGTTGACACAGCGGCGCTGAAGACCGCCAGTACAAGCCTTGGGAATTGTCTCGCCTTGCCTGCAGATGTGTCCGACGACGCGGCGGTGGATACCTTCTTTGACGCAGTGCAAGACCAAATGGACGGCTTGGACGCACTTGTGAACAATGCTGGCATAGCGGGACCGACAGGCAAGATCGAAGATCTGACGCCGTCAGATTGGCGACGCTGTATCGATATTTGTTTGACCGGGCAATTTCTGTGCGCACGCCGGGCTGTGCCGATGATTAAAGCCGCTGGTGGCGGCGCGCTCATCAATATGGGTTCGGCAGCCTCCAAGCATGGCTACGCCTTCCGCACGCCCTATTCAGCCGCAAAATTTGGCGTGATCGGCTTGACACAAAGCCTCGCCAAGGAACTCGGGCCAGATAATATCCGGGTCAACGCCATCCTACCAGGCATCGTCGAGGGGCCACGTATGGAAGGTGTTATCCAGGCCCGTGCCAAGGCGACCGGTGTTAACTACGGGGAGATGGAGACAGAATATCTGCGCAACATCTCTTTACGCAGAATGGTGTCGCCCAACGATGTCGCCAGCACTGCCGCAGTCCTGATCTCGGATCTTGGAGCCAATCTGTCGGGTCAGTCACTGGCCGTCGATGGTAATGTTGAAACCCTTTAAAAACGCGCGAGATATACCCATGAGCACCCCAAATCAACACGCAGGCAAAGTCATCATTACCTGCGCCGTGACCGGCGCAATTCACACGCCGTCAATGTCTCCACATCTTCCAGTGACAGCTGAGGAAATCATCGCAGAATCGCTAAACGCCGCAGAAGCCGGTGCTGCGATCCTGCATCTGCACGCACGCCATCCCGACGGCCGGCCAGATCAAAGCCCCGAAGGATTCGCAGCCTTCCTGCCGAGGATCAAGCAAGGCACCAATGCGGTGGTGAATATCACCACCGGAGGCAGCCCCTACATGAGCGTTACCGAACGCGCCGCCCCTGCCGCAACCCACCAGCCAGAACTCGCCTCACTCAATATGGGATCGATGAATTTTGGCCTCTACCCTATGTTGAACCGGTATAAGGAATTCAAGTACGACTGGGAGCGCGCGCATCTAGAAGGTTCGCGCGATCTTGTCTTTCGCAACTCATTTAAGGATATCGAATACGTACTGGAAACTTGCTACGGAAACGGCACACGCTTCGAATTTGAATGCTACGACACATCCCATCTCTATAATTTGGCACATTTTGCGGATCGTGGCCTGATCAAGGCACCTTTCTTTGTTCAATCAGTCTTTGGTCTACTTGGTGGGATTGGCGGCCATCCCGAGGATGTCATGCATATGAAACGCACCGCCGACCGGCTGTTTGGCTCAGATTTCCGCTGGTCGGTGCTCGGCGCAGGTTCTAACCAATTCCGCATCGCCACGCAGGCGGCCGCACTCGGCGGTAATGTGCGCGTCGGGTTGGAAGACAGCCTTTGGGCTGGCCGCGGAGAGCTTGCCACCTCCAACGCCATACAGGTCAGCAAAGTGCGTACGATCCTTGAAGGTCTAGGCCTTCAGATCGCAACACCGGATGAAGCCCGTGAAATCCTCGACCTCAAAGGTGGTGATCAAGTTGCGTTTTGAACCGCGCTCGATCCCAGTCACTACCCGCGAACTCCTCTTTGATTACCGCTGGGGCGCAATGTGATTAAAAAAGTTCCAACACCGGTCACTGCTGCAGATTTTATCCCAGATGGAGCAATAGCTGAGCTGTAAATTAAGCATTTCAAGGAGAGTGAATATGACCAAGATAGCCACCATAGGGTGCGGTCTAATCGGCCAGGGATGGGCCACCGTGTTTGCCCAGGCAGGGTTTGACGTAGTGATGTATGATATTTCGCCCGAGGCAGCAGAGCATGCCCTTAGTGCCATGGAAAAGCGGGTGGCCGATCTGGTTGCCTTCGACCTAATCTCACCCTCTGATGCCCCTGCTATCTTGAACCGGCTCACAGTCGTGACAAGTCTCGAAGAAGCTTTGCAAGGCGTGGTCTATATTCAGGAAAGTGGACCTGAACGCATCGAGATTAAACGCGAGATCACCGAAAGACTGGACGCGCTTGCGGCCCCTGACGTGCCCATCGGAAGCTCAACGTCCGGCATTTCGGCATCGCGTTATTGCGAGGATATCGTCGGACGGCATCGCTGCCTTGTTGTGCACCCGATCAATCCACCGCACCTTATCCCAGCGGTCGAGATCGTGCCGACCCCGTGGACCGACGACAACATCATGTCCACAACGAAAAATCTTATGCAGACCTGCGGGCGCGAAACTATCGTTCTGTCCAAGGAAATCGATGGTTTTGTAGTCAACCGTCTTCAGGGTGCGCTGTTGGAAGAAGCATTCAAGCTGGTGGGCAGCGGCATCGTATCAGGCGCAGATCTCGACAAGGCCATTTGCGATGGACTCGGTCTGCGCTGGTCCTTCATGGGACCGATGCAAACGATCCATCTCAATGCGCCGGAGGGAGTCGAACAATATGTCGAACGTTACGGCACAATGTATCGCGACTTTGGTCTTGGTTCCTACGATGAAGTTGACTGGAAGGAAGTCGTCGAATCGGCCTTAAAGGTTCAATTAGAAACTCTAATCCCCGTTGCAGATATTCCCACAAAGCAAGCGGAACGTGACCGAAAGTTGATGGCTCTGCTGCGTCACAAAGCGCGAGAGCAGTCCGAACACCGATCTGGTCCCAACACACCTCCGGAATAACTAAACATGTTTAACCAACAAATCCTAAAACTTCATGAGAGCGACAATATTGCAGTGGTCCTGCGACAGATCGGTTCTGAAACTTGGTTGCGTTAGTATCTATTGCAGCCATGAAGACAAATTGGACCTTCAGGTTCGCGATAGCAACGCAGCTTCAGCAGTTTTCTTGAGTGTCTGCAGATATGCCGACTGTGACCAACCACACTCACATACCAAACGCTCCCAGTTTTCAACTGATAAAAGGGCCCATAAAAGGTCTGTAGCCGTTACCGTTGTCAGCTCATCTGTCAAACAACCATCCTCAGAGATAGCATGTATTGCGGCCTCACATCCGTGCCTGACCGCCTGCATGCGGTCATTCCATGCCGCAGCCGCTTCCTTGTCTGTATCGTACATAGCACGCAGTGCAACTGACATACCGTGTATTTCGGGGATGTAGCCGCCCCACCCCTCAATGAAGGCGCGCAGTCGCTCAATCCCTGAAGATGCAGAGCGGCTTGGTGCCAGCCGTTCGTCTACGTTCTTCACTGCATCAATGTGATGGATCGTTGCCACAAGCAGCTCCGCTCGATTTGGGAAATGCAGGTAAAGCGCCTGACGGCTGATGCCCGCTGCTTTTGCGATATCCGACATCCGAACAGCTTTTTCCCTATTTTCCAACAGGTGCCAAGTCATGGCGAGAATGTGGGTTTTAGTGCTAAATGGCTTACTTGACATCATGTAAAGTTATAGCTTATCCACACCATGTCAACTTTACATCGTGTCAAGCAATTTGCTTACACCAAAACCGTAGGAGAACAAAAATGAAAGTTATCGTGTTTGGAGCTACCGGAAGTATAGGTCACTTGGCTGTAAACGAGCTTATCAAGGCTGGTCACGAAGTCACGGCCTTTGCCCGCAAGCCCGAAAAGCTGGTTTTGACTGATCCCAAACTATTTCGGGTCGCGGGCGATGCATTAGATGACCAAGATGTCTTTGCTGCAGTGAAAGATCATGAAGCTGTTGTAATTACGCTTGGCTCTGGCCTGTCGCGTAAGAGCGTCATTCGCTCGAAAGGCACATTGAATGTCATCAGAGCCATGCAAGCTCACGGTCTCAAGCGCCTCATTTGTCAATCCACACTTGGCGCTCGTGAAAGCTGGTCTAATTTGAATTTCTGGTGGAAGCGAGTGATGTTCGGTGCGCTCCTGGCCCCGGTATTTCGCGATCATGAACTGCAAGAACAATTGGTCGAAGCCAGCGGGCTCGACTGGACGATCGTGCGCCCCGCAGCCTTCACCAATGAGGCTACCCGGCGACCTGTCATCGAGGATTTACCTACCAGCGCTCGCGGCCTTGATTTAAAGATCTCACGCAGTGAGCTGGCACGTTTCCTGACCCGTCAGGTGAATGACCCAACCTATCTTGGCCGCGCCGTTGGCTTGTCGAGCTGACAGGGAGCGAAATGATGACTTGGATTTTTTAGCTGTAGGCCTTTTGATGGCTCTGATATCCGGCATAGCTCTAAGCTTTCAGATTTTGTAATGAAGGGGCTGGTTCAAGCGTTTTAAGCAGCTGGGCCAGCGGCAATGGTAAGTCTTAACCGCACTGTCCATCAATCGAACTTCATATTGTCGTTCGTCGGACCTCTAGTTGGGATCGACAGCGCTGACCATATTGGCGCAGGGGCAAACAGACGGCTTTGAGATGTTTCTCATTATTGCCGGTGCGATGAGCTACATCGTAGGCGTATTTACCGTGACGGGCATTCAAAACATCCCGGTAAACCAGAGCCTCTATAGCTCAAGCCGACCTTATGTCCCAATTTCTATGAAACGGACAAATCGCCCGAAGTGTTTTCGAAAGCATAAGCCTTCGACCCGTAAAGGGTGTTAGCTCGACAGCTTTGACGGCCTACTCTTTTGCTTCGGAGTAATTATGTATTCGTTGAGTAGTTTAGCTTTTTGAGAAACGGGATGCAGGCCTCACTCTATCTTGCTCATCGTAGATTTAATCTCATTTACAAACTCTACCGCCAAGCGCGACATGGGCGAGTCTTTGCGGGTCAACAAGCAAGCTGGAATCTCGATAGATTGCTCAAATTCGCGGACTTCCAAATCCATATTTGCAATCAATGCTGGTGTATAATGATCTACGATTGCAACACCGATTCCTGCGTTCGCCAATACAGCTGCGGTATGACAATATCTAACCGAAACCCGCGGTGTATAAAGTACGCCTTTTTCGTCAAAGACCCGCCTAAGGACCATACCGAACCGCCCCGCACTATCCAAACCGATATGACCATGTTCAAAACAATCCATCGCTGAAATGACCGATACTCCGCTTAAGGCATGACCCTTGGGGATTAGTGCGACCATTTTATCCGTCCGTAATACGGTAACGTCGATCGCTGGATGCGCATCAAGACCTAGACCAAACCCGATATCTACGCTTCCCATTTCGACACCAGCAATTACATGTTCCAACCGCCGCACATCATACTGCACTGTGACACCTTCGCGTGTGGCCAAAAAATTCCTCAGCGCAGGCGGTACAACACTATGACCAAGTGGCGGTGTTGCCATTACCCGTAACTTGCCGGCGTGACCGGCACGAAGGTCGCGGACCTGCGTTTCAAGGTTGCGCAAATTGGAAAAGATCGGTTCAATCTCGGCAAAAAGAATACGGGCCTCTTGGGTTGGTTGCAGACGCCGGTTACGCCGATCGAACAGACTAAAACCTAGTTGCTCTTCGAGCTGTTTAATCGCGAGCGAAACAGCCGGTTGCGAAATACCAAGGTCTTCAGCCGCATGCACTGTTGTCTGATGGGTGATAACGGCGCCAAATATTTCAAGAAGCCGGAGAGACAAGTCATTCTTGCGGGCAATTTTCATCCCGTCGCCGTTACGAGCGTCCCGAATGCCATAGCGACAGCAGCCTGTGTCGGGTCAATGACAGGGATACCGATCTCGCTCTCCAGCTTTGTGCGATGACGGGCCATACCTGCACACCCCAGAATAATCGCGCCAGCACCGCGCTCAAGTAAGGCATTGCCTGTCTCCACAAGTTTGGAGAAGGTTTCAGGACCGCGGGCGCTTTCATCAACTGTCATGTTCAGCGCGATTTCGCCCGCCAGACGGTCAAGGACCCCCATGCGTGCCATAGTACGCCGGTGCCGCAGAATCGAAGCCTCAGCGATGGCAATTACGCCGAAACAATCCGCGCGAGCCATCGCCGTAAGAACTCCTGAATCCTGTATACCAAAGACCGGCACCGCGCTGACTGACCGACAAGCATCAAGACCCGGATCAGAATAACAAGCGATAACAAATGCGCCTGCATCCGGACGCTCGTTAACCAGTTCAACCAGAGGCATCACTACACTGTCTGAATCCACCTGACTTTGAACGCCAAATGGCCCCTCTGCAAGCGTCAGACATTCGATTTTTGGACCGCCTGCATGCTCAAATCCATGTAACGCGTCGACCAACCCGTCAGTGACATGGGTGTTCGAATTAGGGTTGATAACGACAATCGGCCCTGTTGCAGTTTTTGTCATGTTGCGGCTCTCCCTTGGCGAAAACAGCAGGCAGAATTTAGTATCCGTATCATTCGCCCGCTAATAGCTTTTGGTCAAGTCTGTTCATAAGACGCGTAAGATCGTCGTGATCACGCGAGGTCAGTGTTGGACCAGGCGCGCGCACTTTGGCTGAACCAATCACGCCGCGCCGGTGCAGGATTTCCTTACGTATGGCCAGCCCCACGCCAAGTTGTTGCTCGTAGCGCACCATGGGAAGATACGCATCAAACAAATCTTCGGCTCCGTCCACATCCCCCGCTTTATGAAGCGCGACCACCTTTACAAGCATTTCCGGATAGGCAAATCCGGTCATTGCGCCGTCCGCACCGCGCTGAAGTTCTAGTGGCAAAAACAGGGCGGCATTGCCCACAAGGATTGAAATCTGCGGGATCTCGGCGTTTCCGGTTTCGGCACGCATCCGGCTCAACTTGGTCAGACCGGGCCAGTCTTCGTGTTTTAGCATGACAATTTGCGGATGATCCCGAAAGATCGCCAGCAATGTTTCAACACTAAAATTGACCGTCGTTGTCATCGGATAGTCTTGCAGGCAGATTGGCACATCTGGCCCAAGTGCTTTGCAAACCTGCGCAAAGTAACTGCGCTGTTGGGCGTCGGTTTGCAGGCTTGGCATCGGAGCGACCATCACGCCAGCGGCCCCATCTTTCATGACCGACCTTGAGAGTTCGGCCATGTTGTCCAAGCCGCCACCCGTAACACCAACAATCACAGGTACACGCCCATTGACGCGTTCCAGTACGCGGCGGGCAAACAGCGCCGACTCTTGACCCGAAAGCTTGGCCGCCTCCCCCATAATACCAAGGATCGTCATGCCCGACACACCGCACTCGATGTAATAGTCAACCAACCGGTCTGTACTTTCGAGGTCAAGCGCACCGGCGCCGTCAAAAGGTGTGGCAGCGATAATATATACGCCACCGGAATTGCGATCAAATGTGTAAGACATGATTTCCTCTTAGGTTGTATTGCGCCGTTTCGGGGCAATGGGGGGTATATTCATTGATTCAGTTTCCACAAGACGGGCATATTTATCGCCAAACAGGCGGGCCGTGGGGTAATGCCCTTCCCAATTTACGTGGTTCCGCTCAACATCGATCAGACCCTCACGCGCAGAAAGAGTAATTGCTTCACCAATCATAATCGAGCGTTCGGGACTAAGAGAAAGCGCCAAGGTCTTGCGACACTCTAAAGCAACGGGCGCACAGGTAAGTCGAGGCGGCGCGATTTTAACAGATGGGCAAAGGTCCAAATCAAGTACGGCGGCCTCACTTACATTTGCAGGGTACCGCGCCGCCGTTGCGACCATCACATCATTCAGATCAGGAGTGAGAATGTTGATCGTGTATTCGCCGGTTTCGTCGATGTTGCGCGTTGTGTCTTTTGGGGTGCCATCCGCTTGATGTTCCAAACCGAGGATCACCGTCGCAGGGTCTGCACCAAACACATTGAAAAACGAGAATGGCGCGACATTCACCACCCCATCGACGCTGATTGTCGTTACCCAAGCAATCGGGCGCGGGATGACAACGCCACAAAGCAGCTTGTATCTGTCTCGCGCGGTGAGCGCCTCAAGATCGATTTGCATGGTGGTCAATTTCTCGAACTAGACGGACCGGACAACGCCGGTTTGCGAACAGATGAGCCCGTAATGTTCCGTACGCCGATGGCGTTCAAAATCAAATATCGTCGCCTTGCCAAAGTTGCAGGCGTCCATATCGCAGGCGTGAACAATTAGCTCATCCCCTTCCGTTTCAGCACGGGCCATAACAAAACCGTTTGGATCAACGATCACACTGCCCCCCATCAAGGGATGGCCGTCCTCATCACCTGCCTTGGCGATGCCCACAACCCAAGTCGAGTTCTGATAGGCCCCTGCTGTCATGGACAGTTCCGAATGGTACAAACGCTTATCCAGCGCTTCATCGGACATTTGCGAATTCACCGAAGGGGTGTTGTAACCAAGCATGACCAGTTCAACACCCTGAAGCCCCATGACACGGTAGACTTCAGGCCAACGACGGTCATTGCAAATACACATCCCCATAATTGTATCCTGCACACGCCACACAGGAAATCCAGTGTCGCCTTCCAAAAAGTAGCGTTTTTCGAGATGTTGAAACGCGCGCTCGGTGTCATATTCGCGGTGACCGGGCAAATGGGTTTTGCGGTACTTTCCAACGATGTTGCCTGCTTTGTCTGTCAGGATCGACGTGTTGAAATGCTGGCCTTCCGGCGTTAGTTCAGCGTAACCAAATGAAATTGCGATACCCGCTGATTTTGCGGCATCAAACAGCGGCGCTGTCGCCGCATTCGGCATTTCCGTTTCAAACCACTGATCAACCTCGGCTTGATCTTCCATGTACCATCGTGGGAAAAACGTCGTCAGGCAAAGTTCTGGAAAAGCTACAAGGTCGCACCCTTTACCTTTTGCCTGCTCAAGCAAGGCAAGCATACGAGCGACAACTGTCTCACGGCTGTCAAATTTTTGAATTGGACCCATCTGGGCCCCTCCAATAACTATCTCACGCATGCGTAAGTTCCTCTTTTATCAGTGAGCAATTCGACGTTCAAAATGGCTGACCAGCCGGACAAGGGGCCAAAGCGCGGCCAGATAGATCAAAGCAACCAACACCAATGGTGAGGCATTATAGGTGATGGAGCGCGCCATATCTGCCGCGTAAAGCATCTCACCCAGCGACACAACGGAGGCCAGCGAGGTCAGTTTGACGACCTCAACAGTGTTGGAAATCAGATCAGGCAGCACATTTCGCGTCGCTTGTGGCAGCACAACATAGGTCATAGTCTGACTGGCATTAAGGCCAGTCGAGCGCGCCGCCTCGCTTTGACCAAAGCCGATAGATTGGATGCCCGCGCGAAAAATCTCACCGTAGTAGGCAGAGTTATTAAGCAAAAATGCAAAGGCGACTGCCGTAAACGGAGAGATGCGCAAACCCGCAAAGGGCAGCCCCGCATAGACAAAGATCAGCAGCACCAAAGGCGGAATTGCGCGAAAGAAATCAACAAAGATAATCATCAACCAGCGCAGCCAGCGATGTTTGCTTAGCATACCAAGTGCGGCAAACAATCCACCAAACAACCCCATCGGAATGACTACAGCGCAAATCGCAAGCGTCATCCACATGCCCTGAATAATCGTGGGCAGAACGGCGATCATCACCTCAACATCAAAAAACTGCTCTATCAGTTTGTCCATGGGGTCACGCCTTTCGCCAAAAATAACGGTTTTCCAGCCAGCGCGATAGGATCACAAAAGGAAGAAAAAGCACAACATAAGCCACCGCAGCCAACATGAGTGGAGAGGCATTGCCAGAAAAGCTTTGGGCAGTGCTTGCCTGATTAAGAATATCAGGCACGCCAATGACAGTGCCAAGCGCAGTCATTTTGGTGATGGCAATTGCGCGGTTTGTAAGCGGAGGAATGGCAAGGCGCATGGCCTGCGGCAGCACAACAAAGATCAGGGTTTGGGTAAGACCCAAGCCAGTCGAACGTGCAGCTTCCCATTGGCCTTTTTCAATAGAGGTGATGCCCGCCCAGAGGATTTCCTCAGCAAAGGCCGAAAGGATCAACGCAAGAACAACAAAAAGAACCATAAAGCTGGACAGAGTGATGCCAACGCTTGGCAACCCAAAGAAGATGAGCAAGATCATGACCAACGGTGGCAAAGCGCGAAAGATGTCCGCGTAGATGACAATAAAAAAAGAGAGTGGCTTGAACCGATAAGCCCTGAGGCAAGCAAGCAAAGTTCCAAACGCCATTCCAGCGATAATGATCAATATCGACAGCCAGACCGTCACGCCAACGCCTGACAAAATAGCGGGCGCATATTTTTCCAAAACGGTTGCGTTAAAGAACGTGTCCAGAAATCTCTCAAACGATGACACCTCAATCCGCTCCTGTAACGCGGGACAGGAACGTACGGGTCCGTTCATGGGACGGGTTTTCAAAAATCTGCTCGGCAGTGCCCTGTTCAATCAGAGCGCCCTGATCCATAAAGATAACCCGATCTGCCGCCTCGCGTGCGAAATTCATTTCGTGGCTGACAACCAGCATCGTCATACCGCTTGATTTTAAGTCCCGCATCACACTCAGCACATCACCAACCAGTTCGGGATCAAGTGCCGATGTAGGTTCATCAAACAGCATGACTTGGGGTTCCAAGGCCAACGCACGGGCAATCGCAACCCGTTGTTGTTGCCCCCCCGACAAAGCAGCCGGGAGGTTATCGGCCTTATTCGCAAGCCCGACATTATCAAGCGCCTGCTCAGCGCGCGCATCCGCCTCGTCGCGCGATAACCTCAGCACTTTGCGCAACGCGAGTGTCACGTTTTTGCGTGCGGACAGATGCGGGTAAAGATTGAAGGATTGAAACACCATGCCGATGCGTTGGCGTATCGCATTAATATCAACCTTCGCACCCGTTACCGGATCACCCTCTAAAAAGATATCACCAGAATCGGGTTCCTCCAGCCGGTTGCAACACCGTAGCATCGTCGATTTTCCAGAACCCGATGGCCCCAAAACAAAAACGAGTTCGCTGTGCTCGACCAAAAGATCGACATTCTTGAGAGCGTGAAACGACGCGAAATACTTATTAAGACCCCGCACTTCGAGCGAAGGCGGACGGCTCACATTGGACGCAGTTTTTGGTGGAGCAGAAGTAGACATATCAAGGCAGTTTCCAAAAAGAGTAGGTGTCCCCGCCAGCGCATTGCCAGCGGGGAAATGCGTTAGCAGCTTGGCGTATGGCCATCGTCTGCAAACCCGTTGAAGCCTGGCTGGCCATGTCCCGCAAGCGGCGTCAATGCGACCGACCCTTCTTCTGGCGCAACACCAAACCATTTTTCGTGCATTTCAGCAATTGTGCCGTCAATCTTGAGGCATTCGATCACGTTTTCGACCTTGTCACGCAATGCGACATCGTCGCTGCGGAAGGGCATGCCCCAGACCTTGCCAGTGGAAAACAGGAAGCTCAGCTCGATATTGGGGTTCTTTTGTGCAGCCCACGCAGACACGGTGTTACCTGCAACGTTAGCAAAGGCCCGCCCCGAGACAACCGCCTGAACGGCGTCTGTGTTGCTGCCATAGCTTTCGACTTTCCAACCAATTTCGGATTCAAGCTCGCGCGCCCAGCTATCATAAGCAGACCCACGGTTCACGGCGATTGTTTTACCGGCAAACCCTTTCAGGTCAGTAATTTTTTCTGCACCATTAGCCACTACAAACTGGAAGTCTGTGTTTAGATACCCTTCGGAGAACAGTAGGTTGTTCGCGCGCTCTTCGGTGATAGTAGTTGGAGCGACGACAAAGTCATAAGTGCCCGCCTGAAGACCCGGGAGGATACCTGAAAACTGTGTGGCCACGATATCCATCTCGACCCCAAGGCGCTCACCAATGATGTTTGCCAGATCAACATTGAAACCCTCGATGCCACCACCAAGTTTCGGCATCGCGTGTGGTGCAAAAGTACCGTCCAGTGCGACAGTGTATTTATCCGCGGCGGATAGTGTCGTTGCTGCGAGGCCCGCAAAAACGGCAGCGCTAAGCGCAATAGTTTTGATATGCATGTTTTTCCCCTGTAGTTTGTTAATTACTCATCCAACTATAAGGGAGAGCCTGCCTTTTGATACCTAAATGAGGTCATTATTTATTAAATACTCGATAGAACTATTAGCCTTGGTTATCCATTCTAACCTAGCCTTATATAAATTTTAACCGTAAGTACCCCAGCCTTTGTCTCCAACTTAGGTGCGTTCTCCTCATGGATCATGACGCTGTTAGTCATTGTTTTGTTTGTGAATTAGAAAAATCTACAACATCGCAGCCGCGCATAATTTTCCCTGCCTTTCACGTTTAATCTACGCTAGCCAGTGAGGACTCTCTCTCACTGCAGCGGCACATGATTGGCACAACTGGTAATCACTGTACTTCAATGGGGCTTCAACTTAGCAAAACTTTCAGCCAAAATATTAACAGCAAGTCAATAACGCACATGTACAAACATTGGTATGTTAACGCCAATAGAAGTTGCAGCGTCGAACAACAAATATAGGGGACTGAGATACGATATGGATTTTGGAATTAAGGGTAAGGGCGCGTTAGTAATGTCATCCTCTCGCGGGTTGGGCTTTGCTATTGCTTCGGCACTTGCGGCGGAAGGCGTGAATGTCGTGTTGACAGGCCGTTCAGAAGAAAACCTGAAGATCAATGCCAAAGCGATCAATGCGCGCGGTCAAGGCCAAGCGTTCTACAAATCTGCGGACTTGATGGATAGTGACGCGATGGGACCGCTTGTTGCCTTTGCCAATGAACAACTTGGTCAAGTGGATATTCTGATCAACAACACTGGTGGCCCACCCCCGGGCCGTATGGTTGACGCAGATCAGGCGGCTTTTGCAAAGCACTTCAACGCTATGGTGCTGCGTGTGGCAGAGGTCACGCAACTCGTTCTGCCAGAAATGCGCGCGCAGAAATGGGGGCGGGTGATCACTGTGGGATCTTCTGGGGTGGTGCAACCCATTCCAAATCTTGGGCTTTCCAATGCGATCCGCTCAGCGCTGGTGGGGTGGTCAAAGTCGCTCAGCAATGATCTTGCTGGCGAAGGCATAACCGTTAATATGCTGGTGCCTGGCCGTATTCATACCGATAGGGTTGATGAGCTGGATGAGGCAGCGTCAAAGCGTACTGGAAAAACGCTGGATGAAACGCGCGCGGCCTCGCGTGCAACGATTCCTGCAGGCCGGTATGGCACAATTGAGGAATTCGGCGCGGTGGCGGCGTTCCTTGCAAGCACACAAGCAAGTTATGTCACTGGTAGCGTCATCCGCTGTGACGGTGGGTCGATCAAATCTGTTTAGGAACCATTCAAATGACATATGACCTCGCTATCAAAAATGGAACGCTTGTCACCGCCTCGGAAACATTTCAGGCCGACATCGGTATTCGCGACGGACGCATTGTTGCGCATGGCGAAAACCTGACTGGCAAGGACGAGATTGACGCAACCGACAAGCTGGTCATGCCCGGCGGGATCGAAGCGCATTGCCATATCGCACAGGAAAGCGCGACAGGCAGCATGACCGCGGACGATTACCGTAGTGGGTCCATCAGTGCAGCGTTTGGTGGTAATAGTTGTTTCGTGCCTTTCGCAGCGCAGCATCGTCACATGGGGGTCAAAGAAACCCTCGATCTGTACGACAGCAGGGCGACAGGTGCGTCGGTCATTGACTACAGTTACCACCTCATTATTGCCAACCCGACCAATGAGGTTCTGACAAAGGAATTACCGGAAGCATTTGCGCGCGGGATCACATCGTTCAAGGTATTCATGACCTATGATCTGATGAAAATCGACGATAGCCAGTTTCTCGATATTCTAAGCGTCGCAAAAACTCACGGCGCGTTGACCATGGTGCATGCGGAAAACAGCGGCATGATCAAATGGGTGTCCGACAGGTTGGTCGCCACTGGAAATACCGCACCGCGCTATCATGCCATCAGCCACCCAGCACTCGCGGAAGAAGAGGCGATCAATCGCGCCATTTCATTGGCTAAACTAGTGGACGCTCCCTTGCTAATTGTCCACGTTTCCACGCAGGAAGGAGCAGACCTTGTTGCCCGCGCGCGCTTTGCTGGCGCAAAGATCTATGGCGAAACCTGCCCTCAATATCTATTCTTGAAAAAGGACGACCTGGATCGGCCTGGTATGGAAGGGGCTAAATTCATATGCTCCCCGCCGCTGCGCGACACGCATACCCAAAATGCGCTGTGGCGACATTTAGAGGCAGGCACGTTTACCGTGTTTTCTTCTGATCATGCACCCTATCGATTTGACCAGACGGGTAAGCTGGCCAACGGGCCGGATGCCACGTTCAAGCAGATTGCGAATGGCATGCCAGGCATTGCCTTGCGCTTACCGTTACTGTTCTCAGAAGGCGTTAACACAGGACGTATTTCGGCAAACCAATTTGTTGCCCTGTCCAGCACAAACGCTGCGCGACTTTACGGAATGTTGCCAACCAAAGGGACCCTTGCTGTTGGTTCAGATGCCGACATCGCAATTTGGGATCCACAGGAAACGCGCCGTGTAACTGTCGAAGACCAACATGACCAAATGGACTATTCACCCTTTGAAGGGCGCGAATTGACAGGCTGGCCAGTGACGGTTTTATCCCGCGGTACGCGCGTCATAGATGGCGGTAAATTACTCGCTGAACCGGGTCACGGTAATTTCGTTGCGCGGGCACCATCTGACCTTGGTAATCAACCTGGTCACACAGCTATGGAGCTTGATCCAGAGCAAAACTTTAGTGCCAAAATTGCGCCATTACCCAATTAGAGTGGTAGCAAGCCCAGTTCGTTCGTGTCCAGTTTGAAACAGAATTCCTGCCAGCTTAAGCTGGGCTGCGCTCGTGAGAAACAAAGGGTTGCCCCATATCAATGCCCCTGTGATGGGGCCATTGGAATGTCTCGCCCTTTTCTCCAAAAGCCCCGCCTAGCCATTCATACACGAGAGCGTTCTTAGAAGGCAGACTTCAGTTATTCTGTGATCAGTTTCCAAGAATACCCGGCAATTTCAGCCCATGCTCTTTTGCGCATTCAACTGCGGTTTCGTAACCGGCATCCGCGTGCCGCATGACACCCGTAGCTGGATCGTTCCAAAGAACGCGCTCAATCCGGCGATCTGCATCTTGGGTGCCATCACAGCAAATGACCATTCCAGAGTGTTGAGAGAAACCCATTCCGACGCCACCACCGTGATGAATGGAAATCCAAGTTGCTCCACTTGCAGTGTTCAGCAGCGCGTTTAACAAAGGCCAATCGGAAACTGCATCCGAGCCGTCTTTCATTGCTTCAGTTTCGCGATTTGGTGAAGCAACGGACCCTGAATCGAGATGATCCCGTCCAATCACGATTGGAGCCGAAAGTTCGCCACTTCGCACCATTTCATTGAAGGCGAGACCAAGCTTATGGCGGATACCAAGACCAACCCAGCAAATACGCGCTGGAAGACCTTGGAACTCGATCCGTTCACGAGCCATATCTAACCAGTTGTGCAGATGCTCGTCATCAATAAGTTCCTTCACCTTCGCATCTGTCTTGTAGATGTCTTCAGGGTCTCCAGACAACGCGCACCAACGGAACGGCCCTACCCCGCGACAGAATAAAGGTCGGATATAAGCCGGCACGAACCCCGGGAAATCAAAGGCGTTCTCGAGGCCCTCTTCCAAAGCTACCTGACGAATATTGTTGCCGTAATCAAGCGTTGGAACACCTGCATTCCAAAAATCAAGCATCGTTGCAACTTGCACTTTCATTGAAGCACGTGCTGCTTTTTCAACTGCTTTTGGATCAGTTTCTTGCTTCTGACGCCATTCAGCTACGGTCCATCCCTGCGGCAAGTACCCGTGTATGGGATCATGTGCACTCGTTTGGTCAGTTACCATGTCTGGTTGGATGCCCCGCTTGAAGATTTCGGGGAACACATCAGCCGCGTTACCTATCAAAGCTACTGATTTTGCTTCGCCAGCTTTTGTCCACCTGTCGATCAGGGCCATGGCCTCATCGAGCGTATGCACCTTCTCATCCACATATCGAGTACGAAGACGGAAATCGGCACGTGTCTCGTCACACTCGACCGCAAGGCAACATGCGCCAGCCATGACTGCTGCTAAAGGTTGCGCACCACCCATTCCGCCAAGACCACCGGTGAGTATCCATTTCCCAGTTAGATTTCCACCGTAATGTTGGCGTCCTGCCTCAATAAAAGTCTCATAAGTTCCTTGGACAATGCCTTGCGCCCCAATGTATATCCACGACCCAGCAGTCATTTGGCCATACATGGCCAAGCCTTTTTTATCTAACTCATTAAAATGATCCCATGTCGCCCAATGAGATACCAAGTTTGAGTTAGCGATCAAGACACGCGGTGCATCCTTGTGAGTTTTAAAGACGCCAACAGGTTTGCCTGACTGAACCATAAGCGTTTCGTCGTCTTCTAGTTCCTTCAGGCTCGCTACGATCTGGTCAAAATCTTTCCACGTTCGTGCTGCACGACCGATACCGCCATAGACAACCAATTCATGCGGGTTTTCTGCGACATCAGGGTGAAGATTGTTCATCAACATCCGCATCGGAGCCTCAGTTAGCCAGCTTTTAGCATTTAACTCAGTGCCAGTTGGCGGATACACATCACGTGAATTCTTGCGTGGGTCGCTCATGTTATTTGTCCTTCTTTATGAGGCAACGGCCAGATTTACCCCGTTCAGGGAGGCCAGTATAGACTGAAGATGTGGGCGCACTTGGTCTGCAAGGTCTTTGCGATAGGCCCAAGGTGCCTGCTCTTTCATGTACGCCCTCTGGGCCAATTCCATCTGAATCGCATGAACGTTTTCACTCGGCTTGCCGTAATGTCGAGTTGTCCAACCACCTTTGAAACGCCCGTTTACAACGTGATCAAACGATGCCGCCGATACACATGCATCGACGGCCAATTGTTCGATAAGGGGATCACAAGTTCTGCCGCTATTCGTTCCGATGTTAAAGACCGGCAAGAGACCCTCGAACAAAAATGGGATCGTGGAGCGGATTGAATGGCAGTCATATAGAATTGCAAAGCCATGATCTGATTTTATCCGTTCAATCTCTTCTTGCAGCGCATCATGATACGGTCTGTGGAAACAGTTTCGTCGATCAGAAATTTGCTCAGCCGTTGGTTCTTCACCTTTTTGCCAAATCGGTTCACCGTCGAAGTCTGTCAAAGGACAGAGCGTTGTTGTGTTTTGGCCGGGGTAGAGCGATTGCCCATCGGGATCGCGGTTGGCGTCAATCACATAGCGATGAAATGTCGCTTCAACAGTCGTCACGTTGGGAACCAAACCTGAATATAGTTCAGCCATATGCCAATCTGTATCATCGAGACCCTTGCCACGATCATTTAATCTGCCCAAAATTTCTGGAGGAATAAACGTCCCACCATGCGGTATTCCCAATATGAGCGGGTTACTGCCTTTTTGGATTCGAACAGGATTCATGCTGCTAGACTCGGCAAATCAACGTTGGACGACAGGATAATCGCTGTTGAAGCGACCAGGGCCTTCGCCACCTCTAGATCAGGAGCCAAATAGCGATCTTGACCAATCGTCTCTACATCTTGACGAAGTCTGGTCATAACAGACTGGAGTGGCTTGCTTGTCGCCATCGGGTGACGGAATTCAACGCCCTGAGCCGCGCACAATAGCTCAACTCCGAGGATATAGTTCAAGTTCGTAGTCATCCGCAGCAAGCGCCGCGCACCATGTGCAGCCATCGATACATGATCTTCTTGATTGGCACTCGTTGGAGTGCTGTCAGTGACACATGGATTAGCCAAATGCTTATTTTCACTCATCAACGCGGCTGTAGTGACCTCGGCAATCATAAGACCAGAGTTTAAGCCAGGATTAAGCGTTAGAAACGGCGGCAGGTCATGACTAAGAGCCGGGTCAACCATCAAGGCAATTCTGCGCTGC
>ERZ1048068.270-NODE-270-length-47860-cov-6.282962_pt1 | contig 47860 bp, 45 predicted proteins | sample MGYA00383098_ERZ1048068 | MGnify/ENA primary metagenome ERZ1048068 (study PRJEB29581, sample SAMEA5548368) | metagenome | biome: marine; feature: coastal; material: water | depth 1 m | study: Short-term variability in the microbial, nano- and picoplankton dynamics...
CTCCGTTTTTGAGCAATATATCCACGTCTTCTACCGATGCAATTCCTCCCCCTACGGTAAAGGGTATATTGATTTGCTCGGCCACACGATAGACCATGTCGGCAAGGGTTTTTCGTTTTTCTTCGGAAGCTGAAATATCCAAAAAAACCAACTCATCCGCGCCGTTTTGCGCATAGGCTGCTGCCAACTCCACTGGGTCGCCTGCATCGCGAAGATTGACAAAATTGACTCCTTTGACAGTACGCCCATCTTTAACGTCCAAACACGGTATGATTCGTTTAGTTAGCATTTTCTTGTACTATGTATTGTTCGAGTTGTTTCAATGAGATTCTGTTTTCGTATATGGCTTTTCCAATGATAGTGCCCTCACAGCCCATTTCGGCCAAACGAGGAAGCTCGTCAAAGGATGCTATGCCACCAGAGGCAATTAATTTCAAATCTGGACTGCTTTCTAACATACGCTGGTACAACGCAAAAGAAGGCCCTTCTAGCATTCCGTCCTTACTAATATCGGTACAAATAACGTATTGGATGCCTTTTTGTTGATAGTCCTGTACAAAAGGAATCAGTTCGAGCTCAGAAGCTTCCTGCCATCCGTTGATAGCTATTTTCTCATGCTGTGCATCGGCACCCAAAATAATACGATCCGATCCGTATTGTTCGATCCAATGGGTAAACAAAACTGGGTTTTTGACGGCTATACTTCCTCCTGTAATTTGAGAAGCTCCGCATTCAAAGGCAATCCGCAAATCATCGTCGGTTTTAAGACCACCGCCAAAATCAATCTTTAATTGGGTTTTGGTAGCTAGTGTTTCCAATATTTTGTGATTGACTATGTGTTGGGACTTGGCTCCGTCCAAATCTACCAAGTGTAAATATTCAATTCCGTGATCCTCAAATTGCTTGGCAACTTCCAACGGATTTTCGTTGTATATTTTTTTGGTGGCGTAGTCGCCTTTGGACAAGCGAACGCACTGACCGTCTATCAAATCAATGGCGGGAATAATTCTCATTAGGATTGATTTAAAAAATTGGTTAATAACTGAGCGCCGACTTCCCCACTCTTTTCGGGGTGAAATTGCACACCGGTAAAATTGTTTTTTTGCAAAGCAGCACTGTAAGCAACTTCATAGGTGGTTTGTGCCACTGTTTGATCACACAAAGGAGCATAATAACTGTGTACCAAATACACATAGGCATTGTCAGTAGTGTGACTAAAAAACGAAGATTTCAGTTGGGTCAAAGCGTTCCATCCCATTTGCGGAACTTTTACCACCGAAGTGAATCGCTTTACGTCAACATCAAAAATACCAAGACCTTGCGTATCGCCTTCTTCGGAGTAGTTACACATCAGTTGCATTCCCAAACAAATTCCCAGTACGGGTTGTTTGAGCGTTGGAATCAAGGCGTCTAAGCCTGAATCCTTGAGTTTTGACATGGCACTGCTGGCTTCCCCTACTCCAGGGAAAATCACACGATCTGCTGCAGCAATTTCATTTGAATCACTCGACAATACAGCATCTATACCCAATCGAGCAAAGGCAAACTGAATGCTTTGAATATTTCCTGCTCCGTAATCAATAATGACTGTCTTCATCTTTACAACATTCCTTTGGTAGAGGGTAATATCATTTTTTCGGTATCACGCTTTACGGCCGCTTTAATGGCTTTGGCAAAGGCCTTAAAAATAGCTTCTATTTTGTGGTGTTCGTTGCCGCCTTCGGCTTTGATATTCAAATTGGCCTTGGCGCCATCTGTAAAGGATTTGAAAAAGTGCATAAACATTTCCGTAGGCATTTTACCTACCATTTCACGTTTAAATTCTGTTTCCCAGACCAACCAGTTTCTTCCACCAAAGTCAATAGATACTTGTGCCAAACAATCATCCATGGGTAAGCAAAACCCGTAACGTTCAATTCCGAGCTTGTTTCCCAAGGCAGCTGCAAAAGTTTCTCCCAAAGCAATGGCAGTGTCTTCAATGGTGTGGTGTTCATCAACCTCCAAATCACCTTGAACACGGATGTTTAAATCCATTTGTCCGTGACGTGCCAATTGATCGAGCATGTGGTCAAAAAAAGCAATGCCTGTATCAATTTGACTGTTGCCTGTTCCATCCAAATTCAACTCGATTTCAATATCGGTTTCGTGCGTGGTGCGCTTTAATGTAGCTGTGCGACTGGCGAGTTTTAAAAAGGTATATATTTCTTCCCAATCGGTGGTCGAAAGGACTGTAGTTTTCTGTAACGGATCTCCCGATGTTTCAGAAGCTCCTAGAGTCGTATCGTTGCCAATAAAAATTCCTTTGGCTCCTATGTTTTTGGCCAATTCAATATCTGTTACACGATCTCCAATCACGTAGGAGTTTTCCAAATCGTATTGAGAGGTATCCAAATAAGCTGTCATCATTCCTGTTCGAGGCTTGCGGGTTGGAGCGTTGTCCTGTGGAAAGCTACGATCAATGAGAATATCATTAAAAACAATTCCTTCGTTTTGAAACGATTCAATCAGAAAATTTTGAACAGGCCAAAACGTATCTTCCGGAAAACTATCCGTTCCCAAACCGTCTTGATTGGTTACCATAACCAATTCGAAATCCAGTTCTTTGGCGATTTTTCCTAAATAGGTAAACACTTTTGGGTAGAAAGACAATTTTGAAAAATCATCCAGCTGATAGTTTTCCGGCTCCAAAGCCAGTGTTCCATCGCGATCAATAAATAATACTTTTTTTAACATGACAATATATTTAAAGCCTCAATGAGGTGGTCATTTTCTTCGGGAGTTCCGACCGTAAAACGCAAACACTGATTACATAGCAATTGATTGCTGCGATTGCGAGTTACTATTTCTTTTTCAATGAGCTGTTGGTAACGCAAGGCAGCATCATCAACTTTTGCCAAAATAAAATTGGCATCGGAAGGAAATATTTTCTCAACAATCGAAACGGATTCCAATGCTTTTTGAATTCGATTGCGTTCCTGCAAAAGAGTTTCGACTTGAGCTTGAATGTGACGTTGGTTTGCCAAACCTTCCAAGGCGCGTTGTTGGGTAAGCACGTTGATATTATAAGGAGGCTTGATGCGGTTGAGTAGCGCAATGATATCGATGCTGGCATAACAAGCTCCCAAACGGATTCCAGCCATGCCATAGGCCTTTGAAAAGGTTTGTGTGACGATCAGATTGGGAAAGTCATTGAGGTTGGTCAACAAACTCTGCTGACTTGAAAAATCAATATAGGCTTCATCTACAACAACAATTCCTGGAAATTGAGAAATCAATGCCTGCAGTACGTCTGCATCGAAAGAGTTTCCTGATGGGTTGTTGGGAGAGCACAAAAAAAGTGCTTTGGTTTTGGGGGTGACCTTTTTTAAGATTGCCGATACATTGGGTTGAAAATTTTCGGTTAAGGGAACTTCAATGTTGGCTACGGCATTGGTATTTGCCAAAACGCTGTACATTCCATAGGTAGGCGGTAGTGTGATGACTTCATCTTGATTGGGTTCACAAAACACTCTAAAAATCAAATCCAAGACTTCATCGCTGCCATTCCCTAACAAAATTTGTTGAGGGTCAACGCCTTTTAAAGAAGCCAAAGCAGCTTTTAGAACTTTTTGTTGCGGATCGGGATAGCGATTGATTCCGTTATCGAACGGATTCTCATTGGCGTCCAAAAAGGTCATTTCAGCGCGTGGATCTGAAAATTCGTCACGCGCAGAAGAATATGCCTTGAGATTCAGAACATTGGTTCGCACCCATTTGGAAAGATTAAAATTCGTTTTCATTGGTCGTGTTCCTTTCTTTTTAGGAATCGGAGTTTATTTGTTTAAATCGTTTAGTCGAATGGAAACCGCATTTTTGTGCGCATCCAGTCCTTCAGCAGCAGCCATCAACTCAATGGTTTTTCCTAATTGCAAAATTCCATTTTTTGAAATTTTCTGAAAAGTAATTGCCTTGGTAAAGCTGTCTAAATTGACTCCGCTGTACTGCTTTGCATATCCATTTGTTGGTAGTGTATGATTGGTTCCTGATGCGTAATCACCAGCACTCTCGGGAGTGTAATTTCCAATAAATACAGAACCTGCATTTTGAATACTATCCACAAACTTCTTTTCGTTATTCATACAGATGATATAGTGTTCTGGCCCGTATTCGTCAATCAATTCAAGGGCTTCGTTTTCATTTTCCACCAAAATCAATTTGGAATTGAGCATAGCCTTAGAAGCAATTTCACTTCGCGAAAGCAATGACAGTTGCTTTTGGATTTCGGACTGTACCTCCAATAAAAGGGTTTGAGAAGTCGTTACCAAAATCACTTGGCTGTCTGCTCCGTGTTCGGCCTGAGAAAGCAGGTCAGAAGCAACGTAAGAAGCCACAGCACTATCGTCAGCTACCACAAGTAACTCACTGGGACCTGCGGGCATATCAATAGCAACACTGAACTGCGTAGCTTTTTGCTTGGCAACCGTAACAAACTGATTGCCTGGACCTAATATTTTATAAACGTTTGGAATGGTTTGTGTTCCAAATGTCATCGCCGCAATGGCTTGAATACCTCCTACTTTGAATATTCGATTGACACCGCATAATTGAGCAGTCCATAAAATTTCGGGTGCTATTTCCCCTTTGTTATTAGGCGGTGAGCAAAGAACAATTTCTTTACAACCTGCTATTTTGGCAGGAATAGCCAACATCAATACCGTAGAAAACAAAGGGGCTGTTCCACCTGGAATGTACAACCCTACTTTTTGAATAGGGCGTTTTTCTTGCCAACATTGTACGCCTGGACGAGTTTCTACAGAAACAGGAGCTGTTTTTTGGGCTTGGTGAAATTGAGATATATTGTCATAGGCAACTTGAATGGCTTTCTTTAGCTCACTATCTACGAAGCTAGTTGCTGCATCAATTTCAGCTTGCGTGACTTGAAATGAATTAAGATTTAAACCGTCAAATTGAGCGGTATAATCTCTTACAGCAGAATCGCCTTGCGATTTGACCTTATCAAAAACTTCGTCTACCAATGGTTCAATGGTCTCAAAAGTTGGTGTAGGTCTCGCCAGTATTTTTGCCCAGTCGCTTCGAGAAGGAAATTTAATTACTTTCATTACAACACCATTTTTTCAATAGGACATACCAAAATATCTTCAGCACCCGCAGCCTTAAGTTCGTCAATAACTTCCCAAAAACGTTGCTCATCAATCACTGAATGAATGGAACTCCAACCCGCTTGTGCCAAAGGCAACACAGTAAGACTTTTTAAAACAGGGAGAATATTTCCTATTTGTTCGACTTTATCATTGGGAGCATTGAGCAAAATATATTTGGAATTTTTGGCATTGAGAACGGATTTAATACGAAATAAGAGTTTGTCTAGAAGCTGCTTTTTCTCTGAAGTCATTTCGGGCGATGACGCCAATACAGCCTCAGAAGTTAAAATTGTTTCCACCTCCTTTAAATTGTTCTTAAAAAGGGTGCTTCCACTCGAAACAATATCACAAATGGCATCTGCCAATCCAATGTTGGGAGCAATTTCTACCGAACCGTTGATAATGTGCAATTCCGATTGAATCCCTTTTTTGTTTAAAAACGATTGAATTGTATTGGGATAAGAAGTCGCAATTTTTTTATGGTTTAAATCTTCCAAAGAATTGTATTCCATTCGATTTGGAACCGCTAAAGAAACACGGCATTTGGAAAATCCCAGCCGCTCTTCAATTACAATGTCTTGTCCTTTCTCTACTAAAAGGTTTTCGCCAATAATGGCAATATCAATAACACCGTCTCTTAAATACTGTGGAATGTCACCGTTTCTTAGATAGAATACATTCATCGGGAAATTTCGTGCAGAAGCTTTGAGTTGGTCTTTACCGTTTTCAATAGAAATTCCACAAGATTTTAGAAGTTTCAACGAATCTTCATTCAGTCTTCCCGATTTTTGAATAGCTATGTTTAGAGTTGTCATAATTAATTTAATTCATGTGTTTTTATATAAAAAAACCCGCTTGAGCATTCTCAAACGGGTCTGAATATGGTACACTATATCCTCTCACCTCGCTTGAGCGAAACTACTAGAATGATGGATATGGTTGTTTGTTTTTGTCATAAATCTCTGCAAATATCATTATTTTTTTTATTATCTCGAAAAACAAACACTAAAAATGGAATCATTTTTTTGTTATAATTATAAAAAAATAAGTTAATATATTGATTATAAGTTAGTTAAATTATACAAAATCTTTTGTAAATTTGGAGGGAATCCAAAAAATAAAATATTTTTAAATGAAAATTAAAATTGCTGCCATTTTATCGCTTACCATTTGGATTAGTGGTGGATTGTATTTTTACACAAGTTTTGTGAAAAAAAATCGTGCTGCTCAACATCAGATTGCTACTCCCATTAAACAGAGTGTAACTGAAACAAAAACAAACGAAGCAGTAATTGATTCAACAAAAGTTGTTCAAACTATTGATTCACTCTCTAATTCCACGACAACCAATCAATATACATTGGAGCCCAGAACAATAAATACTGGGTTTAACCTGACCGATTTTACCCCTGACGAAGATTTTAGAACGTACGCCAAAAAAATACAAGCTCATTTGACCAACAACCCCAATAAAAAGTTGCACATTTTAGGACATACAGACAGTACAGGTGACGACGAAGTAAATATCTGGGTAAGTCAACAACGAGCCAATACATTAAAAAAGTATTTTATTGATTTAGGAATCGATGAAAATCAAATTATAGCAATCGCTAAAGGAGAAACAGAGCCCTTAGACACCAACAGCTCTATTGAAGGACGAAGAAAAAACAGAAGAATAGAACTTATAATAAAGTAAAATTATCCCCCCAAATATTTAATTATGCAACACAATGAATCCCTTTTACCACAAAGTTTTTTAGAGTATTTGATACTCTTTATCATTATCATTGGAGTATTTGTTATCGCCTGGTTTTATTCCAAGCTTTTAAACACCAAAAAATTATCCGATAAAGTAAAGCGTTTTGAAAACGAAAATCAACGATTAAAACAGACCTTTAGAGCACATAACAATTCTATCAACTTGGAAGAAAACTTAAAGGTTATAAGAGCTAAAAGAACGCGAGATCGATTTGGAGTTCTTGCCAAGGACTCCTCTAACAATCAGTTTACGTTGGATCTGGATAAAAGGGAAGACGCAGAAAAACCTACTCACAAAGACGATTTGACAAAAATCACCGAACTGGATTCATCAATTGAGGAACAACTCAATGCTATGGGTGTGGTTAATTATGAGCAATTGTCTCAATTAAATATTGAGGAAATATCTACGCTCAATGAAACACTCTCTACTCCCATTCATCGAATTAAGAAATGGGTTGAAAGCGCAAAGGAACTCAACAGCAAATAATTAGCAAAGAACCACAAAAAAAAACCCGCCGAAGCGGGTTTATTAATTTATTGATTTCCTAATATTATGGGAAGTCCGTCTTTTCCACTCCCAACAACAACTACCTTTGCATTGGGGGATTCTGCAAGTTTTAAAGTTGCTTCAATACCTTTTTCTTTAAGAATACGATCGGACAAAGAAGCATTAAGAATGCGGTTGGCCGTAGCCTTACCTTCTGCATCAATAATGATTTTTTCAGCTTCTTTACGGGCTTTTACCAATCGGAATTCATATTCCAACGATTCTTGTTCTTGACCCAACTTTCGTTCGATAGCTTGTTTGATAGCCAAAGGAAGTGTAACGTCTCGAACCAAAACTGCATTGATTTGTATGTGCTGACTTTCTACTTTTTTTCGAGTTTCTTCAAAAATTTCATTTTGGATTGCATCACGTTTGGTAGAGTACAATTGTTCGGGGGTGTATCGTCCTACAACACTACGAGCAACAGCGCGAATTTCAGGAACAATGACTATGTTTAAATAGTTTTCACCTTTGGTTTGGTGTAACAATCCCAATTCGTCGTATTTGGGTTGGTACAATACCGATACATCTAGGGAAATTTCAAGACCGTTGGATGACAATACTTGCATTTTTCCTTCAAAAACTTCTTGTTGTTTGGTATTGTAAATGTATACCTTATTCCATGGAGCAATGATATGAAATCCTTCTCCCAAGGGTTTTTCGTCAGTAACCACACCCCCAGAAAATGTTCGGAACAACACACCAGCTTCTCCATAACCGATGTTAACGGATGATTTGATGATAAAAATTAGTAGTACGAATGCTATCACTGCGATAGGCATTCCAATTTTAGGTAAATTTTGCATATTCTTTTTTTTTTAAATTAAGTGAGCATTCCTCCATCAACATGAATTACCTGTCCTGTAACATAGGCTGATAAATCTGTTGCTAAAAACAAACAAACGTTGGCGACATCTTCGGCAGTTCCTACTCGTTTTAAAGGAATTCCTTGACGCCATTCTTTTATAACATCTTCAGGCAATTTAGCCGTCATCTCTGTTTCTATAAACCCAGGAGCTATGACATTGGAACGAATATTTCTCGATCCTAACTCTAAAGCAATTGATTTTGAAAAACCAATAATACCTGCTTTAGAAGCCGCGTAATTGGACTGACCGGCATTTCCTTTAACACCCACAACAGAACTCATATTGATGATACTTCCCTTGCGTTGCTTTAACATGGTACGTTGTACTGCTTTAGTCATGTTAAAAACCGATTTAAGATTGACTTCAATAACCTTATCAAAATCTTCTTCTGTTATTCGCATCAATAAATTGTCCTTGGTAATTCCTGCATTGTTGATAAGCACATCTACAGTTCCAAAGTCTTCAACCACTTGATCTACTAGTTTTTGTGACTCTTCAAAACTGGCCGCATTACTTTTGTACCCTTTGGCTTTTGTTCCGAGTGCATTAAGTTCTTTTTCAAGCACTTGAGCAGCCTCTACAGAGGAGCTGTAAGTAAAAGCAACATGGGCGCCGTGTTGAGCGAAAACAGTAGCAATTCCTCTACCAATTCCTCTGCTGGCACCAGTAATAATTGCAACTTTCCCTTCTAATAATTTCATTTTTTTGTGGATTTAGGTATTAATTATGATAAAACTTCTGCAACTTTTTTTCCTATTTCAGCAGGAGAATCAACAACGTGCAATCCGCATTCTCGCATGATTCTCTTTTTGGCTTCTGCCGTGTCTTCAGTACCACCTACAATGGCTCCTGCGTGTCCCATAGTTCTTCCTTTGGGAGCGGTTTCTCCTGCAATAAAACCGACCACAGGTTTTCGGTTTCCATCAGATTGAACCCATTTGGCAGCATCGGCTTCAAGCTCACCCCCGATTTCTCCAATCATAACAATACATTCTGTTTCTGGGTCATCCATAAGTAATTGAACGGCCTCTTTAGTTGTGGTTCCAATGATAGGATCTCCTCCAATTCCAATAGCTGTAGTGATTCCAAGTCCTTTGCGAACTACTTGATCAGCAGCTTCGTAGGTCAATGTTCCTGATTTGGAAACTATTCCCACAGAACCTTTTTTGAAAACAAATCCGGGCATGATTCCAACTTTGGCCTCGTCGGGAGTAATGACTCCTGGGCAGTTGGGACCGACTAGGCGACAATCTTTGTTTTTGATGTAGTTGCTAACCTTAATCATATCGGCGACAGGAATTCCTTCTGTAATTGTAATGATAACTTTGATTCCAGCATCAGCCGCTTCCATAATCGCATCGGCAGCAAAAGCAGGAGGAACAAAAATAATAGTTGTATTGGCACCTACTTTGGCTACCGCCTCAGAAACGGTATTGAATACGGGAAGGTCTAAGTGTGTTTGCCCTCCTTTTCCGGGTGTTACACCTCCAACAACATTGGTTTTATAAGCAATCATTTGCTCAGCATGAAACGTACCTTCGCTTCCTGTGAAGCCTTGTACAATGATTTTTGAATCTTTATTTACTAATACACTCATTTATGATGAATTGATTTTATAAACGCTTAAAAATTATTCTTTAACGCGTTCTTGATAAGTTCCTTTTTCAGTTTCTACTTTAATTTTGTCGCCTTCGTTGATAAATAGAGGCACATTAATTTTTGCGCCCGTTTCAACAACAGCGGGTTTTGTGGCATTTGTTGCTGTATTTCCCTTAAGCCCAGGTTCTGTTTGTGTGACTTCAAGAATCACGCTTATAGGCATATCTACAGACAAAGGCATTCCATCTTCTGTATTGATAAGAATGGTTACAATTTCACCTTCTTTAATCAATTCTGGAGTATCGAGAATGTTTTTTTCGACAGATATTTGATTGTAATCAGCAGTATTCATAAAATGATACGTATCCCCTTCGTTGTATAGGTATTGAAACTTATGAGTTTCCACTCGAACGTCTTCAATTTTGTGACCTGCGGAAAATGTGTTATCAATCACTTTTCCTGAGGTGACACTTTTAAGTTTTGTGCGAACAAAGGCTGGACCTTTACCAGGCTTTACATGAAGAAATTCCACAATTTTATAAATATCGTTGTTATACTTAATGCACAACCCTTTTCGAATGTCTGAAGATGTAGCCATAGTTTAGTTTTTAAAATATCCTTTCATGATGCCTCGTTGGGAATCTTTGATAAACTGTAAAATTTCGTCACGCTCAGGAGTTGCTTCCATTTCAGCCTCAATGATAACAGTTGCCTGTGTGTTGTTGTATGATTTTTGATATAATATTCGATAAATGTTCTGAATTTGACGAATTTTGTCGGAATCAAACCCTCTTCTTCTAAGACCTACAGAATTGATCCCCACATAAGATATAGGCTCTCGCGCTGCTTTTACAAAAGGAGGGACATCTTTTCGTACCAAAGAACCTCCAGCGACAAATGCGTGGTTTCCTATGGAGCAAAATTGATGAACTGCAGTCATACCAGCTAAAATAACATGGTCGCCAATGTTGATATGTCCCGCTAGCGTACTGTTGTTCGAAAAAATGCAATAATCACCCACAAAACAATCGTGAGCAATATGAGAATAAGCCATTATCAAACAATTGGAACCTATTTTGGTTTTCATTCTAGAAGTCGTTCCACGATTGATGGTTACGCACTCACGAATGGTGGTATTGTCTCCAATTTCAGCCGTTGTATCTTCTCCATCAAATTTTAAATCTTGAGGAACCGCAGCTATGACAGATCCTGGAAAAATAGAACAATTTTTTCCTATTCGGGCGCCCTCCATGATGGTCACATTGGATCCAATCCAAGTACCTTCCCCAATAACAACATTGTTTTCGATATTGGCAAAGGGTTCAATCACCACGTTTTTGGCAATTTTTGCCCCAGGATGAACATAAGCTAAAGGTTGATTCATAGTTAAATATCTTTTCGTTTTACGATTTGAGCCATCAGCTCAGCTTCTGTAGTGAGTTTGCCATTGGCATAAGCAAAGGCTTGCATATGACAAATTCCTCTACGAATAGGCGACTTTAGCTCCATTTTGAAAACCAAAGTATCTCCAGGAACTACGGGATGCTTGAATTTCACATTGTCAATTTTTATAAAAAAAGTGAGGTAATTTTGTGGATCAGAAACAGTGTTTAATACCAATACTCCTCCCGCTTGTGCCATGGCTTCTATTTGTAAAACTCCAGGCATCACTGGTGCTCCTGGGAAGTGTCCCACAAAAAAAGGTTCGTTCATAGTCACATTCTTCATTCCAACTACGTGTTTGTCAGAAATTTCGAGGATTTTATCTACTAATAAAAAAGGAGGACGGTGTGGCAAAATATCCATGATTTGATTTACATCCAATGCCGGCTCGGCATTGAGATCAAATTCAGGGATTTTGTTTCTTTTTTCTTGCTTTATAATGTTTGCCATTTTTTTAGCAAACTGAGTGTTTATGTAATGTCCTGGCTTATTTGCAATGATTTTTCCACGAATTCGGGTTCCAATCAACGCCAAATCTCCAATGATATCAAGCAATTTGTGTCGAGCAGCTTCGTTTGGATGATGAAGCGTAAGATTGTCTAAAATTCCATTGGAAGTAACCGACAATTTATCTTTATTGAAGGCTTTTTTCAATCGATCCATGGTTTTGTCAGACAACTCTTTATCTACATAAACAATGGCGTTATTTAAATCACCTCCTTTAATCAAGCCATTTTCAAGCAACATTTCGAGTTCGTGCAAAAAACTAAAGGTTCTTGCGTCAGAAATTTCTTTTTTGAAATCACTCAACTTTTTAAGGTTGGCGTTTTGAGTTCCCAACACTTTGGTACCAAAGTCAACCATGGCAGTAATTTCGTATTGATCCGAGGGAATAATTGTAATTTCGCTTCCCGATTGTTCGTCCACGTATGAGATTACTTCTTTGACTATATATTCCTCCCGATCAGCATCTTGTTCTTCAACGCCAGCTTTTTCAATCGCTTCAACAAAAAACTTTGAGGATCCATCCATAATAGGCGGCTCTGCTGCATCAATTTCAATGAGCACATTATCAACTTCAAGTCCAACCAAAGCGGCCAAAACGTGTTCTGAAGTTTGTATTTTGATGCCATTTTTTTCCAAGTTGGTTCCACGCTGTGTATTTACAACATATTGAGCGTCCGCTTCAATAATAGGTTGTTCTTCCAAATCCGTTCTACAAAAAGCATATCCGTGGTTAATGGGAGCAGGCTTGAAAGTCATTGTTACATTTTTTCCTGTGTGAATTCCCACACCTGAAAGCGATACAACTTTTGAAATAGTTCTTTGCTTTGCCATATTTATTGTGATTTTTTCTTAAGTTGATTTAACTCGTTTATATGAGTAGTAAGATTTCTAAAATGAACATAGGATTTGCTATATCGCTTAAAATCAATTGCTGGAGTTCCTTGCACTACCGAATCGTCTTTAATATTCTTGAGTACTCCAGATTGCCCCTGAATTTGAACTCGATCTCCAATGACTAGATGTCCAGCAATACCGGCTTGACCACCTATCATACAATGTCTTCCAATTTTTGAGGACCCTGCAATTCCTGCTTGAGCGGCAATAACACTGTGCTCCCCTACTTCAACATTGTGCGCTATTTGAATTAAATTATCCAGCTTAACACCTCTTCGAATAATGGTTGCACCTAAAGTAGCTCGATCGATCGTTGTTCCAGCTCCTATTTCAACATGATCTTCAATGATAACATTTCCTGTTTGTGGAACCTTGGTGTAATTTCCTTCGCTAGAAGGACTGAATCCAAATCCATCAGATCCTATAATGACATTGCTATGTATGATGCAATCTGATCCTATTACGGAATCGGAATGAATTTTAGCCCCAGAAAAAACAATCGTGTTATCTCCAATGGTTACATTGTCTCCAATATAAACTTGAGGATAAATTTTTACGTTGTTGCCAATCTTACAACCCGCATTGATATACGAAAAAGCACCCAAGTACAATTTTTTTCCATGGGTAGCTCCTTCAGAAACAAACGAAGGAGTTTCTATACCCTCTTTTTCAGATTTCATTTGTTGATAGAAATCCAACAACTTGGAAAAAGCTTCGTAGGAATTTTCAACTCGAATCAAAGTAGGTTTGATTTGTTGATCAAGAATCAAGTCATTGTTAACCAGCACAATAGAAGATCTTGTCTTGTAGATATAGGGAGTGTATTTTGGATTGGAAAGAAAAGACAGCGAGTCTTTTTCACCTTCTTCAATTTTTGAAAGTTTAGAAACTGTTGCTTTAGAATCTCCTTCTATGGAACCGCCAGTGATTTCCGCAATTTGAGAAGCTGTTAATTTCATCGTGCAAAAGTATGAAAAAATTAAAGAATCCCTTTGGGATAACAGACAAAATACTTTTGAACAGCTTTTGAAAGCGCGTGCAAATTCAATTGATCGGAAGCATCAATCACATCCGTCATTTTTTTTGATTTTGAAAGAATGAAAATAGGAGGTTTGTTTTTATCATAAGCTACGTTTTCCATAATACCATCAAAAACAAAATAGGAGGCTTCGTGCATTGTCAATTGGTTTGACTGCATTAGGGATTTCTTTTTGGCAATAAGGTCCGAATCTTTGAAAGGTTTCGCTTGTATTTTAATTTGAGGAAGCTGCCGGTTGATAATCATTTTAGAAAGACTTGATAGCACAAAGTCTGTGTGAGATTGCCAACTCTTTAACGCAGAGACAACATCATAATCGTCCAATTGAGAAAATAGATGCAATGTATCTTCATCAAAATTGTGTGGTCCAATTTTATGACTTAAAAAATAAGCCAATGCATCACTACAAGGCAATTGGATGCCCGATTGCACCAATTCCTTGGCGCGTTTCAAGACCCGAATAATAACACCTTCGGCAGCAAAGCTGGTTTTGTGCAAATACACTTGCCAATACATCAAACGCCTTGCTACTAAAAACTTTTCAACAGAATAGATTCCTTTCTTTTCAATTACCAATGTGTCGTTTTGTACGTGCAGCATGCTAATCATTCGCTCCGAATTGATAGACCCTTCGGCAACACCTGTATAAAAACTGTCTCTTTTAAGATAATCCAACCGATCCATGTCCAATTGACTAGCAATCAATTGGTTGAAAAATTTACGATGATAATTTCCAGAAAAAAGCGCGATTGCCAAGTCCAAAGAGCCGTTGTATTTTTTATTTAAAGACTCCATAAACATCAACGATAGTTTTTCATGGTGAATACCTTCAACTATGCTTTGTTCCATAGCATGGGAAAAAGGTCCGTGGCCAATATCGTGCAATAAAATAGCTATTTGAAGCCCCTGACGTTCTTGATCACTGATTTCTATACCTTTTATTCGCAGTACATCAACCGCCTTGGTCATCAAGTGCATGCAGCCCAAAGCGTGGTGAAAACGCGTATGATGTGCCCCAGGATACACCAAATAAGACAATCCCATTTGAGAGATCCTTCTTAAACGCTGAAAATGAGGATCTTCTAATAAATCGAAAATTAGTGGATCGGGAATTGAAATAAAACCGTAAATTGGGTCGTTAAGAATCTTATGTTTGTTACTTGTATTCAATCGAATCAATTGTAATTGTTAGATTTCAAAGATACGCATATAGAGCGAGTCAAAATAATTTTTAGTAAAAGCACTTATGAAAGGATTTCATGTTCTGTGGGTTGATGACGAGATAGATTATTTAAAGCCTCATATTTTGTTTCTTGAACAACGCGGATATACGGTTCATTCTTGTAATAGCGGTGCTGAAGCACTGAGTTTGGTGTCGCAAAAACATTTTGACATTGTATTGTTGGACGAAAACATGCCAGGTATTTCAGGACTGGAAACGCTTTCTCAAATAAAAATAAAGCAACCAACCCTTCCCATTGTGATGATTACAAAAAGTGAGGAAGAAAATATTATGGAAGAAGCCATCGGCGGTAAAATATCGGATTATCTAATCAAGCCTGTCAATCCCAATCAAATTTTATTATCGCTCAAAAAAAACCTCGATCATTCGAGATTGGTGTCAGAAAAAGCAACCCTGGGGTATCAGCAAGAGTTTCGAACAATTGCTATGGACATGTCATCCATTAATAGCTATGAAGGATGGATGGAACTCTATGAGAAACTATTGTATTGGGAATTGGAACTCGAAAACGTAGAAGATTCCCAAATGCTTGAAATTTTGAGCAGTCAAAAAGCAGAAGCAAACATTCAGTTTGGAAAGTTTATCGAAAAAAATTATGCTGATCTGATTGAAGATTCAAACGGAATTGAATTTTCCCATACACTTTTTAAAAACGAGGTTTTTCCCAAAATCGGCAAGGAAACACCCACGCTCCTTTTGGTTATAGACAACCTTCGTTACGATCAATGGAAAGTGATAGAACCTGTAATTGAGCAACATTACACAAAACAAAAAGAAATGGCTTACAGCAGCATCCTTCCAACGGCTACGCAATATGCACGAAACTCCATGTTTTCGGGCTTAATGCCTTCTGAAATGGAAAAACAACATCCCGATTGGTGGAAAAACGACACCGACGAAGGCGGAAAAAACTTGCATGAAGCCTCGTTTTTGGAAGCCCAACTTAGCCGTCTAAACAAAGACATTTCATTTCAATATCACAAAATCACACAGCTTAAAAACGGAAAAAAATTAGCAGAAACTCTCGAAACTCAAAAGACCAACGATTTGACGGTAATTGTTTACAACTTTGTGGATATGATTTCACATGCTAAAACAGAAATGGAAGTAATCAAAGAGTTGGCTTCTACCGACAAAGCTTATCGGTCGTTGACTTTGAGCTGGTTTAAGAATTCACCTTTGTACGAGATTATACAACATGCACAAAATTTGGGTTTTCAACTCATGATTACCACAGATCACGGAACCATTAATGTAAAAAACCCATCCAAAATTATTGGTGACCGAGAAAGCAGTCAAAATTTGCGATACAAAACAGGCAAACGACTGAATTACGAAGCTCGCGATGTACTGGCTGTCACAAATCCTTCGGATTTTTATTTACCCACTATCAATATGACCAGTTCGTTTGTATTTGCCAAAGAAAGCTACTACCTCACTTACCCAAACAATTACAATAAATTTGTAAACTATTTTAAAAACACCTACCAGCATGGAGGAATTTCGATTGAAGAAATGATCATTCCATTTGTTGTGTTATCTCCAAAATAAAATTATAAAAAACGGATTAATGAGTAGTAGAAACAACAAATCTGACACAAACAATTTTGTGCCTATATCCATCATCGCTGGGTTGTTCTTTATTTTCGGTTTTGTAACCTGGATCAATGGTGCATTGATTCCGTTTATGAAAACAATCAATGAATTGACAGATGCGCAATCGTATTTGGTGGCATCGGCTTCCTACATTTCGTTTGTCGTGATGGCTTTGCCTGCTTCATATATCATCAAAAAAATCGGATACCGAAAAGGAATGTCTTTGGGGTTGATTATTATGGCTTTGGGAGCTATTTTATTTATTCCCGCCGCAGAGGTAAGAACCTACTGGGTGTTTTTAACGGCTATTTTTATTCAAGGAACGGGAATGACGCTGTTGCAAACAGCTTCAAATCCATACATTACTATTTTGGGGCCGATAGAAAGTGCTGCCAAGCGCATTGCCATTATGGGGATCGCCAACAAAATTGCGGGAGCCTTGGGTTCTGTTATTTTTGGAGCCCTTCTTTTGACAGGCATTGAGAATACAAAAGAAAAAATGAGCGGGCTTTCTGCCAGTGAACAATCCCTTTTATTGGATGCTATGGCTGACAGTGTTGTTAACCCATACATTATTATGACTGTTGTATTGGTATTGCTAGGGATTCTCATTCGAAAAGCGCCTTTGCCTCATGTAGAGGCCGAACCCATTGATGAAAAAATCCTTGGAAAAACACAAAAGACAAGCATTTTTCAATTTCCACATTTGTGGTTGGGTGTTTTGACTTTGTTTGTTTATGTGGGCGCCGAAGTAATCGCTGGAGATACTGTAATAGCTTACGGAATTTCGCTAGGCTTTCCCGCCGATGAAGCCAAATATTTTACGATGTTTACGCTCATAGCTATGGTAGCTTCCTATGCGCTGGGGGTCGTTCTTATCCCGAAATACATCAGTCAAAGTACAGCCTTAAAAATCAGTGCACTGCTTGGAATTGTTTTTTCGGTGTGCATTCTAATAACAAGCGGATATACCTCCGTGTTTTTTGTAGCCGCTCTGGGAATTGCCAACGCTTTGGTATGGCCAGCGGTTTGGCCATTAACGTTAGAAGGATTGGGTAAATTTACCAAAACTGCCTCCGCCCTACTCATCATGGCTATTTCTGGAGGAGCCCTTATTCCCCTTCTATATGGCAGATTGGTGGACAATTACAAATGGGAACTTATGCAAACCGGAATGAAAGAATCGGAGGCCATTGCTATTGCCTCAACCGATAGTTATTGGATTTTAATTCCTTGTTATTGCATTATTTTATACTACGCTCTATCGGGACATAAATTGGGACTGAAAAGAGATTGAAATTTGTTGCTCCATTGTAACAGGAATCCTATTTTTGCACGAAAAGCATACAATATGCAATACGATTTGAGCAAAATAGACCAAATAGCTGCGGATATCATCCCACAGTTGTTGCATCCTGTTGTATTGTTAAAAGGAACCCTAGGTGCCGGAAAAACCACCCTTATCAAATCTCTGGCCAAACAATTGGGAGTTAAAGACGTTATTAACAGTCCAACGTTTTCGCTGGTAAACGAATACAAAACGCCCAGCCTTCCAGTATATCATTTTGATATGTATCGTTTGAATGACGAATCGGAAGCCTTGGACTTTGGAGTAGAAGAGTATTTTGACTCGGGATCGTATTGTTTTGTGGAGTGGCCCGAACAAATTCCTTCGTTGATACCCAGTAACCACTGCACAATCGATATTCAGATCGATTCGCATACAAAACGAACGCTTACTATATCAAACACACAATCATGAACATTTGGCAACGATTTGGTTATTACTTGGGCGGTTTTGCGCTTGGAATTATTTTTTTAGCGTTCTTTTTAAGTGGCAAAAAAACACAATGTAACTATGCCCCCGATGCACGCGTATTGAGTAATATTTCAAAAAAAGAACGCGTTGTTGGCGAATATTTCTCCTTACCAATAACAGAGGATTCTGTATTTTTAAACCTTATGAAAAAGGCCAACGTCGTATTCTCAAAAAGTACAGTGGATGATAGCGACTGCAATACGTATTGGATAGAATCAGACCCTTATAGCTTTGAAGTTATAAATTGTGTTGAAACTGCCACCTTTCAAAACCTACGCAAAAAAACGGATTAGTTGATTTTTCGTCGCTTTCGCTCAGTGCGAATCAATTCCAGCTCCCTGTTGGTTTGCCCAGCCACTGATGTATTCTCTTCTGCCCTGCGAATCAAATAAGGCATCACATCCTTCACGGGACCAAACGGCAAATATTTTGCCACCTGATATCCCTTTGTGGATAAATTATAACTAATATGGTCACTCATCCCATAAAGTTGCCCAAACCAAATGCGCGGATCGTTGTTGGGCAAGTTCATTGTTTTCATTTTTTGTAAAACATAGTGCGTTGAAGCTTCATTGTGCGTACCTGCAAAAAAGTCAAGTCGTTCCAAATGCTCCATACAAAAGTCAATTCCAGCGTTATAATTAACATCCGTTGCTACTTTAGATTCACAAATAGGAGATGGATACCCCATAGACTTTGCACGTTCGTTTTCCTTTTCCATATAGGCGCCTCTCACTAACTTTACGCCTACGTAATAACCTTTTTTATGGGCTCTTTGGAGGGCGTTTTTCATGTATTCCAATCGATCCCAGCGGTACATTTGAAAGGTGTTGAAAACAAGGGTGCGATCGCGATTGTAAAGTGCCATCATTTGTTCTGTCAAATCATCTACAGCGGGCTGAATCCAACTTTCTTCTGCATCAATAAGTAACATGACTCCTAGCTCGTTGGCTTTTTTACACGTAGCTGTAAAACGGCGTTTTACCCGATTCCACTCATGTGATTCTGAATCGTTCAATGGTTGGTTTTGACTTACTTTTTCATAGAGCGAAATGCGTCCGTATCCGGTTGGTTTAAATACCGCAAACGGAATGGATTTCTTTGCCTTTACAAATTCCAAAAGAGCACCTACGCGCTCAAAACATTCATCGTACACTAGCTCCTCCTCTGCTCCTTCTACAGAATAATCGAGCACAGAGCTCACTCCTTTTTGATGCATTTTATCAATAACAGAAAGACAATCCGCTTCGGAAGTACCTCCACAAAAATGATCGAAAACAGTAGCTCGAATTAAGCCCTCAACAGGCAATTGGGCTTTTAAGGCAAAATTAGTGACCGCAGTACCTATTCGTACCAAGGGTTCGTTGGCGATTAGTTTGAATAAAAAATAAGCTCGCTCAAGCTCAGCGTCACTTTTTAAAGAAAAAGCATTTTCTGTATTATCAAAAAGCAGTTTCATCAAAGACTATTTAATAAATAAATGTACATAGAATTTCATAAAAAAGATGTTATTTTTGTCACGTAATCCAATTCAATGAAATCTATACAATCCCATCATTCTTTTGTTCACTTCGAATCAAAAGGCTACGAATCGCTCAATGCACTGTTAAAAAACAAACAGTACTCAAAGCTATTTGTATTGGTTGACACAAACACACACGAACATTGTCTTTCTGTTTTTTTAGAACAATTAGAGCGTGTCGCCATTGAAATCATTGAAATTGAGGCTGGCGAAGAACACAAACATCTTGATACCTGTATGGGCGTTTGGGAAGCTTTGTCTGAATTGGGAGCCGACAGAAAAAGCTTGCTGATGAATTTGGGCGGAGGGGTTGTTACCGACTTGGGAGGTTTTGTTGCCTGCACATTCAAAAGAGGAATCGATTATGTAAATATCCCTACGACCCTTTTGTCAATGGTAGATGCTTCGGTGGGTGGAAAAACTGGGGTGGATTTGGGCAACTTGAAAAATCAAATCGGTGTTATTAGCGAACCACAGATGGTATTGGTTGACCCGAATTACTTATCTACTCTTCCCGATGAAGAGGTTCGAAGTGGATATGCTGAAATGCTCAAACACGGACTCATTGCAGATTTGAATTATTGGAAAACCTTAAAAGATTACAAATCCATTCATTCAGGAGAGCTGTTGCCTCTTATTCATCGTTCTATTGAAATAAAAAATAAGGTAGTCACTGAAGACCCCAGAGAAGATTCCATACGAAAAACGCTCAACTTTGGCCATACACTGGGTCATGCTATTGAGTCTCATTTTTTAAGTCACCCTTCTAAAAAAAAGCTGCTTCATGGTGAAGCCATAGCCATTGGGATGGTACTTGCAGGTTATCTGTCGCATCACTTGTGCGGTTTTTCAAAAGAGTATATGTTGGATATTAAATCTGTAATGCATGCCATTTACCCCAAGGTTGACATTGCCAATTCAGACATTACGCCCATTATCGAATTAATGAAGTATGACAAAAAGAACGCCCACGGCAGCATCAATTTCATACTTTTAAAAGACATAGGCGTTCACGATATAGACATTACCGTAGATAACGAACTTATCTACAAAGCATTTCAATTTTATTTAGATTAAAAAAAATTATCATACACTATGAAACTCGAACAATTCCTAAAAAACAACGCTGATTGGGTCAAAAATTATCTTGACAACGAAGCATCCTATTTTGAAAATCTATCCAAAGGACAAACCCCTGAGGCGCTATACATAGGTTGTTCAGACAGCCGTGTTTCTCCAGAATTATTTATGGGTGCAGCGCCAGGCGATATTTTTGTTCATCGTAATATTGCCAACGTTATAGGTACAGATGACACCAGCGTTCAGTCGGTTATTGAATATGCTGTTGGTCATTTGAAAGTAAACCACATCATAGTTTGTGGACATTACGGTTGTGGCGGAATCCAGGCAGCTCTATCAGGCAATGACTTTGGAAAGCTCAATCCATGGCTTTCACACTTAAAAGCTGTTCACAACAAGCACAAGCAAGAAATTGATGGTATTGAAAATCCCCATGATCAACTCAAACGTTTTGTTGAGTTGAATGTGCTCGAGCAAGTCAATAACGCTTTAGAAAATAAGCTTATCAAAACAGCCGTTGACCAAAAAGAGTTGAAAATACATCCTTGGGTATTTGATCTTACAAGCGGTAAAATTGTCGTGTTATAAAATTAAGCCGAATTTCTACTGGCATTAATATTACCAAAGAGTGATCGTGTGACCATTTTTTCATAAACCAACAATTCTTTTTGGGTATGTCCTCCTTCAGACTCCATTTTCTGGATTGTTTGCAACGCATATTGCTGTATCGTAAGCAATGGCAAAACAATATTTTCCCGAACCATAATAGAAGCCTTACCCGCAGGCTGATCTTCCATAAGTGTACTGTATCCTGATAAACGCAAAAGAAGTGACTTTGTCAATTTGTATTCTGCGTAAATCAATTTCCAAAACTCTCCAAACTCAGGATCGTTTTGCATATAAGCCGTAAGCTTGAAAAAAGATTTGGTCAAGCTCATCATACTGTTGGAAAGCAACGTCCTGAAAAATGCAGAATTTTGATACAACGACTTGACTTCTTTGAATTTTCCTGCATCTACAAATTCTTGCAAAGCAGAACCTACTCCATAAAAACCAGGAACATTTTGTTTGAGCTGACTCCAACTACCAACAAAAGGAATGGCTCTTAAATCAGAAAAATTCAATCCATCCGATTTACCTCGTTTGGAAGGGCGACTTCCAATGTTTGTTTTTGCGTAATATTTCAGCGTACTCATTCGCTCCAAATAAGGAATAAAGCACGGATGTGACTTAAAGTCTGAATATACTTGGTAACTGATTTTAGCCAGTTTATCCATTGTTTTTCGATCTTCCTTAGACAAGCTCTCACGATCGTTGCTAAATACCTTATTGGTAATACCTGAACTCAATAGCTGCTCTAAATTGTACTGACAAGAATCAACAGTTCCAAAATTCGAACTAATAGTTTGGCCTTGAACAGTCAACTGGATTTCATCGGATTCAATGGTACTTCCAAGCGATGCGTAAAACTGGTGTGTGTTTCCACCTCCACGCGCTGGTGGTCCGCCGCGTCCGTCAAAAAACAACACTTTGATACCGTGTTTTCGTGATATTCGCGAAAGATTTTCCTTGGCTTTATAAATACTCCAGTTGGCCATCAAATATCCACCGTCTTTAGTACCATCTGAAAATCCAAGCATGATAGTTTGTCTGTTGCCTCTTCGTTCCAAATGTGCTCTGTAAGTAGGATCCGAATATATTGCATCCATTACTTCGGGAGCAACTTCCAAATCAGGAACCGTTTCGAACAAAGGAGCAATATCTACAGTAGGAACTTCCCAATCACTCAATCGAATCATAGCAAACACTTCTAAAACATTCAGTGCCGTTTGATTGTTACTAATGATATAGCGATTACATCCTTTTTCCCCATTAGATCGTTGAATTTGCTTCATAGCTCGAATAGAACCCAAAGTTTTCTTTACCAATTCATCTGAAAATAGATCCAAAGAAAGGTCTCCGACCAAAGAAGGTAACACCTTCATTTTTTCTTTATCAGTCATGGTGTCGTACTCTTTTTTCATCAAGTTTACCCCACTATTTTTAGCATCGGTAAGGAGTTGTGAAAACGCAGCATGATGCACTCTAGAATCTTGACGGATATCAAGAGAGGCAAAATGATATCCAAACACTTCTACACGCCCAATGAATTCTTCAATGTCATCTAAAAACAACGAATGGTGATCGTTAATTAAAAGATCTTTGATGGTTTGTAATTTTTCTTTCAGTTCTTCCAAACTAATTTTAGGTGTTTCGGTCGTCTGAAAAATACTTCGATACAATTTGGTTTCAATCTCAACAATTAAGGGTTCTACATTTCGAAACGTAAGCCTTCTTCGAAGTCTTCGAGCATCTCTGTAATAGTTTTTTATGAGCGTACTCCTTAGTTTTTGAGCTGTCTTAATAGTGATTTCTGTAGTAACAAAAGGGTTTCCATCACGATCACCACCTGGCCAAAATCCAAGATTTACAATCTCATTATTGTCTGTGATTGAAGACGAAATATTGTGTTTTATATAATTTTGAATATTACTAACTGCAAAATAAAATACGTTTTCCAAATACCAAATCAAACTGGTAGCCTCATCAAATGGAGTTGGTTTTTTTTGTTTAAAAAACGGTGTTTTACCAAGCTGTGACAACAATTCCTTTATAGTTGGCAAATCATTGTTCTTGATCGAGTCAGCCAAATCGGTAATAATTCCTAAAACTGAGCCTGGGTAAAACTGTGTAGGGTGTGCCGTTAGTACCGGGCGAACTTTGAGGTGTTTAAGGTGTTTTTCGAGTTTTTTCAACTCACCTCTTGCTTTGGCTTCTTCCTTGAAGTTTTTAAGTGTTCCTCTTCCTTTTAAATTATTTACTTCCGAGAATCCAGCATCTTCAATGGCATCAAACAAAACTACTTGGCGTTCGATATATTGAATAAACTGAAACAACAATGTCACCTTATCTTCCTCAGATGCATCGTTTAAAAATTGGTCGAAGAATTGTTTGACAATTTCGCTTGGGTTCAAACCGTTTTGATATCCTTCAGAACAAATTCTAGAAAACAAGGGCAACATTACAGCCGTATTGGAAATATTCTTGTAGGGCAATGTTGAAAAAATACTGTTGTAAATATTAAATTTTGATAAAACCGATTCATTGAATCGATTCAAAGAGGTATTGGATGTCATAGAATAATAATTGTAGTCCAACCCTTTCGGAAGGGTTTGTTTAGTAATATTTAATTAAATTTCAGTAAAAATATGGTGCATTAGGCGACGCTTATCGTTGATGCTTTCCTCAAGAGAAATCATGGTTTCTGTCCTGGATACACCGTCAATATCATCGATCATGAAGATAATTTCTTTTGCATTTTCAGTACTTTTAGCACGAATCTTACAAAAAATATTGAATTTTCCAGTAGTAATATGCCCTACGGTTACAAACGGAATGTCCTTAAGGCGCTCCAACACAAATTTCGTTTGATGTGTTTTTTCAAGGTATATCCCTACATAAGCGATAAATGTATAGCCCAATTTTTTGTAATCCAAAGTCAGTGATGACCCTTTAATTATACCCGCATCTTCCATTTTTTTAACACGAACATGTACGGTACCTGCGGATATTAACAACTTCTTGGCAATGTCTGTAAAAGCAGTTCTTGTGTTATCAATTAAAATGTCTAAGATTTGGTGATCAATTTCATCTAATTTAAATTTCCCCATCTTCTGTTAATTATTTTTTTTGCAAAGAAAACAAAAAAAAACTAAAAATAATGCAGTGAAATACAAATTTTAAAGAAAAAAATTAAACGAATCCTTAATTTTGCTTTAAAATGTTAAAATTAAAACAATCTGGAGCGATAGTGTTTAAATTATAAACAAACTCGTGATCGTGGACATCGGCTAGGGAATCAAAATCCAAGGTAGTATGTGCAAAAAAGGATGAAAGATCACCGATGGCTCGGTATTTTGGTATCCAAACAACCTCATTGTTTTCAAGTGTTTCTTGATATTGAATAGCAACAGCCGCTCTCGTTTTACTTCCGTCAAAAATTATAGGCACATTGGTAACGATTAGATCCACAAAATTTTGTTGATTTTCGGGAATCTTAGCATACAATTCATCAGATACATTGTAGCTTGAAGAAGCAATTCGTGTGAGTGCAACCAAAAGCGAAGTACAGATTAAGCGTCGGGTTTGCTCTCTATGATAGTCGCCTGGGTAGTGCCCCGATTCAAACAATATTGTAGGAACGCCAAGGGTTTGAAATGTATCTCCCACACAATTGGCGTTGTAACTATCATCAAAGCGACCTACTTGATTTGGGATTTCAAGTTGTAAAACCTCATTCATAACGGCAATAAGAGCCATAGCTACTTTCCTTGAGGGCGTTATTGTGGTTTGCGGATTCGCAGCAGGCGCCAAAAATGATACCGTTGCGGGCTTTCCAGTACTCCCAGCGCCAAAAATGGTTCGTTGGTCATGAAGATTAAAACAAAAATCAGGTTGAATTTGGTCAAAAGTTTCCCGCAACACCCTACTTTCAGGCTGACTCAACGCAATTGCATCACGGTTTAAGTCAACTTGGTTTGCATTTAAGCGCGTATAAGCGCCCGAACCATCTGGATTGAGCATGGGGATAACATACAAAGTGCAGTGCGTTAAGATGGCGCTATTTCTCCCTAAATGCGTCAAATAAGATAGCATATCAAATACCGCTTTGGTAGTTGTAGATTCATTCCCGTGCATTTGCGACCACATAAAAACCTTTGTTTCACCCTTGCCCATCTCAATGAGTTCAATGGGAGTGCCTAAAACACTTTCGCCAATTTTTTTGGCACTGTAAATTGAAGTGAGCTTTTTGATAGCATCATAGGGAAGGTATCTTCCAGCTAAGGAGGTTGCTGCAAATTTGGGATAACTCAAAACAAAGGGATACTCGCTCACAATTTTATCTTTTAAGGTTACAAAAGTAAACAATGTAATATTTACATTTGTAAACAATACAGAATTTAATATTGTAAACAAATCCTCCGAAAATAACCTACAAATTGCATATCGGATTTACAAAAGTTATTTTAATTTTGAGAATTTATATTAATTTATTGTAAATCAGATTTATAAATGTAATAATCTAAAATTTAGTTTATTTATATCAGGTTTGTTTACAAGCACTATTTGTAGTTTTTTACTTAAAAACATATGTTTGTAGTTGATTTTCGTTTAATTTTTTTACATTTGTAAACATGAAAGAAATAGCCCTACGCATTCATAAATTAATCGCATTTTATCAACTTTCCAGCGCTTCCTTTGCTGATCAAATTGGTGTGCAGCGATCCAGTATTTCCCACATATTGTCTGGAAGAAACAAACCCAGTTTGGATTTTGTTTTAAAAACACTGAAGGCATTCCCTACCCTATCTTCGGATTGGTTGCTTCACGGTCATGGAGAAATCGAAGCTGCTGATTCAATTCCTGCTTCTTCCATTGCTAGAAAAAAAGAAATTCCCAAAGAAACTCCAACAATTACACCCGAAACGACACCAACAGAAATCCACTCCCAAACCTCATCTGAAATTGATCAGGTACTTATTTTAAGAAGCGATGGAACTTTTCAGCATTTTAAAGAACAAAAATCTTTAAATTTGCCTAAAAAATAATATGCGAATTTTTCTTTATTCACTTCTATTCATAGGATTTGTCGGCTGTTATTCTACAGAAAGAGATTGTGAAAAATTTCAGACAGGGACTTTTGAGTTCACTTCCATTATTGGAAAGGATACAATTACCTCAACTTTTAAAAGAACCAAGACACTGGAAATTGATACTTTCAAAGGGATAACCGACAGTGCTTCTGTAAGATGGGTAAGCGATTGCGAATGTATCGTTCAAAAACTCAATCCCCAATCCCTATTCGATAAGAAATCCATTCAAATGAAAATTCTTAGCACCAACGACAATCAATATACTTTTGAATATTCGTTGGTGGGCAATACTAAAAACAAACAACGCGGTGTAGCCGTTAAAATTAGTGACTAATGGATTTATTGTTTGGCTCAGAAGCGATTTTCAGCGCTATTAACCTCCTTTTCTTTGTTTGTAGAATTTCTCAATATGAGAAGAAAAAAGAACGCTTAAAGCTCCATACTAATCTGACCTTCTCCATCAGAAGAATTGTCTGAATTCGAAGAGGACACCTCTTTAGCAGATGAATCAGCCTGAACCTCCTCGGAATTGACTTCGATATCGGGAGTAGCTGTGGGTGGCGGCGGATCGTAAGGAATGGGCTCCAAATTATTAATCGTCTTGACTTTATAGGGTGTAAGCTGATTTCCCAAGGCTTTGATTCCTTTGACATCAATAAATTCTTCTAAGACTACTTGCTGATTGGGTCGTGGCTCTTTTCCTCTAGGTTTGGCAAACACCAATTCAACTTGCGGTTTCCAGTCAGTGGAAACTAGCTCTAAACGAACCGAGGAATGGTCTCTAACAATCGTTTCTTCCTTATTGGCATTTTCTACCAGGAATCGCTTGACATAATAGCGTTCTTTTTCACCGTCGAAATAAATAACTGAAAGAGGCTTTTTAGGCGACCATTGTTCCATAACAATCATGTCTTCTGGAAAATGCATGCTCAAATCTGGGGTAACTGTTTTCAACGTTCCATTTTGCTGAATAATCAGTAACTTATCATCTCCTCGAAAAGCACCCACCAATGTGCCCCTTCCGTCAACATTCAATCGTTGTACTGACTCATCGAACCATATTTTACGAGGCTTTAAAGTGGAAACCCCTGCTTCTTTGAGCTCTATGCGATTTACTCTGTATTTGGTTACAATATTCCCTTTCACTCCACGTCCTTTGATATCTAAATCAGCGAAGTCCAAATCCCATTTCAATTTTTTAATCGAACCGGATTGTCGTAAAATAATGGAAACTATTTCAGCCTCACCGTTAGGATTAGCAGAAAAATACAATACTTTCGATCCTGGATTCCCTTGTGTCAAACCATATTCCTTGTCGCGAGTTACACCCGTAACCGCAAAACGCTTTATATAGGAAGTACCCGACTTTCCATCTCTATAAATCATGTTGTAGATAGTTCGTGTATCCTTTTTCTTAAACACCGCCAGGTGAAGAATGTTTTTTCCCACAAAAGTTTTGGTATCCACTTTTGTTACCATCATTTTTCCTTCTTCAGTAAAAACAATGATATCATCGATATCGGAGCAGTCTGTCACGTACTCATCTTTTCGAAGCGATGTTCCCACAAACCCTTCTTCACGGTTTACATAAAGCTTGGTATTTCGAATCACTACTTTTCGAGCATCTACATCGTCAAAAGTTTTGATTTCAGTTTTTCGCTCACGACCCTTTCCGTAATCGGTTTTGAGTTTTGTAAAATATGCAATCGCAAACTCAATGATATTCGCTAACGAATGCTTGACTTGTTCGATTTCGCCCTCAAGAGCTTCGATTTTTTGCTGTGCTTTATCAATATCAAACTTAGAAATTCGTTTGATTCGAATTTCAGTCAATCGAACGATATCTTCTACTGTAACTTCTCGCTTAAGTGCAGAAGTAAAGGGGCTCAATCCCTTTTGAATTGCCTCAATAACCCCCTCCCAAGTAGCAACTTCTTCAATATCTCGATAAATTCTATTTTCAATAAAAATACGTTCTAAAGAAGAGAAATGCCATTGGTTTTCAAGCTCTTGCAGTTGATATTCCAACTCTTTGGTAAGCAATTCAACCGTGTGATCTGTGGAGCGTCTCAGCATTTCAGAAACACCTACAAACAAAGGTTTGTTGTCTTCAATGACACAACCCAAAGGCGATATAGAAGACTCACATGCTGTAAATGCATAGAGCGCATCTATGGTTTTATCTGGAGAAATTCCAGCAGGTAAATGCACCAATATTTCCACATCGGCAGCGGTATTGTCCTCAATACGTTTGATTTTAATTTTCCCTTTATCGTTTGCCTTTAAAATAGAATCAATCAACGAAGATGTGTTCGTAGAGTAAGGAATTTGGTTGATAACCAGTGTCTTCTTATCTCGTTGAGAAATTTTGGCACGAACACGCACTTTACCACCACGCATTCCATCGTTGTAATTGGAGATATCTATAATACCTGCCGTGGGAAAGTCGGGATAAATGGTAAACCGTTTTCCTTTTAAGTGATTGACCGAAGCGTTGATGAGTTCTATGAAGTTATGAGGCAATATTTTGGTTGATAAACCTACGGCTATCCCCTCTGCTCCTTGATTTAACAACAAGGGAAACTTGACAGGTAAATTGATCGGTTCTTTTTTTCGACCGTCATACGATAGCTGCCAATCCGTAATTTTAGGACTGAAAACAACTTCCAAAGCAAATTTGGACAGACGTGCCTCAATGTATCGAGGGGCAGCAGCTCTGTCACCGGTTAAGATGTTTCCCCAGTTTCCTTGAGTGTCAATCAACAAATCTTTTTGTCCAACCTGAACCATAGCATCCCCAATACTGGCATCACCGTGCGGGTGGTATTGCATGGTATGTCCGACTATATTAGCAACCTTGTTGTATCTTCCGTCGTCCAAATCCTTCATGGAGTGAAGAATACGACGCTGAACGGGTTTGAATCCGTCTTCGATAGCTGGAACGGCACGTTCCAAAATAACATAGGAAGCATAGTCCAAAAACCAATCCTTGTACATTCCGCTCACGCGAATCAAAGCATCTTCTTGGTGATCGTCTATAAATTCTTGATCTTGAATTTCCTCACTCATGATTCTGATTCTATTCTATCGAGTTCAACTTTTAGATTATCAATGATAAATTCTTGTCGTTTGGGAGTATTTTTTCCCATATAAAACGATAACAAATCCTCAATAAGCATGCTTTTATCGAGCATAACAGGATCCAAGCGCATATCGTCACCAATAAAGTGCTTGAATTCATCGGGTGAAATCTCTCCCAAACCTTTGAATCGTGTGATTTCAGGTTTTCCTGTTAGTTTTTCAATTGCATCTACACGCTCCTGATCGGAATAACAATAAATGGTTTCCTTTTTGTTGCGTACTCGAAACAAAGGCGTTTGTAAAATATACAAATGACCTTCTTTGATAACTTCTGGAAAAAACTGCAAAAAGAACGTGATGAGCAACAATCGAATGTGCATACCGTCCACATCGGCATCGGTTGCAATTACAATGTTGTTGTAACGCAGGTCCTCCATGCTTTCTTCTATATTAAGCGCCGCTTGAAGCAAATTAAATTCTTCGTTTTCGTACACAATCTTTTTGGTAAGACCGTAAGAATTCAAAGGTTTTCCTTTAAGACTAAACACCGCTTGTGTATTGACATCACGGGATTTGGTAATCGACCCACTTGCTGAATCTCCTTCGGTAATAAAAAGCGTAGTTTCTAGATGACGTTCCTTTTTTTGATCGCCCAAGTGAATGCGACAATCCCTTAGTTTTTTATTGTGTAAACTGGCTTTTTTAGCACGTTCTTTTGCCAGTTTTCGAATTCCAGACAACTCTTTGCGTTCGCGCTCGGCTTGTAAAATTTTACGCTGTATTTTGTCTGCGGTTTCTGTGTTCTTATGAAGGTAGTTGTCTAGATATTTTCCTACAAAATCAAGAATGTACGAACGCACTGTTGGCAACTCACCTCCCATATCTGTTGAGCCCAATTTGGTTTTGGTTTGTGATTCAAACACGGGTTCCATCACTTTGATACTGATTGCGGAGATGATGGACTTACGAATATCAGAAGGGTCATATTGTTTGCCATAAAAGTCACGAATCGTTTTTACAATAGCTTCCCGAAAGGCCGCTTGATGCGTTCCTCCTTGTGTGGTGTGCTGACCGTTTACAAACGAGTGGTATTCTTCACTGTATTGTGTTTTACTGTGCGTTAAAGCAACCTCTATATCGTTTCCTTTTAAATGAATAATTGGGTACAACAAATCATCGGCATTGTTGTTGTCTTCCAACAAATCCCGCAGCCCATTTTCAGAATGAAATTTTTCTCCATTAAAAACAATAGTCAAACCGGGATTGAGGAAAACATAGTTCATGAGCATTTTTTGCACATACTCACTTCGGTACTTAAAGTTTTTAAAGATGCTTTCGTCTGGAACAAAGCTGACCTTAGTTCCTTTGCGACGAGAGGACGTTTCTACGGCAGCATCATCGACCAAAACACCTTGTTCAAAAGTGGCACTTTTGGATTGACCTTCTCGAGTAGATTCTACTCGAAATTGAGTGGACAATGCGTTGACTGCTTTGGTTCCAACGCCGTTGAGTCCCACCGATTTTTTAAAGGCACGTGAATCGTATTTTCCTCCCGTATTCATTTTGGAAACCACGTCCACCACTTTCCCCAAGGGAATCCCTCGACCGTAATCGCGAACCGTAACCTGCTGATCTCTGATGGAAATTTCAATGGTTTTACCAGCTCCCATAACAAACTCATCGATACAGTTGTCAATGACTTCTTTGAGTAAAATGTAAATCCCGTCGTCAGAGGAAGAGCCATCGCCTAACTTTCCAATATACATTCCCGGACGCATACGGATATGCTCTTTCCAATCGAGAGATCGAATATTGTCTTCGGTATATTGCGTTGCTTGAGTCATAAAAAATTTGTGCGATTGCTAAGATAGCACATCACCCAAAAAAATAAAACGCTCCATCTACAAAGTAATTAACAATACAACACAGAAGTTTGTTGACATCTTCAAGGTATAAATTGGCAAAAAAAGAACTTGTATTTTTTGATTTTTTTAGTAATTTTACAGTATTAAAACGTATTCCAAATCGCTTTTTACTCATGAACAACTACATTCTTCAAGGCTCATTTACCATTTTTTTTTAAGACAACCTTACGCTACTTCTTACAATATCAAACATTGTTGTAGCACACACCCTTTATTCACTAAATCTTTACCATCATGAAAACACCCTTCAAATTCCCCTTGTTCTTTGCCCTTGCAATAGCATTTGCAATAACTAGTTGCAATTGTTCTCCAAAAAAATGTGAGAAACCAGCGAAAAACACCCAACAAACGTTTGTGTTGGTTCACTCAGCTTGGCTTGGAGCTTGGCAGTGGGAACAAACCGCCAAAACGTTGACTGAAAAAGGGCATACAGTCATTACCCCTAACTTGCCTGGCCACGGAAGCGACAAAACATCTCCCGCAGAAATCACTATGGATAACTATATAAAAACCATTACCGATATTCTTGATAAACAAAAAGATCCCGTGATTTTGGTAGGCCATAGTTTTAACGGCATTACTGTCAGCCGCGTGGCAGAACTACGACCCAAAAAAGTAAGCAAACTGGTCTATCTTACTGCCTTTTTATTACCCAATGGCGGTTCGTTTTTCAAAGCAGTGCAGGGAGTGGAAGGCTCCAAAGCTGTTGAGAATTTTTATTTATCAGAAGATCAAACCTATGCCTTGGTAAAGGAAGAAGAAATTCAAAATGCCTTTGCACACGATATTCCTACCGAAGCCTTTGCAGCTGCCAAACCCTACATTGTTCCTGAGCCTGCTGCGCCTTTGTCTTATGAACTGGAAATTACGGATGCAAACTTTGGAAGTGTTCCCAAATACTACATCGAGTGTACAGAGGATCGGGCGATTCCAATTGAAGTGCAACGAGCGATGTACAAAGATCAGGTAGCAAAATCATTCAGTTTGGCGTCTAGTCACACACCCAATTTTTCACAGCCACAAAAACTAGCCGAGATTTTATTGAAAATTCAGAAATTATAATCCCGAGTTTCTTTTAAAAACAAAATGCCAATCGTTTGATTGGCATTTTTTATGATTTTTTGGTACTTTTTTCTTTATAGAGTAGCTTTACCATTCCATCAGCCAGACCAATTTTAGGAACGTGAATGTGAGCAGCGCCGCTGTATTTCATAGCCATAAGGTAGATTCGCGTGGCAGGAACAATCACATCCGCACGATCGGGATTGAGGTGCAAATCCGAAATCATCGTATCGTAAGACATCTTATTGAGCAACTCGTATTGATCGTTCATGTAAATATAAGTCAAAGGCGTTCCGTATTTCTTTCCCGACAACTTAAACAGTTTGTTGATATTTCCTCCCGAACCAACCACCGCTACATTTTCCAATGCATGGGTATGCTTGCTTATCCACAAACGAAGTTGACTCCAAACATCCTCAGAAACCATTTTGTTGAGCAAACGTACCGTTCCGATTTTAAACGACTTGGAAGCCAAAATAGATCCTTTTGAAAAAACGGTAAGCTCGGTGCTTCCACCTCCTACATCAACATACAAATAGGCTTTGTCGGGTTTCATTAGATCGTACAATTCGGAAGAAGCTATAATTTCAGCTTCTCGCCGACCATCGATAATATCAATTTTAATTCCCGTTTCTTTTTTGATTTTTTTAACCAATTTCTGACTGTTGTTGGCCTCACGAAGCGCTGAAGTCCCACAAGCCATATACGTATCCACATTATGAATCTTGAGCAACAAACGAAAGGCTTTCATGGCATCAATCATTCGATGTCGATTTCTCTTAGAAATTTCACCAACCGTAAAAGAGTCTTGTCCCAATCGAATGGGTACACGAATCATTGCGTTTTTGGTAAACGTGGGTTGTTTACCCTTATTGATAACGACATTTGAAATCAACAAACGAACCGCATTGGAACCAACATCAATAGCTGCTACTTTTTTAAGTTTCAAGAGGCGTCGGGATTTAGGTGAAGCATTCGTTGTTTGTAATAGTCATAGGTGGCAAATTGAGAACGCACCTCGGTTTTTTTCCCAGCACGGTATTGATTGATATTTCCTGTATTGATCTGCCGCGCTTTTACAGTTTCAGACCAACAAATACCAAACGTATCTATCAATTCTTGTTTACTGCTTGGGTCATAAATAGGACAAGATACTTCTACCCTATTTTCAATATTACGTGTCATCCAATCGGCAGAGGAAATATATACATTGGGATTGCCATCATTTTCAAAAATAAGCAGTCGTGTATGTTCCAAAAACTTGTCAACCACACTGATAACTTCAATATTTTCACTCATCCCCTTTACTCCAGGAATCAAACAACATACCCCACGAACAATCATTTGTATGTTTACACCGGCTTGGCTTGCGGCATAAAGGGCTTCTATCATTCGGTAACTGGTTAGGTTGTTGATTTTAATTCGAATGGAAGCTGATTTTCCTTTGGAAGCGTTGTCAATCTCTTTCTGAATGTGTTTTTTAAACTCCTTTTCTGTGCTATGAGGAGATACTATAAGGTGTTTGTATTTGTAGTTTTTATAAGGTGTATTGAAAAATTGAAACACTTTGGCTACTTCTTTCAATATCGATTGATTGGCAGTAAACAAGGTGTAGTCTGTGTAAATTCGCGCCGTAGATTCATTGAAATTTCCTGTACTGATAAAGCCGTAACGCTTTATTTTTTTGTTTTCCAAGCGTTCTACAACACACACTTTACTATGTACTTTTAGACCGGGAACGCCAAAAACTAGCTGCACTCCCTCTGCTTTCATTTGTTCTGCGTAGCGAATGTTAGCACGCTCATCAAAACGAGCTTGCAACTCAATTTGAACCGTAACCTTTTTACCCGATTTAGCTGCATTGATCAGTGCATTTGCCACATTTGATATTTTGGAGAGACGGTAAATGGTAATATAAATATGCTTTACCTTCGGATCCAATGCCGCCTCTTGTAAAAACTTAACCACATACGAAAACGTATGATAGGGCGTGTATTGTAAAAAATCTTTCTGTAAAATACGGTCAAACAAACGTTCCTCCAAACTCAACCCCTCAATAGGCAGCGGCTCAATGGTAGGATAGAGCAGTTCTTTTCTTCCCAAGCTAGGAAAACCCACATAGTCTCGACGGTTGTGGTATCGCCCGCCAGGTATGAGACTATCGGTATTGGAATTGACCCCCATTTTGGACAACAAAAAATGCAACGTTTCTTTATTAATTTCTTGATCGTATACAAAACGTACAGGATCTCCGTCCAAGCGGTCATTAACGCTTTCTGCAATTTTTTCTACGTAGCTTTTGCTCAAATCATCGTCAATGTCCAATTCGGCATCGCGTGTAATTTTAATCATGTGTGCCTCAATGTGTCGGTGTTTGAAAATACTGAAAATTGAATTCAGATGAAATCGAATCACATCGTCGATAAGCATTACTTGTTGGGTAGTGTCTTCGGAAGGCAATACCACAAAACGACTAATGGTTTCGGGAATTTCAATCAGCGCATATTGTTGAGTTTGTTCGTTGTCTTGCTCAATCTCCATACGAATGGCCAAAAAAGCAAATCGATCTTTTAAATGAGGAAACTGATTGCTGTCGTCCAAAACTATTGTTGACAATGCAGGGCTTATGGTATGAATAAAATAATCGTGTAAAAAATCAGCTTGCTTGGAAGTAATTTGTTTTTCATTAATAAAAAAAACGTTTTCTTTTTTTAAAAGCGTTTGAATCGACTCTAGAGTTTTCAAGCTTTCTTTCTGAAGCGCAATTGTTTTTTGAGTAATTTCGTTCAATAAATCTTGTGCCGTTTGACCACCAAAGGCTTTTCGTCCCGATTTTTCACTCAGGGCAATGCGTTTTACTGTTGCGTAGCGCACCTTGTAAAACTCGTCCAAATTGTTTGAAAAAATCCCTATAAAACGAAGCCTTTCAATTAATGGAACGCAATCGTCTTGGGCTTCTTGAAGAACTCGGGCATTAAAATCCAACCAACTGATTTCACGATTTACAAAGCGAGGTGAATTGGACGTTAACGGAACTGTTTTGGAAATAGGCATTGAGCGTTTGCAGATTCTATTGTTGACCACAAAGATACATCAAAATCAAGAATTACAATTCCAGACGTGGGAACGTTGTCGGTCACAAACCCTCCCCAGTGATTAGCAAGAGCAGTAAGCGCGTGATTATGACCAAAAACAAGCACCGAATTATGATGATCGGGCAAAGAACAAACAAACTCTTTGAGAGCCCTTCCGTCAAAATCATACAAAGCTTCTTCTATTGTTAAGGCATCGGGGTCGCATTTCAATACTTCCACAAAAATGAGCGCCGTTTCGTAGGCTCGTTTGGCTGGACTGGTATAGATTGCATCCCATGAAAATGCTTTTTCATGCAATGCATTGGCCGTCAAATACGCATCGCGTATTCCTCTGGACTTGATAGGGCGTTCTCTGTCTGAGTAATTCCCTTCCCAAGAGGATTTTGCATGACGTACCAAAACCAATTTTTTCACACGTTTAAATTTTAGTAATTAATTGATTTTATGATAATTATAAAATTGAGAACGTGTGCAACCACTCGCTGTACTCGTTCTCTCATTAAAAATTTTAAACATTCTCTTTTGTGAATGTATTTTTTAAAATTTGTTACTATTCGTTTCATGGTGACAAACGTTCTTTGATCCAATTCCCATTGTCAGTTCGGTAACGCACTCGGTCGTGAAGGCGATTGGGACGTCCTTGCCAAAATTCGATACGTTGCGGAGCCACAACATAGCCACCCCAGTGCGCAGGACGCTTGACAGGCTTGTTTTCGTATTTTTTCTCTAAGGCTTCTAATCGATCTAGAAGTTGTTGAGATGAAGCAATCACTTGGCTTTGTTGGGAAACCCATGCCCCGAGTTGACTACCCTTTGGCCGCGAAGCAAAATACGCATCTGACACGGCGGCAGGAACTTTAGAAACCGTTCCTGAAACAATCACTTGCCGTTCCAGATTGGGCCAGAAAAAAGACAAGCTCACCGCTTGGTTGGCTTCCATAGAGCGTGCTTTGTTACTTTCGTAATTGGTGTAAAACACAAAACCCTCTTTTGAAAAACTTTTCAGCAAAACAATGCGAGCTTGAGGCTGAACTTGGGCATTGACCGTCGCAAGGGTCATTGCGTTCACTTCTTCAATACCACCCTCGCTTTGAACCTCCTTGAACCACTGTTCAAAAAAATCAACAGGATGTGCAGGCATTTTGTCCTCAGAAAGGGCTTGTTGTTCGTAGCTTTTTCGATAGGCTCCTAAATCTCTATTCATAGCGAATGTGTTTGAAACTGCAAGTTACGTATTTTGAAACGTAATTAAAACGAAAATACCTTACCGTCTTCTCCCAATTGCACGTTTTTAAATACTGAGGATGCTTCGGTAACAAAGTCCTCCAAATTTTTATAGCGGGAAGAATAGTGTCCCAAAATCAGGGTGCCAACTTGGGCTTGTTGCGCAATAGAAGCCGCTTGTTTGGCGGTGGCATGTTTGGTTTTTGCTGCCAATTCGATATGACTGTCCAAAAAAGTGGATTCGTGATAAAGTACTGTCGCACGTTCGATAATTGGAATTATGGACGGATGGTACGCTGTATCACTGCAATACGCATACTTTTTAGGTGGATCGGGATCCAAAGTGAGGCGCTTGTTGGATATTCGTTCTCCCGAGGCATTGGTAGCATCTTTCCCTTGTTTGATGTTGTGATACTGACTTTTATCAATTCCCAATGCTTCCACCGCTTGGGGATTTAATTTTCGGGGCTTTTCTTTTTCAACAAATAAAAATCCGTTGGTATAGACACGATGATTCAAAGGAATGGTTTTTACCCATAGCTTCTCATCTTCAAAAATCACTTCTGACGATGTGGCTGTCAATTCATAGAAATGCAATGGATAATTGGTCCAAGAATTTCCTATTTTAAGTAATAAGGTAATGGCTTCTTTGATGCCTTTAGGGCCGTAAACATGCAAAGGAGCTTCTCTTCCTAAAAGACGAAAGGATGAAATCAATCCTGCCAGACCAAAAAAATGATCGCCGTGCAAATGAGAAATAAAAATATGCTTGATTTCTGAAAATTTGGCTTTTGCCTTCCGAATTTGTACTTGCGTTCCTTCGCCACAATCAATCAAAAAATGATGCCCTCTCATTTCTAGCAATTGAGCTGTGGGATTTTTGTTGGAATGTGGAGTCGCTGAAAAACAACCCAAAATGGTAATTTTCAAACGTTTAAATTTAAGTAATTAATTTATTTTATGATAATTATAAAATTGAGGACGTGTGCAACCACTCGCTGTACACATTCTATCATTAAAAATTTTAAACATTCTCTTTTGTGAAGGTATTTTCAAAATTTGTTAGTGTTCGTTTCATAAATACATATTAAAAACGTAAGGTATTACAAAAATCCTAAATCCCGCTCAATTTCTTCCATTTCCACCAAATCCAAGGCCTCTTGCAATGTAGGCGCGCATACAATGGTTTCTGGCAACTTAAACGCAGGATTGGCTCCAACGGCAATTACAAAAGACTTTTTAGTTAGCTTTTTGTGGATTTCTGAAATTTCTCGAAACTCCATCACATCTTTGAGTGTAATGCGACTGATATGGGACATATCAAGAACAATATTGTTGGCGTTAAATTCTTTGTAAGCCTTTTTAAATTTTATTCGGAAGTCATACAAGCGTCCATCGCTTCTTTCCTGTACTACTATGGTGGCAATTTCTTTATTTTGAACAATCATTTTTTACTAAATTTTTGAGGCTAATAAATACATAACTGCCATACGAATGGCTACGCCATTTTCGACCTGATCTAAAATAATCGCATGATCGGAGTCAGCAACATCGCTGGTAATTTCCACTCCGCGATTGATAGGACCGGGATGCATAATCACAATTTGTTTGTCCAAAGAGTCCAAAAGAGGCATGTCAATTCCAAACTGTTGCGAATATTCTCGAGTGGAAGGAAAATAACTAGCATCCATTCGTTCGTTTTGGACTCGAAGCATATTGGCTACATCGCACCAGTTGAGCGCCTTACGCAAATCGGTTTCTATGCCCACGCCCACAGCTTCGATATGTTTGGGTAGCAACGATTTGGGACCGCAAACTTTTACTTCTGCCCCCAATTTTTGAAGAGCAAAGATGTTTGAAAGCGCCACACGCGAGTGCAATATATCTCCTACGATTACGACTTTTTTTCCAGCCACATCTCCCAAACGTTCTCGAATCGAATAAGTGTCGAGCAAGGCTTGTGTTGGATGCTCATGCGTACCGTCTCCGGCATTGATAATACACGAGTTCACATTGTTTGCCAAAAACACACTGGCTCCTGGATTGGGATGTCGCATGACCACCATATCGACTTTCATGGATAAAATATTGTTGACCGTATCAATTAGCGTCTCCCCTTTTTTGACCGAAGACTGACCCACCGAAAAGTTGATGACATCCGCAGAGAGTCGTTTTTGGGCCAATTCGAAAGATAACTTGGTACGCGTACTGTTTTCAAAAAACAAATTGGCAATGGTAACGTCGCGCAGCGAAGGCACTTTTTTGATGGTTCGATTGATAACCTCTTTGAAATGATCAGCCGTTTCAAAAATCAATTCAATGTCTGCAGGTTGCAGGTATTTGATTCCCAAAAGATGTTTTACACTGAGTTGACTCATTGAATTATTTGTTTACCATATATATTACGTCCTTACCATCGACTTCTTTCCAAGAAACAATTACTTTTTCGTTTTTGATCACATCGACTTGCCGTCCCCGGTAATTGGGTTGAATGGGCAGATGTCTTGAAAATCTTCGATCGATTAGGGTTAATAGTTCAATTTCTGAAGGCCGACCGTAGGATTGAATGGCAGTAAGCGCCGCTCGAATGCTACGTCCGGTATAAAGCACGTCGTCGATGAGGACTACTTTTTTGTCTTCCACAGCAACTTCCATTTCGTTTTTACTGGCATTGAGTACTTTATCGCCTCTTCGGAAATCGTCCCTAAAAAAGGTAATGTCCAAATAACCCAATTGCAAGTTTTTGATGCCGTATTCTTCGGTAAGCAATGCCGCCAAACGTTTGGCAACATAAATTCCTCGTGGCTGAAGGCCTACTAATACTGTATTGGAAAAGTCTAAATGAGTTTCTATCAACTGACAAGCCAACCGATTGAGAATGATCGTAATTTCGGTAGCGTTTAGTAATACTTTTTGGCTCATCACGCTTGATTTAGCTACAAAAATACATCTTTTTTTGAAAACGAATCGTTAAGTGTAACTAATTACAAAACAATTGAACTAGAATGACGAACTAAAAATTCACATAATTTAAACCGCAACTCCCTCAGACATTCGTTTGTACACTCCGCTATTAAGGCGTTCTCGAACGGTTGAAAAAGCCGTAAGGGTTTCTTCGATATCCTTCGCTGTGTGCGAGGCGGTAGGAATCAGTCGCAACAAGATCAATCCTTTTGGAATCACTGGGTACACCACAATGGAGCAAAATATACGGTGATTTTCCCGCAAATCTTTGACCAACACCAAGGCCTCAGGAATGCTTCCTTTCAAATACACAGGGGTCACACAACTTTGTGTGGTGCCTATATCAAAACCTTGCGACTGAAGGCCGCTTTGCAGTGCTTTTACGTTTTTCCAAAGTTGCGTTCGAAGCTCGGGGTGGTTGCGAAGCAGTTCGAGGCGTTTTAGGGCGCCGCTTACCAATTGCATTTGCAAAGACTTGGCAAACATTTGCGAACGCATATTGTATTTGAGGTATTCTACAATTTCTGCATCCCCAGAAACAAAGGCGCCAGTACTGGCCATGGCCTTGGCAAAAGTGGCAAAATACACATCTATATCTTTTTGTACTCCTTGCTCCTCTCCTGCTCCTGCACCGCTACTACCGAGCGTTCCAAAACCGTGGGCATCATCGACCATCAACCGAAAGTTGAATTTCTTTTTAAGGGCAACAATTTCTTTCAGTTTGCCTTGTTCGCCGCGCATTCCAAAAACACCTTCGGAAATCACCAAAATCCCTCCACCCGACTGTTCAGCAGTCCGAGTAGCACGTTCCAAGTTTTTTTCCAAGCTTTTGACATCGTTGTGTCGATACGTAAATCGCTTGCCCATATGCAATCGAACGCCGTCAACAATACAAGCATGAGCATCGACATCATAGACAATCACATCGTGTTTGTTGACCAAGGTATCGATAATGGAGAGTACGCCCTGATATCCAAAATTAAGCACATAGGCGGCTTCTTTTTGGGAAAATGCGGCCAGTTCGTGTTCGAGTTGTTCGTGCAAATCGGTATGTCCCGACATCATTCGCGCGCCCATAGGATAAGACGAACCGTACTTTGAGGCAGCCGTTGTATCGGCTTTACGAACTTCTGGGTGATTTGCCAACCCCAAATAATCATTTACACTCCATACAATAACTTCCTTTCCTCGAAAACCCATTCGGTGTGAAATAGGACCTTCTAATTTTGGAAACACGTAGTATCCTTCGGCTACAGCAGCCCATTTTCCTAAAGGGCCTTTGTCATTTCTTATTTTATCAAATAAATCTTGCATCATAGGTAATTTTCAATATTGAAATAGGTGTGAAATGGGTTATTTAATATATTCAATGGTCTTTTCTTCTTCCAAATTGGTGCTGTCAAAAAAACCTTGTTTGCGCATCCAAGTATCGGAGTAAATTTTACTCATATACCGCGAACCGTGATCACAAAAAATCATGACTACTTGGCTGTTTTTATCAAAAAACTGTTTCCTAGAAAGTTGCTTTACCGCCTGAAATGTTGCTCCGGAAGTATAGCCTACAAACAATCCTTCTTTTTTTGCAATTTCTCGTGCCGAATGGGCGCTAGCTTCGTCTGTTACTTTTTCAAAATGGTCAATCACCTCAAAATCGGTGGTGGTTGGAATCAAATTTTTACCCAAACCTTCTATGCGATAGGGGTAAATTTCACTTTCGTCAAATTCTTGGGTTTCGTGGAATTTTTTTAAAACCGAACCATACGCATCCACTCCAATGATTTTGATAGCTGGATTTTGTTCTTTCAAATAGCGTCCCACCCCCGAAAGCGTTCCACCGGTTCCACTACTGGCTACCAAATGGGTTATTTTTCCTTGGGTTTGTTCCCAAATTTCGGGACCGGTTGTTTTGTAATGCGCTTCTGTATTGAACTCGTTAAAGTATTGATTGATATACAACGACCCTTTGATTTGTTCGTGCAAACGCTTGGCTACTTGATAGTACGATCGTGGATCGTCTGCAGTAACATGTGCAGGACACACATACACCTTAGCACCCATAGCGCGCAGCATGTCTATCTTGTCTGGAGACGACTTGGAAGTCAATGCTAAAATACATTCGCACCCTTTAATAACACTGACCATTGCCAAACTAAAACCCGTATTTCCTGAGGTGGTTTCAATAATGGTATCGCCCGGCTTTAAAATACCTGCCTCTTCTGCCTTTTCAATAATGTATAAAGCAATTCGGTCTTTGGTTGAGTGACCGGGGTTAAAGGCTTCGAATTTTGTATAATAGGAACCCAGAAATTGTTCTGTGATAGCAGGAACACTAATAAGCGGTGTGTTGCCTATAAGCTCAAGGACATTCCCTGAAACTTGGTTGTGATGTTTCATAAAGTGGTTAAGTAATTTTTGGGGTTACTTACGCCTACGAATTTAGTAAAAACACTTTTCTCAACAAAAAAAAATCAATAATTAGTCGTATATTTCCTCCAAATCAAATAAAAAGGCATACTCTTCGGCAATTTCCTTCAAAGCTTCAAACCTTCCCGAAGCGCCTCCGTGTCCTGCATCCATATTGGTGTGAAGCAACAATAGATTGGAATCGGTTTTCAATTCACGCAGTTTAGCCACCCACTTGGCGGGCTCCCAATACTGTACCTGCGAATCATGCAATCCAGTAGTTACCAACATATTGGGGTATGCTTGTGCCGAAACGTTGTCGTAAGGAGAATAACTTTTGATGTATTTGTAATAAGTAGCATCATTTGGATTTCCCCATTCGTCGTATTCTCCCGTAGTAAGCGGAATACTATCGTCGAGCATAGTAGTCACCACATCCACAAAAGGAACGGCCGAAACGATTCCGTTATATAGTTCAGGAGCCATATTGACAATGGCACCCATCAACAAACCACCTGCCGATCCGCCCATAGCATAGTGATGCTCGGGACTGGTATATCCTTGATTGATTAAAAATTTGGAACAGTCAATAAAATCGGTAAAGGTGTTTTTCTTTGTCAATAGCTTTCCGTCTTCATACCATTGACGACCCAAATACTGTCCTCCACGAACGTGAGCAATTGCAAAAACAAAACCTCGGTCTAATAAACTCAAACGAACGGTTGAAAAATAGGGATCGATGGTGTTTCCGTACGAACCGTACCCGTACAACAACAATGGATTGTTAGGGTTCTTTGGAACGTCTTTTCGATGTACCAAAGAAATAGGAATCTGTGTTCCGTCTGCCGCTGTCGCCCACAGACGCTCAGAAACATAGTTGTTTTTGTCAAACTTCCCTCCCAATACTTGCTGTTCTTTCAGTACCGTTTTTTCTTGGGTTTCCATATCAAAATCAATCACTGAAGAAGGCGTCGTCATGGAATTGTAAGCATATCGAAGGGTTTGCGTATTAAAATCGATATTGGTTGTGGTGTAAGCAGTGTAGGTTTGGCTGTCGAAAGGCAAATAGTAATTGACCGATCCATCCCAACGTTGAATATGGATTTGATTCAACCCGTTAGAACGTTCACTTACCACCAAATAATCTTTAAAAATATCAATGCCTTCCAATAATACATCTTCTCGGTGTGGAATTACCACTTCCCAGTTAGCTCGTGATGTTTGATCAATTGGAGTTTTCATCAATTTAAAGTTCGTCGCTTGATCAGCATTGGTAACCACATAAAAATAGTCTCCAAAATGAGAAATTCCATATTCCAAGCCACGTTCTCTAGGATGAAAGATGCTAAAAGCTGCGTCGGGTGTGTTGGCATCCAAAATCTGATATTCGGAAGTAAGAGTACTTGTTGATCCGATAATCAAGTACTTTCGAGATTTTGACTTGTAAACAAAAGTGTAAAACGTATCGTCTTTTTCATGAAAAATCATTGTATCCTCAAGCGCAGGCGTTCCTAATTTGTGCTTAAAAATACGTTCCGAACGAAGTGTTTTCGGATTTTTTTGAGTATAAAATAAGGTTTGATTGTCATTGGCAAACGAGCTGTTTCCAGTAGTATTTTCAATAGTTTCGGGATATATAGTACCCGTTTCCAAGTTTTTAATTTGAAGGGTGTATTGACGTCTAGAAACTGTATCAACAGCAAATGCGGCCAATTTGTTGTCAGGACTAATTTCGATGCCTGTAAGTCGAAAATAACTGTGTCCTTTGGCCATTTCATTGCAATCAAAGAGAATTTCTTCGTCAGCTTCCATGGATAATTTTTTACGAGTATAAATCGGATATTGTTTTCCTTCTTCATATCGGGTGATGTACCAATATCCATTGTAAAAATAAGGCACCGACTCGTCGTCCTCTTTGATTCGAGATTTCATTTCCTCGAACAGACTTTTTTGAAAATCCAACGTATGAGCTGTCATTTTATCATTGTAGTCGTTTTCGCGCTCTAGATAATCAATGACTTCTGGATTTTCTCGATCGTTGAGCCAAAAATAATTATCAATTCGAAGATCGTCATGCTTTTTCAACATGGTAGGAATTTTTTCGGCCCTAGGTGCATTCATAATCATTTCTTTAGTGGGTTTCTCTTTTTTAGTACAAGAGAGCACAAAAGTAACAGAAAAAATAATAGGAAAAAGATACGTTTTCATGGATTGAGGGTTTTTTGTCTAGCAAGGTTCAATGTACAAAAATTGTCAGTATATTTAAAATTAAGCAAAACTATCTAATAGCATTTCAAGAAACTTTTGATGGTGCGCTTCGGTATAGTCCAAGTGCGAAACTATGCGCCACTTTCCTTCGCCCATTTGACTCAAGGATATATTGTTTTTGGTTAAAAAAGCATTCCATATCTCTGGTTCAATACTGGGAACTAGGGTGAATATGACGATATTGGTCTCTACGGGCGCTACATGATCAATAATGGATAATTTTTTTAATGTGGCTTCCAGTTCTTTCGCACGGCGGTGGTCATCAACCAATCGTTCTCTGTGATGCTCCAATGCGAACAAGCCTGCTGCAGCCAAGTAGCCAATTTGGCGCATACCGCCTCCCAAAACCTTTCGAACGCGCATGGCTCGATCAATAAACTCGCGACTCCCTAGCAGTACCGAACCAACCGGACAACCCAAGCCTTTGCTTAAACAAACCGATATGGAATCAACTAATTCTCCATATTGTTTGGGACTTGTATCGGTTGCCTCTAAAGCGTTCCAAATTCTTGCTCCATCGAGGTGGTAGCGAAGTCCGTGCTTTTTGCAAACCTGTTGAATACGTTTCAATTCGGTAATATCATAACAGGCGCCACCTCCTTTGTTGGTTGTGTTTTCCACACAGACTAGGGTTGTTAAGGGACTGTGGTAAAAATCGGGTGGATTGATTGCAGACGCTACTTGTTGGGCGGTAATCATTCCACGATCTCCCTTTATAAGTTGACAAGAAACACCGCTATTAAAACTAACACCCCCACCTTCGTAATTAAATACGTGTGCATAATGGTCGCAAATGAGTTGTTCGCCAGGCTGAGTATGCAGTTTTATCGCTGCTTGGTTGGCCATAGAACCTGTGGGGAAAAACAACCCCGCCTCCATTCCAAATAAATGAGCCAAAGAGGCTTCCAACTTATTGGCAGTCGGATCTTCTTTATACACATCGTCTCCTACTTTTGCAGACAGCATGGCTTCTAGCATTGCAGGAGTTGGTCGTGTAATCGTATCGCTTTTTAAATTTATATTCATGGATCAAGGTTTTAATAAAAAAATCTGTAATTCCTATGTGAGGGATTAAATATAACCTTTATTTTTACGCTTTGTAAAAATTCTTATGACAACAACCGATCAAATAAAAGATCTCATGAATCGCCTGGGTGCGTTAAGGAGGTATCTTTGACATTGATGCCAAAAAAATTGAAGTAGCCAATTTAGAAGAAACTACTTTTGATCCTAATTTTTGGAACGATTCCAAAGTTGCCGAACAACACATGCGGGAGCTGCGCTCTGTCAAACAATGGGTTTTGGACTACGAAAAAGCTCAAACCTTGTTTGAGGATTTAGAAGTTCTTGTTGAATTCCATAAAGAACAAGCAGTAAGTGACGCCGAAGTTGTTGAGCAATACGAGACTACACGTTCATTTCTTGAAACGCTTGAGTTTAAAAACATGCTTTCCAAAGAAGGAGATGCTATGAGTGCAGTGCTTCAAATAACAGCTGGAGCCGGTGGTACCGAAAGCTGCGATTGGGCTTCTATGCTCATGCGGATGTATATCATGTGGGCTGAAAAAAATGGGTTCAAAATAAAAGAACTCAATTTTCAAGATGGCGATGTAGCTGGAATCAAAACGGTGACACTAGAAATTGATGGCGAATATGCCTTTGGATGGCTGAAAGGAGAAAACGGAGTACATCGATTGGTACGGATATCTCCTTTTGACAGCAACGCCAAAAGACATACCTCTTTTGCTTCGGTATATGTGTATCCGTTGGTGGACGACACCATCGCTATTGACATCAATCCTGCCGATATCGAAATCATAACTTCGCGTTCGAGCGGTGCGGGTGGGCAAAATGTAAACAAAGTAGAAACCAAAGTACAATTGACCCACAAGCCTACTGGTATTCAAATCTCTTGTTCCGAAACCCGGTCTCAACACGACAATCGAGATCGCGCCATGCAAATGTTGCGTTCGCAACTTTATGAAATTGAAATCAAAAAACGAATGGCCGCCAGAGATGATATTGAAGCTGGCAAAATGAAGATTGAGTGGGGTTCTCAAATTCGCAATTATGTGATGCAACCCTATAAGCTAGTAAAAGACGTCAGAAGCAATCACGAAACAGCCGATGTGGACGGAGTGATGAACGGTAACATCAATTCGTTTTTAAAAGCTTATCTAATGAACTCAAATGAATCATAAAATGAATATACAAACTGTCATATTTGACCTAGGCGGAGTGCTGATTGACTGGAATCCTGAATACGTATTTCTGGACGAATTCGATGGCAACCGCGAGAAAATGAATTGGTTTTTTGAAAACATCTGTACTTCTGAATGGAATGAACAGCAAGACGCAGGAACACCCTATCAACAAGCTACTGAAGAGCGTGTCCGACTTTTCCCCGAACATGAAAAACACATTCGAATGTATTACGGTCGCTGGGAAGAAATGCTAGGAAACGCAATAGCTGGCACAGTAGAAATATTGAACACACTTAGAAATGCTGAGGGAATCCGACTAATTGCACTGACCAATTGGAGTCACGAAACTTTTCCCATTGCCCTCGATCGCTTTGATTTTTTGGGATGGTTTGAAGGAATCGTAGTCTCGGGAGAAGAAAAAATGATCAAGCCACAAGCTGCAATTTATAACCTTACCCTTGATCGCTATCAAATTGATCCAAACACAGCAGTGTTTATTGACGATCGGAAAAGCAACGTTGATGGCGCTATTGCATCGGGAATGAAAGGAATTCACTTTCAGTCACCAGAACAACTTAAAAACGAACTGATAAAAATGAACCTATCATGTCTGAAAAATTAAAACTTTACCACAATCCAAGATGCCGAAAATCGAGGGAGGCACTGAATTTGTTAACGGAAAACAGTGTAAAATTTGATACGGTACTTTATCTTAAACAACCGCCTTCGAAAGAAACAGTCGCTTGGATTTTTGATACTTTCTCAGGCAGTTCCGATGATCTCATTCGGAAAAATGAAGCCGTGTGGAAAAAGAATTTCAAAGGAAAAACAATGTCAAAAGAGACGCTTGTTGAAGCGGTAATAGAACACCCCATTCTTTT
>ERZ1048068.280-NODE-280-length-47030-cov-10.841597_pt1 | contig 47030 bp, 64 predicted proteins | sample MGYA00383098_ERZ1048068 | MGnify/ENA primary metagenome ERZ1048068 (study PRJEB29581, sample SAMEA5548368) | metagenome | biome: marine; feature: coastal; material: water | depth 1 m | study: Short-term variability in the microbial, nano- and picoplankton...
ATAAGCAGTCACTACAAGTGGAACGGCATTAGCATGGGTACTAGCGGTACATGTGTTAGTGGTGTACAGGCTTTAGACATTGCTAAAAAATATATGCAGTTAGAAGATTACGATTGTGCTGTAGTTGTAGGCACAGATTGGATGACCAGTTCAATGAGCACATTGTATTTTCAACTGTTAGGTGCTATTAGTCCAACAGGTAGAAGTGTGCCATGGGACGAAAGCAGAGATGGTTTTGTAATGGGAGAGGGTTCGGTATGTTTAGTTATAGAACCTTTAGAAAAAGCAGTAGCCAGAGGAGCAGACATACGTTGGGTAGTTGATGGTATAGGCATAGCAAATGACGGCGCCCATGCTACTCAACCAGACCTTGAAGGCACTGGTGCCAGGATTGCAATCGATAATGCCTTATCCCAGGCAGGCACCAGTGCCGATGACTACACAGTCTTAAATGCACACGCCACTAGTACACCGTTCGGAGATCCCGTGGAGTACAACGTGTTGAAAGATTACTTCCCGCAGAAAAGTTACTTGTACAGCAACAAAGGACAAGTTGGCCATTTGATGGGTGCTAGTGGTTTAGCAGAAATTATATTAGGTGCTGAAGCAATGACACAAGGATTTATACCAGCAAACGCAGGACTAGAGAATCCATTTACTAATGATGATCATTTTATATTAAACAATAGTGTTGTTGATGCTGACTATAATAGATTCTTTAAAACTAGTTTTGGATTTGGAGGCAGATCAGCCGCGGTGAGTATTAGTAAATGGTAAGATTCAAACAGTTATGGAGACTGTGGGCTAAAGCAATTGGAGAAAAAGAAGGAGCAACTGATGCCGAAGCAGATAAAATTGCGTTGATACGAACAATTATTGTTCTTGTTAACTTTATTACATGCTTCTTCATTATAGCAGGCAATATACACAATTGGTGATTAAATGAAAAGATTGGAAATTAAAATTAATCGCGAACCTATATCTGCAACCATACCTTTCGCTTGGGAAGTTGAGCTATTAACTGAAACAAAACATATTAATAAAATACGAGAATGCTCAGGCACAACAGAATACAACACTCAAAGAATTTTAACCGAAGACACAGGCTTTGACGAAAACAATATCAAATCAGAAATCATTTCTGTTTTAGAAAACAATTTCGAGGCGTTTGATCAGTTATATCAATTCAGTCATTGGAACAAATTGTCTAGTGTACATGAATGGTATGACCATAATATTCGTGAACAAGTCACTTACAATAGAGATGCTCCAGGATTTAATATGGGCGAACACGTTGATAATAGAGTTGTGTTTGGTGCCATGATTATAAACTTGGAAGACAACGACACAAGCGGCACAAGTTTCCCTCATTTGAATTATACAGTACCTGGGGAAAAGAATAAAGGTGTTTTCTTTTTGAATCACAATCTTACAGAACACAAAATTACACATAGTGGTACTAAAGATAGATACACATTAGCAACTCTTTTATACCTTAAACAACTTATAGGGACAGATAGTGAAGGATAAGTTTAAACATGCATTTATGGATTGTGCAGAAAGATTTGCACAATTAAGTCATGCCAAACGTGCCAAAGTAGGTGCTATCATAGTAAAGGATAATAGAATTATATCTATTGGATATAATGGTATGCCTAGTGGTTGGGAGAACGAATGTGAAACAATTAAAGAACAGCATGATATAGGTACCACAATGCTGTTTACCAAACCAGAAGTGCTACATGCAGAAACAAATGCAATAGCCAAACTTGCACAAAGTAATGAAAGCAGTACAGACGCAACGTTGTTCTGTACACATGAGCCATGCATTGAATGTGCTAAACTAATACACCAGTCAGGAATACGAAACGTTATATTTAAACGTTCGTATGATGCCGCCAAAGGCAGAGGCGGTGACTTTTTAGAACAAAGTGGCTGTGTAGTAGAAAAACTTGAGGACCAACATGAAAGTAGTAAAACTTAACATAGGCATTCAAATAGATTGCGATATAAAAAATCTTACTGAACAAGACTATAAAGATATAAATGATTTATATTTAGAACACTTAATTGTTGTATTCAAAGACCAAGCATTCGAAACATTACCTTTTACAAAACTATGTGCCAAGATGGGACACTTTGCAAACAGTGAGCAAATGCTTTGGAAACGTGATGGCGAAAACACAGGTAAAGGTAAGCAACCGTTTCTAGATCCTTTTACATGGACTGGCACCGATAACGATTATCCTGTACAACGTGTTACTGGAGAGAAAACTAAGAAGGGCATGGCAACTGGTATCTTTGGTAACGGAGAACTAGATTGGCACAGTAATATGAATGGTGAGATGGATAGAGCAAGAGGTGTTGCATTACAAGGTGCAGGTTTTTGTGAAAAGACTCACACAGCATTTATGGATACAACTAAAGCATACGCAGACCTTCCTGATGATATAAAAGAACGGTGTGAAGGTGTAGTAGGTAACTATGAGTATGCTCCTGAGAATTGGGCTAAAGGTGTTCCAGCACCACAGTTAATGACTATGAAAGGATTTGGTATAGTTGACCACAAGTACACTATGCCTTTAGTACATGAGAGTTTCACAGGCAAGAAAGGATTATACTTCCACTTCCATAACAACTGTTCATTCCCTACAGACCCAGAACTAAAACAGATACTAATGGACCATTGCTTCCAAGACAAATATGTGTATGAACATGAATGGCATCCTGGTGATATTGTTATATCAGACCAAGTGCTAACATTACACAAACGAGTGGAGTGGGAACCAGAAGTAATTGCTAAACGTGTATTACACAGAATAACATTTCATTACAACAATATCATCGAAGACTACTTTAACAAGTATACCAAAGTTAAAGAGTCGGATAAGTTTGAATATTAATGTCAATCTTTATAAATCAGTCAGCAAAGCATGTAATACTTTCTGCTAGAAAGTGTGGGCTTATGACATTAAGCCATTCCGTAACAGACAAATTTAAAAACAAGTCAGAAAATAAAGGCTGGAACCGTGGCAATCCGGACCCCCATTATGTACAGGGTAATGTTGGACAGCGAGAGGCTCCATTTGACTCTGCAACTTGGTCCGCATATGATGTTACTTTAATTATAAGAGAACCATATGAGAGGTACATCAGTGGTGTACGAACTGTGTGGACACTACAAGAATGGCAACATAAGGCCATGCAAAGACCTAAAGATTTTAACAAATGGTATGACGAAGAGTACCGCAAGTTCGGTTTAGAATTACACAATGGGCATGTATCTAATTGGCTATACATAATTGATAACATGCAGTACAGAACAATAGAAGTAGTTGATACCAAGGACTTATCAAAATGGCAGTCGGACAACGGTTTCCTTAAACATCATAAACATAAATCACATAAGGAAGATAAAGCCATTGTTAAAGCATATATAGACGAACACTACACAGAAGAACTAACAGAATACTTAAAACCAGAGGTAGAACGGTACAAAAAATGGTTGACATTTGAATCATAATACCGTAAAATAAGCATATGAATAAAGCAGACAAGAAGAAATCTAAAACACAAATGACTAAGTCAGAATTGATTAGTCTGCTCAAAGAACACGAGTTAACTATCAAATCATTGGAAAGCAATTTAGATCAATTGCGTAATGACAGGATTGCGTTAGACACAATAGTAACAGATCAAGACACAAGTATCTTGATTGCTGGACTAAATGCAAGAATTAAAGCATTAGAAGAAACAGTAAAGAGAATAGACAGTAGAAAAGAATATGAATAAAGTATTTGTTTATGGATCACTTAAAAGTGGCGGCGAAATAAGAGGGCTGAATAACTTTGGTGAGGGTGCAGTTATTGTGGGTAAAGCAAAAACACAATACCCTGACTATGAAATGAGTGACCTTGGATCATTTCCGGGTGTATTTCTCAACGGCAAGTTTCACATTGAAGGCGAAGTATGGGAAGTAGATGATGAGACTATGGAACAGTTGGATGCTATTGAAGGTTACCCAGACTTTTACAGCAGACAAAAAACTCACACCACACAAGGCGTAGCATGGATGTATTACTTAGATGATAAATTATATACGCAGTACAAAGGTGTTAGAGGCGATAACGTATTTGAACAAGGAGACACGTTAACATGGCAAAGATGAAGAGCAATGAGACACAAGCACTTATCGAAAATGTAGACAACATTAGAAAATGGCATCATGATAGAAACTTAATTGAAGGAAGTGATGACAAATCACAGTTTGCTAAACTTATTCAAGAAGCAGGCGAACTGTCAGATAACATTTGTAAAGGTAAAGATATCAAAGATGATATCGGCGATATGATTGTAGTTTTAATTAATATCGCAGAACGCAACGATTTATCAATAACTGAATGTGTGCGTACTGCTTGGGACGACATCAAAGACCGTAAAGGTAAAATGGTCGATGGTGTTTTTGTTAAAGAAGGAGACTTATAATGTCTACGTTTTTACTAATAGTGTTAGGTATTTTGCTTGGATGGATGATTCCACGACCTTATCAACTAGGTGAGTTTGAGGAACGATTAATCGGACCATTGAAGCGTAAGGTACCTTATCACTTAAGATGGTGGTAACCATGTTTGAATTACAACTTATAACATTGCTTATGATTAAGCATGTTGTTGCAGATTACTTCATGCAATACAGTTGGATGATTAAAGATAAAGCAACATACGGTGCTTTTGGAGGAACTGCCCATGCAAGTTGGCATGGAATACTAACAGGATTAGTTTTAGTATTATGTGGTATCCCATTAATCTTTAGTATTGCATTAGGAATATTAGACAGCATTATACATTACCATGTAGATTATGTTAAAAGTAATGTTTGGAAAGCAAAGAAGTTAGGACCTACAGATCAACTATACTGGGTGACACACGGCATTGACCAATTGGCACACTTTATGACATATATAGGAATTATTATATTATGCGTATAGACACAGATGTTAAACTAGATTACAGCGATGTTTTATTACGACCCAAACGTAGTACAATGGGTAGCCGTAAAGAAGTTGATTTAGTTAGAGAGTATACATTTAGGAACAGTCTCAAAACGTATAAAGGTATTCCTATAATGGCGGCAAATATGGGAGGGGTAGGCACATTCAAAATGGCAGAGGAACTAATTAAAGTCCCTATGTTTACATGTTTGGACAAGAACTATCAACCTGCAGATATTTGGGATTGGTTTGGTAACCATGTACACAAACCAGACCTTCAAAGCCATATTGCAGTTAGTACCGGTATTACAGAAATAGACCAAGAGCGTATTGATGCTACACTCAAATTGTGTAGAAGCATCGAGTATGTGTGTATTGATGTTGCTAATGGTTACTCAGAACGTTTCCTAGATTATGTTGCTAGGTTTAGAGAAAAATATCCACACATTACTATTATTGCAGGCAATGTAGTAACAGCGGATCTAACAGAGGAGTTAATATTACGTGGAGCAGATATTGTTAAAGTGGGGATTGGCCCTGGGTCTGTTTGTACTACTCGCATCAAGACTGGTGTTGGGTACCCACAGTTATCCGCGGTCATTGAGTGTATGGATGCCGCTCATGGTCTTGGCGGACACATCATTGCTGATGGGGGTTGTTCTTCTAGCGGAGACGTGGTAAAGGCATTTGGAGCCGGAGCAGACTTTGTTATGCTAGGTGGCATGATGGCCGGTACAGATGAGAGCGGTTTTGAAGTAAAAGATAATATGGTAGAATTTTACGGTAGTTCAACTACCCAAGCACAGGAGGACAATGGTGGTGTACAAGGTCATAGAACAAGCGAAGGCAGGATTGTACGTTTGCCTTACAAAGGTTCAGTTACAAATGTGGTCACAGACGTACTTGGAGGTCTCCGTAGCGGTTGTACTTATGTTGGTGCTAACAAGTTAAAGAACTTGTCAAAATGCACAACGTTTGTGAAAGTAAATAACGGAAAGACACACAATACAGTTTTTGAAAATATGCAGGTAGGTGAATAATGCCAAGATACACAGTTACAGTCCCAATGCCAGAAGGCGATAGTCTTAAAGCAATTGGTGAAACAGCATCAACGTTTGATTTAGTTATAGAACAAGGTTGGGCAACATTTGGTGGAGAAGCAAACACTCCAGAAGAATTTGAAATGGATTTGATTGAAGGTATCCACGGATTACCCGAAACAATAAAAGCCACAGAGGCATGGTAAAAGATAATAAACACAATGAAAGGATATACCACAATAAGGAAGGCATGATTATACCAGATAGCAAAAAAGCAGAACATATTATATGGGAACTAAAATACGAGATGAATCATCCTCGTAACGATGGTTGGACCGGAAGTGATATGAAGAAGCGGCTATGGGACATTAAAATGGCAGTAGACAAAGCATTAATAGATGCTCCGGAATATGTTGGAGAAGAAGCATATGAGGATCTATACATGATAGAGAGAATGAAGAAAAATGTCTGATAAGTTTAAAATAGGTATAATTGGTAAAGGGTTTGTTGGCGGAGCAGTTAGTAATGGCTTCAATAAGAACGTCGAACAAATCATTGTTGACCCAGTACATTCAGACACTACATTAGAACAACTTATAGAACAAGGCCCTACACTGACGTTTATATGCGTTCCTACACCGCCTAATGAGGACGGTAGTATCAATGTTGATATAGTTACAGATGTATTAATAGAACTGTCTATGAGAGACTACAAAGGCGTAGTTGTGGTAAAGAGTACAATTATACCTGACTACTTACAGCAATTCAAGAAAGAGTTTGACTTAAAGATAGTTTACAATCCAGAGTTTTTAACAGAAGCAAATGCCCATGCAGACTTTATTAATCCTAATATGCAAGTGCTGGGCGGTAAATGGAAAGATTGTGAAGTAGTAGAGAAGGCATACCTAAGACACAGCAGTGTAAAGGTTGTGCCTACGTTTAAAACAGACTTAACCACAGCAAGTTTGCTGAAGTACACAATTAACAGTTACCTTGCTACTAAAGTAATGTTTATGAACGACATACACAAACTGCATCAAGCAGGTACTAGCCAAGTTAGTTGGGAACAGTTTACAGACATGCTTACTAGAGATCCACGTATAGGCGACAGCCATATGCAAGTGCCAGGACCAGACGGAGAGTTTGGCTTTGGTGGTCATTGTTTCCCTAAAGATACTGAAGCATTGCTAAAGTATGCAAACGATAAAAGCATTAAACTCAATATGCTAAAGAAAGCAGTTGAGATAAACAAAAAAATCCGATAACCCTTACACTGCTTATTCCTACACTATTAGATAAATATGTGTACAATACTATGGTTAATGCATTGACCAAAAATTAAGTATTGACAGGAGTTTAACATGTTAAAAAATATGCTATTAAAAGCAATACATAAGAGTCAACACGTTCAACGCAACTGGGACCTTTCCAAATCTATTCCGGAAGAGGATATGGAAATCATCGAACAGGCATGTTTAGGTGCACCTAGTAAGCAAAACGTAACATTCTTCAAACCTTACTTCATCACTGATAGAGACATTATTAATAAGATTCACAGAAACACTTTGGGTTTCCTTATTGAAGATGGCAAAAAAGGTGGTGTGGCAATGAAAGGCGACAGACTAACAACCAATCCACAAGTACTAGCAAATTTGCTAGTTGTTTTTGTTAAGGACTTTGATGCGGAAAAAGCCGCTAAGAACACAGACCAAAGCGAAAATGCAAAAGTTATGGAAATGGATATGCACCAAGCAGTAGGAGTAGCGGCAGGCTATGTCAATATGACAGCGGCTATGCTAGGATACAGCACTGGTTGTTGTTCTTGTTGTAACAAAGACGAGATTCAAAGAATACTCGGCATTGATGAAAAGCCTTTATTATTAATGGGAATTGGTTACCCAGATTCTAGCAAGCCTAGAAGACAGCATCATCTTAAAGACGAATTAGTTTTTCCAACTAACCGTAAGCAAGAAGTTGAAGTAGCAAGAGTATAATAATAATATAAAGTGTAGAACATGTCCGCATGATGGTGGATAGAAAGGAGCCAGTTCTTGTAACTGGCTTTTTTTGTGGTTATAAATATTGCCTGTATAACACATTTTGTTGTACAAGGAATTATATGAATATAATAAATCATTTTATTGATACAATGAAAACAGTGTTGGTCACAAGAGCAACAGATATTAACGGAAGGTCAGATAGACCAGAGTTCTGGTGGTTCACACTATACGCAGGTATAGTGTTTGGATTATTAGCAGTAGTAGATTACTATGTAATAGGATTTACATTCTGGAGTATGTTAGAACCATTCGGAGAGATGAAAGAGGCTGGAGTGTTAGTATTGCTATTCACACTAGGAACACTAGTGCAAAGTATATGCTTGACTGCAAGAAGATTACATGACAGAGGTCATAGTGGTTGGTGGCAGTTAATGTCAATAGTACCAGTATTAAACTTTATAGTAATATATTGGTTAGTAAGAAGTGCTAAAGATACACCCGAAGCAAAGAAATACAAAAACCCATACGGTAAGTAGTTTTTGTAGATTGGAAGCCAGACTTTATAGTTTGGCTTTTTTTTGACTAATAAATAGTGCTATGAAGAAACTCTTTTGGAAACTTGCTAGTAAGTTTGGTGCAGAAGCATTGACCAACATATTCACAGGACAACAGTACTTGCATCGTGTTTACTTTCTAGGACCAAAACTTATACAAGGTGTTGCTGGAATGTACAGTGACTCAAGAGTTTGTTTGAATTTAATAGAGGGAAGTGATTTACCTTTTGAGCATAATCACCCTTGGGGTTATTTTACACTTATACTGTCGGGAGGATACTATGAGTGTAGAGGAAAGGAACGTGTGTGGCGCGGCCCAGGTTGGTTTGCATTCAGAACCCACAACGATTTCCATAGAGTTGAAATCCCTGAAAACGGTTATGCAGTAACATTGTTTGTTAAAGGTAAAAGAAACAAAAACAGTACATTTTTCAAAATGGAGGATGGCACAGTTCTTAAAGATTTAAAGTATTGGAGACAACACAAAATCGGTAGAGATAAAATAGGTGCTATGATCCAATGGAAGACATCACAGGAGATACAGAGTGACATTAACAGTAGATAACGTATTAGCATTAACACCAGCTGGAGGTGGACCAATTGACGATTGGTTTTGCGATAGATTAGAAGACAACATCAAGTCAGGACTATATCCTGATGCGGCTAAAATGGACACAGTCATTGAATCCATAGTATCTAGTCTAATGGAATACAAAGATATACATGGTATAGAAGACATTGTTATAGGTATGAGTGGAGGCGTAGACAGTGCCTTAACAGCCGCATTGTTCAAACAAGCAGGCTGGATTACACATGGTGTAACATTACCTATCCATCAAAAGCCAGAAGAAACGTCAAGAGGACAAGAGGCAATCGATGTATTAAGATTGGAATCTTATAGTTTTGACTTAACTACACAATTCGACAGTATGCAAGATTACCTTGGAGAGTTTGATTCCACATATAGAGGTCTACAAAGACAAGGTAACCTTAGAGCAAGATTGCGTATGATGACTCTATATAACCTTGCACACAAAGTAGGTGGTTGTGTTGGTAGCACAGATAACTTTAGTGAACTAGCCGCAGGGTTTTGGACATTACACGGTGACGTAGGTGACATTGCACCTATACAGTCATTGAGCAAAAGTTGGGAAGTACCTTACATGGCTAAAAAACTTGGTGTACCACTTGCAACAGTTAATGCAACACCCACAGACGGCTTAGGAATAAGTAATGGAGATGCAGATCAATTGGGTATGAGTTACTTAGAGTTTGATATTTTGTTATTTGACTTACTTAATTTGCCTAATTTAAGCAGAGAAACCATACAAGACTATATAAATACAATAACGAACGAAGATATACAGAATAAAGCAGGGTTAGTACTAAGCAGAATTGCTAGTACATCGTTCAAAAGGAACAATCCTTTTAACTTAACCCATCCGTTATTTGAAGATAGATTCGAGACATTAACACAATTAGACAGGAGTTTATAATGAGTTTATTAAAGTGGATTGCAAGTTGGTTTACTTCACCGGCACCGGACGTAGTAGTAGAGGCACCAAAGCCTACTCCTGCTCCTAAGAAAGTGCATACGCCTACTACAAAGAAAGCAGAAGTAAAAGCAACACCGAAAGCGAAAGCAGAACCTAAAGAAGTAAAAATTACAAAGGCTTCTCTTTCCAAATTAACTAAAGCACAACTTGAAGCAAAGGGCAGAGAGTTTGGTTTTGAAGTTGATAAAAGAAAGAAAAAGGACGACATTGTCGCTGAAGTTTTAAAAGCATCAAAGAAATAAAATAAATACTTGATATGACAGTACCAGAAAGTACAAAGTATCAAGTATTACTTGTTCAACCAAATTTCAAGATAGGCGGTAATAGTTTCACAGGCTATTGGCTACCGTATTCTATTGGTTGTTTATGGAGTTATGCTTGTTCCTTTGATAATATTAGAGATAATTTTGAAGTATCTGGCATCGTGTATAAACGTGAGGATCCTGATAAGTTAGTTGAGCGAACAAAACATTCCAATATAGCACTATTCAGTTGCTACATGTGGAATTGGGAATGGACCAAGGTAGTTGCACAAAAATTAAAACAACAAAATCCTGACATCAAAATTATATTTGGTGGCCCACAAATCACTAACAGACCTAGCGAAGAAAACTTCTTTCAAAATCATCCTTATGTAGATAGTATATCCTTAAACGAAGGAGAAGAGTCTACTGTTAAGATGTTAGAGTCTTACCTAGCAGGCGAACCAATACAACAAATATACCAAGGTGGTAGATTAGATGAATTAGATATTCCTAGTCCGTACTTAACAGGTGTGTTTGATAAAATAATGGAAGACAATCCTGGTGTAGTGTGGAATGGTACACTCGAAACAAACAGAGGATGTCCGTTTGCATGTACATTCTGTGATTGGGGTAGTTTAACTTATGCAAAGATTAAAAAGTTTCCTATGCCAAAAGTAATACAAGAACTTACTTGGATGTCTGAAAAGTCAGTTGAGTATGTAACTATTGCTGATGCAAACTTTGGTGTATTTACTGACAGAGATTTAGAAGTAACTGAAAAGTTAGTTGAGCTACAAGAGATGTACGGCTTTCCTAAAGTAGTAGATGCAACGTGGTATAAGAACAGCAGTGATGAGATATTAGAGATTGTTAAAAAGTTTATTAGTAGCGGATTCAACAGAGGACTTACATTAAGTGTACAAAGCATGGACATGGATGTACTCACAGAGATACGCAGACGTAATATGGAAGCCAGTGACTTAAAAATGATATTTGATAAGTGTAACAAAGAACAGATACCTAGTTACACAGAACTCATATTAGGCTTGCCCGGTGAAACATTTAATAGTTGGCGTAGAGGTCTGTGTGAGATTATCGAAGCAGGACAGCATAACACAGTTGAAAGTTGGTTAGCACAACTGCTAGAAAATGCACACATGAATAGACCAGACGAAAGAGAGAAACATCAACTGTCTACAATTGTTGTAGAAAATTACATTAGCGGGTTCGAGGAAGAAGATAATATTCCAGAAAAAGTTGAACTTGTTACTGGTACAAAGGATATGCCATGCGATAAGTTTTTAGAAGCATGGCTGTACAGTTGGATGATTAATAACTTCCATAACTTTGGTTGGAGTCAAGCAATAACTAGATTCCTTAGACGTTACAAAAATTTCACCTACTTAGAGATGTATGATCATTTATTTCAAGCACTAAAAGAAGATGACGGTGTAGTTGGTGGATTTTATAAACATGCTAAAGGACAAATGGAACATTACTTAGAGACTGGTATCGATAGCAACATGGAAGATGGCTGGAGTGGTCATACTTACATGTGGCAAGTACAACCAGATTTCCACAGGAACAGGCAACACATAGTTGACTTTGTTAATAAAACTTTTAGCACAGAGTATACAGAACTAGACCAAGCACTGTTCACAAGACTACAGCAGTTTCAACATGACTATGTCACTGACGAGGCAACTGAGTATCCTTACAGTTCACAACACCCGTACAACTTCTGGGAGTTCATTAATGGGCTAGATGAATTTAGAGAACGAGACACAGTCTATAAAATTAACATAGGCGAAGATGTTAAGGGTAAAGATTACTACGATAGATTTTACTTTAGACGTAGGCAAGGTTGGGGCAAATCTGTCTTCAATTTCAAAAACGACTAGAATTACCATTAAAGTTAACACATCTTATAACGATTGATAAATACAATTTGGAAGTAGACGCAATCCAAACTTCCACAAAGGGACGGTTGTGTGCTGTCGGTTGTAGCGGTGTGTATCCGCTGTAGATCTCATTACGAAGATACAACATTACGAAGCACAACTCAAAAGTTTAGGAACTTTAACCCCCTAGCAGAGATCGTAAGATTCTGTGAAAATGGAGTGCTAAAACATTTAGACTCAGGAGAAGAGACAATGACTACCGATACAATGAAATCGGCTGTTCATGATGGATTCCAGACTTTAAAGCACTTAAAAAACAAGTACTGCCCAGACGGTCAAACTTGTAACGACATCGCTTCAATTAGTGGTGTTATTTTGTGTTTTTGGTTTATGTACATCGCGATGAAGCCAATTATTACATACTAAAAGTTATCCGGATTAATAATCCAATTCATAAAGGCTATAGGAGACTGTAGCCTTTTTTGTTGACAGTGTAAAAAATTATACTACTTTCCGATAAATACTACTATAATTATGTAGGAGTAAATTATGGGATGGTTAGCGAACTGTTCTGAAGCCGAACGTGCCTCGATATTGGCAAAGTTGGCTGGCAGAGCTTACTTATCAGCCAAGGAACTGGCAGATGCACAAAACACAATCAAGATGAAAAGAAAGGAAGCACAACTTGTTAAAGTAGGTGATTCAGAAGCGTGGGTATTCTTTACAAAAGACGATGGCATCATTGTTGCATGTAGAGGAACAGAGCCTACCAAGTTTGCGGACATAGCCGCTGATTTAAAAACTGTACCTGTTAGGCATGAAAGAGCAGGTAGAGTACACCAAGGATTTAAAGAGTATACCGATTTGGTTTATCCAGGTATACTTGAAGTAGTACAAAAGGCTAGAACTGCCAAAGAGAAAAAGGCAGGCAATTATCCCAATGTTTATGTAGTAGGACACAGTTTAGGTGGTGCAATGGCGGTACTTGTTGCTGAACAATTAACTAGTGATGGTATTCCGGTGAAGGAACTGAGAACTTATGGGCAACCAAGAGTTGGAAATAAACAGTTTCGTCAGCACCTCGAGGGTTGCGATATAGGTGCATACATTCGTTATGTTAATAACAATGACATAGTGCCCCGTGTACCACCGGCTTTGTTTACATTTGTACATGGTGGCAAGTTAAACTACATTAATCATAAAGGCAATATTAGACCTTTAACACTATGGCAAAGAATCAAAGACGGCTTTAGAGGTATATGGTCAGCAATCAAAAAACTACAATTCTTTGACTTTGTAAGAGATCATGGTATGCCTAATTACATAAAGTACACGGCGTTCATTGAGAAAAACGATAAATAGTAACATAACATAGGAGATAGATTATGTTAGATTATATAAAATCAAGAATAAAAGAAAGAACTAGTTGGGACGGTGGTGTTATTATCGCTGGTTCACTAGCAATAATTTTGTTCGGTGGTATTGTTAAGATAGCGGCATGGGCCGGTCTTGCATATGGCATTTGGGCAATAGTAAAACAAGAGGATTAATAAATGGCTTACGCACAAGAAAAGTATACCAGAGCACACATACTATTAATAGAAGAAGCAGGTGACTATGCCGCATACTTCAGTCAAGGATCAAATGAAGCAGGCGAGCCTAGTGCATGGTTTTTAACTAATAATTCAGATGAAGCGGCGGCTCAGGCATTACTAGATGCCAAAGTTGCTGAATTAACTGAGATTGGCATTGAAGAATCTAATGGCGACGGTCCTAGTGATTTTGATGGTTATTCACCAATTCACTTTGCTGATGACATTGACGGTATTAAGTATCGTACATGGTTTGTAAATGCAGACGGCGACTACTTTAAAGCAGACGATGGTAACAGTGATAACCTTGCTGAAATTACAGATGCGGATGAGATTTCTACACTATTAACAGATAGCGGCTACATTGGCTAACAAAAAATACTAGACCATGCATCCTAACCGATGCATGGGCAGTATTAATCATCAGTGGGTACTCACTCACTTTACACCGATATTACATAAAAATAAACCTTCATAACGTTAAATAGTATTGACAAACAAACAACTATTCTATATAATAGCGTTATGGATTTAAACTACTTACAAGACCTAGAACAAGAAGACTTTTACGATTGCATAATGGAATTAGCGCCGGAAGGCAGTAATGAAAGCATTAGAGTTGACAGCAACCTAGTACATGGATGTCAAAGCAAAGTTTGGCTAACACTACAGGAAGACAAAGTTGTCTATGATAGTGATAGTGTTTTTGTAAAGGGACTGATAACAGCAGTAGTAAGTCAGTTAAATACTATAGAAGAAATGATTAATGTTAAAACAGATGACTATTCATATATTAACTTGAATACTATATCATACCAACGTATAAAAGGTATTGATAGTTTTATTACTAAGTTAAATGAACTAGCATCACTAAATACAATAGTAAGAGGATAATATGAATTTTGTACCATATGTAATTGAAAAGACAAGCAACGGCGAACGTAGTTATGATATCTACAGTAGGCTATTAAAGGAACGTATTGTGTTCTTAAATGGAGAAGTTAACGATGCAGTTAGTAACGCCATTTGTGCCCAGTTCTTATTTCTAGAAGCTGAAGATCCAGATGCGGATATCAACTTTTATATTAACTCGCCCGGCGGAGTAGTAACATCAGGAATGGCAATGTACGACACAATGCAGTATATTAATCCTGACATTAGTACTATCGTTATGGGACAAGCGGCAAGCATGGGTAGTTTACTTGCCCAAGCAGGTGCCCCAGGAAAAAGATTTATGCTACCTGGTGCTAGACATATGATTCATCAGCCATTAGGCGGTGCACAAGGACAAGCATCAGATATTGAAATTCGTGCAAAAGAGATTGTGCGTATTAAGACAGAGCTTACAGACATTTACGTTAGACACAACACAGCAGGTAAGACGTACCAAGAATTTGAAGGCGCCATGGATAGGGACAACTTTATGAATTCGCAAGAGGCATTAGAGTTTGGACTTGTCGATGAAATTATACAACGAAGGAGCGACGATGGAACCAACAATAGTTGATCCCAAGAACTTTAAACATAAACAACAAGACTTGACTGAACTTAACGGAGACGGTAATAGAGCCCGTGGGCGTGAAGGTGAAGAAGTTGAAGAAGTCGAACATGATAAGTGTGGCACACCGGAATGCTGTGGAACATGCGACACAGCAGATGTAACTGATGGCTGAACTTAACTTTATAGAGTACAACATCAACCCAACTGAAACATTAGTAGACGATGTAATTATCAACCTACGAGCTTTGGGCTTTAACAAAATTAGTGTTACTAAAGATGCTAAGGCTTCTATGTGGTCTTTGAATAAGTGTATACTACTAGTAAACACCGATGCAGATACACATACTGGAATAAGTGGTTTAGGTTTTAATACACCTAATACAATTGACGGTAGTAAGCATTGTGAAACTACAGGGCTCAGTGTAATTAAAATGAACGGACTAAACATGTACACATACCCTGTAGAATTGTTTAGAAAGAACTATGAGGAACACTTTACACCAGTGGGTGTAGCAGGTGTAGAACAAGCACTAGACTTTTTTGCAGGTGTTGTTGTTAACTCAGCAGGACTTACAGAAGTAAACAGTGTATCTGATGCACTTAAATTAAAGATAGTCAAACGTTCAGAAGAATTCATTACATCAGTGTGCGAGAACAATAGATTTAATATTCTATGGAGATTAGAATCCAATGACGAGATTTTAGTACCAACACTTATTATTAAAACAGACAGTATTAGCGATGTAGTTGCAAAACTAGTTGTTGCTGGGTACAACTCTGTTGATGTATCTGTCGGAAGGATGGATAGCATTAGTAAAATATACACAGACGACACAGAAGATTTATTACCGCCAAGACACTTTATTGAAGGCTGGCAATTGAACCTATCTGGTAAGCCTAAGAGTTATGTGTTAGAGAAGAAGTTTACAAACATACTTCCTAACTTAAACATAATTATTAGTGAGCGTCACAATCACAATGGTGTGAATGAAGAATCGGTAATATATTATGCAGAACAACAACACGAAACTGATACAATCCTGGAGTGATTTATTCCCTGACGAAGTTGTAAAACAACTTGGTTTAGATACTCCAGAAAGACGCAGTGAATACTTTATGAAACTGTGGGACGATTGGTCATCAAACGAAATAGATTTAACTCCCTATCACAAAGATCTCAAAGGTCAGAATAGACACGAATGGTATGTAGAAAGTCCTGTCAGAGCATTTGCTAAAAAGCAAGGTCTGAAAGAGTTTTGGGAGTTTCAAGTTCGTGGCAATGCTATTAGATTTGCAGACGAAGATACTGCTTTACATTTTAGGTTATCAATATGAATCCATTTGGCGACGACTACACATCATTATCAATCGAAGAATTGTTAGACAAGAACAAAGAGATCACACAGAAGTTGTATGCCATCGATGGTTCGAGTCCCATATTTGACCAACTAGTAAACATGAGAGATATGGTTATGTTGGAGTACAATGAACGTTTACAAATACAAGCAATGAAAAGCAAAAAAGCAACGGAAGTCATCGACATTGGTGGCATTGCGTCAACTACATACGAAGTAGATTACAGAGATGATGCTACTAAGTTTATACACAGTGTAGTAGACAGTTATAAGGATAAAGATGAATAGAGTTACATTAACAAACACAATGCCTTGCACAGTTATTGCAATAGTAGGCGATGAAGTAGAAACTAATAAAGAAGTATTAATGGTAGAACCGTTTACATTTAATATCTCTTGGACCATGTTTGCCACGGTAGGCGAAATTGACGATATACTAGAACTTAGTATACAACAAAATATTGCATATCAAAAAATAGAACACATGATTAAGCACTACTTAAATAATTGCCTTTGGTATAATCCCAACAACACAAACACAATTGATGCACACTTCAGTTCATCACAAAACGTGCTAATGGTTACACCAGACACAAATGTAATGTACATAGCGAACTGTTTGTTTGCTAAATTTAATTCTATTTGTGCTTTAGATATCATTGTTGGTAAAGTAGAAGTACAAGATTGTGCTACAGGAATAACATATACTGTGGAAGATACAGAAGGTGCTATTCCTTTAATACTACCAGAGCAAAGTGAGTTTATGGGTAAACTAAGCATGTATGAAGAACCATGGTGGGCAAGACCAGATGTTAGTACATACGACAATACAGCATTGAATCAAGAAGAACTTGACCTTATCAGAATAAACTTAGATAAAAGCAAAGACTTACTTGAACAGGATTGGAAAATTATCGAGGAAGACGTGCGTGAGTATATGTCAGATGCCAGTGAAGGTATGTCAGATGCAGAAATAATTGATATCGAATTAGTTAAAAGCACATCTAAAAAGAAGAAAGGTTGGACTCCTAAAATAGTAAAATAAATGTTGACATTGAGATACATTACATATATAATAATAACATGTTAGATAAATTTAAAAGACCTATGACTGATGAGACAGTTGGCATTGAGATGTTGTATAAAAACAAATCTTTTGCTAACACTGAGTTTATGGAATCAGAGGACATTAGACTGTACAATGAAAATTGTGCAGAATTTGACATAGAAAAAGTCCAAATCTTAACAGATCAAGATTTTGACAGGATAAATACTTACTTAATACCTAAACATTATTTAGATATAGATGTTGAGGATTATATTAGAAGGTTAGTTCCAAACGGAGTGGACGGCACTGATAACGCCGAAGCCAGTCAAAGAGTAGACATGGAACTAACTGAATACAAAGCCAGGAATTTATATTCTGTGCTTAGAGTTCTAATATATATTATAGAGACCATGCGAAGAAACAACTTAGTATGGGGCATAGGTAGAGGAAGTAGTATTGCTAGTTATGTGTTATTCTTACTTGGAGTACACAAAGTTAACAGCATTAAATATAATTTAGACATTAAAGAGTTTCTAAAATGAGGATATTATGGTAAAAAGAACATCAAACAAAGGGATAGTAATTGATATGGAATCCCTTATTGCACAGAACCCAGATACTCCAGCAATGGGTAATATGCGTGTAAATGCTAAAGGCGACACATTGGGACCTAATGGTGAAGTAATTCAACGCTCAGAAGATAGAGTTAGAGCTTACTACCAAGACAACCCAAAGTCAAGCACAGCAAAATCGTCATTGAAAGGGCCTATGCCAGATCAACCAGAATCTACACAATCAGATTTAACTCCAGAAGTTAAAACAGCACAAGCACAAAAAACTGAGCAAGATCAGAGTGTTATGAATGCTGTACAAGAACCTGCACAAGAAAGACCAATTGCAGGATATAAGGAAGTTGAAGACGCTAACGGTAACATTGAAATGGTACCAGTGTATGAGGATGATTGGTCAGATGAAGATTAGAGCATATAAAGATAACATTCTATGCATTAACGGTGACTTCGGTGAAAAGAAAACAAGAGCCGGAATCATTCTAAAATCAACTATCGGTACTGACGAGGGTATTTCGCCACGTTGGTTCCAAGTCTTTGAAACAGGTCCTGAAGTTACTACTGTTAAATCAGGTGATTGGGTATACGTTGAGTATGGTCAATGGACAGAAGGCGCTCGTATGGAAGACGATAGATTAGAGGAAGGTCAATTGGTTTGGAAAGTAAATCCAGATGCAATGATGCTTGTAAGCAATGAACTTCCAGACAATATCACTAATGTAGGAAGTTTAACTACATTTAAACCGGACATGATTTAATGAAATTGCCTAATGAGAGAACAGGTTTAAGTACAATGGGCTTAACTGGTGTAGCAATAATGAGTGGAGTTATATTCGCTGAGCTATCACAGTGGTGGCTAGTACTGTCTACGTTCTTAATTATTAGTGCTGTTGGGTTAGAGTCCGGTAAGTCTAAGAATAAGTAACAATAACAGTTACGTTACCTACATTACCACCTGAAGTATCCAAGTAAGCAAGTATTTGCGTATCAGTAGCCGCTGTGTATACATGATTTGGCTGTGACTCATATGAGTAAGCATCTGTTAAATCACTTTCATCAGCAGTTATTAATCTATCTGGATCACCTGCATCACCTACAGTAATTTCAGCACCACTATCATCGAATGCTGTATTAACAACAATAGTAACTGTTTGAACTTTACTGCCTGAACTTATATTACCAAGTATAACACTGCCCACACCAGTTGTATAATCAAACGTACTTGTGAGTGTACCACTATCACTAACGGCACTATCCGCTGTACCAATCAATGTTAGATGTGTTGTTGAACTTGGATCTGCTTGGTTTGAAATAAACAATCCATACTCACCATCTCCTCTATTATCTAACTTGATAAAGTCACCTGCTTCAATTGTAGTTGAATTATTCATTGCCGTTTGGTCAGCAAAGTTATGGTATACCATACTGGCACCAGTTGCTGTTACACCTGTTGTGCCAACATACTTAGCACCTGCTAGATAAATTACATTACCACTTGAAGTACTAATTGCACTTGGTAAGTTATCGCCAATAAAGTTTAATATACCTGATTGATAATCAAAGTACCATTCGTCACTGTTACCTGAACCTGTTTCAAATAACTGCTCACCGTTAGTTTGTACATCTGTTGTACTTGTTGGAGCCGCATATACTTTTAATTGATATGTTGCACCAAACTGTGGTGGTATCCAATTAGTAACACCTGACTTCCAAGTTCTGTTATCTGTTGCTGTACCATCTTCTACTATTTCTAATGCATCTGCATCTGCATCTGTATAAATTTGTACTATGCTTGAATTAGCAGTTGGTATAACAGCAGGAATACTACCTGACTGGTTCCAAATGTCAGCATCTTTAATAATAAAGTTACTTGAGTTAGGTTCGTTCGGTGCTTTCTTTGAACTGTTAGTATCTGTTTTGGCTTTACCAAAACCAACCTTTTTCCATAGTAGGTCAACTTTTTGTGAATCTGATATAGCCATTATGATATACTCAATGCAGTTAATGAGTCTCCCGACTCTAGTTTAATTCTTATAAGGATATTATTACCTGTGGCGTCCGAAGCGTTTTGGTCACCTAGTGTCATAGTAAATGAACTATTAGTATATGTTGTTCCGTCTATGATTTTATCACCTGATGTAAATGCACAACCATTACTGCCATTACCGCCTGCTCCTGTATCACTACCCGGAGTACCTGAACCGCCGTATGTAATACTTGCGTCTAGCCAACCGTTTAGTCCACTTGCACTATCAATATCAGTGCCTGGTGCCGCTATAAATACACCACTTACTTTACCACTTAGTGTAATATCGAAACTAGCCATTGTTGTTCTTCTAAATGCAAAAGTAAAGTATTGTGCTCCACTTCTACCTGTATTCAAGTCTGGTCCAGTTGGTAAGTATGCTGTACCACTTAGGTCAGTATCAAAATGTTTTATTGTACCAAATCTATCTACTGCTTCAATTGTGCCTGCTATAGTTTGTGAGCCAGTCCATGCATTTGCTGTGTAGTTGTTTACACTGCTATCAAATGTTGGAGTGTTTGCATTATCACTGAATCCAGTAATACGTTTACCATCATCATCATGTGTAGCACCTAAACTGTCTGCTACTGGAATTTGCTCTTCGTCTATACCTGAAGTATTATTCCATGCTTGGACATACTTGCCTGTTAATTCTGTATAAGGACTGTTACCATTTACGTTTAACATTCGTCCTTTAATCTGTTCAATACCTGTACCGTTGCCATCTACGTCAACTGTAATACTACCTAATGTGTATGCAGTTGCAGATGTTTTACCTGTATCTACAATTGGAACACCACTGCTAAGATATGTACTTGAACCGTCTATGTCAGCATAACTATAGCCTTGTGAACTAACTGTAGTACCTGATGTGCTTTCTTGGTTAGTACCGTTTGTTATTGTTAATGGACTACTAGAATTTGTATATGTTTGCCCAATCCAATTATACACTTCAACACCTGTAAGTGTTAATGTAGCATCATCTGTGTAGTAAGGTATGCCTGATACATATTTTAATGTGCCTGCAGTACCTTGTACTAGATTTGCATTACTCATTGTTACTGTAGGTGTGCTTTCTAAATCATCTTTTAAGAATAGTAATGTATTCGTATCGCCTGTTGCACTGTCTTTCATTTGGAAACTGTGTACACCAGTTGCTAGTCCTGTTGTGCTAGTACTAATCTTTGCTTTGAAACCTTGATATAGTCCTGGACTATATATACTGTTTGTAAAACTAGTTGAGCTTCCTGATGCAGATAAAAATTGGAAATCGTTTTCAGAAGTTATTGTAATACCACTTGAAGTACCTACATCACTTGATATAGATTTAGCAATCGAGCCACCATCTGCGTTATCAATTTGTGCAGTCAATGAACCAGCATCACCATTATAAGTGAATGTACTTAATGTGCTTGATTCTGTAGTACTGCCTGCACTACTGTTAGTAATTCTTGTTACACTTGAACCTGCACTGTATGATCCACCGCCACTAATATTGTCTGTAAAACCACTAGCCGCTCTAGGCGAACTACCTGTACTTGATTCACTAAACGATATTGTTTTACTGCTTAGTCCATTTGGTGCTGATATAGCCGGATCATATACTTTTAATGATTCCGTTGAGTTGGTTGGTACATCTGTTGGAGACGCAGTGCTATGTGCTGTTTGCGTCAACGTAATAGTGTACATGCTAGTGCCACTGTCCGCTGTATAAGTGTGGCTTAGTCTTGCTTGTCCTACATCACCAGCGGCACCGGATGCGATTGTTTGTGTACTACTTCCATCGCCCCAATCCACTGTGTAAGTACATGTTGCACTACCTGAATTTGTTGTTGTGTTATCTAGATAAATTGTTTCACCTTCGTCAATTTCTCTACTGTTGCCACTTAATATAGTACCGCCTGATGCAACAGTGTACAAATCAAAGTTTGTTACTGGACTTGCAGTGTATAACGTAACATATTCTGTTCTTGTTTTACTTGCTGTACTACCTGCACCTGAACCATTTGAGTTAAATGCTGTAACAGTTATATCGAATGGCGAGTTAGTGTTGTCCGTGTAAGTATGACTTGGTGTACTATCAGATGTAGCAGTAGTTGTATCACCATCACCCCAGTCGATTGTGTATCTATTTGCAGTACCAGTTACAGTTGTTGTCAGTGTAACACTTAATGGGTTACCACCTTCTACAACGTTTGATGTGAAGTCTACTTCTTTTACAAAAGTATTATTCTGTACGTTAAGCATTGCTTCGTTTAAGTCATCGATTGCCTGTGAAACACTAGTGTTAGCATCTAAAGTGCCTACAGCACCTGGGGAAACAAAACTTCCATCACCGCCTGTTCCTAGTGTTATGTTGTATGCATTGCCTTGTGCGTTTGCAACGGCAGTATCTAACTGACTTTTGGTAACTGCATCTGAACTAATTACTCCGTCTGCTATTCTAACATTATTCAATGTGCTTCCGTCAGCGGCTGTAACTTGCAATGCTGTTGTTGAAGCGTTGGCTACTAACCGTGGTCCACGTTTACCGAACTGTATATCAGTTCCAACGCCCTTTTGACCGTAATTGTATTCGTTTGGCAAAATAATCTCCTACTACTTTATATTGTTTATTTATCACTTGACATTGATTTATATTCATGTATAATATAAGGATAACTATGGAGAAATAGAATGACATTAACAAAGACCAAAGGCGAATTCAAAAAGTCAGCAAGGATAGTAAGTGACTATGAAAACGATCTAATTTTCGAACAACCTAGAGACGGGTTAGTTCAACAGACACTTATCACGTATGAGAATGTGTCTAACGGTATGAAAAAGACCGAAGTGACTAGAAAGTTTACCAGTACTGGCGACTATAATGACCACAGTATGGTAAGTATTTTGCCTAATAACCTGTAAGGAAAAGAGTATGAGAGATTTGTGGGTAGAAAAATATCGCCCAGATAACGTTGACACTTATGTGTTTAGAGATGATGCACAACGTCAGCAAGTAAAAGGATGGGTAAGTGAAGGTGCATTGCCTCATTTACTATTCAGTGGTGCACCTGGTACAGGTAAAACTACACTAGCAAAAGTATTACTTGCAGAGCTTGATGTAGACAGCATGGACGTATTGGAAATCAATGCTAGTAATGAAAACAATGTAGACACTATTCGTAATAAGATTACTAATTTTAGTAGCACAATGCCGTTTGGTGATATGAAGTATGTATTACTAGATGAGGCAGATTATATTACACCCAACGGCCAGGCGGCATTGCGTGGTGTTATGGAAACATATCATACCAGTTGCAGGTTCTTATTAACATGTAACTACCCACAAAGAATCATTCCTGCATTGCACAGCAGATGCCAAGGATTCCATATAGAGAAACTGGACATGAAAGAGTTCACGGCTCGTATTGCAACTATCTGTATTGATGAAGGTGTTGCAATTGACTTGGAAACACTTGACACTTATGTACAAGCAACTTATCCAGACTTGCGTAAAGCAATTAACTTGGTACAGCAGAATGTAGTAGGTGGTAGTTTACAAAAGCCGCAAGATGGCGATGGTAATACATCGGATTGGATGATTAGTGCTATTGACCTATTTAAACAGGCTAAATATAAAGATGCCCGTAACATGATTGTTAGTCAGGCTAGACCCGAAGAGTATGAAGAAGTGTACAAGTTTATGTACAGAAACTTACAACTTTGGGGAGACTCAGAGACTAAGCAAGATCAAGCAATCGTTATTATTAGAAATGGCATTGCAAAAAGTGTTGCAGTAGCAGATCCGGAAATTAATCTAGCGGCAACACTTGTCGAACTAGAGATGAATGCACTATGAAAAAATGGTTAATGGATTGGTGGAAAACAGCCACAACAGAAGAGTATGAACTCACTGTGTGGTTCCCCGATGGAGAAACATTAAAGTCTAAGAAAGTATTTCAGTTGTCTGATGTTACTAAAAAATCACAAACACACTTTATAGGTAAGGATATGGATGGCAGAATAGTTGAGATAAGAACTGTTGCACCGTTTGATTATTACCTACGAAAGATATACTAGAATGGATTTAATACCAGAGGCTAACCTGGATAGAAGTTTAGCATTAAACAATGACATGCCTGGATTAACAAATGCAGACATATCTTGTGTCTTACTGAACTATATCAGAGCAACTGAGAACAATATCATACTGAACGAGTTTATGCACACCACAGCAAAAACAGCCACATTGTGCAGACAGGTAACTGAGAACCCGTTACATTTACACGACTTATTCGACCAACACCCATTAGCAAACAAGCAGTTTGAAAAGACTAAGAGAGACTTACAAGGAACAGATAACATTGAGTATCACCGTACAAGTCCCTTAGATGTAGATATGGATGCACTAAAAGACAACATGCCATATGATTTAATATACACATTGCTACCTTATAAGATGCAACAAGCACCAAACACAATTGAAACTGTGGTCAGTAAAACCCTTGAATTATGGGATATAGCAAGTGATAATGGTACAGTTATACTAGGCCCAGACTACGATAAACCCACAATTAAACGCCAAGTAGACATGTTTGTGAAGCGTAACAAGTACGAACTTGAAACGTATTTAGACACAAACTATGACAAAGACAACACAGAACCAGACCCTTATATGTTTGCAATAAAGGTAATAAAGTAATGGCAAGGTTCTACGAGCAAAACATTGATGTATTACTTAAACCTAATGCACTGCAAGACAATATAAAAGAAATACGTTATCAGTATGGTATTGAAAGTGGCGTGTTTGTGTTAAGCACACCTGCGGCAAGAGAGTTAGGTATAGAACAAATACTTACTGACGCTGGATATAGTCCTGTAGTTATGTGGGGAGAACACTACGGTGATTTAACAGAACCAACTGCGGCACAAATAGCCGAAGCATACAAGGACTTTGCTATAAGTGACTGTGATGCTATACTTTCTATTGGTGGTGGCAGTATTGTTGACTTAGGCAAAGGTGTGGTATACAACAGTTTAGCAGATACTAGACCTACATTTATAGCAGTGCCTACAACATACAGTGGTGCTGAAATCACAAAAGGCTTAATGATTGTTAAAGGCCCGGGCGATAAGAAGCCTGTGTATGATGAGAACTGTAGACCTGATATACTAATTTTAGACAGCACATTAGCAGACACGTTACCTACTACAACCAGTCTTATAATAGCCGTAGACGCCCTTACACACTGTTTAGAAGGTGCGGCTAGTACAATACAACACCCAATAGCAGAAGGTTCTGCTTTACACGGCATTAATTTAGCATTACAACATTTACCCACAACAGAGATAACGCCTGAATTTAGAGAAGCATTTGCTACTATAGGGTTCCTAGGCAGTAAGGCAATGGACTGTGCATTAGGGCATATCCACAATGTTAGTTTTAGTGTAGGTCCTAGAGCAGGACTAAAGCATGGAGAGATTAATACATTGTTTGCTCCAGCAATCATAGAAGCAAGTTTGCGTAGAAACAATAATGCATATCAGTTTATTGACGTAGACAAACTGTTGTCTGTATTTGAATTTTATATAGAAGAATGGAACTTATACGAACGTTACTTGCCTAAGCACCAAGAGTTATTTGTTGAGACTGCAATAGCAAATGCTAATTACACTACTCACCCAGTTGACTTGGATGCTGATGACTTTAGATGGATATTTGATATAACATTGGAGAGAGCAAGAAAGCATGTCGGATAAAGCAAATGATTTAATGCTGGAGGCAGAGTTTAAGCCCGGTGGGTTTGTGTGGAAACATGTTGAAAGCAATAGCCCAGACCCTATACGAGCAGTCCAAAGTGCAGTGGACCGAATGCGTGAACTCCATGATATTGAAGATAACGAATTCAGCCCACTGTGTCAGAACATTTTAATTATGCTTCAACAGAAGGTTGGTAAATCTTAAGAACATCACTAACTACTGGATGTCTTTCAACTTCTTTATTAGTAAACTCAACTGCTCCCATCATTTTACTATTACGTTTTTCTAATAGTTCTAGGAAGTCCTTAAGTCCGTTTGATTCGTAACCTCTATCATGCTGAGCCAAGTCACCGTTAACAATTAATTTACTGTTATCACCGATACGAGTTAATAACATTTTCATTTGCTCACGGGTAGCATTTTGCATTTCGTCTGCTAAGATAATAGCATTTTTGAATGTACGTCCTCTCATATAAGCCAAAGGCGCAATCTCTACTTTGTTATTCTCAACTAAGTATTCAATCTCTTTGGGGTGATAGAACTCTTCAAATACATCCATTATAGGTCTAGTCCACGGTGCCATCTTTTCAACTAGTGAGCCTGGTAAAAAGCCATGTTGCTCATCTACTGATACTGCTGGTCTCGTTATGACTATCTTGTCAATGTTTCCTTTTTTAAACTGCTGGATTGCATATAAGGTGCTTACGATTGTTTTACCCGTTCCTGCTGGACCTGTGGCAAATACAATGTGCTTATTATCGTCTTGCAATAACTCTAATAAGTCATCTTGTTTAAAATTACGTGGTACAATGCGTACCTCTTTCGTTCGTTGGATGGTCTCTAGTTGACCGCCTGTGATTACTTGCAAGTGGTTGTTCTCCTTAAATTTAGTTTTAAATTGACGTTCTTTACGTTTCTTTCTGGACATGTTGAACTCCTTGAAATATTTTCATAAGTATGATGTGCTACGGAATCGTAACCTGTAGTGTATTGACTAGGGGAAATTAGTGATTTCGAGTTTAATCTTGTTTGGTTTACTATCATACTCAAAAAATATTTATGTTTACACGGCGCAACCAAAACAACGTTGTTTAAAATTATGGTGTGTATATTTGATAATATGATAAATAGTTGTAACGAGAGAAAGGTATTATGAGAACAGCAAAAATTATTAACGATAACATTAAGAAAATATCAGATACTAATACATTATTGGATATGCTATTAGAGTTTGAGGGTGTGTTAGATAACTTAGAGCTATATGCTTATAAAAATTGGAACAAAGGAGAAGTTGTCTCTGGTCCAAAATTAGGCAGATACTTTATTGAAGTAGCACTTATGTACCCTGAAAAAGATATGCCTGATCCAGATGCAATCACAAGACTTAGAAAGAACGACTGTGAAATAAAAATGTATAAGGATCAATTGGAAATGCCTAGAAAGATTGAGAGCATGGACGATACTGAAGTTAAAGTAAGAGGTGACAAGCCAAGACGTGTTGCTAAAAAGCAATCAGAGAATATTTGGGTTGTCGAAGTCAGAATGCCTAGACGTTTTGTAGATGAGTTTAACAAAGATCAAATTGATGCCGCCGAAGATGGTTACGTCGATATGGAACAAGTACAAGGTGCTAATGACCAATCATTAGGACAACCAGATGCTATGCCACAAGTAGACCCAATGGCAACAGGCTTAGAAGAACCAGGACAATTATAATGAGTTTAAAAGAGAACGACTTAAACGGTGTGGTGTTACCTAAAATATCAATTGATGAATTTGAGCCTAAGACAGGTGAGAAGGAAAATATATCAGTTGTAGGATTTTTTGTAAGCGAATCACAAGCAGGCGATGACCTAGCAAACTTTATTAACAAGGGTTCATTACCGTACAGAGATGTTGAAGTAAGCCCTAACCCTACAGAAGATAATGAATTTATGGTGTTCGTAGAATTTGATAGAAACGAAGAGTTGCTACCAACATTAGAATCATTAGTAAAAGATATATCACATATAAGTGGCGACTTGGCATGGAAAGTAAAACCGTTAATCAGTGAAGATTCAGTTTCATTTGATATGAGTGTGTTAGCAGACCTAGTAGCTCAAAGCCCTGAGACATACAAAACATTAGAGCAACATGAAGAATCGGTTGCACAAGAAAAAACAAAATCAATTGAAAACTTCCTTATTGATAACACTAATCTTACCCAAGCAAGCCTAAACGACAACATACTTAATTTAAAAGATTATAAGTATAGTGTACAATTAGAATTTATAAATTTTGGAGAAGGGAAATTAGCATTATCAGAGTCAGGCTTATCTGAACTAGCAATAGATTCAGAGTTTGACCATACTTTAATTAAAACATTAGAAAGTATGAGAGGCAGTTTAAATATTATACCTATTAATAAGCATATAGTATTTCATCAGCCTGCTACTGACCAAGTGTTAATAGCAAGGCCATGTTAAGTTTTATTAGAAGTTTACCTTTTGTTGGAATGGCATTATTGTTAGCCTATGGTGCTCACACATTTATTGTGGGCAAACTAGAAACAACAGTAGCAAACCAACAAGTTCAAATAGATACGTTAAATCAACACAATGTTACATTACAAAGTGCGGCAGAGATTAACGAAACAACAATCAAAAGTTTAGAAGCATCGGCTAGTCAGCAAATAGAACAGATTAGTAGACTGACTATTTCTGCTGTAGAGTATCAAAGACAGGCAGAAGATGCCATGGCAATATTCAAAGACCACAATCTCACAATACTTGCAAGAAGGCGTCCTGACATGATAGAAGATAGAGCCAATAATGCTACAAAGGAAGTGTTTGACAGTGTCGAAGACAGTAGCAGAGATATACAAAATTTAGAAAACGTGGAGCGTAATGAAAACAACGATTAAATTTTTCGTAGCCATAGTAGCAATGTTTATGACTATGGAAGCAGGCGCCGGTGGCTCAGCAAAAATTGGTGGCTCGATGATAGAAAGTACAGACAGTGTTAACTTGTCATCAGCAGTCAAGCAACATTGGGAAAATGATCAATGGCAGTATGATATAGACAGTACTTATAACTATCAAAAAGCCAGTGGTGAGGAAACAACTAACAAGTATTATGCCGCTGGAAAGATTAACTATAACTTGGGTACAAAGCATTATGTTTTTGCTTTAGCAAGTATAGACAACGACAAATATAGACCTGATCAGCAGAGACTTATTACTGGTACAGGGTACGGATATAAAATATTGCGTACAAAAAACTTTAAAGTAAGCAACGAGTTCTCAGTAGCAAATTTAGAAACAGATTTTGAATCAACTGCTATTTGGAGAAACAGTTTATGGTTTAGATATGATGCTAGTCCTACAGTAGTTGTAACAAACAAGTACCTAGTAGAAGATGGTAATTATGCAAGAAACCAAACTAGTGTGGAATACAAATTTGAAAATGGCATCACACTAGGTGTAGGCAACTTATACACAAAAGATGATTATTTAAGTGATAACATCTCTACATTCAATATAGGATACCAGTGGTGAAAAATTTAGCAGTTGTAGGGTTAGTGTTTATGCTTGGAGCATGTAGTTCCATGCAACAATATCAACCTTTGCCTCCTGTCAAAGTTATAACTGAAACAGTTGAAGTAGAAATATATGCACCACCTCTACCAAAAGAGATATCACTTGCTGATGTGGATTGGAAAGTAATATCCAACACACCATGTAAACCTGCTACAGGTACAAAGAACATAGGTAGTGGCAGATGGTACTATACTACAGACAAGTATCAGTACGAACAATATATAAAAGAAGATGGTACTGAAGCAAGACGTGTTGTCAGAGATGCTGAAGGTAATCGTATACAGTTAGAGCAACTAACTGATGACAATGGCGATGTTATTCAGTCATGCGGCAACCTACAGAAGAAAATTGCAGAGATTGAAATACTATTAGATGGTGACTTTGTTATATTTGCAGTTACACCCGATGGCTATGAACGTATGGCGGCAAATTTGCAAGAGATCAAACGTTATATCAATCAGCAAAAAGAAATTATATATTATTATAGAGAAGCAACTGCTCCTAAAGGCGCAAAAGGTTGGTTAGAAGAAAATGCTGAAAGGCAAGATAACCAAGCACAAGAAGTAAAAATCAAAAACGAAGACACGGAGCAGTCAAGTTTACAACCAGAAGCACCCAGTGGCTTTAGCCTTAAAAAAATAATACCAGGATTAAAAGATGACTGATAACGAATATACAGTAATTAGAATGATAGCAGAACACTTCCAAAAGAAGATGGTCGAAGTAGAACCAGACATGGATTTGTTTGATGATTTAGGTGCAGATAGCCTAGACTCAGTAGAACTAGTTTTAGAAATTGAAAAACTGTTTGATGTTGAAGTGGCAGATGAAGAGATTGACAATGTACGCAAAGTACAAGACATCATCGACTTGGTAAATGACCTATCTTAATACTTGACTAACGGTCAAAAAAACGCTATAATACGTCATGGACTATTATGAAACACTAGGTGTAAATCACACCACTCAGCCAGATGAGATCAAGAAAGCATATCGCAAACTTGCATCAAAGCACCATCCTGACAAAGGCGGTGATGCTGAACAGTTCAAAAAGATCCAAGAAGCATACGACACATTAAGTGACCCACAAAGGAAGCACGAGTACGATAATCCAAATCCGTTTGGGCAAGGCAATCCGTTTGGTCAACAGGATATGGGAGATATATTTGAAACATTCTTCGGCGGACGTAGACAACAACGTAGACCTCAACGTAATCCAGATGGTGTAATAGACTTACAAATTAACTTAGAAGAAGCATACACGGGCATAGAGAAGGTCATAGACACCGGTTATGCACAGTTTAAACTTATTATACCAAAGGGCAGTAAACACGGAACTAAGTTTAACATGCGTGGTAAAGGCCCTGAACAATACCAAGAACTTCCTCCGGGAGACTTAATTGTTAGACTGCATGTTTATAATCCTCCTGAATGGGAAACTGTTAATCATAATGACTTGCTAATTAAAGTAAGTATTGATTACTTTGAATCGTTGCTAGGCACACAGGTTAGAATAGGACATATAGACGGAAAGCAATTAGACATTAAAGTGCCAAAGAATTCAGCACCAGGTAGTTCGCTTAGACTATCCGGTAAAGGAATGCCTGATCCAGACAATGGCAGGATGGGTAATTTGTTTGTGGAACTAGTTGTAGTCCCACCAAAAGTAAGCGACAATTTTTTACAAGAATTACAACACATTATTAATAAGGAAAAGTAAATACTACTATGAGCGATATCGATACTATTATTTCAGATGCAGTACAAAAAGCAACAGAGAACAAGCACGAATATGTAACACTAGAGCATCTTATGTTTGCACTATTAGAGCATGATGCTGTTGTAGAAGTGCTGGATAAAATTGACTGTGATTATCTCACAGCAAAGGATGACCTAATTGAATACTTAGCGGACAACGAGTTCAACGGACTCACAGGCGAAGTAATATATGAGGGCAAGCCTAAGAAAACTGTGAGCATTGAACGTGTGTTACAACGTGCATTTGCTCAGGTAATATTTAGTGCAAGAGACCAAGTGTCTCCTGTGGATCTATTTATTAGTATTCTAAGTGAAGACAATACACATGCAAAGTATCTGTGTGAACTTAACGGTATCGAGCGACACAAAGTTGTAGAGTGGCTAACTAAAAATAGAACAGTAAGCGACACACTAAAGGAAGCAGAGGAGTTCTTAATTGACTTAAATGCCAAAGCGGCTGAAAGTGAGATTGATCCTTTGATTGGTAGACATGAAGAAGTAGACGACCTTGTACATATTTTAGCAAGACGTAAAAAGAACAATCCTATATTGATTGGTGAGCCAGGCACAGGTAAAACTGCTATTGCTGAAGGTCTAGCATTGAAGATTGTTGAAGGACAAGTACCTAATGCACTTAAAGAGAAAACAGTTTACAGTTTAGACATTGGTGGCTTACTTGCCGGTACTAGATACAGAGGAGACTTTGAAGAACGTATCAAAGTTGTACTGGACAGTCTAGAAGCAAATAAGAATGTAATATTGTTTATTGATGAGATACACATGATTATGGGTGCGGGTAGTGCCGGTAACAGTAGTGTAGATATTGCTAACCTTATGAAGCCGATACTAGGCAGAGGTAAACTATTAACAATTGGTGCAACAACCAGTGACGAGTATGCAACACACTTTGAAAAAGACAAAGCACTCATTAGAAGATTCCAACGTATTAATGTAGAACCCACAGATGTTCCAACTACAACATTGATTGTGAAAGGACTAAAGGATAACTTTGCTGAGTTCCACAAAGTTGAATACAGCGATGAACTGCTAGAGAAGTCAGTAGACCTAGCAGATAGATATGTTAAGAACAAATTCTTCCCTGACAAAGCAGTAGACGTAATGGATGCCGCCGGCGCAAGAGTAAAATTGCGTGGTGAGGAAGAAGTTAAAATGGATGATGTACTACATGTTATTGCAAAGATGAGTGGCATAGGCAAAGAAGTTATTGACGTTGACAGTACGGAAGGTTATAGAAGCCTTGACAAACGTATTAAGAACAAAGTGTACGGGCAAGACGATGCTATTGATCAAATTGTTGAAGCAATACTTGTTGCTAAGTCTGGACTCAGAGAGCCTAACAAGCCAATTGGATCATTCCTACTAGTAGGACCTACCGGTACAGGTAAAACTGAATCAGCAAAACAATTAGCAGAGCAACTAGAGAGCAAACTAATACGTTTTGATATGAGTGAGTATCAAGAACGTCATAGTGTAAGTAAACTTATTGGTGCCCCTCCTGGTTATGTAGGACATGCTGAAGGAAAAATGGGGCAAGGGCAACTGCTCACAAGTGTTGAAGAGCATCCTAATTGTGTATTGCTACTAGATGAGGTAGAGAAAGCCGCACCAGAAGTATTACAGATATTACTACAAGTTATGGATGATGGTAGACTAACAGGTGCTACAGGTAAAACAACAGACTTCACGAATGTTGTATTGCTAATGACATCCAACTTAGGAGCCGCTGATGCTGAGAAGTTAAAGATTGGCTTCGGGGATCAGAAGAAAAAGAACACAGACCTTAAAGCAGTTAACAGTTTCTTTACTCCAGAGTTTAGAAACAGAATCGACAGTGTTATTAAGTTTAATAAGTTGGGCGAGCCTGTTATTAGAAAGATTGTTAAACGTATCACAGACGAAACAAACGACCAATTGAAAGACAAAGGTATTGTACTGGAACTAAGCCCAGAAGCAACAGATCATTTTGTTACTGAAGGGTATGAACCTACTATGGGTGCAAGACCTTTAAAGAGATTATTTGAAACAGAACTTAAGAAGCCGTTGAGTAAGAGAATCTTATTCGAAGATTTGCGTAATTGTAAACTGATTGTAAACTATGCAGACGGGGAGATTAGTTTTGCAAATACTGAAACGTAAAGACTACAAAGACAAAAAAATAAAAGGCATTACCAAAGAGTTTTGGGGGACTTACCCATACAAAGTAAGCCTTGAAGGAAATAACGTTGAGATAACTGATCAAACCCTACAAACATATAAACCTATATGGGGTAAGATGTATCAATGGTTTCAGTACCCTGACGCACAAGCGGAACTTGGATCAGACGACGGTATCAGACGTGTATGGAACACAAAGTTTGTTAACTCGTTTACACGACATGCATACTTTGTAGAGAAAAGAGACCTGGATAATTTTTACAGTAAGTTCAGCGACTACATCATAGAGATACAAGGCCCTATTAGTAAAAAGCATGTCAATGCATTAGACTTAGTGCGTAACCAAAGTCGCTCTGATATAAAACAGAAAGTGATTAGAGATAGATTATACTACAGCAAGTTTGATTCTAAGTTAGAATTTCTTCCAAAGAAGGTTATGTATGCTTCTGCATACGGTATGCCAGGTGTGCCTTACGGCAACACGGGCTATAGACGAAACTATCAATTTGATAACGAACAATACCAAAAATTGATGACAGAATTGCAGACCTTTGTTAAAAACATTGTGGGTGAGGATGAATGCCATCTAGCATATAATAATGTTTATTTAGACAAGAACACAATAGAAGAAGTTGCTATGTATATGAAACTAAAATATGCTGATGTAAAAACTTATATTACAGAAATCGTAGTCATCAAAGAAATTGGAAATAGATAAATACAAGTATGACCATTAATAGAAAATCAATTTTAGTACAGAGCTCAACGGGCTCCACAATGAATGTTACCACAGATAAAGTAGAAGGCGACAGTTATTACGGATACTCAGACGGTACACATACGTTTGCTGTATCATACACTGCATTTAAAGGAAGAATTAGTATACAAGGCACACTATCACTAACACCCACAGATGCTGACTATTTTGACATACAAGTGCAAGGCGGTCTACCTGCAGTCCAGGGTGGATACAAGCAATTTCCAGTTTCCGGTACAGACGGATTTACTGGAGTAGAAGCATACACTGTTAGTGGTAACTTCACATACCTCAGAGTAAAAATGGACAGGTCTCATTTAGGTGATGGCACAACGTATACTAATGATTACGGTGCTATTAACTATATCAGGATGTCTGCATAAGCACAAAATTTGCCTAAAGTGATAAATACTGCTATATAGATAGCAGGATAACCATATGGCAATCACCACAAACGAAAGTGTACAGTTTATAATTAGCAACATAGCGGACAACCAAATTTTGGTTTACGATGCTAATGTGGGTGCTTTTGTAAATGAGACATCAGGTACCAGTGCTAATGTTGAAATAACAGGACAAGGCAGAAACATAGGTGCAACTGGTGTAGGACTATTTGCTCAGAATGATGGAGCATACCTAGAGTTTTATAAATTACAATCAGGTGCGAATACTACATTAAGTCTAAACGATAATGTACTAACAATTGATGCAGTAGTTGGCTCAGGTGCTTTACAAACAGGCACAGCGAATGCTAACACAGTACTTGTTACTGATGCAAATGGCAACATTGCAAATGGTTCAGACAGTTTAACATTTGATGGCACTACATTTAGTGTATTTGGTGCAAACAGTAACGTTACTTTTGCTGACGGTACAATTACAGCAAACAATTTAGTAACAACAAACTTATCCTTTGGTGCATTAACACTCCCAACAACTGACGGCACAGCAAATCAAATAATGGTTACTGATGGCAATGGTGCGTTGAGTTTTGTTAATAACACTGACATCACAAGCAAGTTAGACAGTGTAACATTTAATGCTCATGTAGCCCAAGCAATGTTCACTACAACTGATAATGCTCCTGCATTAGATGTTACATACGATTTAGGTAATACAACAAACAAGTATAGCCAAATATTCTCACAGTACTTTAGAGGTACAGCGGATATAGCCGTTAATGCACAAAACTTAGGTTCTATACCAGCGGCAAACTTTGCACTAGCGGCAGATGTATACACTTCAGCACAAGTTGATTCTGCTATTGCAAATGCAACAGGTGGCGGCGGTGCAACTTATCTAAGCAATATTAAATTAACAAATGGTACTACGAGCTATACAGACGCTAACGTAGACCTCAGAGGCGGTAACAATATAACAGTTACTCCAGATGTTAATGCTAAGACATTAACAATCGATGCTACGTTCCCTACAGTAAATGCTTTTACAAGAGTACAAGCAGAAGGCGATTCAGCAACGCAAATTATTCCAGAGTCCACAAACGATAGTTTAAACTTTGTTGGTGGAACAGGTATTAGTGTTTCTGCAAACCCAGGCAGTGACTCTATAACAATCACAGCAACAGGTGGTGCGGCGGCAAATATTGAAGGATCTAGTGTTGCAGACCTAAGCGACATTGGTTCAATAGCGTCCATTTCGAATGGACAAGCATTGATATGGAACTCAGCAAACAATAGATTTGAAGCAGGCACAGTTGGTGCAGGCGCAGGCAACAGTAATGTTGCATTAACAGATTTCAGTGTAACTACAGCAACACCAAGTGGTAGCGGTAGTTTAACATACGACAACGCAGGAGAGTTTACATTTACTCCTGCTGTTTCAAGTACACAATCATTAAGTTGGAACGCAGGTAATACTACATTAAGTATCAGCGGCGGTAACAGTGTTGATCTCAGCACTTTATTAGACGACTCTGACCAAACGTTAAGCATGGTAGGAAATGTTATAACGATTAGCGGTAGCAGTTCAACAGTAGATATAACGACAGCACTAGGTGGTGTAGCAGGCAATTACGATGATAGTAACGTTGCTACATACTTAAATGCTCAAGGATACAGCAACGTAGACAGTGATGCACAATCAATCACTATAAATGGTAACCTTATAAGTATTTCAGGAAATGCTTCGACAGTAGACTTAACGTCAGTTGCATATCATGATGCAAGAGTAACAGCCTTATTAGGTGCATTAGACGGAAGTATTATTCCAGATACTGATGAAGCCTATGACTTAGGTTCAAGCACAAACAAATTTAGAGATTTATATCTAAGCGGTAATACAATTACACTTGGTGCAACTACTATATCAGCACCAGCGGGTGGTTCTATTACGTTTGGTAATGCTACTATTCCAGTTGCAACATCAGGTAACATCATAGTAGAATCAGACTTAACAACTGCAAATACAAATATGCAGGCTTATGTAGATGGTCAGATTAATTTAATTAAAGGTGGTGCAAACGTAAACTTAGATAGTTTGGCAGAAGTAGCCAATGCACTAAACAACAGTAATACAGAATTAAGTACAGTTGCTTTCACAGGTAACTATACAGATTTACAAGGTAGACCAGATATAAGTGTGTCAGGCAGTAACTTTACATACGATGGTACTACATTAGATTTAAGCGGATTGGGAGCAACAGGACCACAGGGACCACAAGGAACAACTGGTGACACGGGTGCAACAGGACCTCAAGGACCGCAGGGTATACAGGGCGATGGTAATGCTGGAATTAGTTCAGCAACTATCAACTCTAACGAGTTAATACTAACACTAGCAGATTCAACTACAATAAATGCAGGTAATATTAGAGGACCAGTAGGCCCACAGGGTGCAACGGGTCCACAAGGTGATACTGGTACAACAGGTGACACTGGTGCTACAGGACCAACGGGTTCACAAGGTGTTGCAGGTACAGGCATTACATCTATATCATTGGTAGGTGGCAGTAACTTAGTATTAAACTATTCAAACAGTTCTACGCAAGACGTAGGAAATATACAAGGACCGCAGGGTGCTACTGGACCTCAGGGACCAGCTGGATCAAACGGAACTAATGGTAGTGATGGAGCCGACGGAGCAGATGGTGTACAACTTACAGACTTTAGTGTAAGTACAGGAAGTGCAAGTGGCAGTGGTTCATTATCATACGCAGGTGGTACTGGTGTATTTACATTTATACCACCAGACCTAAGTTCATTTATTACTAGCGAAACAGACAGCCAGGACTTAACACTAAGCGGTAATGTAATTAGTTTAACAGGACAATCAGGTAACGTTGACTTAACAACATTATTAGCAGGTGCCGGTGGCGGTAGTGGCGACATAGAAGGCGTCACAGCAGGAACAGGTATAAGTGGTGGCGGTACATCAGGTACTGTTACTGTAAACTTAGCAGATACAGGCGTTACTCCAGGCACATATGGTAGTAGCACACAGTCAGCAAGAATAACAGTTGACCAACAAGGTAGAATTACAGGTGTAAGCAATCAGGCTATCTCCGGAGGCGGAGGCGGCGGTGGAGGCGGCACCACATTTGAGTACTTTAAATTACATTATACTTCAGGCGGTGCAATTGATACAGCACAAGGCACTGGAGGTATTTCCAATATTAGTAGTAACATAGGCAACGTTACTGTAAATAACAGTGCGTCAAACAGTTGTGAGATTATAGTAGACTTTGGTGGAAACTATAATCATCCACCATTAGGAATTACAGCATACGGTTATAGCCAATCCACATCAGAGTATAACATTAAAGGCATGATACAAAGTGCGATCAACACAACATTGAAACTGGATGGTAGCAGTGATCCACATGGTAACTTGGGATCAGCGAACATCACTATGAGTTTGACGAGAAGTGAAACAGGTTCAAGCAGTGGCTTTGGTCAAAGTTCTCATGCTTGGATATACTTTACGATGGGATAGACTAAATGACTGAAACGATATATAGCAAAAGTGCAGAATCACAACTAGACGTTTACAAGCCAGCAAAGGTTTTACAAATTAGTTTTAGCTCTGCTTCAGGACACAAGAACTGGCCCCACAATGATGGAGAAGGTGATCCATGGTGGACTGGCTCAGGTGCCTCTAAGCCTTATCAATACGAAGTAACATTCACTGTAACAGAATACACGCATGGTTCTCATAAAACAAGAGAAGCAAGAAAGTATAATGGCATGGATGTTGGTGTAGGTGATTGGATTGCAGGATCACAGGACGGTAAATGCTTACAGATAGTAAGTGTGGAAAGTAAAAGTGCAGGATCTTGCACAGTGATAGCAGAAGATGTTGATAGATATAATGTGTTTAGAAGTAGCACAGGCTCACCTATATTCAGTGTACCAGGTACAGGCGTATTGTTTACACTAAACGGTGAAGGCTTACCAATGATAGATCCACTTCCAGCAAGTGTTGTAAGTTCAGACTTTTATCCAAACGTAACAAGTAGATTCCAATACTTAAATCCTATGGAACATTACAGACTTTCCAAGGACGCACATACATTTGCTAAAGGCGATGTTGTGGTAGTTACTGACACAGGTTCTTACGAGAAGGCTAACGGCAGTACAATAGCAAGAACGATTGGTGTTGTAAGTTATACTGGCCCAGGCCCTAATCAATTCAAAGTAAAACCTCAAAACCAAATAATAGATTTTAATCCAGCATTGCCAGGCACTGTTGGAGACTTTATATATGCAGACACTGATGGTGACTTAACAACCAATGACACAGGTAAAGTATTATTCTTAAAAATTAAAGATGCTGTGACCACAAAGGTTGTTAGTAATATAACAAATACAACAGGTACTGCAAACAGTATAATAGAAGTAAATGGTACTAACCTCACAATATCAGGTGGTAACACTTCTACATTAGTAAATGATTTCAACACAATAACAAGTAATACAAGTGTAGTAGCGGCAACAGAGCCAGTACCAGGCACAGTTGAAAGTGATAGTAGTGACTATAGTTATGGTATCCTAGGTGGATACATTCCATTTGCTGGAAACATTAATGGTGTTGCAGTTTCAGTTACAACAGCACCAAGTGGTAATGCGGCATACGGCGCCGGCATTGCTGATGCAACTGATATTAACAATGCTATTAACAACGCAAGTATACCTAATTTAACTTCAGAAGTATTAGGCACAGGTGCTATAAAACTAACTGAAGCGAATGGTAATGCAATATCAATTTCAAACACCACAAACGATGCGAACAGCAATGTTCCGTTTGCTGGTAACAACAGTGTAACAGGCTTACCTGCAAACACAAATGCTAGTACAGGTGTGTACTTGGCACTTAGCAGAACAGACGGCGGCGCAATTGATTTAGAAGACAAATCAGGTACTCCACAAGCAGACATGGGTATTACCAGTAAGCAGAATGGACAATTTCCATTAGGACTATACATAGAACATGGTGTTAAGAGTTCAGGCACAACTATTGTTGCAAACATTTCAGCAAGAGATAATCTTGCCTCACAGGCTGGTGACATGGCATACGTTACAGATGCTGGTAACAGTGAGTGGGGTTTGTTTGTGTATGACGGCAGTGCATGGGTTGAAGTTGGTAATCAGGACAGTGCGGCAACTGATGCTCAAACATTAACAGAACAATTTACTATGCCAGTAAGCGGTGGCTTTGGTGGAGTACAAACATTAACACTTGGTAATATATCTCCAGGTTCTAGAATTGTAGAAGTAACAGTTCAGGTAACTACACCGGTATCCAACTACAGTGGCACAGCGCCTAGCATTGATGTAGGCGATGTAAGTGACATTGATGCTTACATGACAGGTGATGAATCAGACTTAGCAGAGGTTGGTGTGTACACTGCATCACCTAATTACATATACCCAGCAACTCAAACAACGGACTTAGACCTCCGTGTCAAAATAACCCACAGTGGCGCCACTATAGGCGATGTTACTGTGAGTGTAACATACGTTTAATACTCAGATACGATAAATATGTGTAACAAGGAGAAGTGCTCCACACCTCTCTTTTGTTATATTATATATATATAATCCTATAGGAGTAACAAAATGGCGAATATTAAAAACTTTGGTATCAAAGGTATTGCGTCTGATGTACAATTAGGTAAAGGCGGAGGCTTCGTAGTATACGATAAATCCAATGGAAGATTCGAATTTAAAGACAGTGGTAGTGCATTAGAAAATGTACAATTCGCAACTGTTGAAGCAGGTACATGGAACGGTACCTCAATTGGAGTCGCATACGGTGGTACTGGTTTAACATCAGTAGCCCAAGATAAAATCCTTTACACAACTGGCGCAGACACTTTTGGTACAGCATCGATTACAGCGACAGGCTTATCGTTACTAGGTTCCGCAGACGCGGCGGCTGGTAGAACTACATTAGGCCTTGACAGTATGTCGACACAAGATAACACGGCAGTAGACATCGACGGTGGTGCTATTGACGGTGCGGTTATTGGTGCCAACACAGCGGCGGCAGGTAGTTTCACAACTATTAACGCTTCTGGTACAATTACTGGTAACGTAACAGGTGACTTAACAGGTACGGCGGATGACGCTGATGCATTGTCAAGTGCAGTTACAATTGGTTTATCCGGTGATGCAACAGGAACAGCAACATTTACAAGTGCTGGTGATACAGCAACAATCAGTACAACATTAGCAAGTGTTTATAGTGACGCGGCTTCAGTTGGTTCTAGTACTACAGTACCAGTTCTAACAATTGACGCAAAAGGTAGAATTACAGCGGCTAGTACAGCCTCTATCTCTACTGCATTAACAGTTGATGATGGTGCTTCAGGTTCAGAGACTGTATCATTAGGTACAGATGATTTAAAAATCGTTGGTACAACAAATGAAATTGAAACAGCAGTAACTAAATCAGGTACAGATGTTTCTTTAACAATTGGTTTACCAAATGACGTAACAATTGGTAATGACTTAACAGTTACTAATGATATGACAGTATCAGGAACATTTACATCGGATGATATTACATCTGCTACAGTTAGTGTTTCAGGTGATGCAATCATTACAGGTAACTTAACAGTTCAAGGTACAACAACTACTATTGAATCAGCAACTGTAACAACAGAAGATTCAATTATCCAAGCAAACAGCACAGGTGCAAATACTGATGCTGGTTTTGAAGCCAACACAGCAAGTGGTGTAAAACAGATTGTTTACACAGCAGTTGGAACAGAATGGGACTTTGGTGCAGAAGATGTTAAAACAACAGGTACTTTCAAAGGTGATGTAACTGGTGATATAACTGGTGACGTAACTGGTGATGTTACAGGTACAGTAAGTAGTATTGCTAACCATAACACTGATGCATTAGGTGAAGGTTCAAGTAACTTATACTTTACTAACACAAGAGCACAAGCGGCAATTACAGTAACAGACGCTGGCGGAGACGGAAGTCTTTCTTACAGTGGCGGAACACTTACTTATACTGGTCCTAGTGCGGCAGAAGTTAGAGCACACATTACTGGTGGAACAGGCGTAACTATTACTTCTGGTTCAGTAGCAATTGGACAGGCAGTTGGTACAACTGATAACGTATCATTTGGTACGGTAACAGCAGACCTAACTGGTGATGTAACTGGTGATGTAACTGGTAATGCAGACACAGCCACAGCATTAGCAACTGGTAGAACAATTGGTATGACAGGTGACGTAGCATGGACATCAGCAAGTTTTGATGGTTCAGGTAACGTAACTGGTACTTCAACTTTAGCAACTGTTTACAGTGATGCGGCTTCAGTTGGTTCAAGCACAAACATTCCAGTATTAACTATTGATGCTAAGGGTAGAGTAACAGCGGCAACAACAGCCACTATTGCAACATCTTTAACAATTCAATCAGATGACGCGGCAGATAACACTGTAGCATTAGCAACTGATAAGTTAAAACTATTAGGTGGTTTAAACATTACTTCAAGTAACTCAGCAGATGACGTTACTTTTGCAATGGATACTACACTAACTGGTATGACAGCGGCAACCTTCAGTGGTCAAGTACAAGCAGGTACATTAGTAGGTGCTTTAACTGGTAACGTAACAGGTGATGTTGTTGGTGATTTAACTGGTGACGTAACTGGTAACGTAACAGGTGATGTAACTGGTGATGTAACTGGTGATGTAACTGGTAACTTAACTGGTGATGTAACTGGTAGTATTGCAGGAGCAACTGCTAATATGTCAGGTACAGTAACTGGTGGTACATTAACAGACGGAACTGCTTCATTAACAGGTGGTGCTCTTAGTGGTGTAACTACTATTGGTGCAACTGACTTAACACTAGCAGGTAACTTAGTTGTTAACGGTACAACTACAACTGTTTCTTCAACTAACACAACAATTTCTGACAAACTGTTAGAACTTGGTACTGGTTCAACTGGCTCAGCGTCAGGTGATGCAGGTATTGTTATTGAAAGAGGCAACGATGATAACGCATTCTTTGGTTGGGACGAAAGTGCTGATCAATTCCAGTTTGCAACAACAACTGCAACAGGTTCAAGCTCAGGTGATTTAACATTAACTGACGCTAACCTTAAAGCAGGTACTGTAACATTTGCAAGTTTAAGTGACGGTACAGTTACTTTAACTGCATTTACTACAGAAGGCACAGGAATTGGTGCAACTGATAATGACACAACAGTGCCAACATCAGCGGCAGTTAAAGACTATGTTGATACAGCAGTACAGGCAGTAGATGATACTGTCCTTAGAGCTACAATCGGTACTGGATCTAGTTCAGCCGCATTGGGCACTATGCCAAGTACAGCAGGAAGAACTTATATTGGTTCTAAAGTCACTCTTAAGGTTTCAACACCTTACAGTGGTGATGATGTTGACGGTATCGTAGTTAACGATGGTACAAACGACTTAATGGTAGCGGCTCAGAATGATCCTACTGTAACAGGCGTTTACATTGTAGACTTAGGTGCTGAAGCAATTGCCAGTGGTGCAAGTGTAACAGTAGGGTTTGTGAAAGCAGACGGTTCTACTGCATCTACACCAACAGCAGGCGCAGTAACGGCAACACTAGAATATCAATTCGTCTCATAAGACTTATTAATTCGAGGAAATACCCCTTAATTGGGGTATTTTTTTGGCTGAAATACCAGAAAAAGGTTGACTTACACCCCCGAAACCAGTATAATATATACTTATTAGGGCAAAAGGGAAACGGTAATATGGGATATTACACTCACACGCAAGACCCAATCGGATGTTTTACAGAGAAGGAAGTAGGTAACTACTTTGAATATTCAATGAATGACGATTCTATGGTGTTTTGTGAGGACTTCCCACACAAGATTTGGGTAGGTGACCAAATTGGCTCTCCCTATCGATACGGTCTAGTCAAAAAGACCGTGGCTTACATCTGTACAGACGAGGACGAGTTTGGTCTGCCTGTAGTAGAGAAGTGGCACTTAAAGAAAAACGTGGAATACATCAAATAATTATTGACATACTCCGCACCAGGTAGTATAATAGTTGGACTTTAAACAGTAAGGGGATTCAAAGTGATAGTATTCGAAGGCGATTTTGTTCGACGGGGCGACGAGTGGTTCGAGGTAGTTGATATTGGTGCTATGGATATGGTCAAATTGTCAGACGGCAACTGGGCATTAGCATGTGAGACTGAGATTGACGAACTGCTATCTGCTAATGAGTATCACGCAATGATTGGCGGAGACATGGCATAATGGAATTGCATGTAACTGGTCCACGCGATGGCAAAGTAGACACAGGACTTGAAGCACTCGTCCATGTCGCTTGTAAGAACTTTGCTAAACAATTAGGTATATCTCGTCTTAAAACTGAGATCCAAGTTCGTATGCATCATGATTTGTTTGTTGCAGAAGGTTGTGAAGGACTATGCGAACCAGTCAGTAAGAGGTTGTTTATTTTAGATGTTGCACTGTATGGTAACTGGCTCAGCACACTAGCACATGAAATGGTTCATGTACGACAGTTTGCTAGGGGCGAACTGAACAGCACTTTGTCACAGTGGAAGAGTAATAAGTATTGTGATAACTTTGAGTATTGGGATCAGCCCTGGGAAAAAGAAGCCCGCAGGCTACAAGGTAAATTAGTTGAGGAGTTCGAAAAGAACCCATAAGAATATCTCCGCGTAGCTCAGCTGGATAGAGCAACGGCCTTCTAAGCCGTGGGTCAGAGGTTCGAATCCTCTCGCGGAGGCCAATTTAAAGGAAGTGTTATGAAAATTAATGTAGAAGAAGTTATCGAAAATGCTGACGGTAGTGCCACTATACAACTTGACCTTTGTAACGAAGCATTAAGTTCGTTATTGGAAATAGCAGTGGTAACAGCATTAAAGGAAGCAATTGATCGTAATCATGATTACGATCCTAATCAATTGGAATTATTTTAGCCCGGATGGTGGAATTGGTAGACACAAGGGACTTAAAATCCCTCGCTAGAAATAGCATGACGGTTCAAGTCCGTCTCCGGGTACCACATTCTGGTAAGGCTCTCCCAGGGTAAAAACAGAGAGCCCACACTTATAATAAGGATAGTAATGAATCGTCGGATAAGGAACTTGCAACGTATACAGTCACAAGGACGCAGAAGGACACAGTTTAATAATTTGTCCTACAAAGAGCAGTTTAAGGCTGAGGAATTGGAGTATGAACTTAGACACGAAGTAGAAGTTCATAAACCACAAAAGGACAAGAAGGACGAAACATAAGTAATAAATAGAGGGTAGACAAGGGCATGAAAAGGCGGTCCCGGAGTATGTTGGGGTCGTGAGGTGCAGTACATTCATTAGTACAACCAGATAAAACTGGTGCGGGGCCTTTTCAAACGAGACATATAGTCTCGGGCTTATAGCATAATTGGTTAATGCATCCGACTCATAATCGGCAGAGTCTAGGTTCAAGTCCTAGTAGGCCCACCAAACAATAGCTCAGTGGTATAATGGTATTACGGCGGTCTCCAAAACCGTAGATTGAGGTTCGATTCCTTACTGGGTTGCCAACAACGTGGAAAATAGAAGGATGGATAATACAACTGAAAACGAAATAAGTGAAGTAGTGCAGGAGCAATACAAAGACTCCACCATGGGCAGAGGTGCAAAACTTGCCATGGAACTTAATGCAGAGCGTAAGCGTCTTAAGAAAGAGATGGAAGAACTCCAACTTGAAGTAGATGACTTGAAGCCTGCTACACCCACAGGTACCGTAGACAGTTACGTCAAGTGGGTAGCAACCGTTTTTGGTGTAATTGGTGTATTTTTAATTAGTGCAGGGCTGGGAACATTAGGACAAATATGTTATCTAACAGCCGCAACTAGTTGGGTGTATGTAGGACATTGCTGGAACGATAAGGCAATTATGATAGGCAGTGCTATAAGTGGCACAGCGGTAATGATGAACTTAGTGGAGATGTTGATTACATGAGCTATATAATTTCTAATGCCTTAAGAACACCGGACGGTACGATTATTCGTAGCCGTCATAGGCACGACTATGTTACTTACACAGATGCAAATGGCAACGAGTATATGATTGACGGTGGACTAGACTATGTTCGCTGTAGTGCTTGGGGCGATGAAGAGCATTTGACAGTTACCCTTGAAGACCCGCATGAACTAGTGCGTGAAGAATGTGTTTGGGGTAGTTATGGTCCTAAAGGAGACCAACCTTTAACTTACAAAAAATTGTGTGATATGAGCGAGGCACACATTAATGCAGTACTAGAAAATGTACCTAGTATTAATACAGCAATCAAAACTGCTATGCAGAACGAATTGGGATATCGCAATGACAATGCCAAATGAAAGACGCAATGCTGTTAATTTTACAAGGCAGTTTCTTGTAGCCTTAATGGATCCTCAGAAGACACCTAGGGTTCCTATGGATGTTAGGCGAGAAGCTCGAAGATGTTTAAAACATTATCCTAGAGAGTATGATATGATACAAGCCGCTGATCAGGCACCAACTGTATTCGGAGAATGGAATAGTGGATTATAATCCAGACAACTGGGTAGTGTTAAAAATCAAGGAAGGCAAAGGCACATTCCCTTTCTACAAAGTTCTAGCAGGATGGAGTGGTGGTTACTTGGAGGGTGACAGTTGGCGAATGAATAGCGGTGTTACTGAAGTTAAAGAAGATGGTGACTACTATGAGTTCCATGGTGAAAGCGGGTCACTCTATAGATGTCACAAAGAAGGTTATGGTTTGCGTATGAATAACGCAGGTGTCTATAATCAGTTAAGAGAACAACAACAATTCAAAGGACAAGTATTCATGATGCCAGATGACACAGATTGGATGGAATTAGTATGAAGGTCAAAATAGGAAAGTATCCAGCACATCGCTGGTATCATAATTGGCTGTATAACACGTTCGGCTATTCAACAGATCAAGATGTGTCTGTTAAAATAGATAAGTGGGACACCTGGAGTATGGATCATACTCTAGCATATATTATTGTACCAATGCTCAAGCAACTCAAGGAGACCAAGCAAGGTGCTCCTTGTGTGTACCCGGAGGATGTTCCTACTGAGTTGCGTCCTACTAAGAAAGAACTAACAGCATACACTAAAAATGGTGATACTGATAGCAAGTTCTTTGA
>ERZ1048068.282-NODE-282-length-47013-cov-12.889454_pt1 | contig 47013 bp, 40 predicted proteins | sample MGYA00383098_ERZ1048068 | MGnify/ENA primary metagenome ERZ1048068 (study PRJEB29581, sample SAMEA5548368) | metagenome | biome: marine; feature: coastal; material: water | depth 1 m | study: Short-term variability in the microbial, nano- and picoplankton...
GATTCAAGAACTCTCTGGTTGAAAGCTCAGAGTGCTCTGGAGATGGGACATCATGCTTATGCCATCAAATTGTGTCACGCTGTCCTTGAGCAGTATCCAGGATTTATTGATGCGCGTAAGCTCGCAAGAAGTTGTGCGATTGCTGCCAATGGTGGCAAAAAAGTTAAAAAGAGTTTTTTTGGTGGGGGAGGGTTGACCATCATGAAAGTGTCCTCGTTGGGTAAAAAAGATCCGGTTGCAGGGATGATGGCGGTTGAGAAGGAATTGGCTAAAGATCCGTACGATGATGCAGCCAATGATGTGCTCTACGATTGTGCCATGCGACTCAATATGCTCAACACGGCCGCATACGCTCTTGAGAATGTCCGAAATAATGCTTCAGCAAATACTATGTTGTTGCACAAGCTAGCTGAGCATTACTTGGCGCGTGATTTCCCAGATAAAGCTGCTGATGTCTACAGTGATATTGTCAAACGTGATACGACAGACACCGATGCGGTCAAGGGAGCCAAAGATGCAATCGCGCGGGCTTCAATGAAGAAGCAAAATTGGGAGGATGCTAAAGGATTTCGTGATGTAATGAAGAATAGCGAAGAGGCGGCGCAGCTCGAAGCCTCTAACCGGGCCGCCATGACAGGTGATCAAATTCAAGAGCGGTTGAGACTCCTTGCCGAGAAGTATGCTGCTGACGAAAACAATCTCATGCTCACAAAGGAAATAGCAAACCTCTATGAACAGCTCGAGGACTGGCCAAGTTCCTATGCCTACTATGCTCGTGCTTTTGAGTTGAGCAATATGGATGTGGCTCTTCAGAACAAGGCAAACTTCATGAAGTCCAAGGCAGCTGAAGTAGAGCTTGCTGAGCTCAAACGGGCTTCAGAGGAGAGTCCAGGAGATGAGGAGCTTCGTGCAAAGTATGATGCCATGCTTCAGAGCCGAACTTCAGAGCAGGTCACTGAGGCCAGAATGAGTGTCGAGAGGAACCCTACTGATCCACAACTTAGGTATGAGCTTGGCTTAGCACTATACAATGCCGGTAACTACAGTGATGCAATCCCTCATCTACAACAGGCTACGCGAAACCCACACATAAGAACCCGTGTATTGCTCCTTCTCGGAAAGACATTTCGTGCTAAGGGAATGCATGACCTCTCGATCAAACAGCTTTCAGACGCTCTGGAAGATCTGCACGGTATGGATGGCACTAAAAAAGAGGTTCTCTATGAGAAAGGCTTGGTGCATCTTGACATGGATGACAAGGCAGCCGCTCTAGCCAGTTTCAAACAAATCTATGAAGTGGATTACGGTTATCGTGATGTAGCAAAACGGGTCGAAGAGTCCTACAGCATGTAGAGTCTCTGAATTGAGACTTCACTCTGACATTCCATTGGCAAATTCGCGCCACATCAGACGTGTGATGTGAGCCTGGAGCAGGCTTTTTGGGTCTGAATCAGTGGGAAGCTCAGGCAGTTCGGTAAACCCAGTCTTTTTGGCGAGGTTCATACGGACTACTTGGTAAATAGCTGCCTGTAGCTTTTGGATGAGGGCGGCTTTATCTTCAGAGTTGGCTACGAAAGAAGTCGGGACTGTCTCTGCTAGTTCTCCTTCGATCGATGCGGTTGGTCTAGATAGCCACAATGCCATCGGTAGTGACAGGCGCTGGTTGCTGGGTTTCTTTCCCAGTGAGATTTTGGTGTCAGCATGAATGAGGCCGCCTGATGCTTTAATGACAATCGCTGCAGTTGCTGCTAAGGCTTGTTCGAGTATTACAGGATTGTCAATGCTGGCTCCGACGTGAAGGGTCAACGGTATATTACCATTGGGCTTTGAACTCCATGGAGGAAGGGTTGATTTGAGGCGTTGAATTGAAATGAGAGCACGTTCGCGTTGTTCATCATCCGGTATGGTAGTATCTATAACTCGTTCCCAGGCTAGCAGTGCATGTTTTTTGTGGCCGAGTGATTCAAGGTATGCGGCAAATCGGCTCATATAAACTGGGCCCTTATCTTGTAAAATTCCGTATTCGGAGAGGCTAGGCTCGCGTTCAAGATCGATGGGGGGATACTGATCTTTATTTTTTTTGAGATGATCTGTGACCAATAGGCTCGTGTTTTTAGCCTTTGAATCAGTGCGTTGGTTTTGTGATGAATTGATCGGACGTATACGCGGCTTGTTTTGTGCCCACTGTTCGGAGATCTGAACGTATTCCTCAGGTGTCGGCTCTTGCGTGAAATTCATGTCGCGAGTCGTGACAAACCACACTGCTAATCCAATAGATATGGACAGAGTGATAACAATTGGGGTGGTGGTGCGCATGAGCGATTGGAGATCTTAATTTTCTATTGCATGACGATTCAAACGCCTAAATATGTGGCACAAAAAAAGCCACCCGTGAAGGCGGCTTTTTGAAAAAAGTTGTTTGAGAATGTTCCTTATGAACTTACTCGCTCTCTGATCCATCTGCGGGCTTCACATAGAGAGCACGCTTGCCGACACGATCGCGAAGATAGTTGAGTTTGGCGCGACGAACTTTGCCGCGACGAGTGACCTCGATTTTGGCAACACGCGGTGTGTGCAAAGGAAATACACGCTCAACACCCTCACCGGATGAAATTTTGCGAACAGTATAGGAAGTATTGAGACCGCTTCCTTTTTTGCCAATGCAAAGACCTGCAAAGAGCTGGATTCTCTCTTTGCCGCCCTCAACCACACGTGTGTGGACTTTCAGGCTGTCTCCGACGTTAAAGTCTGCGACGTCTTTGAGCTGCTCGTTTTCGATTTTGTCGATAATGTTCATGGTGACCTCGGGATGGGAAATTGTTGAAATAAGCTCTGACTGATGGTGGTTAGTCATGAGCGGGCGGGAGAATTATCCCATAGACTCTGCGATTGCAACTGTTTTTCGCAGATTTATGATGAAAATGAAGCTCCTAGTGCGAATTTTTGGCTCCAAGTTCGTATCTATGGTTATCTCAGCAGTGAGATATTTCTTTTCTATTTGAATGGAGTGAAAATCACAACAGATGAAATAGGCCCTGGTTCAAGCGCAGAACCCGTACTTGCTAATGATGGTTGGGCTTGTTAAGGGGTCACAACATGCAACTAGGGCGTGAGCAAAATAGCGATTTCTTTCATTGGCAGCACCTAGTGGCTTGGGTGGCTGGAATGATGTGCTTGCTGGTGCCCTTTGTGAACGGAGAGCCGTGGTTGTTCACCGAAATCCCTATGCGTCGTGGGGCAGGTAATTTAGCCTATAATTTGATCACTGCTGTTGCTCTGATGGCAGCGGGGGGAATGATGGGTGGTTCATGGTGGCGTCTTGGTAAGTGGCTCTCTGGTAATCGAGACGAAGTGATGTCAGTTTCTGTAGGGCTGTTGTTTGGCCTGGGCTTGTGGGGTTTAAATACTAATGCGCTCGATGGCTTGTTTCCATATCTGCTAATGACTTTATTGATGGTAAGTATCACCATCGTATTCAAAAAGCGTAGGGTTAGGTCTGGCGACTGGTTGGGATGGAATGATTTTTTGTTGTGGCTAGATAAAAAAAATCATGTGAACATAATTTTCTTTTTTGCTCTCCTAGCATGCTTGGTAATTAACAATACACCATTGATCCTCGCTATGGATGCCAGCTTAGCTGAGAAGTTGAGCGTTTTTATCGGCCGATTTCTGACGCACGTCTTCTTAGTCTCGGCAACCTGCTTATTGGTTGAGCTTTCAATGCGATCGGCTCCGAAGTATCTAAATTGGACACCTTGGCTGATTGTGGCTTTGATTCCTCTTTTGGTGATTATTGATCAGTTGCTGGGAGTCATGTGGAATCGGACATTGCTTGATGTGGCTAACGCTTTGACGGCTACAGGTAAATTGGATCTTGCGGTGGAGTTGCAGACCAGTGGCCTAGATGTTGCGCCAGTGGGTGCTTGGCTCATTGCAGCGGCGGTCGTATTATTTGCCACCCTCGTTTCTGCAGGCTGTCATTGGATATCCCATAGGTGCAAGACACGCTTGTCTCTTGGCTTTTTTGTCGTGCTTGTAGTCTTGAGTTGGGTGGGTGTTTTGGCTGAGCAAGGCATAGGTGCAACATGGAAAAAAGTCACAGTAAGGCAAGACGTGCAGAACAATTTCAATCTGCATATTGGCATGTTTATGCCACCCCAAGGTTTAGGTAGCTTTGATGTTGTTTTTTATGATGGGCAAGTGCCTGCGGATCTTGAGGTTCCTGAGCTAGCTAATAAACCAGATGTTTTTATATTCATGCTAGAGAGTGTTCGTAGTGATGCTATTGATCCTAATATAGCTCCGTTCATGACGCGGTTTCGCGATCTTGAGTGCCAAGAGTTTAAGGGGACTTGGGCTGCTTCAAATGCTACTCACTTATCTTGGTTTAGTTTTTTTCATAGCCGGGTGCCTATTTTCTGGCGAGATGCTCTCGAGGAAATACCTAATAGAGAGGAGTTTCATGGATCTTTATCGCTGCAGTATTTGAAAAAAGCAGGTTATCAGATTGAGGCTCGTGCTGTTTGTGATCTTAGTTACAAAGATTTCGGTTTTTCTAATTTTGGTCATGGAAATAATCTTCTCCATGTTCTCGAGCAAGCGGCTGAGGGCAATGATTTGGCAAAACTTGAAATAGCTGACCGAGAAGAAGTCGTCATGAATCGATTGGTGCAGGCGGTCGTCGCAAGGGCTAATGGTGGTTTTTACATAACGGCATTGGACTCGCCGCATTACAATTATTATTGGCATGAGGAGTTTGATCCGCCATTCAAGAATTATGATCCAGATGCTCAGTTCCCCCTCAATCCAACGAAGGAGGAAGTGCAGCGAGTGGTAAACCGCTATCGGAACTCTGTGGCTTGGGTGGACTCTCAGCTGGAGCAATTTTGTAAGTTTCTTAAAGCACAGGGTCGATATGACAATAGCATTATAATTATTACAGGCGACCATGGTGAAGAGTTTCAGGAGCAGGGCAGTTGGTTTCATTGCTCATCATTGAGGGCAGAGCAAGTTGCTGTGCCTATCCTTATTAAGTGGCCTGCCGCCATGGGTCGTGGGCAAATTTGCAAGGACGTGAATCACATTGATGTCATGCCAACTTTAATGCACGCATTGGGGATGCCTACAGAAACTCACCAGCGGCTAGCCGGTCGAAATCTATGGAGTGACGCTGCTCTGCAGACATCTGTTTCGACCACAGATTATGTTGGCAAGACCCCTGAAACAATGGTGTTGCGTCGAGATGGTTATGAGGCAGTTTTTTACTGGGAGCGTTACTGGGAATCCGAAGTCCCCAGAAAGATCGTGCTAAAGAAATTTACCGACTCAGAAGGTGAAGTGGTGCATTGTTTGGATGCTCAGGCTTATGCTGAGGCATTGAGGATTCATTTTCCGGATGCCTTTCAGCGCTTCTTTAAGTCTCTTGATCCCGTTTCCCATTAAGGGCGCAGCGGAGAGCTGGAGTAGAGTAGAGGTCTAAAAAAAGCAAAGCCGTATGCCTGCTATAGCCGCAAAGCCTATCACGGTTGCCTCGAATGCTTTTTGTGGAATAACAGTAATTAACCGGTGACCACTCCATACGCCGATGCCAATGGCTGGTGCTAGCAGGATATTAGTAGCGAGGCTCTCGGCTGTGATGAGGCTGAGGCCAGCACCTAGGGGGAGTTTCAGTATGTTGATGATAAGAAAGAAGCGTGCCCCTACGCCGATAAGTTCCATTTTGTCCATGCGCCGAGATATCATGTAAATTTGCATGATCGGGCCTGCGGCGTTGGCTAAGACGGTCGCGGTTCCTCCGGCAGTGCCACATAGAAAGCCAAACTTCTTTGTGCAGGCGATGGCATAGAACTTCTCTGGTTCAATGCGCTTGACCAGCTGAGTGATAGTCATAGCTAATATGATAGCGCCTATGATTTTACGCATCGTAACATTATCAACACTGTCTAAAACTAACACACCGATTCCCATGCCTATCAATGCCGGCCAAGTTAGTCGCCAGACTGACCTCCATGACGAATACTTTCGAAAGGCGGGGTAAACCATAAGGTCTGCAATAATTAGCATCGGTAGAGCAAAGCCGAGCGACTCCTTGGCACCCAGCAGATCAGCAAGTATGAAGACAGAGATTAGGGAAATGCCGGAGAAGCCTGCCTTTGAGACACCAATGCAGTATGCTGCTATGATCACGAGCAACCAAGCAGTGACATCATCTGGTGTGGTGGTGAACATGAGGGAATATGGTCAGTTTAAGACAGTTTTTTCAAGGATTCGTCATTGGAATTTATCAGCTAAGCGCTAAAACACATTCGCTATGTCAGATAAAAAACCTGTAGTGCTCATTATTCGTGACGGTTGGGGGGTCAACCCCGGAGGGGAAGCAACGGCCGAAAAAGACGGCAATGCCGTGCTTCTAGCAAATACACCGTATCATGAAATTCTATGGTCTAACTACCCTAAGAGTTTTGTCAGCGCCTCAGGAGAGGATGTTGGCTTGCCTGATGGTCAGATGGGTAATTCTGAAGTAGGGCACTTGAACTTGGGCGCAGGCAGGATTGTCTACCAGGATTTAACTCGAATCAACAAGTCGATCAAAGATGCTGAGATGGGGCAGAATGAAGTGCTGAAGGACGCGATGCAGAAAGCGGCTGATGGTAAGACACTTCACTTCATAGGACTGGTTTCGGACGGCGGGGTGCACAGCCACCAGGAGCATCTCATTGCGCTATGTGAAATGGCAAAAGAGAATGGCTGTGAGAAAATTATGGTGCATGCCATCACTGATGGCAGAGACACGTCTCCCACAGCAGGGGAGAAGTATCTCGAGTATGTAGAAGACGCCATTGCTAAATCAGGTGCGCGTATCGCGACTGTGATCGGGCGTTATTATGCGATGGATCGAGACAAGCGCTGGGATCGTAACCAAATAGCATGGGATGCCATTATAGAAGGTAAGGGCGAGGCCAAAGATATACTCACCAGCGAGGCTGTTGCTGAGAAATACAAGCAGGATAAGACCGATGAGTTTCTACTTCCGATGACTTTCTGTGAGCACGATAAAAGGCGGATTAATGACGGCGATGTCGTCATCTGGTTCAACTTCCGTGCTGACCGTGCTCGACAAATTTCTGATGCGTTTCTGAATCCGAGTTTCGATGGCTTTGATACGCATGGAGCTCCCAAAGTGCACTACGTCACGCTCACTGAGTATGACGAGACATACGGGGTGCCCGTGGCTTACGGGCCTGAAGACCTCAAGCAGGTGCTTGGCGAGGTAGTTGCGGCCGCTGGAAAAACGCAGATGCGTATTGCTGAGACGGAAAAGTATCCTCATGTCACCTATTTCTTCAATGGTGGCAAGGAGACGCCCAATGATGGAGAGGACCGTTTTATTGTGCCTTCTCCTAAGGTCGCTACTTACGATCTCCAGCCTGAAATGAGTGCTCCTGAAGTAATGGATAAAGTGGTCGAAGAGTTAAAGAACTATGACCTCTGTATTCTTAACTTTGCCAATCCCGATATGGTGGGTCACACTGGAGTGGTTGAAGCTGCGATGAAGGCATGTGAGACCATTGACGACGGTGTCAGACGTGTTTCAGAAGAGGCTCTCCGTCTCGGCGGAAAGCTCTTGATCACTGCTGACCACGGAAATTGTGAGAAGATGATCAATGAAGATGGGTCGCCACATACTGCGCATACAACTAACCTTGTGCATGCCATTTATGTCGCAGATGATCACGCAAACTATGATCTCAAGGATGGTATCTTAGCCGACGTCGCACCAACCTTGCTCGACATGATGGGCTTAGATCCTTCGTCTGAGATGACAGGTAGAAGCATGCTCCAGAAAAAGTAGTAGGGCAGAGAGGATGGCAAAAAAAACCCAGGAAAGAAGTTCCTGGGGGGGCGTCAACTAGCAACAAAGAGGAAGATTAAATGAGACCCAGCAAGATCGGGTTTTGTTGAATCAGGATCTCTAGAAAAATGGTACACCCGAAGGGATTCGAACCCCTGGCCTCCTGATTCGTAGTCAGGCGCTCTATCCAGCTGAGCTACGGGTGCACATTTTTTGCCAAACGGCGTGGGCGGAAAAAGCCATAATACGGTGACAAGGTCAAGCTAACGCTGAAAAAAACTTCGATTTTTAATGGTATCGATAGAGGTTACGCTCAATTTTGACGATTGATGTTCATTCAGCCCTTCAAGGCGGAGCCTATCTGTCCGGTGACGGGGCGGAGGCTGGGAATGGAATGGAGTTTATACTTGGGTTGGGGTAATGAAACTGTTTGCCCTCGTAATTGCGAAGAGTCACACCTCGCTCATCGTTTTTGATTACATAGTCTGGATTGATGGGGATTTTGCCGCCACCGCCTGGGCCATCGATGACATATTGAGGAATAGCATAGCCCGTGGTGTGTCCTCTCAGGCCTTCGATGACTTTGATGCCCTTGCTGATGCTTGTGCGTAGGTGGGCAGAGCCCTCAATAAGATCACACTGGTAGAGATAGTAGGGGCGGACTCTGCACATCAGTAGCTTGTGAACCAGATCCTTCTGAATTTCGACAGAATCATTAACGCCCTGCAATAATACGGACTGATTACCCATGGGGATACCAGCGTCAGCAAGACGCCCTAGTGCATCACGAACTTCAGAAGTTAGTTCGCGAGGGTGATTCACGTGGATGGAAATAAAGAGTGGGTGATACTTGCTGAGCATATTGCAAAGATTCTCTGTGATTCTTTGAGGCAGGAAAACGGGAATGCGTGTGCCGATGCGGATGAATTGAATGTGAGGAATCGCGTTCAGACGTGACAGAATGCGCTCGAGTCTGTTGTCAGAGAAGAGCAGCGCGTCGCCACCAGAGATTAATACATCACGGATACCCTCATTGTTCTCGAGATATTCGAAGGCCGCTTCCCACTGAGTTTCTAACTTTTGGTCGGATACTCCAGAGACTACTCTACTTCTCGTGCAGTAGCGGCAGTAGGCAGCGCAGCGATCGGTTACTAAAAATAGCACGCGGTCAGGGTAGCGGTGTACTAGACCAGGAACTGGCATGTGGCTATCTTCGCCGCATGGATCGGCCATCTCGGCTGGATCTGTGAGGGTTTCCTCAATACGCGGTATCATTTGCCTGCGAATTGGGCAGTTGGGGTCATTTTTGTCGATGAGGTTGAAGAAGTGTGGCGTGATCGCCATCGCAAGTTTGTTACCCGAGAGTAATACCCCAGCTCTCTCCTCCTCTGTCAGCTCGATGTGCTTCTCCAGGGCGCTTAGTGAGGTGACACGATTTTTGAGCTGCCACTTGTAGTCATGCCATTGGTTGTTGTTGGTCTCTGGCCAGAATCCGGGAGCGTGAGACGAGAAGTTGGTGGAGTCGATATTGGACATCGAGAAACATTCTAAGGAGGAAATATTATTTGTCAAAAAAAGTCCCTAGTCATTCTGTTGTGGATTTTCTCATTTGGAGTTTGGAGTTTACTCTCATGATCGTTATCATAGCTGGGATGTTTTCTAAGGCACTCCATGATATTTCTCGGCCAAGCTGTCTTGCCATTATTGCAGAGCTTAAGCGTTCGGGAGGAATGGCAATTCCGGAGTTGGCTAAGATTCTGGAGATGAGCTACATGGGTGTTAAACAACACTGTGTTCGCCTTGAGGAACAGGGTTACCTCAAAGCGTGGCGCGTCCCTAGAGTTCAGGTTGGGCGGCCGCAAAAGCTCTATAAGCTTACCAAGAAGTGCGACGAGCTGTTTCCGGATGGCGGTGTGGAGCTTGTGATGGATTTACTCGAGGGTGTTAAGGTTACGTTTGGGGAGACCGCCCCAGAGAAGCTCCTTTATCATCACTTTGAGAAGGAGAGAGACAAGTGGATGAAAGCTGTGCGGCCAGGAAAGTCTCTCGTTGAGAAGGCAACTCGTTTTGCTGATGCTCGAATGCAGTCGGGGCATTTTTGTCACTGCCATTACTCAGCTGAGACGGGCTTTATTATTGAAGAATACCACCACCCGCTCCAGCAGGTGTTGAAAAATTACCCCGGGCTCAAGGTCATGGAGACACGTTTGATTGAGCAGGCACTTGGCACGAAGGTAGAACGCAAGGAGGACAAAGGGAGCCAGGGGATTAAGTGTACGATTTATCAAATCAGCACACTTGGTTAGCGCTTGCACGCCTCTCCGCCGAAGGCGGAACCGTTGTCCGCTTCTTTTCTATCTGGGGTGTGGCTGTCTTTTCTGAAGGGCTTGTTGGTGATCGTGCAGAAAAGGTTTGAAGTATATAGTTTGAAGTTTGAAGATACGCGCAACGATGAATACCTTTTACAATGCATTTGATACGGAGCGGATGGAGGACTGGGGGAACGGGGGGGATGATTTCCGCACGCCTTTCCAGGTAGATCGTGACCGGGTGCTCCACACACCTGCATTTCGCAGGTTGCAGAGCAAGACGCAGGTATTCTGGAGTGGTGAGTATGACTTTTATCGCACGCGGCTGACGCACTCATTGGAAGTCGCGCAGATTGGGAGGTCGATCTGCCATTGGTTGCAGCACAGCTCAGAGATGCTACGACCTGACTACTACATCGACCCTGAGCTTGTTGAGGTGGTGTGCTTGTCTCATGACCTTGGGCATCCACCTTTTGGCCATGCTGGGGAGCGGAGCTTAAATTACCTAATGAGGGATTATGGCGGTTTTGAGGGAAATGCTCAAACCTTGCGTTTGCTGGCTGATCGGATTTTCTCAGTGAAGCACACAGGCATGGATCCTACGCGTGCATTTCTCGATGGTATTTTGAAGTACAAAACTCTGTGGTCAGAGCTATGCGTTGGGGACAAAACGCCCCACAATCATTTTATTTATGATCCTCAGGTGGGGCATCTCTCATGGGCTATGGGCGAGATGGATTTCCCTCATGAGTTGACTCCCGGTAAAGTTAGAGATGGCTTCAAGTCGATTGAGTGCCAAGTCATGGACTGGGCAGATGATACAGCCTATTCACTCAACGACTTAGCTGATAGTGTCAGGGCTGGGTTTTTGTCTGTGGGCAAGATCGAGGCATGGGCTGAGAAAACGGGGGAGACCACTCAGGCAGGCAGTCCATTGGGTGATCTCATTAAGGCGATTAAGGGCAACCGGGTCGAGCCCTTCGCTGGTAAACGTATTGGTAAGTATATCCAAGCAGCGAGCCTGCGTGAGGAGGTGAACTTCATGAGTGCCACTAGTAACCGGTATCGCTATGTCGTCGATGTGGATGAGGAAATCTGCCAAGAGTCAGCACTTTTCAAACGCCTCGCTTATGAGGTGGTCTTTCTATCTCCCGAGTTGAAGCAGCTTGAGCACAAAGGTAATTATATTCTTGAACGTCTATGGGAGGTGCTCAAGGCACGATATATTGAGGGTAAAGAAATATCGGGACAGGACTTTCAGCTACTCCCCGACAGTGAAGCCCAAGAGATTGAATCGACCGAGGATACCAATGAGCGAGCACGCCTCGTGTGCGATTTCCTAGCTGGTATGACCGACGGCAATGCGAACCGTCTCTACAAGCGGCTGTTTGTGCCCGACTTTGGCTCGATCGGGGATCTGGTAAGTTAAGCGTGCTATTTGATAGCCCGCAAAATATCCCTCACTAATGGCGGGCCGTGGTAGATGAAGCCGGAGTAGAGTTGGACGAGTTTGGCTCCGGCCTTGAGCTTGGCTTGGGCGTCTTCGGCAGTCATGATGCCGCCAACGCCAATGATGGGCACTTGCTCGCCGAGGTGGCTGTAAAATGCCTGGATGACTTCGGTGGAGCGTGAGGTGAGCGGGGCACCTGAGAGGCCACCAGCTTGGCTGGCGAAGTCGCAACCTTGCACCTCACTGCGGGAGATAGTTGTGTTGGTGGCGATCAGGCAGTCGAGACCACCGTCGAGGAAAACTTTGGCGAGGTCGGCGATGTGTTGTTCCTCGAGGTCGGGGGCGACTTTGATAGCAATGGGCACACGGCGCCCTGTGGCAGCGGTGAGGAGCTCTTGTTCGCTTTTGAGCGATTCGATCAGCCTTGCTGTTTCATCTGCTGCTTGCAGGTCTCTCAGTCCCGGGGTGTTTGGTGAGGAGAGGTTGACGGTGATGTAGTCAGCCACGTCCCATGCGCCACGCAGGCAGGCGAGGTAGTCCTCGGTGGCTTGCTCGTTGGGGGTGACTTTGTTTTTGCCGATATTGAATCCAACGATGCCGCCATTGTTGCGGAAGGTGGATGAGGCGGCGACATTGGCTGATCCGCTCTCAATGCCCGAGTTGTTAAAACCCATACGGTTAATAATGGCTTCCTCTGAGATGATCCGGAATAGACGCGGCTGTGGGTTGCCTGGCTGAGGGCGTGGGGTAATGGTGCCAATCTCAACGTGGCCAAAGCCCAAGCGGCCTAGAGCATCGATACAGCGCCCCTCTTTATCTAGGCCGGCGGCAAGGCCAACGCAGTTTGGGAAGGTGAGGCCCATACACTCGACGGGTTGACTGCTTGGAGCCTTGGGGGTAACTAGGCTGAGGATGCGCAGTTGTTCAAGCCAGCGAAGGGCGCCAAGCGAGACGTCGTGGGCGGTTTCAGCATCAAGACGGAACAGCAAATTGCGGGCAAGGCGATATTGATTACGGGTCACGGATATAAAATGGTTGCTCGCGATTTACCTTGTGAGTGTTGACTAGTAAAGAGTCTTCCTCGGCTCATTAGGATTGTGATCTTCGTGCATGCGCTCGAAGTCACCCTGCTCACAGCAGCGCACAAATCCCTCAGCGTAACCTTTGAGCTTATCCCAGCTGCGACGAATCTGGCGAGCTTCGTCTGGGGTGATGGAGCTATCCTGAGCTGCGTGGGAGATGCGCTGCAACATAGCAGAGAACTGACTGACAATTTCGTTAGTTGCAGGGAGCATGTCGTAGTCGCCGTCTTTTTTGCTCTCTGGATTTTGTACGTAGTAGCCGTCACATTGTTCACATAGCCACTCGATGATGGGCTCGTGTTGGGTGTGATCATAAATTTCGATGATGCGATCTAGCGGGTTGCGACTGCCTGAACCATTATCGGTTGGTTCTTGCCCCCACTTATAAACAAGTGAGAGTGAAACGCCGAGTTCGGCCGCGATAGTTTTTGGGCTAGAGTTTTCAAAAGCTGATTTGAGGACGTCGTGCGATTTCATAGGTCTTAGTCTGAATGTTTTCATCTCGAATGGCAAGCGCGCTGCAGCAAAGAGGGACGACTGGTTTAGCCTTGATAATATTTATTTTCATCAATGTGAATGATTGCGTTGATAAATGAGAAGATCACGAGTATGAATCATCAAGCCAATTTGTATGGCTTTATATTAGCTCGTGCTAACTATCAAATTATTATTGTGACACCTAAACCTGCAGAATCCTATAAAGTTATGCTCTTGCTCGCATCGGCGGTGCTGGTGCTGACGGGGATGTATTTCGCCCGTGATTTTTTCATTCCGGTTGCTTTGGCTTTCTTTCTGGCTGCGGTTAGTTTTCCCATTACAAACTGGCTTAGGGAGCATAAGGTGCCTCGTTTCTTTTCCGTGCTGATAGCTGTGCTGGTTGTCTTTGCTTTTGTCTCAGGAGTGATGGTGGTTGGTTTTTTGCTCATCAATGATCTGGCAGAGGGGGATCGCCTAGAGCAATACGGCAGCAAGCTCTATGAAGCGGCTCTCTCCGGTGGTGCTCAGCTCGAGCAGCTCAAGATCGAGGGTGCGCAGGAGGAGATAAAGAAATTTCTGACTCCAGAGCAGATCGGTAATTTCTTCAAAGAAAACATCACTTCGCTACTAGGTGGTGTGCTTGAGACATTGAAGAGCTCGTTCATCGTTATGATTTTGTTGGTATTCATGCTCAGCGAGGCGCGCATGTTTGGTCGCAGGTTTGTATCTATCGTCGAGGCGCAGGGGCCAAATCTTCAGCGTATGCTCAGCGCTACCCGAGACATTCAAAAATACTTGGGGATCAAAACGCTGATCAGTATTGCTACCGGTGTCTTAGCAGGTTTGCTCTGTTGGGCTGCTGAGGTTGATTTTCCACTTCTCTGGGGCATTGTGGCATTTGCACTCAATTACATACCAGCGGTTGGTTCGATCATTGCAGGAGTACCGCCCATTATATTGGCACTGCTGACACATGATCTTAAGCATGCTGCGATCATTGGCTTAGGATACTTGGTCATTAATGGTTTTCTGGGCAACTTTTTAGAGCCTGCGTTGCTTGGTAGGCGTTTTGGGCTGTCGGCTGTGATTGTGGTTATTGCTGTCCTATTTTGGGGTTTCCTCTGGGGGCCTGTGGGTATGTTGTTGGCAGTGCCATTGACAATGCTGATTAAGGTAGCGTTGGACAATAGCCGTGAGCTTCGCTGGTTAGGAGTGGCGATTAGTCAGGGAAAAAATCAATCTCCAGAACTTGAAAGACAAATTATTAAGGAGTCTACCCAAGCTCAAAAGCAGAAGGAAAAAGCCCAGCAGCTGGCAGATTCACAAGGAGACGAGGGTGGCGAGCCGATCTCTGCTACCGGTGAGCAGTAATAGCTGGGCTGCATAGCTTGGCCACGTAGGTCTTTTGAGAGGCTGAGCATGGGATCTCTACTAGCCTGAGATTATCTTTTCTGGCTGGTTATTTAGCCTCTATTTGCCCGAGGCATTTCTCTAGGTGGCTTACACTCGCATCTGCAAAGCTTTCAACGCTGATTGCTTGAGAGCACTCATTTTCAATACTGGTCATGGTGACGTGGTCGATACCGCACGGGGTGATGGAGGAGAAGCCGTGGAGGCTTTCATTAGTGATGTTAATGGCGAAGCCGTGCATGCTGATCCATTTTTTTACACCAACACCAATAGAAGCTAGTTTCTTGTCCTTCACCCAGACTCCGGTGAGTCCATCGCGGCGTGTCGCCACTATACTGTATTCGAGGCAGGTTTGGATGAGAGCTTCCTCAAGTGCACGTATGTAGGCGTGTAGATCTCTACCGAGTAGTCTGAGGTCGACAACGGGATAGCCAGTGAGTTGTCCCGGACCGTGATAGGTAGCTTGGCCACCTCGGTTGGTTTCGATAACCTGATAGGGTAGGTTCTCGGTGTTCTCTCCCAGTGAGCTAGTGTCACGGGTTCTGCCGATGGTGTAGATGGGGGCGTGTTCGAGAGAGAGCAAATGATTTTGTTGATCTCCTTTGAGAATTCTCTCGACGAGGCGGTGTTGATTTTCCAGTCCCTGATTGTAATCAATTTCTGAGCCTAGCCATTGGTGCCTCAAGTGCATGTAGCTTGGGTAGTTGTTGTCAGCACGGGAAACAAGTCCCGAATGCTACGCTTTGAGAATCTATGAAGGGCTTCAATGCCGCTATTTAGTTTGTCTATCCTAAATAAGTGGTGCGCTATATATAGTATGAAAAGCATGGTATTGCACCATATGTGCTATTTTTAAGCTATTTGGCTTGGAGAGGCTCGGATGAGGGTTATATTTGTTTCCTTGCGGAGGTAGTCATTCTGGCAGCCGCTCGTATGGCTTTCACCTTAGTGATTCATTACTCAAAAACCCCCACTGTTTATACCTGTCACCATCATGCACCTTAAATCATTAGATCTTCACGGTTTCAAATCCTTTGCCGATAAAACAAAATTTGAATTTCACCCCAAGGGGGTTACTGGCATTGTAGGACCAAACGGGTGTGGTAAATCAAATGTGGTTGATGCAATTCGCTGGGTGCTGGGTGAGACCTCAGCCAAGGCCTTACGTGGTGGTGAAATGGCTGATGTGATTTTTAACGGTACTGATAAGAGCGGAACGAGTAAGGCGCGTGCGGCTCTAAGTATGGCAGAGGTAACGATGACTTTGGCGGATTGTGAAGAGACGCTGAAGGTTGACTATAATGAGGTAGCGATTACCCGGCGTGTCTTTCGCGATGGCAAGTCGGAGTATCGTATCAACGGCAGCTTGTGCAGGTTGCGTGATATTCACGAGCTGTTCATGGATACTGGGATAGGTCGAACTTCCTACTCTATCATGGAACAGGGTAAGATTGATATGTTGCTCAGTTCTAAGCCAGAAGATCGCCGCACGGTGTTTGAGGAGGCGGCTGGCATTACAAAGTTCAAAAAGGAAAAGAAGGAAGCTCTTCGCAAGTTAGAATACACAGAAGCGAACTTATTGCGCGTTTCGGATGTTCTTGCCGAGCAAGAGCGCAGAATGAACTCTCTAAAACGGCAGGTCGCCAAAGCTCGCAGATACCAAGAGCTGGCCACTGATGTAAGAATACTGGATTCTCATCTCAGCCACCGCAAGTTTACAGAGTATACTGCTGAACTAAGTGAGCTAGAAAACTCAATTCACTCGCTAGAGGTGAGAGAGAATGAATTGGAAATAGGGCTGCCTGAGAAGGAGCAAGCGGTGGTAGAAGCTCGCGACGCGGCTCAGAGTTTAGAAGCTGAGCTCTCTGAGGTAAGGCAACAGCTCAATCACCACACTAATGCGGCTAGTGCGGCTGAGAGCAGAATTGCATTCAATAAGGAGCGTCAATCTGAGTTGGAAGCTCGAGTCAACCAGAACAAAGATGATATTCTTGAGGCACAGATGAAACTGGACCAGCAGCTGCTCGATTTCGAGGAGGCTGAGCAGACATTGAATGCTCTGACGACGAGAATCGAATCTCAACAGGAAATGCTGGCTGATCACGAGGCTCGAGCAAAGAGGCAGCGTAGTGAAAGAGAGGAAAAGGAGACTGTGGTGCGTGGTCTTCGCAGTGAGGCTAACTCAACGCAGTCAGTGATTGCGGCCAGTCAGGCAAAGATCGAAAGTGTTCACAGCCAGATGGAGACAAGCCAGGAGCGCTCACGCAAATTAACCGAAGAAAATGAACGTCTCGAAGGTGAGCACGAACAGGCAGTTATGGAGCTGGACGGCATCACCTCTGATTTGGAAAGTCGTGGTGCAAAGCTTGAAGCACTTGAGGAGGATGTGACTGCTGCGGATCGCACTTTCCAGCATACCCGTGGGGATCTTGATGCAGCGCGTGAGAAGGCATCCCTAAGTCACAAAGAGCTTGCTAATGTTTCGTCTCGAATGGATGTGCTGCGCCAGCTCGTCGACAGTGGTGAGGGTCTTGAGAAGGGTACGCAATCAGTGATCAAGGGTCTGGATGAGCCAGAGTTTTTCAACAATGGTGTTCGTGGAGTACTCGCAGGTTTGATCGAAGTAGAAAAGGAATACACCACTGCGGTAGAGGCGGCTTTAGGTTCAAATCTGCAGGCTGTGTTAGTGACAGATTCCAACTATGCTCAGGCTATCATTGATCGTCTTACTGAGAAGAAACTTGGTGAGGCCGCTATCATCCCTGAAGACTTTGTTGCTGCCAGCGCCAGCGGCCAAATGATGACGGTTCCTGACGGGGCTGAGGCATGGGCCATGGACCGTGTAAAAGCTGACACCAAGGTTGCTGCAGTTGTGGAGAGTTTGCTGTCCAAGGTTCTGATCGTTAGTGATCTATCCACAGCGATGAGTATGCGCCATGAGCTCAAGGATATCACCTTGGTGACGCTTCGTGGTGAGGTGTTCAAACCTGAGGGCTTGATTACCGGTGGCGCCAGCTCAGAAGACCAAAGTTCAGTGCTTGATCGCCAGAATGAGGTTCGAGATCTTGAGGTGCAAGTTGCCGAGTTGGAGAGTGTTGATGAAGAGGCTCGTGCGCAGCTTGCTACACTAGAGAAGCTAGTCACTGAGCAGCGTGAGGCCCTTGAACTTGCTCGAGAGCGCTTGCAAAAAGCCCGGGTTGAAGAATCGACACTGCAGGGACAATTTACCTTGGCGAGCCGAGAAGTTGAATCCCTGGACAGTAAGATTGCAGGAGTAGTTTGGGAGATTAATGATATCAAAGAGCGTGAGCAGAGTGCTGTGAGTGGCCGTGATAAGCTCGAACAAGACCTGGCTGCGGCCCGCGCCCGCCAGGAACAGCTCGAAGAGGATCAACTCAAGGTAGTGGGTGAAGTAGAGGAAGCAAGTCGTCGTGAAAATGAAGCGATGGCTCAACTTCAGGAGTTTCGCACTAGCCTCGCTGTTGAGAAACAGGCTCTCGAGGCTGCACAGCGCCAGCGCTCTCCCATGGAAGCCCGTCTCGAGGAGTTGAGACAGGTAAGTAGTAGGCGTGATGCAGAAATTTCTAGCTTCACGGAACGCATGCAAGCTGCTGTTGCTGAAAATACAGATTTAGAGGAAACGATTACTTCCAATCGAGCTGAGGCTGGTGAGCTTGAGGTGGAGCTCGACTCGAAGGCATCCAGTCGTGGTGAGTTGCACAAAGCAATTGAGATCAGTGAGAAAGAACTCGCAGACTTGCGTCACGAGTGCGCGAGGATCACCGAGCAAAAAGGACGAGAGGAAATTTCTGCTACTAAAATAGGCTTACGACTTGAGAATCTTAACGAAAGTGTGATGGAGCGTCATCAGCTCGAGCTCCAGCATTTCCGCCCCGATTCACATGCTTTGTTGAGTTGTATGCAGGAGCGTTCCAAGCAGTATGATAGACAAGAAAAACGACGTTCTCAGAATGAGGGTATTGGTGATGCTGTATCATCAGAAGTAGTAGCAGATGATGCATCTGAGGAGGTGGATCTTCCCGGTGATATCGGGCCTGACTGGGACTTAATCGAGAAGATCGTCACAGACCTAAAACGTAAGGTCGATTCGATGGGGCCTGTAAATGTTGATGCGATTCAAGAATTTGATGAACTCGAGGAACATAACACTAATTTACGCAATCAGCATGATGATCTAGTAAACTCAAAAACCGAACTCATCAATGTCATCGAGCGTATCAATGTTGAGACCAAAAAACGATTTACTGAGACCTTCACAGAGGTGGCTAAGAACTTCAAGTCGATGTTCAAGGTGCTCTTTGGAGAAAAGGCGATCGCCAACTTGGTGCTTGTTGATGAGGATGACCCCTTGGAGAGCGGTATTGATATTATTGCCAAGCCTCCGGGTAAAAAGTTACAGTCGATTAGCCTGCTTTCTGGTGGTGAGCGTTCGATGACGGCCGTTGCTCTGTTATTCTCTATCTACCAAATCAAGCCAAGTCCATTTTGTGTTCTTGATGAGCTGGATGCGCCGTTGGATGAAGCTAACATTGGTCGCTTCCTTCGCGTGTTGGATAAGTTCATCGATAATAGTCAGTTTATTATTGTGACTCACAGTAAGCGTACCATGGCACGTGCTGACATGATGTATGGGGTGACGATGGAGGATTTTGGTGTCTCTAAACCAGTCGGAATGCGCCTTACCACCGCAGACGAGGCTCATAAAGGGGAAGCTAAGACGGCAGCTCAGAAAGCGGCACTTGAGCTGGATGCTTAAAAAGACCTTGTAGCTTGAAAAGAGAAGTCAGAGATTTGAGAAACTCAAGGCTAAGCTCACTCTCTATTTGTCTGATGCTTGTTGTTTGTAGCTAGCGTATGCATCTAGAGCGGCTTGGCGTCCGTCCTCGTGGCTTATGATGGGGTGTGGGTAGTCTTTGCCAAGTGTGACACCGGCGCTAGCAAGTTCGATAGGGGTCACTTCCCATGGGGTGTGGATTTGGTCTTTACTAAGTTCAGAAAGCTCGGGGACCCATTTTTTTACATACTCACCAGTGGGATCAAATTTTTTGCCTTGGATGATGGGGTTGAAAATTCGGAAATAAGGAGACGCGTCTGCACCCGATCCAGCAACCCACTGCCAGCCCATTGAGTTGTTGCCAAGGTCGGCGTCGACAAGCGTATCCCAGAACCAGCGGGCCCCCTCCTGCCATGGCTGTAGTAAGTGTTTGACGAGTAGGGATCCTGCTATCATGCGGACGCGGTTATGCATCCAACCTGTTTGCCAGAGCTGGCGCATGCCGGCATCGACAATAGGAAACCCTGTTTGGCCACGTTGCCATGCGCGCAGGTAGTCCTCGTTGAAGTCCCAGGGAAAACGATCGTATTCTGGTTTGAGCGCGAGGTCTTGACTGTGTTGGAAATGGTAAAGGAGGTGGGCTGCGAATTCGCGCCAATAAAGCTGGCGAAGAATACCTGTATCGGCTTTTTCTCGGTCTGGGCAATGTTCACGGACGGTATGGAAGAACTCCTGTGGGCTGATTTGTCCAAAGTGAAGGTAGGGCGAGAGTCGGCTGGTACCATCTGTGCTTGGGATGTCACGCAAAGTCTCGTAATGGCTACTTTTCTGGATGGCTTCTTTCAGTAAGCTCAGCGCTCCTTTCCTAGTGGGTTCCCAGAATGAAGACATTGTTTTATCCCATGGAATAGTAGGTAGTAGCTCAAGTGAATCCAGTGAGTCGCTATCTACATTAGATGCAAAGCTTTTGCCTGCTAGGCTCTCTGGTTTGCTGAGCTCAAGTGCTCTGCAGTGTTTCCAGAAGGGGGTGAAAACCTGGAATGGCTTGCCTGACTTGTTTCTAATGCTGTGCGGATCCAGTAGAAGAGCTCCATTGGCACTGTGGGTCTCAATACCTAAATCCTGCAGTGATTTCTTGGTTTTGGTGTCGTGCTTTACTTGGCTGGGCTCGTAACAACGATTCCAGCTAATATTTTCGACCTCGTGTGTATCGATGAGTTTTAAAAGTGTCTCAAGTGGATTTTTGCTGGCACGAATGATGAGATGGCTACCTTGTTCTTGTAGCTGAGCATCGAGATCCTTCAGCGCATGGTGTAGCCACCAGTTCGAGGCGCCGCCACGTTGCCACACACCTTCTTGTTGCGGTGCATGAATATAGAGAGGGATGATGGGGCCGCCTTGTTTGACAGCCCAGTTCCAAGCGGGGTTGTCTTCGAGTCTGAGGTCGCGTCTGAACCAGACGATGGTTGGTTTACTAGCCATGGTGTTTAGATTGTTTTTTTCCAATCAGTGAGAGGATTCGTAATCGGGTATATCGGAGGTTGATGATGCAGGGAGCATTAGAAAATACCGCGTAAATGATAATGATGAAATGTGCAGGGGGTGGTGTCCAGATGATAAAGAGGCTTATGGCAAGCATCTGCACCCAATGGGAAAATTCGCCGCGCCGTGTCTCAGTAACAAAAGATTGGAGGTAGTCGATCTTGGTTGAACTCAGAGATCCTTTAGCAAATCCGTTGAACCAAGGAGCGGCGTCTGGCAGCAGGGATTTCCAGTAGCGAACGAGAAAGATCTTCTCGTAAATAAGGCTATTGCTGTTGCTTGCTTGTTTCTGCTTTTCAAAATAGCGAGCAGGAAGGCGAGTGCAGAGCCACGCAATGCTCAGGTGGCATGTGGGAATACCTATGATGTTGATCAGTGCGATCCAGAGGTTGGTTAGCTCAATCCACATATTAGTGTATCTTTCGTCCTTTCCAGTGGGTGGATTTGCCTCTCTTTTTGTCGATTACGGAGCTGAAAAATAAGACCTGATAGAAAAGTAAACTGATCGGGAATAAAAGAGCATTCCAGAGAGAAAATTGTCCAGCAAGTTTGAAAATGATAAAACACTGTAGGCTATGTATGATGTAGGCCGCAGTGGTGAAGATGGCAAAGAGCGAAGAGTATTGTGTGCTGAGTAACACAATGAGGCAGACAATGGTGAACATCATGCCAGTAATCCATAGTGAGGAGATAAAGAGTGTGTTTCCACTGGTGTGAGAGGCTGCTCCAGAGAATCCTTTTTTCCAGCTTTGCCATAGCTCTCGGAGGCCCGTTGGAAACATACGCATATTGATTACCCCTTTACCCAGATAACAGCTACATGAGATATTGAGGCGATGAAGTTCTTTGGCGAGGTGGAAGTTTTCCAAAGTTTTGTTTTTGACAGCATTGTGACCATTAACTTGCTGGTATTGCTCAGCAGAGATCATCATGCATTGGCCAAATAATGCGGATTGTTCGGATGAGCTCTGGCGACTTCCGAAGGCATTGACTCCTGCTAGCATGAGCACATTGAAGAAGGCAGAAAGCTGCTCGTAAGGCTTCTTTGTCTTATGGTAAGGGCAGACAGAGTGAACTCCGTGGGACGTGTTGGCTAGTTTTTGCAGAGAAGCGATGGCTTCAGCTTCGAGGGTAAGATCAGCATCCAAAAAGAGCAGCCAATTTCGCTGATCGGCTGACTCAGCGCCTTGCTGGCATGCCCATGGTTTACCCATCCATCCATCTGGAAGCGAATCGGAGCTGATGACACGGGCACCTAGGCTGGATGCAATGCTGGCGGTTTTATCTGAGGAGTGGTCATCAACAACAATGACTTCTGCGGCGAGCAGGGTTTGTTTGTTGATTGACTCCAGTAAATTAACGATATTGGATTGCTCGTTTCTTGCTGGTATGATGATGCTAATAGAGCTTGATAGTCTGTCACTAGCTTCCTCTGAACTGATCTCTACTTTAGCAATGGGCAGAAAACGGGGTCGACCCAATATGAGCCAAATGGCTGGAGCCAGAAGTATGGCCAATCCCGGGAGGACAAGCAGCGCAACCATCATTAGCGTATCGGGTGCCTTTTGATCACGCGATCAGCGCATTTTTGACCAGAGAGGATAACCATTGGCATGCCTCCGCCCGGGTTGGTGCTGCCACCTGTGAAGTAGAGGTTTTTGTAGCGGCTGCTCGTCTTTGGAGCTTTGAATCCGTAGTTCATCTTCCAGTCTGTGACGACACCATAGATAGATCCTTGATTGGATCGATACATGCGTTCGATATCAATCGGTGTGAGTAGGTCTTCGACAACAATGCTATCACGCAGACCAGTTAAGCCACAGCGCTCCATTTTATCGATACACCTATCTTTGAGGGCGACATAATCCTCGTGAGTGATGTCAGAACCTTCTTGGAGCGGTGGAATGTGGGGAAGAATCTTAATGTTGTCGCACCCCTCCGGAGCTTTGCTTGGATCTGTGCGGGTTGGCGCGACCACGTAGAGAGTGGGGTCCTGAGGAAGTTGCTTTTTGTGGAAGACGGTCTCGAAATGTTTGTGCTGATCTTCTGAGTAGAAGAAGTTGTGATGCGCAAGCTGGGGGAAGGGTTTGTCGGTGCCGATGTGAAGCACGATGCCCGAACAGGCAGGTGCAAACTTCTCAAGTTTACGGGTGAATGACTCGGGCTCACCCAAGAGCTTTTTGTAGGCAGGAATAACCTCCATGTTGCTGACGATGATATCACTCGGGTGAACGGTGCCATCTGCGAGTCGTACACCGGTGACGTATTTGCCTGTTTTTTCGATCGCTTCGACATCGGCATTCAGGTGAATAGAGATTTCCATTTCCTCCATCAGCTTGCCAAGGCCCTTGGCGAGATTATACATGCCTCCTTTTACATACCACAGTCCATAGTCGAACTGGATCATAGGCATTAGATTCATGTAGCCAGGAGAGTCTAATGCGGACGAGCCGACATACTTGATGAAGTATTCAAAAATCAATCTAAGCTGAGGGTCAGAGAAGCGCTCATGAATAGATTCTGACATAGTGTTGCGGTAGTCGATTTTACCACCTAACAGTTTAGTCTTATAGTAGCTAATGAATTCCCAGAGGTTATCAAGGCCTTTGTCGAAGTAGCCATCGTTAACAATGTCGTATTGCTCTCTGCCGTAGTTGAGAAAGTCTTTGAATTCACGCCAGTGAGCTTCCGGATCTCCTGGAAGTTTGTCCAGCTCTGCACGCATCAAGTCATGCTCTTGATACAGATCGATGGTTGGTTTGTTTTCGAATAAATTACGCCAATGAGGGGTAACGGCTTCGAGCTCTACGTAGTCAGACATGGTTTTGCCTGCCCGCTTGAATAGATCCTCGAAAAATTGGGGTAGGGTGAAAATAGAGGGGCCGAGATCGAAAGTGAAACCCTCTTTTTCCATGACGTTGAGTTTGCCACCTATCTGAGGGTTTTTCTCGAAAACTTGAACACGATAACCGGCGGCCTTGAGTGAGATTGCCGCAGATATTCCTCCGAGGCCTGCGCCGATTACAGATACACTGTGAGTTGACATAACGTGATCATTCCATGGAATAACCTCTTGTCAACAGCTGTCGCGGGATTAGTGTCAGCAATAAGTGACAATGATGAACCAAGCCAGTGAGACGGTGGATTTGACATCCCTAATACAGCAGCAGAGGAGCTATTTTGCCTCAGGTGCAACACGTGATTTTTCTTTCAGAAAAGCAGCCCTTAATCGACTGGAGAAAGTCTTAATTAATCATCGCGATGAGCTTCTAGAAGCCTTGGAGCTAGACCTTGGAAAGCCGGACGTGGAGGCGTACTTGGCGGAGTATTATTTTTTGCTGCAAGAGTTACGTTTGATTCGGAAGTCAAGTTCGAGATGGTTAAAGACAAGAGGTGTAAAAAGCCCTGTTTATTTCCTGCCATGTAAGTCTGAGCTGAGACGCGACCCGTATGGCATTGTTTTGATTGTTGCACCATGGAACTATCCAATGCAGTTATCTCTCAGTCCGCTGATTGCCGCTGTAGCTGCAGGGAATACTGTGGTGCTTAAGCCCTCAGAGATGGCGCCAGCCTGTGAGCGGCTTTTGGCCAAGATCATTGCGAAGACATTTGCGCCTGAGCACGTAGCTGTGGTTGTTGGTGGTGGCGAAGTTGCTAATGATCTGACCGATCGAGTTTTTGATTTTGTGTTTTTTACAGGCAGTACTCACATAGGAAAGATAGTAGCGGCTAAGGCGGCAAAAAACCTGACCCCTAATATCATGGAGCTGGGTGGCAAGTGCCCTTGTGTTGTAGATGCCAGTGCAAAGATAGATACTGCTGCTCAAAGAATCCTTAACGGCAAGTTTTTTAATGGCGGGCAGACTTGCTTCGCCCCAGACTATGTGATTGTAGCCCCAGAAATTAAAGATGCTTTGGTTGATGCGATGAGAGAGAAGTTGTCGAAAATCCCTTGGAATAAGGAGATGGCTCGCATCATTAACGATAGGCATTACACACGTCTTGAAAAGCTGATACCAGACGGAGCAATCAAATTTGGGGACGATGATCGTGTGCGGTTGCGTCTGGCTCCGAGGATTTTACCAGAGGTAGATTTGAATTCTGATGTGATGCAAGAGGAGATCTTTGGACCTCTATTGCCGATACTTAGCTACACTGATTATGAAGATTTGCTCAGGCACATCGGAAAGCACGATTCGCCGCTTGCGTTGTATATTTTCAGTGAGGACTCCGTGATGAGAGAACGCTTGATGAATGACGTTCGCTCAGGAGGTGTGTGTATTAATGATACGATGAAACAGGGGTCTAGTCTAGAAATGCCCTTCGGTGGAGTAGGGGCTAGTGGCTATGGTCGCTACCGTGGCAAAGCCGGTGTCCGTGCGTTCAGTTATGAACGAGCGGTAGTCACCAAGCCAACATGGGGGCCTGATTGGTTTGAGTTAATGCCTCCCTATGGAGATAAGATTAACTTACTGAAGCGTTTTCTGCGCTGAAATATTGCTCGCACAAGCGTTTGCGCTCATCGAAAATATGTCGGAGTTTGTTTTTTACAAATAGCGCGTGGACAATGTCGCCCAGAATACCAAAAGGCATAACGTAGGTGACATCATCAGTCATGAGAACTCCGTCCTCTTGTTCTTGGAATCGGTGGGTGTGATGCCACACTTTGTAGGGACCAATTCGCTGGTCATCAACGAATGACTCCTTGTCGTTTACTTTAGTAATTTCGGTGAGCCATGTCACCCAGGTGAATGGAGCTACCTTCACCTTGTAGCCAATCATCTGGCCTTCGTGAGCGGTCTCTGAGTTACAGTGAGTGATTTTGAAGCCGACTGACTCAGGGGTGAGCTTGTCCAAGTTCCTGGGAGTTGAGAAAAATGCCCATGCTTCATCAAGGCTGCAGTTGATGTGTTGTTCTCTTTTGAGCTGATAAATCATGGTTTTGTTAGTTTGCCGTACTTTGATGTGGGGGCAATGCTGTGACAAAGCCTTTTGGTCTTGTTTGCTTGTGGGTGTTTCTCGTCTTTGAAGGTGAGCCATGCATAGTAGAGAATGACTTGTCGCTCATTGTCTGCTAGGTTTGTCTGCTCATTGACAGCGATGGAAGCTAGTTTTTCGAAGTCAGCGACGGCGATTTCTCGGCGGCCAAAGTTTTTTGGCACCTTGTAAGAAGCAATGGCGCGTATCATCCGCACTCGTGGTTTTGCTGGCGCCTCAACGACAGCTTCATCCATAAGCCTTTGACCTCTTTTGAGATAATTTAGCTTGGTGAGCATCCAGAAACTGGCTTTGGCGCGCAAAGCGCATGCGCTACCCAGATATACTTGCGCTAGATGGTCGTCAGGGCGGATTCTCAGTTTGGCTTCGTAACGACTTATCTGCGCATCGATTTGTGCTGTGTCGCCAGTCAGGCAGATGCTGTGCCACTGGTGATAGAGTTTGTTGTTTGCCTGGTCTTTGGATTTGATTTTCTGATCACTGCTATGGGTTTGTCCTATGAGCAGGAGTGCTAATAAGGCAGATGCAATAGCTCGTCTCATTACGAATTCTAATAATTACACGCCTGCGCTCAGCACGTCGGTTGCGTAGTCGATTCGTTGACGGTCTTTGCCGTAGGATTCGCAAATGAGGTTTGCTGAGATGCGAGCACTTTCGTAGATGGTGGGTAATCCGCTACCAGGGTGAGTGCCGCCACCAACAAGGTAAATGTTCTCAAAGCCCTTAAGTTTGTTTTGGGGGCGTAGATAGAGCATCTGGTCCATAGTGTGAGCTAGGTTGAAAGTGGCCCCAATAAAGATGTTGCCGTCTTCCCAGCCTTTTGGAGTGATGCAGCGTTCTTCAACAATGTGCTCTTTGAGATCTTTCATGCCTGTGTTCTCGATGATGCGATCTAGGATTTTGTCACGGTAGGCTTTTTGTGTTTCTTCCCATGATTCCCCGTTTCGGGTGTTAATGGTGGGAACTAGAACGTATATTTGCGAGTGACCCGGAGGTGCCACTGTGGGGTCTGTGACACTTGAGTTTCTGATGTAAATGGACATGTCATCGGAAACAATCTTCTCGTCTTGGATGTCACGTAAGTTCTGGTGGTAATCTTTGGCGAAAAGCACGTGATGATGTGGCTCATCTTGGTAGATCTTATCCAGACCTAGGTAGAGCATGAAGGTGGAGCAGGAGTATTTCTTCTTTAGAAGGGATTCTTTGCTTTCGTTTTTCTCGCCAAAAATAGTGGAGCGAGCATGAGCGTAGTCAGCATTGACGATGAGTTTGTCACAGCTGAGCGTTTCGCCGTTTGCTAATATGACGCCAGATGCTTCTTTGCCGGTATACTGAATCTCTTGCACTTCCGTGTTGAGTTGTAGCTTGCCGCCTTCTTCTTCGAAAACTTTGGCCATGCCAGCAGAGATGTTGGATAGGCCACCTTGGACATGGTAAATGCCATGAGCATATTCGATGTAGGAAAGGATGCTGAAGAGCGCTGGGCAATTCCATGGGGACATACCCAGATACTTGGCTTGAAAAGTGAAAGCTAGCTTGAGGCGCTCGTCGGTGAAGTATTCGCTGAGCACGTCCATGACGGATTTGCGCGTAGCAACGTAGGGGAGCGCTTTCAGCATGTGAGGCTTAAAGTAGCTTTTGATCTTGTGGTAAGAGTTTAGCAGACAGGGGAAGATAGTGCGAAGCTTCTCAGCATGATCTTCCATGAAGCGCTGGTAATTTGCTGATTCGCCGGGGAAAGCTGCCTCGATGTTGCGAGCCATCGTTTCTGGGTTGAAGCTGGTCTCCATGGAGACATCGCCCCACGTAAGAGTCGTCATGGGGTCGAGCTTGACGAAATCCATGTAATCCTCTGGCTTGCGACCCGTCTCTCCAAATACCTCGTCGAGGGTGAATTTTTGGTGCAGGAAGGTGGGCCCAGTATCAAAGGTGTAATCGCCAGCTTGGATGGGAGCATTTCGGCCTCCAATGGTTGCAGCTTTTTCAAGAATAGTGACGTCGTAACCACGGTGGGCTAGCATCATGCCGCTGGTGAGTCCTCCAGGGCCGGCTCCGATAATGATAACTTTTTTTTGCATCAGGTAAGGCAGTTGTTGCGCGGATTTGATCGAATGCGCGCTGGTGCGACGCAATATGACATATAGCTTGGAAGGCACAACTTGAAATATTGCCATTTATGGAGTGTGAAATGACAGTCGTGCAGGAACGCCCCTACGGGAATTTGTTTGCCAATCTTTCACCCATCATTTAAAAAGCACGAAGTCTAAGAATGTAACCGCTGTCATTCCTGATTTAATGCTCTTCACCTCCCTATGTCGTATTCTAGATTTCTCAAAATTTCGTTGTTGATCTTCCTTGGAACTCTTTGCTCTTGTTCCACCAACCTTACTGAATCTGTTGCCGTGGTGAAGACCCGTGCATTGTCCATAGTAAGTGGGAACTCATCAACCCCTGGTAATTTTCTGCCAGAGCAGGCATCGGAAAGAACAATCAGCAAGGCAAGTGGGCTGCCCAAGGATAAACATGGGATGCCTACCTATTCCAGCCATTCCAACAGGACGAGATATGTCCGCACAACGTCATACTCGCATATGGAGAATGAGCCGGGTGCCTATGGTATGATCAATGCCAGTGGAAGTAGGCTTAAGTATGGTAGTGTTCGAAGTGCGGCGGCGGATTGGTCAGTGTATCCACTCGGAACAAAGTTCAGGGTGAAAGGGCAACCACACATTTATGTAGTGGATGATTATGGTTCTTCGCTTGCAGGCACCAATACGATTGATATTTATAAGCCCTCATTGCGTTACATGAAAAAATGGGGCACTCGTCATACTGAAATTACAGTCATTCAGTGGGGGTCTTATGAGCGCAGTGCGCGACTTTTGAAGGGGCGTGTCAGTCACGACCACTGCAGGCACATGTATTATAACTGCAAGAGAAAGCTCAATAGCCGTCTCGTAAGTAGCGATATAAAGAGGAACGGAGCTCTCTAGGGTGTCTAGCCTGTATCTTGAGTTTTGAACGCACGTGTGGAGGTTTAGTTGTGACCAAGCAAGAGCGTGCTGATTATGTTGTTGATCGTCTGGAAGAGCTTTATCCCGAGACGCCAATCCCGCTCGACCACAGTGATCCCTTTACATTGTTGATTGCTGTATTGCTGTCAGCTCAATGCACTGACATAAGAGTCAATCAAGTCACTCCGGCTCTTTTTGAACTAGCGGATAATCCAGCTGATATGGCAAAGGTGCCAGTCGAGGATATCAAAGCAATTATTCGACCCTGCGGCTTATCTCCCAGAAAGTCGAAAGCGATCTCGGTGCTTTCTCAGATGCTAATCGATGATCATGCCGGGCAGGTGCCGGCAAACTTTGAGGCGCTAGAGGCCTTGCCTGGTGTAGGGCACAAGACAGCCTCTGTGGTCATGGCTCAAGCTTTTGGAGTGCCAGCATTTCCAGTGGATACCCACATCCATAGGTTGGCTCAGCGCTGGAGGCTTGTGCCAGGCAAAAACGTGGAGCAGACCGAAAGCTATCTCAAAAGATTATTTCCCAAAGAGAAGTGGAACAAGCTGCACCTGCAGATTATTTTTTACGGCAGAGAATTTTGCAGCGCTCGCGGATGCGATGGTGGTATTTGTGAGATTTGTCGCACGGTGAATAAACGCTGATTTACCCTTAGCCTTTGTAGGCTTTGGTAAATGCCTCAATTGCATCGTGGAGCTTTTGTGCGTTCTCTGTGTCTGTAGTTTGCTTGCACTTCATCGCGTTCACGATGATTTGGTGGGCAAGGCTAAGTTTGTTCAGGTATGCGGCGTTGTTGCTGTCGGCTTCGCCAAGCTTAACACGTTGTGCCAAGAAATACTGAGTGATGGTGTTTTGGATCTTAGTGGCGTGATCTTCCTTGTTGCTCACCCAGCGTGATATTTGGTTGGCATTTTTGCCAGTATCCTTGGAGAGCTCATTGATTTGCGCCATCGCCTTGGCGATCGTTTTTTGGTGCGTTTGCAGATCGATTAGGACGGTGTCGTCTGAGTAGATACCACATGGCACCTGGCAGTGAGCGCTGGCATTAGGCGCGGTGACAAACGATAAAAGGGCGACAGTAGCTAGGAATAGGCAAGATTTCATATCGCAAATAAATTAAGCGCGACTTGCGGATTTCGCACGCGAAAAATCAGAGTGATTTTTTCCAGCGTGCTACTTCGGTGTTCACATTGGCAACACTGGGTGCTCCCGTGTTGGTGCGGGCTGCAAGAGCCGTCTGAAGATCGAAAACATCTTTGGCGTCGGTTCCATAGTGATCTGAGACCTGGGATAGATCAAGCTGATCAAGAGGAGTTTTGGTCTGCACGCTAACGGCAACAGCTTTGCCCACCAGCTCATGGGCGTCGCGGAAAGGCACGCCGTTTTTGACCAGGTAGTCAGCAAGATCTGTTGCCAATAACAAGGGGTCGGAGGCTGCCGCTAGGCAGGTATCCTCGTTAATACTCATGTCTGAGATCATCTCAGCATTGACCTTGAGTGCCAACGTGAGCGTGTCGATAGAGTCAAACAGCGGCTCTTTGTCTTCCTGTAAGTCACGGTTGTAGGTGAGGGGGAGACCCTTGGCAGCGGTGAGTAGGGCAACAAGGTTGCCGTAAAGTCGGCCAGTTTTACCCCGGGTGAGTTCACATACGTCTGGGTTCTTCTTCTGCGGCATCAGAGATGATCCCGTGGTATGTGCATCGGAAAGCGTTGCAAAACCAAACTCGGAACTGCACCAGAGGATTAGGTCTTCGGAGAGACGGGAGAGGTGAGTGCCCACAAGTGCCATGGCAAAGAGAAACTCTGCCATGTAGTCGCGATCCGATATGGCGTCCATCGAGTTGGTGGTAACGCGGTCGAAGCCGAGTTCATCGGCAATTTGCGCTCGGTCGAGATTGATGGTGGACCCAGCCAAGGCGCCAGAGCCCAGAGGGCAGACATTGACTCGCTTGCGACAGTCGGCAAGCCGTGACTTATCCCGATCTAGCATCTCGACGTAAGCAAGCAGGTGATGGCCAACCGTGACGGGTTGCCCACGTTGCAGGTGGGTGTAACCCGGAATAAGGGCGGCTGCATATTGCGCCGCTTGTTTGAGCAGTGCTTTTTGTAAACTGGTGATCAGTTCGCAGATGTTATCAATCTCTTCCCGGCAGTAGAGGCGTGTGTCGGTTGCGACTTGGTCATTGCGGGATCGTGCGGTGTGGAGTTTAGCACCTGCAGCACCGATACGTGAAGTAAGGGCAGATTCGATATTCATGTGAATATCCTCAAGCTCAATAGAAAATTCAAATTTGCCCTCCTCGATGACTTTTTTGATTTCGGCCAGTCCAGTTTCGATAGCTGCGAATTCATCGTCGCTGAGAAGTCCTGCCTTTACTTGTGCCCGGGCGTGGGCGATCGAGCCAGCGATGTCGTGCTTATACAGGCGCCAGTCATAGGAGATAGATTCTCCATACTGTTGCACGAGATCTGCTGTTGCTTTGGCGAAACGTCCTTTCCACATGCGCTTGTTCTAGCGCCTTTGTTACGATTTGCAAACCACCGAATGCAAGGAATGTGCACGCACGAAATGTATGGTGGTTTAGATGAACTACTGATGCGGGTGCTCTTTGAGGAGTTCCTCAGGGCTGTAAAATCCTTCTTTGTCCTTCGTTGCTTTGCGGACTTCTTTTACTTCGCTGGGTGAAACCGTTGATGCTTCGTTGCCGAAGGCATTCCTGACGTAGGTGAGGGCAGCTGCGATTTCCCGGTTATTGAGCGCATCCTTGAATGCAGTCATGGGAACATGTCCCGGATATTCTTTGCCCTTCACGGTGATGGGGCCATGCAGCCCGTGCAGGGTGAGCTTGATCAGGCGTTCCTTGCTACCGGTAACCCACTCGCTATTGTCAAGGGGTGGAAAGCCAGAGTGGGGCAGCCCTTTGCCGTCTTGTTGGTGACAAGTCGCGCAGTGACCTTCTCTGTTGTATATTTCAGCACCTTGTCCGAAAATCTTTTTGGCATCTCCTGTGAGCTTAGTTTTGAGCAAGAAATAGGGAGCGTCATGAATTTTCTCGTTTTTGAGCTTAGCCAGAGCATATCGATTTGCCCCCTTCATCGTGGGTTCGAGTGGTTTTTTACCAGCAGTCTCTAAAACAGGCAGGCCGACCTCTTTAGGGAGCCATGAAGCGGCCGTAATCGCTTCAAGTCTGACTCTGCCGTGTTCATCATCAGCGGCTGCCATCAGCAGTGATGAGTGATTGGAAAGCTCATCGATATTAAAACGGAGCACGCGTACCGCGGCAGCACGGATTCGATGATCAGAGGATTTGAGTAGTTCACCGAGTAGCTCTGTATCGACCTGATTGAGACCCCAAGAGACCCAAAGGGCTTCGAGTTTGTGATGATCGTCTGTTTGCTTAGCGATCCATGTCTTCAGAGTAGGAAGGACATCGGCGGCATTGCGGCCGCGCAGCTCGCGGCGGGTGCGATAGCGGGTGCGTGCTTCGGGTAGTTTCAGGTTTTCGAGTAATTCGGCAATGCTTGCTCCGTGAATCTTGGCTGGCTTTACCAGCTGGCGTTCTGGGTAGGTGATGCGGTAGATCCGGCCGTGGACGTGGTCACGGCTTGGGTCACGCTGGTTGTGCTGCGCGTGCCCAATAAGGGCGTTATGCCAGTCTGCCACATAGAGTGATCCATCTGGGGCAAACTCAAGATCGACTGGGCGGAAGTTTTTATCGGCTGAGCGGAACAAGTCATGACGCCATTTGGCCTCGAAGCCAGCGCCTTCCTCTATGATGCGGTGTTGCTTAGCGCCGAGAAATCCAATGTTGTTACAAATGAGCATATCACCCTGAACATCATCTGGGAAATGCCTGCTCGATACAAACTCAAGCCCTGAGGTGGGGCGCACCTTATGATCTTGAAGGATGCTGGTAGCATACATGCTGGCTCCGTAAGTGGGCTTCACCGTGCCTGGCATCATCCAAGAAACAGCTGGGCCGGAGGTATGCAGGAAAAAATCCTGGCCGTAATCATCGTAGGCAGTTCCCCATGGATTGGGAATGTGTAGCTGGGCGTAACGAATGAGTTTCTTGCGTTGTGGTGAGTAGCGGAAGAAGCCGCCATTTGTGCCACGGACAGGTCCATAAGCGGTCTCAATATTGGAATGGAGAAATATACCCTCACTCATGATGATGGCTCCCGATGGATCCGCGCAGAATGCTCCAATAGCGTGGTGGGTATCGTGATCATCGAAGCCACTCAAGATGACTTCGCGAACATCGTATTGGTCATCTCCGTCGGTGTCCTTAAGTAGAACAAGATGGCCGGACTGGGCAACGTAGACGCCTTCTGATGTGATTTCAAATCCCATGGGGATATGAAGGTCACTAGCGAAGGTGGTTTGTTTGTCGGCTTTACCGTCGTTGTCAGTATCCTCGAGTATGATGAGTTTGTCGCTAGGCTTGGGATCACCAATACGATAGTGAGGGTAGCTGGGCATGGTGGCGACCCAGAGACGTCCTTTGTTGTCGAACGCGACCTGAACCGGATTTGCAAGATCGGTAAATTCTTTTTCCGAGGCAAAGAGCTCCATTTTATAGCCCTTGGCGGTAGTGATTTTGGTCTGTGATGTTGTGCCCGATTGATACTCAAGCTTGCCGTTTTTGCCACTGGGTTTGTAATTGGTTTTGACGGGGGAGAGTTTGAAGGTCTTTGCATCCGCGGCGGCAAGGTCCATTGTTTCACCTTGGAGTGCCAGCCAGATCGCTTGGTCACGCAGGGCGGTCATCTCTCGAGTTTTCTGATATTCATCGCGGTAGTTTTGTGGCGGGGCGTTTTTACCGCCGCGACGTCCATAAATTTGAACTCCGTTGGGCATTTTGTAGTCATTAAGCCAGCGCCAGTTTTTCTCGTTCACTGCCGCGTGCACAAGCTTGCGGTGTTGCGGGCTTTTGATGGCAGCTTTGCCGTAGAGAGAATCAGCGAGGCGTGGGGCAAGCCAGGTGTAGCCTAGCTTGTTGAGCAGGGCGCCGTCGTTAGTGAGGTCCTTTTCGGATGCGTCAAAAACGGATTTGGATGGTGAGAAGATGTCGATGAACGAGACGTTGTTAGCGGCGCAGACGTCCTGCATGGCCTTGGTGTAGAGGCCGAGGTTGATGTTGGCCTGCACTCCGTCCGGGGTGTTGTATTTGTCTGATAGATTTTGATATGCGGTTGGGGATACGATGGCCAGCTTGGGCGCTGACTTGCCGTTGTAATTCTGGCTCAGGGTATGCTTGATAAACCCGGTAAGTTCTCCCTTAAAGCTCTCCAGCCCCGCAGGGCCATTGAAGGATGAGTTGAAGCCAAAGAATGCAATGATAGTATCAGCCTTGAGATGGCTTAGCCACTGGTCTGGCGTCATGTAGATGCCGCCACTTCCGCTTTTTTTGGCGAGTTCGGTTTGATATTTTTCTGCACCTGGGAATGCCCAAGGCGACTTGCGGCCAGGGTGGGGGCGAAACCCTGGGGTGTTTCCCTCATCACACATATTGCGGATGACTATATTCTTGTCGGGGTGGCGCAGCTGTAACTCAGTTTCAAAGTGGCCGAAGTGGCTCATACGGGAGCCCAAGCCGCTGCCAATCAATACAATGCTCTCGCCGCTGTCTATGCTGAGGGGCACAGCTACCGCATGCGGGGCCGTCAGGTATGCAAGCGGGAGTAATATGGTCAGAATCAAGGATGTTTTTTTCTCCACGACCTCAGAAAAATTAAGATTCATAAACAATGAACGCGGGCGTAGAAAGGAAACTTTCAAGAAGCTCGAAATATTTTTGATGATGTCTGATCAACGCCTCTTGGGTAGTCGCTTGCCCTGAATGCGAGCTTCGATCAGGTTTTCGCAGCGACCATGAAGTCTGAGCTTTTCACAGCAGGCTTCGATCTTGAGTGTCTGGCGTTCCGCGCGGAAGCCTAATCGCCTCGCCGCGCAGTCATTCATCAGTTGAATGTGCGAATCCTCAAACTCGATGACTTTGCCGCAGTCGATACAAACGAGATGGTTGTGAGCGGGGCTGTCAACGAAGTTCGGGTCATAAGTCTTTTGGTCGTCACCGAGGTCGATTTCATGGAGCAGACCAGCTTCAACGAGTAGTGAAATAGTGCGATACACGGTTGCTCTGGACGATTGCGAGCCGAGAGACTTTGTTTTGCGGATACGATCCCATAGCTCATCAGCGGTAAAATGATCATCTGTGGAGAAAATAACGTCCACGATAGCATTACGCTGTGGGGTGTTGCGCAAGCCTTTGCTCTGTATGAAGTTTTGTAAGCGCGTCTCAATGCTGGCATCCATTCCATGACGATAGCCAAAGAGGCGGCCGCTGGCGAATTGGAAATTTCGACATTGGCATTTTTTTTGGTTGGTCTTAAGTAATGAGAATGAAGTTTGTCTCCAGTTACTGTAAGAAGGCTCCCATTGTATCCGTTGTTATTGGTTTGTTTTCGCTATGTGCCTCCTGCGCCACTAAGGACATCATGCAGGTTAAGCAATATCATCTAAAATCCATTGATGTGGTAAATATGAAGCAGGCTCCGATGGTTCGAGGGGAGCAAATGTATCGGATGCGCGGTGCCGTATCACGAGAAGAACGCAGTCAGCGTCTAGGGCAGTATTACTCAGTTCGTTGGAACAATGTGAATGAACTGCAAGGGCCTTTGAGGATCGTGATGGACTATCATCAGGCAGCGACAGGCTCTGAGGTTTTGACGATGAGTCAAGACCTGCCGGCCGCGGAAACGAGCGGTTTGGTTAAATTTACTATCTCAGGAGAATCCTATCGTACCGGGGGTCGAGTGTTGGCTTGGAGGATTAGAATGATGAACGGTAGTGTGGTGATTTCTGAAAAACGCTCCTATATGTGGAAGTAGGGAATTTCGTCTCTATTTCATGATTGGCAAGTAAGGCAAATCATGGAACGTATGTGCATGGCACGATTTGAAAATAAGGTTGCAGTTGTTACCGGCGCTGGCCGAGGTATTGGATTAGAGATCGCAAAAGCATTTGCGGCAGAGGGATGTAAGGTTGCCGTTGTCAGCCGCAGCCCCGGCAGTTGTGGCTCAGCCGCCGAAGCAATCAACGCGGAGTTTCCTGATTCTGCTAAGTCTTATGCGGTTGATGTGGCTGACCACGAAGCTGTGCAAGCTTTGGGGAAGGAAATTGTGGCTGACTTCGGGGCTGTGAATATACTGGTCAACAATGCTGGTGTTACTCGTGATGGCTTATTGATGCGAATGAAAGATGAAGATTGGGACACCGTTCTGGATACCAACCTTAAGGGGGCGTTTAATACAGTGAAAGCATTCCAGCGAAGCATGATGAAAGCCGAGGATCCACGCATCATCAATATTAGCTCTGTTATTGGATTAATGGGAAATGCAGGCCAAGTGAACTACGCAGCAAGTAAAGCTGGGCTGATTGGTTTTACCAAATCAGTGGCTAAGGAATTGGCTGGCCGCAAGGTGACCTGTAATGCGATTGCTCCCGGGTTCATAGTTACCGATATGACAGATGAGCTCAATGATGATCAGAAAGAAGCAATCGTGGCTAATATCCCGCTGAAGGAAATGGGATCGCCGCAGGATATCGCATCGCTGACTTTGTTTCTCGCCAGTTCCGAGGCTCGATATATCACCGGTCAGGTGATTGCAAGTGACGGTGGTATGACGATGTAGTTGGTCGTGTAGTTTGTTGCATCTTTCAGTTCGAATGTCATGGAGCTTCTATTGATACGCCACGCAAAAGCTGAAAATATTGCTGAGAATGTCGCTGCGAGTGATGCCGAGCGTGCACTGACAAAGAGTGGGAGAAAACAAGCAGCTAAAGTAGGCCAGTTTCTCAAGCGTAACGAGTTTGTGCCCGATGTTATTTTGGCGAGTCCATTAGTTCGTGCCCGTCAAACAGCAGAGATTATCTCTGACAATGCTGTTGCGCCTCGTCCTATCATCGAACCTTGGCTTGCTTGTGGAATGCGTGCTGAGGTGGCGCTGAATGAGCTCTCTGCCTATGATCAATTTCAGCGTGTTGCCCTCGTCGGCCATAATCCTGATTTTGAATACCTCGCATCGTGGTTACTGGGTAGCCAGTGTGGCGGAATTCACGTGGGTAAGGCGACGATGATTCATTTTTCACGCGTAACGCCTCCTTCACAGGGAGCATGCTTGGAGCTGATGCTGCCCGCTAGCGCGGAGTGAGCACGAGGTAGTTGCGTACTGCTTTGTTGAGAAATGAACGGTGTGATCTATTGCCACCCGGAACTTGTGGACCAGCCCAAAGATCTGAGGACCTGCCGCCATCAAGGTTCAAGACAATGGAGGGCTTGAATTTGAGAGATTTACTCTTTGCAAGAGCTTGTGCGGCACCCATTAGAGTTGCTGTCTCGATATGTCCCATCATCCAGTGATGATGCCCATCCCATGCGATAAAGCTGCGTGGGCGATTACGCTGATCTGAGAGTCCAGAGGAGGTCTCACCCTGCTCAATGAGTATGGGACCTGCTTGCAGAAGCTGTGTGGCGTTATTGATGCGCTGAGAAGAGCTGTTGCTATCTCGTCGGGTGATGCTTGTGCCAGCGGGTGTGGAAGCATAGATGCCTGAGCCGAGTGAAGATTGATTGATGTAGCCACGCCTGAGGCCTGACTCCACCAGAAGTCCAAGAGGCTTTCCCTCTGGGGTGAAAAATCCAGCATTGATGGCAGCGATGGCATTGCGAGATAAGCCAGCTGATTTTGCATCTAGCCATAAGCTGCCGCAGCCGTTGGGTTGGTCAGCTACTTGCAGGTCAAATTCCCTGTCGTCATAATACACTGCGGAGACGGTGATGCCATGGGTCGTAATTGATTGGTAACTCAGCGGTAGCCTGTTTTGCGGTGTTGCATGGACGGGTGATCGAATTTGTGCCGAGGTGTGCGCCTCATAGGCAGCTGTAGATGGCGTGACTTGGTGGCGTTTGGGCTTTTTACTAGTGGTTTCGCTAGCAGTGTGGAGTCTCGGAGCGTCTGCTAGTAACGGTTCAGAGGCTATGTTGCGATAGTCGCCAGCGATTGAGTTGGGAAGAGGGGAGCTGCAGCTTGCTGATATGATGCAGCTTGCTAGCAGTGTGCGCTTAATCATGATTGCCGATTTCGTTACTTAGATGCTACCGCCAGCAGAGTCTGAAAGTAAGGAGCTTCGCTTTCTTTATCAACAATAGTGGTTTCTACTTTCTGGAAGCCTGCCTTGCTGATCATTTTGAACAACTCAACTTCGGAAAATCCAAGCCAGGTGTCAGCATAAAGATCTCGTGCTTGATCAAAGCTATGCTGAAGGAGGTCCAAAATGACTAACTTGCCGCTTGGAGCGAGTAGCTTGAATGCGGCATCTAGAGCTGTTTGTGGGTGATCAGCGTGATGCAGGGCTTGGGAAAAAATGGCTAGGTTAACGGAGTTGTCATCGATCGGTGGGGATTCGATGTCTCCCAAGCGGTATTCGAGATTACTCAAACCATGTTTTTTCGCCATTTTCTTACCAAATTCGACCATGTTGGGAGCACTGTCCACAGCAATAACCTTCTTGGCATTGGGTGCTAGCAGTTGAGCTAAGGTGCCTTCTCCGGCACCCAAGTCGGCAACGACATCGTAGTTGAGAACTTTGAGCATCGCCTCAGCGAGGGACTTCCATGAGCGGCCGGGTACATAGCTTTTACCAAATTTGCCCGCTAACTCATCAAAATAAGCCCGTGTCTTGTCACGTCGCTTGCGCATTATGTGGGCAAGGGTCGCGGAATCAGCCTTCACTTCCACTATTTCCGTAGCAGCCTGGCGCGCAACCTCCATGATAGCATCGGGTGCTGATATTGCATAAACATTGTTTTTGCCAGAGCGCGAGCTGGTTACCAGCTCCTCCTGCCTCAATTGAGAAAGCTGAGTAGATATTCTGCTTTGTCCCATGCCTAGTATCTCTTGAAGCTCAGCAACGTTGAGAGGCTCGTGGGAGAGGAGTAGTAAAATACGAATCCGTGTAGGGTCGGATAAAAGTTTTAGTGATTTAAGAATTGACGACATAGGATTACAGGATTAAAAACGCATCAACGTATCGAGATTTGACGATACAACAAATTTTACATATGAGCAAGCCATTCATTTTTTCTTCTGAGTCAGTCACTGAGGGTCATCCCGATAAAGTATGTGACACCGTGTCCGATGCCGTCCTCGACGCCTGCCTTGAACAAGATATCAACAGCAGGGTAGCATGTGAAACCTTTGTTAAAGATAATGTCGTCGGACTGGCCGGCGAGATCACCACGGACGCGAAGTTCGACTATGGTACCCTTGTGAAGAATACACTCAAGGAAATTGGCTACGATGAAGATTACGCCAACGGCACCGATTACTCATACACCTGTAAGTTTGAAAAGGGAGCCTTCCTGATGAACATGCTTGGGCAGCAGTCACCTGACATCGCTCAGGGTGTAGACGCTGTTGGGGCTGCAGATAAAGACACTGAGGAGCAGGGTGCAGGAGACCAAGGTATTATGTTTGGTTATGCGACCAATGACACCGAGGCATTGATGCCAGCGGCCATTCATTATTCGCATCGCCTAGGTCAAGCACTTACACAACTTCGCAAAGATCGCACCCACACATGGTTGCGCCCTGATTCCAAGACTCAGGTAAGTATCGAGTATATCGACAACAAGCCTAATCGTTTTACCTCTGTGGTCATCTCTACCATGCACGCGAAGGAGATCAGCACTCAGGAAATACGAGAGGTGCTGACACGCGACCTTATCGAGAAAAACCTACCAGGAAATTTGCTGACTCCCGAGACTGAAATCTTGATCAACCCTACCGGCCTATTTGTCATCGGTGGTCCCGAGGGAGATGCTGGGCTCACAGGTCGTAAGATCATTGTCGACACCTACGGAGGCATGGGTCGCCACGGAGGAGGAGCTTTCTCAGGTAAAGATCCCTCGAAGGTTGATCGCTCAGCAGCATACATGTGTCGTTGGGTTGCCAAAAATATTGTGGCAGCTGGCCTTGCTCGCGAATGCGAACTTCAACTGGCCTACGCCATCGGTCACCCTCATCCCGTTAGTGTGAATGTAAACACCTTCGGATCTAATGAAGTTGAAGAGGCTCAGATCGAAAAAGCAGTCAATGAGGTCTTCTCTTTCAAGCCTGCTGATATTGTCTCTCAGCTCGATCTCTTGCGGCCCATCTATGGTAAAACTACCAACTACGGTCACTTTGGTCGTGAAAACGATGGCTTGCCGTGGGAGGAAACCAACAAAGTAGAAGCACTCAAAGCCTCCGTCTAATCCAATCTCTAATCAACAAAACAACAATAATACCATGTCTAATACAGCAGCAGCTACATTAACACCTGTCTTCGACGACTACAAAGTCGCAGACATCACACTTGCCGATTTCGGTCGCAAGGAAATTGACATCGCCGAACATGAAATGCCCGGCCTGATGGCAACCCGCGCCAAGTATGGCCCTGAAAAACCGCTTGAAGGTGTCCGTGTGATGGGCTCCCTACACATGACCATCCAAACAGCCGTGCTCATTGAGACTCTTGTTGATCTCGGGGCCGATGTGCGTTGGGTATCTTGTAATATTTTCTCAACTCAAGATCACGCAGCAGCTGCAATGGCTGATGTCAACGTGCCTGTTTTTGCCTGGAAGGGTGAGACACTCGAAGAATACTGGTGGTGCACATGGAAGGCTCTTCAGTTCCCTGGTGACCTCGGCCCACAACTCATCGTAGACGACGGTGGTGATGCCACACTTCTCATTCACAAAGGATACGAGATGGAAAATGGTTCAGACTGGATCAATGAGCCAGCTGGTTCTGAAGAAGAACAAGTCATTAAAAATCTGCTCAAGAAGATTGGTGCCGAGCAGCCAGGCGTCTTTGCTAACATCGTCAAAGACTGGAAGGGCGTGTCGGAAGAAACTACTACTGGCGTTCATCGTCTCTACCAGATGGCCAACGAAGGATCTCTTCTTATTCCTGCCATCAACGTGAATGACTCTGTCACCAAGTCAAAGTTTGATAACCTCTACGGTTGTCGTGAGTCACTTGTCGATGGAATCAAGCGTGCTACTGATGTGATGATTTCCGGCAAGGTGGCCGTTGTTTGCGGCTACGGTGATGTCGGTAAGGGCTGTGCCCAGGCACTGCGTGGCCAAGGAGCTCAGGTCGTAGTGACCGAGATTGATCCGATTTGTGCGCTGCAAGCAGCAATGGAAGGCTATCGTGTGTTGACCATCGAAGACACTCTCGGATGGGGAGATATCTATGTAACCACCACAGGTAACTACGACATCATCCGCCTTGAGCATATGGAGAAGATGAAGGATCAAGCCATCGTTTGTAACATCGGCCACTTTGATAATGAAATTCAGATGGACTCACTCAGCAAGGCTGAGGGTGTTGAGCACCTCAACATCAAACCACAGGTAGACAAATACACATTCCCAACGGGTAATAGTCTCTACATGTTGGCTGAAGGTCGTCTGGTGAACCTCGGTTGTGCCACTGGCCATCCAAGCTTTGTGATGTCCAACAGCTTTGCCAACCAGACTCTTGCTCAGATTGATCTTTGGAAAAACAAAGACAACTACAAGGCTGGTGAGGTGAAGGTATTGCCTAAGCATCTCGACGAAGAAGTCGCTAGACTCCACCTTGAGAAGATTGGTTGTAAACTTACCGTTCTAAGTCAGGAACAGGCCGACTATATCGGCGTCCCTGTCGAAGGCCCTTACAAGCCTGAGCCATATCGTTACTAAGGTTATTAACGTTAATATCGTAATCAAGCGCTGATTACTTCAACGCATTTACCAAGCCCTCACCGCGAAAGCAGTGAGGGCTTTTCTTTGCTGAATCAATTGTTTTCTGGGTTATGCGGTGAAGTTTATCTTCACAGAGGATATTTACTCGACCATTTATGGTAAGTAACTTAAGTTAATCAGTATGAAATTTATTTTAGTGCTAGCGATCTCATTGACCTCAATCATGGAAGTGAGTTTGGCTGAGATGAAGATTCCTCGCTCGATTCATCGAATGGATGAATTAGATGAAGCCATTGTTAAAGCTACTAAGAAGGAAAAGCCGCTGGTATTTGTCTACACTGATCCAGGAACAAGCTGAGGACCTTGTGTGGCAACCAGTTTGGAGGCCTTTAAATCATTTAAAACCGTGGGTGTTATTGTCTTCGCTGACACGAAGAAAGACAAGGCGTCCTTACCAAAAGGGGTGATGGAGGTAAGGGCCAAAGGTGGCAATACTATCCCCATTGTTTTTGTCACCACGGCAGACGGGGAGAAGGGTATCGATGCGGTTCCTTATTCTGCCCTGAAGGCTGATATGCGCGAGGTAGTCAGAGAACTTCGTAAGTCCCTTAAAGATGTTGATGTGCTAGGCGGTGATGACTCTGATGCCAGCAAAGATAAAGAAGAGGAGAGGGTGCCTGAATTCAAGCAGTGGGAAAACTCTGCTGGAAAAAAAATTAAGGCTGCTGTTCGAGAGATACAGGGGGGCAGAGTTTACTTTCTTTTGCCCACCGGTAAAAGCGTTTGGTATGATATCACCAAACTATCTGAATCCAGCCAACTTAGACTGGCAGACACCGAGTAAAGGCAGGGTCTCCCAGCCGTATATGGGGCAATATTTGCTTCTTACAAATGAGTAATATTGTCAACTTAGCCAGTGTTACTGGTCCCGTTACCCTAAGTAGCTTTGTTTGTGGCTATCGCTCTAGTGAATTGATGATGTAGGGAGCTGGTTTGAAGTCTTGGATGAGGACTTCGGTGCGGCAGTCATCGCCTTTGCCCCACTTCATGCGGACTTCTTTGAGGTTGAAGTTGGGAGTTTTGTGAGGCGCAAAAAGGATATCGTCATGGGATGAGTTGACGTGTTCTTTGAACATATCTGGAACAATGTCACCACCGAGATGGTCGTCTCGACCAGTCGCTAGATGGCATGTGCCTAATACCTTCTCATCTTGGATGTCTTGATAGGACACTGGAAGGACCTGGGTGCCAAATCCGAGCTCGCCGAGTGTGCCTGTCATTGGGTCGTCAGCAAGGAGCGCGTTGTGTTCATCAATGGTCGCTTGGTTGCCTTCGATAATGCTTGAGGATTTCACGTCGCGGTCTTTAACCTCGAGGATGCCTAGGGTGCCATCTTCATACTTCATGGGGAATTGGCCACGTGCATCAACAGGAACGAAATAAACTTCACCTGCTGGTAAGTTGGCAATGTCGGGCTTGGTTCCTTGGCAGAGTCCGTGGGACTTTTGTGCCTGTTGCCCGCCGAGGCCCAGCCAAGCGGTGAGGATGCGGCCGTCTTCTAGCTCGAAGTCAATTTCTACCTCATCAGCGCGGTCGAGTGCTTTGCGGATTTTTTCTGCATCATCAGAGACTTCTTCGTAGTCCACTGCGAGGCCGGAGCGCAAGATGATCTCATTCATGCCGTGCATGGTGGCTCCGCGGAAACCGAATACTTTGCAGCGCTCGGTGAGAGGTGCGGTTGCGGAGAATGTGGAGATGCAAAGGATGATGTCGTAGTGAGGGTAAATGTCTTTGTTGAGTGAGAGCTCTTTGCCTTCACTGTCCCAGACTTCATCTGAGAGGTCGAGGTTTGAGCCATGAGTGCAGCGGTAGGCAAACATCTCACCGCCTGTCATGCCTAGTTCGTCCATGACGCCGTCTCGTAGGCTTTCGTAAAAGTAATGATGTGCATTCTTTTGCACTTCAAATCCATCTGACTGCAAAAAGGAGAAGTCTTTCATCCAGCGCTCGGGTTCGTCGAAGTCAGTTAGAATACAGACTCGACAGCCTTGCGTTGGCTTGAAGACCGTATCGAGTAATCTAGATACATTGAAATCTGGGAAGACGCGCTGCTCTGGATTGAGCAAGATTTCTTTGTTTAGATAGTCTGGCAGATTTTTCGTTGCATTCATGTAAGGCAAAATATGGACTTTTGGCATTACCGCAAGAAAAGTTTACGATTATGCCATGGACAAATGGATTCTAGCGATTTTTGGCGTTGTTGGCCGTTTTTGAGGTTCTTTGACTCTATTGGGAATGCTTTTTGCGGAGATGTGAGGGCAGGATGCCTAGTTGGTCGCGGTATTTGGCGATCGTTCTTCTGGCTACCTTGATGCCCTTGGCCTTGAGTTGTTTTTCGATGGCGGTATCGGAGAGGGGTTTGGCGCTGTCTTCATGGCTGACAATTTGTTGGATGGCTTCACGAACACCAGTGTTGGAAATTTCACTGCCTTGTTTGGTGGTGTAACCTGTGGAGAAGAATCGTCGCAGATCCATGAGGCCGTGAGGAGTGAGGATGTATTTGCCTGAGACTGCTCGCGAGATTGTCGCTGCGTGAACGCCAACCGCCTCTGCGATATCCTGCATGGTCATAGGGCGCAGCTTGGTGAGTCCATGAGTGATGAAGTCGGGTTGACGTTTAACGAGTTCGGTGCCTATTTTTAATAGTGTCTCTTGGCGTTGGCCAAGGGCGCTAATAATTTGCCTGCCTTCGTGAATGTTATCCTTGATAAATTTACGAGCTTTGGGGTCTGAGTTTAGTTTTGCTAATAGGTCTTTGTAGTGATTGCTTATTTGGAGTTTAGGGAGGTGATCGCCGGTGAGGTGGGCGTAATAATGCCCCTCTATGTTTCTGCGTAATTCGAGGTCGGCGCTAACGTGGGGATTGGACGTGGGGTCGAATGCGGCGCCAGGGTCTGGGTTTAGAGTGGCGATGTGTTCTGCTGCATCATGAACCGATTCATGGGTGACGCCGAGGGCTCGAGCGATGTCACCGAAGCGGTGACGAGCCAAATCGCCAAGATGTTGGTCTACGATGCGGCTCTCCAGAGATCCTCCCATGCCTTGGAGTTGAAGCTGGAGTAGCAAGGATTCGGTCAGATTCTCGGCGGCTACTCCGGGTGGGTCAAACCTTTGCAATAAGCATAGTGCTGAGCGAAGTTGCTTGAGCGGGTAGCTGGAGTTGGCGGCGATGTCTTCGATGGAATCCTCAAGAAAGCCTGTGTCATTGATAGAACCTATGAGTAGCTCGGCGGCCATGTAGGTGTTGTCATCAAGAGCTGCATGATTGAGTTGGTCAACGAGGTGTTGTTGCAGTGTTTGAGGGGCGACGATCGAATTGTAGAGAAATTCGCGGCGTTCTTCATCGTCTGACGTGTGGGATTTGGTCCCGTGCATGAGAATCTGATCCTCACGCCAGTAATCATCGAATTCAGATAGGTTCTCGTAGTCAGTTTCGGCATCAGCGATTTGACTGTCCTCAAGCTGATCGCGCTCCTCTGTGATTTCCAGCGTTGGGTTCATCTCCGCTACCTGGCTTAGTAGTTGCCCAAGCTCCATGGTATTGGCCTGCAGAATATTCAGGCTCTGGCGCATCTGCGGCGATAGAGTCTGTTGCTGGGAAAGGTTTTGATGGAGGCCTGTTGATGCCATGGCTGGATGTGCTCTGAGCGCTTTGGGTGTGCACAATCAGATGTGAAGAAGGTAAGGGATGCCTCCAAAGTGCTCGGCCGGTGGGCGCCAAATCAAGGATGACGCTGAAGGGTAAGATGAAACCGAAGATGATTTCAACTTATTTCTTAGCAAATTCTATGCCATTATTAATAAAGTTTACTGGTTGGGATTGGCGGCATTATTTGGTGGTTGGTATTTTGCCCGATGCAGCTAAAGACATGCCGTGTTCTCTGTCGGTAAGAAATTAGGTAAAGGCGGTAGCTGGTGGATTGCTATCGGCTTCTTTCTTCTGACGGCAGCTCCGGGTATGTGGTATCCGGCGTTACCCAATATATTAAAGGCTCAAGGGATTGAGTGGGTTCTTCCTTATGCTTTTGCTGTCGGGCCGTTTGTTTCTTTATTCTCACCCCTTATTTTTGGCTCGATGGCTGATTATCGCTTTTCAGCGCAGAAATTGGTGGGGACTTTGTCGCTATTGGGCGCAGGTTTTCTGGGCATGGCATTCTATGCGCTCTACATGGGCTGGGGGGCATGGTGGTATCTTGGCTTTCAGGTGCTTAATGCTTTGTTGGGCGCACCCATGTGGTCGCTTGTTTCCACGGTGACTCTGGCTAATGTTGATAATGCGCAGAAAAAGTTTCCACTGTTCCGCGTGTGGGGATCAATCGGCTGGGTTGTGGCTGGTATATCGGTGAGCTGGATGGGCTGGGATAGCTCTCCCATGGCGGGCATTGCGGCAGCTGGAATCAGGGTGGTTTTCGGACTGGCATGCTATATGATGCCGGATACGCCGCCACAGGGGAAACTTGAAGAAGGTAAGCCCAATTGGCGTAAAAATCTCGGACTCGATGCTCTGATTCTCTTCAAAGACCGAACGATGCGGGTGTTTTTGCTAACTACGCTGCTCTTTACGGTTCCCCTTGGTGCCTTCTATATGTATGCGCCGATGCAACTAAAGGAGTTGGGAGATTTGCATCCCGCAGCTTCCATGACTCTTGGGCAAGTGGCTGAAATTGTTGCCATGTTGACTCTGGGCTGGTTGCTGGCACGGGGGAAGCTTCGTTGGGTGCTGGTATCGGCGTTGTTGATGGGGCTTGTTCGTTACGGACTGTTTGCTTTTTCTGGCTGGAGCGGTGAGTTGATTTGGATATGGCTTGGCATTGCGCTCCACGGTCCCTGCTACACGTTTTTCTATATCACGGGGCAAATACTGGTTGATCGACGTGTAGACGCGTCGATGCGTGGCCAAGCTCAAGCCTTGTTGGGAACCTTAGTCGGAGGTGTTGGCGGCTTAGCGGGCAGTTTGCTTTGTGGCTGGTGCTACGCAACGACTACGGGAATTCCACACAGCTGGGTGTTTTTCTGGGGTATTCTGGCGCTAGCGGTTGTGGGCTGCACGCTCTACTTCGTCACTGGCTATAATAATGGCATGCCGAAAGAGGCTGAGCCAAAGTCATAGCCAAAGCTGTCGCCTTAGCCATAGCTGTCGCCTTGGCCATAGCTGTCGCCTTGGCCAACGCTCATGGGGCTTGGGTCATGGAGCTCATGCGCATGGTTTGGTCG
>ERZ1048068.285-NODE-285-length-46879-cov-34.362848_pt1 | contig 46879 bp, 49 predicted proteins | sample MGYA00383098_ERZ1048068 | MGnify/ENA primary metagenome ERZ1048068 (study PRJEB29581, sample SAMEA5548368) | metagenome | biome: marine; feature: coastal; material: water | depth 1 m | study: Short-term variability in the microbial, nano- and picoplankton...
TATTAAGAGGTTGTAATGTGGATCAACCAAGAAATTTAGCGAAGTCTGTTACGGTCGAATAATTTCTGGTGGGTGAGAGGGTTGTTCAAACTCCCCTCTCCCTCTAATACTTTGTATTTCCTAAGACCCTTCTTATCCCTCGAAATACTACCGTCTTTGTTCCTGTCAATGTGAATTTTATCATTTATGATAGGAATTCTGAAGTGAATTTCAATGTGATGTAAAGGTGTTTGTAGTTGAATATGAAAATCAATGTGATTTAAAGGTGTTCAAAGTAGAATACCCAAATCAAGTAGATAAAAATAAAGGGTTATGGTATTTCGTTGATTATCAAAATCAATCTGATAAGAAAATATACTTCGTTGATTATCCCAACCAAAGTGATTTGAAGATATTCTTTGTGAAGTATAAGAACCAATCAGGTTGGAGAGATAAATCCAAACAACATTTGATGTATTAACTATAATTACCCTATCATTTTCCTTAAGGAGAAAAAATTGATTCCGATATAAAAATCACTCCGATACCCTACCCTACTAATTCTTTTTTCTCAGTTACAAGATACCTCCACTATCCAATTCAATCCTAATTTTATTAGGGATTAACTAAAACTTTCCTAGATTTGAATTTAATACAACACAATAAAAACATCAAACACATTCTTATGAATTTTAAAACATCATCAATTGTTATACTTTTTTTATTAGTTAGTTTTAATTGTTATTCTCAACTCGATTTTTTCGTGAAAATGAATAAAAAGTTTAATTTGGAAATAGATAAAAAAGATCGTTTTGATAGCCCTGATTCTTATGTTGACGATTATCCAATTTTTTATTTAGGCTCAAATGAAACTAAAGATGGACTCCAAAAAAAACTTACAAAATACCAAAAGAAAAACTCAGAAGATTTCACAGTAAAATTTTTCAATTATTTGTTTAAAATTCACGGTTATTCTTATAAGTGGTATCCTGTTATATATAAGGGAGATAGAGGTGATCAACGGATTATTGATGAGTATATTTCTAATGTAAAACTCCAATATGATTTAATTAAGGAAATAAATAAACTATCTCCCTCTGAATTAGAAATTTTTAGTAAATACCAAGATGTTAAATTCTTGGTAGAGTTTTTAGACAAGTATAACAACGATATGTTATTTAAATATCTTAAGTCATTTCCTGTAACTTTTAGATTAACTGTCTATAACACTATAAAGGATAACGAAATGTTTAAACAAGAAATTAAAACAAATTTTTTGGTTGAAATTTTTAATGGTTTTGTTAGCGAATTAACAGGTAGATATAGATATGTATGGGATGTAGATAAAAAACTGTACGAATGTAAACAAGGAAATGGAAGAATGTTGAACAGATTTGATTTCTATGATATGATAAAAAATTTAAGAGAAATATCTCCTAAAGTTGATTTTGAATCAAATTGGGGTAAAGAATATCCATTTATACCTAGGGACCCTAAAGAAAGTTATTTAGGTTATGTATCAGAATTTTACTCTTTATTAAATTTTTGGTCACAAAGATTCAAAGACATTGAAAGTATAGATAAGGAAAAGTTAGGTGAAAATAAATATTTTTATGAATTAATGAAATCTGACTCTTGGGGAGATTGTATTTTAATTTTCAGTTATATAAGTAATCCGAAATCATTTAATAAAAAACAAAAGGTTCTAATTGGAGAGTTTCTTCAAAACACTAAATGTCTTGATTGTGACTATAATTTTTTTAAAAATGTTAAATATGAATATGATAATGTTTTAAAAAGTTTAACTACTAACACTAAAGGATATTGTACGAGAGAAAAACACGAGGAAAGAATTGTAAAAGAGTACTATCCTGATAATGGATTAAAAATTACAAGAGGAATAACTAGAATTATACTTACTGAATCTGGTAATTGTAAATATTCTTGGGAAGTTTATGATACTTCCCTTCTTGGAAAAACACGTATTTCTTATTTTATTACTGAGTCTGATAATCCAGAGGACAGTACTATTTCAATAAAACTGATTGGAACAGACGAATTTTAAAATTCTTCAAGGGTAAGTTCCATAAGGTACTTACCCTTTTTTGTTTCCTATAGGAGAAAAAACCACCCCCGATATAAAAACCACCTAGTTTCAAACCCAATGAAAAGGTTTGAATCGGTTTACAAGAAAATACCCCCCCCTTAGGTGGTACTCATCCTCTTCAACACCCCGTTCAAATCATCCATACTCTTCGTATTCATCTTCAACCTCATCTACTTCCCCCATATATTGTTCCATTGGAAATCATTCTCAGGTTGTGATTCCTGAGTGTTTTCCTGAGGTTTATTGAAGGTACGTTCATCAATGTATCTATTGAGGTGAGAACTTCTTACATATCTCTTATATGGAGTTATTTGAATCATTGGAAGTTCCTTTTCTTTTACCAACAACTCAAAGTGTCTTCTCGAGATATTGAGAAAAGACATTACCTCATACTTGGTGAGTAATCTATCTTCCATTGTTTTCTCCTATCTGGTCTTTATATAAATCATATCGGATAATAAAAAGTTGTAGATTCTCCCTTAACCCACCGACTTCACCCAACTCAATATTTTTCAGAATGTCTTCAGATGACTGATTTAGAAGTTCACTCATCTCAATTTGAGATTTAATATTAATTTCTGTTTTCATACTTTTCCTTTATCTTATCCTGTATTTCTGTTGGTAATTGACCAATTCCCTTCTCCAGTACTTTTAACCCACCTTCCTGAATAGACTTTCTGTATCTCTCGTAGTTAATGAATACATCTATTAGAGAGGTTGTGGTAGGTTCTATCTTCTCTGGTGGTAGATGATAACCTAAATCCTTTGTTAATTGATAGAGTGAGTTCATTAACTCCCCATGTAGTTGTCCTGTATCTTTTTTCATATTGTTATTCTCCGTTGTTATTTTATCTATCAGTACTTAATCAAGTATGATGAGTGGTTCTGATTTCATCAGAATCATCTCGTCGTTGAGTGATTCATACAGTAGTGTGAATCCTCAACATTCCAGTTATTATTCATTAACCTATTATCAATTAGATACACCAAACCCCTTACAGATTTGTGTATCCGTTAATGAATGAATCCATTCTTCAGTTATTGGATTTCGATTAGACCAGTCAGTTTGAATCCCCTATATCTATCTTATACCATAACCATTTTTAACCCTATCGGTGAAACCTCATCCGTTATGATTGGATATTATTTCAATCCTACAGACTACTAACCGACTTCTCCCTAATCCTTTCCCTCCCCGATGTGAGTTGTTGGATAAAGGGGTAAAAGTGTTTGAACCCTATGATTGGAACACTTAGGTTATCTATAAGTATGGTAATGGAACGATAAACGTTAGAATATCACACTATTTCTCAAAATAGTTTCTGAGGGATATTCAATCGGAAGAAGAAGGGTTGAGGGTGGTTAGAGTTTTTAGTTCTTTCCCAACCTCAACACACCTTAAACTGAGTAAATCAAAATTGAGATTACCTCCTAAAGAATTTGATTTTGAAATCAACGTACTTTCTGAGTGAGAACTCCCTTTTGGTGATGAATTCCCTCTGTTTCATCTTCTTAATCATAGAATCTACTGTAGTTCTACTATTACCTATCTCAAATCCATTATTCTTCAGGTATCGATGAATTTTGGTGTACCCCCAACCTTCTTTGTGGAGTTCCCATACCTTTTTTCTAATAATTTCCCTTTCGGGATATTCACGTTTGTACTGATGTACTGAGAAGAAATTTGATTGAACTAAAACGTTGAAAGTCAAGTAGGGAGTGTACCCACCTGTAATATGTTTTTCACAGTAGAATAAACTTTTACTGCCACATAATTACCTTTTTTGAATCTTTAAACTCATCAAGGTCTTTAGATTTCAATATTGCAACTATGTCGGCTAAAGGAAGAATTCCTAAGCCACCTCCTAAGGTTAGTGTGTAAACCGCTGGGACATTGGGGCTTGTTCCCAAATAAATTCTGTGTACACCGAAATGGCCTAAAAAAATAGCAAGCAAAACTGCTTTTAGCTTTCTGTGTTTTGGTTTAACTGTAGTACTTTCTGAATCTAAAGCGATAAAACAAGATTCTGTAATAGTATCTCCAAGAAAAACAGTGTCTGCCTGATAATTCGAAGAACGAACTAAAAAGGCAGACATTAAAAAGATTCCTAATAAAATTAGGCGCATTTTTTATTTTGCATTATTTAAGTTCTCTGAAACTTTGTCCCAGTTAACAACATTAAAGAACGCATTAATATAATCGGGTCTTCTATTTTGATAATTTAAGTAGTAAGCATGCTCCCATACATCTATTCCTAAAATTGGTGTTCCGTCACACCCAACGCTATCCATTAACGGATTGTCTTGGTTTGGAGTAGAACATACTTCTAATTTTCCGTTCGTAAGACAAAGCCAAGCCCAGCCTGACCCAAATTGCGTTGCAGCCGCATTGCTAAACGCTGTTTTAAATTCATCAAAGGAACCAAATGTATCATTAATCATATCAGCTAGTTCTCCTGATGGATTACCCCCGCCATTTGGAGACATAACTTCCCAAAATAAGCAGTGATTATAAAATCCTCCACCATTATTTCTCACTCCAGCAGCCTGAGAAGAGATGCTTGCTAAAATATCTTCGATTGATTTCCCTTCTAATTCAGTTCCTTCAATAGCAGCGTTTAGTTTAGATGTATATCCTGCATGATGTTTTGAATGATGAATCTCCATTGTTCTTGCATCAATATGAGGTTCAAGTGCTTTGTAATCGTATGGTAAATTTGGTAATTCGAATGCCATTTTTAATAATTTTAGTTAATAATTATACTACTCAAAGGTAGATTTCTAATGTGTAATTACTAAAGAAACACTGTTTTTTTTGAGATGTTTTATAAATCGCTAATTATTAATACTTTTACGGCGAAAAAAATTTAACACTTAACAACATGAAAAGAATATTTATTACTATCGCAATTGCAGGATTATTTACTGCAACTGCATGTAACGCTCCTGCTGAAACATCAACAGAAGAGACTACAGAAGAGACTGCTACGGAAGAAGCAAATGAAATGATGGAAGAAATGAACGATGATATGGAAGCTGCTGCAGAGGAGACTGAAACTATGGTTGATTCATTAAAAACAGAAGCTACAGAAACTATGGAAGAAGTTGCTGATTCAGTTGAAGCAAAGACTGAAGGAGCTATGAAAGAAGTGAAAGAAGCTATCTAGTTAGCAAAAGCTTTATAAGAACCCGCTGAATATTCAGCGGGTTTTTTTATGCATTATTTTTAATAACCTTTATACTTTCTTGTAAGGTTTTATCAGTTTTGTTTAAGACTTGATAGAATACATTATTACCAAAAAGGTTTCTACCAATAGAAGCCTTAATTCTATTTTTTATAACCTCCTCAGAATCTATTGCTCCTAATTTTTCATAAGAAATCCCTTTAGATTCGGCAAAATCAAAAAACTCTTTTAATAACTCATTATTTACAATAAATTGTTTGGTGTAATTTGATTTATTGTAGTTCTCCGTCAGGCCTTCTCGATTTTCATCAGTATACTCAAAACCAAACAAGTAAAACATTCCCGAATAGTTAAGCCTAGCATAAAAATTAGACCCGCCAATTGTGTCAATCGGAATAAAGACATCAGGCATGATTCCGCCGCCTCCATAAACAACTTTACCTTTTTTTGTAAAGAATTTTAAGGAATCAGGGAACTTGATACTATCTCTAGAAAAAAGCTCTCCTGAATCAAATCGATCCATATAATCGTCATCATAAACATCTGTTCCTACTTCATATGGTTTCTGAATACTTCTACCTGTAGGGGTGTAATACCTTGCAACTGTTAATCTAACTTGCGAGCCGTCTGACCATTGCATAGGCTCTTGAACTAGCCCTTTTCCAAACGATCTTCTTCCTATAATTGTACCTCGGTCGTTATCTTGAAGAGCACCAGCTAAAATTTCACTTGCAGAAGCTGATCCTTCGTTAATCAAAACAACAACATCCGTGTTTTCAAAATTCCCGGAAGACGTAGCATAAACATCTTGACGATCCCTTGCCTTGCCTTCAGTATAAACTATTAACTCTCCTTTACTTAAAAATTCATCAGCTAAATCAGTCGCAGCTTTCATATAACCGCCCCCATTATTTCTAAGGTCTAGGATTAACTTTTTCATCCCTTTATTCCTTAAATCATCTGTCGCTTCAATAAACTCTTCATATGTAGTTCTAGCAAAGCGAATAATTTTAACATAACCAACAGTATCATCAACCATGTACGATGACTCCACACTAAATATTGGAATTTTGTCTCTATTGATTTTAATCGGAATTAAATTTTCTACCCCCTTTCTTTTAACTCCAATATTAACTGCAGTGCCTTTAGGCCCTTTGAGAAGGGACATTACTTTTTTATTTGAAATATCTTCTCCTGTAATATCTTCCCCTTCAACTTCTACAATTCTGTCGCCTGCTAAAACACCCATTTTTTCTGATGGCCCGCCCGGTATAGGTTTTACTACTACGACTGTGTCTTCCTGTATTCTAAACTCAACTCCAATGCCTTCAAACTCTCCTTCCAATGGATCATTAACTTCATTAAATTTTTCACCTGGAATGTAGTATGAGTGTGGGTCAAGGTTTTGTAAAATTCCATTTATTGTTTCTTCAACAATCCAACTTTCTTGAACTGTGTCTACATAATCACTTTTAATAAAATTAATTACTTGGTTCAATTTATTTGTTTGAGAGTCAAGACCTGACGGAAAAACAGAGGTATAAGAAACAACAGCCATTCGTTGACCAATGAAAACCCCTACAACTAATGTTATAGCAATTATTATAGGAAGTAGAACAATTATCTTTTTGTTTTTCATACTAGTTTAAACTATCAATTTGTATTACCTCAACTCCACCTTTCTTTAAAAACTGAACTCCTGAATCATCTTTATATGCATTCATGTAAACAACTCTTTTAATTCCAGACTGGAATACTAATTTGCTACACTCTTTACAGGGCGACAGTGTTATATATAAAGTAGCTCCATTGGAATTATTCGTTGATTTCGCAACTTTCATTATCGCATTCGCTTCTGCATGTAATACATACCACAAAGTTTTTTCACTGTCATCTTCGCAGCAGTTGTCAAATCCAGATGGTGTTCCATTATATCCATCAGAGATAATCATACTATCTTTAACGATTAGCGCGCCAACTTGTTTTCGATTACAATGAGATAACTTTGCCCATTCAGTGGCCATTTTCAAATAGGCAATATCATACCTCCTTTGCTTTTCTTCCGATTCGTAGTTAATCTTCATTATAATTAAACTCTACTTTTATTAATTTGTTTTTCAATAACCAAAGGGTAATAACGATGTTCTAGCTGTTGAACTCTTTTTGCTAATGAATGTGCATCATCATTTATTAAAACTTTACATGAAGTTTGGAAAAGGATTTCCCCCTGATCAAACTCTTCATTTACCAAGTGGATCGTAATTCCAGATTCAATTTCTTTATTCTCTATAACAGCTTGATGCACATGCTTTCCGTACATTCCTTTACCACCGTATTTGGGTAAGAGAGAAGGGTGTAAGTTAATTATTCTATTTTTATAGTTAGATATAAGTCGACCCGGTATTTTACGTAAGAAACCCGCTAAAATAATCCAATCAATATCATTGAACCTTAAGTCATTAATAAAACTCTGGCTATTAAGATTTTCATCATTTGCAATTTGAAAACGGATATTATTTTCTTTAGCAATATTTATAACCCCTGAATCTTGCTTATTAGACACAATTAATTTAACATGCACAGGGCTTTCAGTTCTGCTAAAATAATGAATGATTTTTCGCGCGTTACTTCCTGTTCCAGAGGCAAAAATGGCTATATTAGACATGTCTTTTAATTATGAAATTCAAAGTTAAATTTTAAAAAGCAAGTGGATAAAGAAAAAGTGATAAAAGAAGGGTTTATACGATTTAAGTTTTCGCCAAAGGAGGCAAAAACACAATTAAACAATAGTGAATCATTTTATAATCTTTTAAATCAGCGTAGGTCAATTCGAGAGTTTTCTGACAAACCAATAGCGGATGGAATCATAAAAAATATCATAAAAACTGCGTCTACTGCACCATCAGGAGCCCACAAACAGCCTTGGTTCTTTTGTGTTGTGAAATCAACTGAAATGAAACGCAAGATAAAAGAAGCAGCAGAAAAAGAGGAGTACGAGAATTATAATGGTAGGATGAGTGATGAGTGGTTAGCCGACTTAGAAAAATTTGATACAAACTGGCAAAAACCTTTCTTAGAAATTGCACCTGCATTAATCGTTGTTTTTAAAAAAACATACGACTATGAAAATGGAGACAAAACAAAAAATTATTATGTAAACGAGTCTGTTGGTCTAGCTACAGGAATTTTATTAGCCGCCATTCAAAATGCCGGATTAGTTGCATTAACTCATACACCTAGCCCACTTAATTTTTTATCTGAGGTTTTAGATCGGCCTAAAAACGAAAAACCATTCCTTTTAATACCTATAGGATATCCGTCGGAAGGTGCTACAGTTCCGATTTTAGAGAGAAAACCAATTCGTGAAATAATGAAAGAATACTAATTGTAAAATAAATTTTGATATTGACTTAATATCAATTTTCTTTGCAAATAAATTTAAACTAAAATAAAATGGCAGATACAGCGTCAAGAGTAAAAGCAATTATCGTAGATAAGTTGGGAGTAGAAGAAAGTGAAGTAAATGCTGAGGCAAGCTTTACAAATGATTTAGGTGCAGATTCATTAGATACCGTTGAGTTAATTATGGAATTCGAAAAGGAATTTAACATTGCAATTCCAGACGATCAGGCAGAAAAAATTGCTACTGTTGGAAAGGCGATTAGTTATATCGAAGAGAATACAAAATAAATCTCTATTACTATGGAGTTAAAGAGAGTAGTTGTTACCGGTTTAGGGGCTATTACTCCTTTAGGAAATAATGTTCAAGACTATTGGAATGGGTTAATTAACGGTGTCAGCGGTGCTGCACCGATAACCCAATTCGATGCTACAAAGTTTAAAACTCAATTTGCTTGCGAAGTAAAGGGTTACGAGCCAAATGAACATTTCGACCGAAAGGAAGTAAGAAAGCTTGATTTGTTTGCTCAGTACGCAATGGTTGCTGCAGATGAAGCAATGAAAGACTCTGAAATCAACCTAGAAAAAGTTGACTTAGATCGTTTTGGTGTTATCTGGGGTGCTGGAATTGGAGGGTTAAAAACCTTCCAAGAAGAGTGCACTGCCTTCGCGCAGGGAGACGGTACGCCTAGATTTAATCCTTTCTTTATTCCAAAAATGATTGCGGACATTGCTCCTGGTCATATTTCTATCAAGTACGGACTAAGAGGTCCAAACTTTACTACAGTTTCGGCTTGTGCTTCATCTACAAATGCAATTGCAGATGCATACACATACATTCAGTTAGGCAAAATGGACCTATGTGTTACCGGTGGTTCTGAAGCTGCTGTTTGTGAGGCAGGTATAGGTGGATTTAATGCACTTCATGCCCTTTCAAAAAGAAATGATGATTCTAAAACTGCATCTAGACCATTTGACGCTGAGCGTGATGGTTTTGTTCTAGGTGATGGAGGTGGAACTTTAATTCTAGAAGAGTACGAACACGCAAAAGCAAGAGGTGCAAAAATTTATGCTGAAATTGTAGGGTCAGGTCTATCTGCAGATGCACATCACATGACAGCTCCACACCCTGAGGGTTTAGGAGCAAGGAATGTTATGCAAAATGCATTAAAAGACAGCGGACTTAAATCTAGTGATATAGATTACATAAACGTACACGGAACCTCCACGCCATTAGGTGATATAGCCGAATCTAAGGCAATTACTGAGGTTTTTGGGGAGGATGCTTATAAATTAAATATTAGCTCTACAAAATCAATGACAGGTCATTTGCTTGGAGCTGCTGGAGTAATAGAAGCGATAGCTTGTATTCTTGCGGTGAAAAATGACATTGTTCCTCCAACAATAAATCATTTTAATGATGATCCTGAGTTTGACTCTAAATTAAACTTTACGTTTAATAAGGCTCAAAAAAGAGAAGTTAGAGCTGCTTTAAGTAACACCTTTGGTTTTGGTGGTCATAATGCTTCTGCTATTTTCAAAAAAATATAAAACTTGAGTCTTTTTAAAGGCATCCGATATTTTTTACTTCCAGATAAGAGTAAAAATAGGACGCTTAAAGAAATTCTCGGATTTTACCCCTCGAACATTAATTTGTACGAACAAGCCTTTACACACAAGTCAGTAGTCAATGAAACATCTGATAGCGATAAAAAGGTGAGTAATGAGCGTTTAGAATTTTTGGGGGATGCAATATTGGGAGCTATTACCGCAGAGTACTTTTTTAATAAATATCCGTTCAAAGAGGAAGGTTTTTTAACCAAAATGCGTTCAAGAATGGTTAGTAGAAGTTTTTTAAATAAGCTTGCTATTGATATTGGGCTTGATACTTTTTTAGAAACTTCAGCAGATACAACAAGAACGAAATCAATTTTTGGTGATGCATTTGAAGCCTTAATTGGTGCAATTTACTTGGATAAAGGCTACGAAACTAGCAAGAAATTTATCGTTGGTAAAATCATTAGAGATTATATTAACATAGAAGAATTAGTTGAACAAGAAAGGGACTTTAAAAGCAAATTGGTAGAATACTGCCAGAAAAAGAAAAAGAAACTTGAGTTTATCTTAGAAGAATACAATAACTCCAATGGAGTATATTATAAATGTAGACTTCTAATTAATAATAAAGAAGTCTGCGAAACCGAGGGAAAGTCAAAGAAGTCAGCAGAACAAAAAGCCTCCAAATACTACTTTAAAGAGGTGATTAAAAGATAATTTATAATTAACTTAAAGGCTATTCTATTTAATACTTTTGCAGAGCATAAAAGAATTGAATGGCTAAATTTACATTAGAAATAGAAGAAGATTTTGATTTCCAGCTTATTGGTATATTCAGTCATGCGAAGGATTACCGTTTATGCTGGGCATTAAATCAGGAATTTGGGTTTGACCTCACAAAAGAAGAAAACTTTACTGTACAATTAAAAAGTGTTGTTCAGGAACATTCTTTCTTTAAGTATTTTGAAGAGGAAAACCAATTGGAATACTTTTTAATTGGCAATAGAAGCGATGCTGGAATGCTGATTCCTGAGGAAAAATGTGATTACTTTTTTCTTATTAAAGGCCATTATAGAGATTCAGAGCGTGATAGCCTAAAGAAAAAACTAAACCAACTTAAACCGATATTAGCTTGCTCAATTATTGAAGTAGATGAGCTAAAATCAAAACAGAACTTAATATTTTAAGATGAAGACAAATAAAAAAACTAAAATAGTGGCAACTGTGGGGCCTGCCACATCAAGCAAGGAAATGCTACTTAAAATTATCAACGAAGGAGTAAATGTTATTCGAGTCAACTTTTCTCATGGAAAATATGAAGACCATTTAGAGGTAATCAATAGAGTTCGTGAAATAAACAAAGAAAAGTCACTTCACATTGCCTTATTAGGTGATTTACAGGGTCCAAAAATTAGAATAGGTGAAATTGATGGCGGAAAGGTTGAAATAAAAAAAGGTGATGAGATTTGTTTTACCAATGAAAAAGTAGTTGGCTCAGCAACTAAGGTATACATGAGCTATGCTCATTTTGCTAACGATGTAAATATTGACGAAATCATACTTATTGATGATGGGAAACTAAGAGTTAAAATTGTTTCGACCGACAAAAAATCTGAAGTAAAAGGAGTTTTCCTAAATGGTGGTTTCTTGTCTTCTAACAAAGGAGTAAACCTCCCACAAACTAAAATTACATTACCTAGTTTAACAGAAAAAGATAGAGCTGACTTGGACTTTGCCCTAAGTCATGACTTTGAGTGGATTGGTTTATCCTTTGTAAGAACTGCACGTGACATTATTGAACTAAAGCATATAATCCAAGATGAAGGAAAATCGTCAAGAGTTATTGCTAAGATTGAAAAGCCCGAAGCTATAGATGAAATTACAGACATTATAGACAAGACTGACGCTATTATGGTCGCAAGAGGAGATTTAGGCGTTGAAATACCTATGGAACAAGTACCATTATTGCAGAAAGAAATTGTTAAACAATGTTTACATGCAGCAAAACCGGTAATAATAGCAACTCAAATGATGGAGAGTATGATAACTAGCATAAGTCCAACAAGAGCTGAAGTTACTGATGTTGCAAATGCTGTATTAGATGGGGCGGATGCCGTAATGTTAAGTGCCGAAACTTCAGTTGGAGCTTACCCTGTTGAGGTTATAAAAGCAATGACAAAAATTATTGAGCAAATTGAAGAAACGGATCAGATTTATCATAGGGAGTTTCCACCTGAACTAAACGAATCAAGGTTTATTTCAGACTCAATTTGCTATAATGCTTGCAGACTGTCTCAAAGAACAGAAGCTAATGCAATAGTAACTATGACTCACTCGGGTTATACGGCAGCTAAAATTAGTAGTTTTAGACCTCGAGCTGGAATTTTTGCCTTTACAGGAAATCACTCCTTACTCAATAAGTTAAGTTTAGTATGGGGGGTTCAAGGTTTTTATTATGATAAATTTGTCAGCACAGACCATACTATAGCAGACATTAAATACCTTCTTAAAAAATCAAATTATTTATCTGAAAAGGATTTGATTATTAATATCGCAAGTATGCCTATTAATTCGAAAGGGCAATCGAATATGTTAAAGATGAGTTATGTCGAATAAATAGTATTATTTTCTTTAGAACCTTTATTGTAAGTGGTTGAATTCAAATAAATTATTATTTTCGCCTGAATCAAAAATTTAGCTATGCCAATCAATGTTAGCCTATTAAAGGAAATTTGTGAAGTTGCAGGAGCTCCTGGTTACGAACAAAGAATTCGAGAGTTCATAATTAAAGAAGTAAGCCCACTTGTTGATGAAATAAAAGTCAACAATATGGGTAATGTGTACGCCATAAAAAAGGGTAAAAACCCTAAAAAGGTAATGATAGGTGCACACATGGACGAAATAGGTTTTATTGTAACTCATATTGACGACAATGGATTTGTTCGATTTCATACACTAGGAGGTTTTGACCCTAAGACATTAACCGCTCAGCGAGTAATTATTCATGGGAAAAAAGATGTTATGGGCGTAATGGGTGCAAAACCTATTCATGTAATGTCTGCTGAAGAAAGAACTAAAAACCCTAAAACAACAGACTATTTTATTGATTTAGGACTGAGCAAAAAAGAGGTTGAAGAAGTAATTGAAATCGGCAACCCAATTACTCGCGCAGGGGAATTAATTGAAATGGGAAACTGTGTCAACTGCAAATCTATTGACAATAGGGTTTCTGTATTTATTTTAATAGAGACGCTTAGAGCTCTTAAAGACAAAGAGGTTCCTTTTGACCTGTACGGCGTATTCACAGTCCAAGAGGAAGTAGGTATTCGAGGTGCTAATGTTTCCTCAATGGATATTCAGCCGCATTTTGGATTCGGACTCGATACTACCATTGCATATGATGTTCCAGGAGCGCAGGCTCATGAAAAAATAACTTGCTTAGGAGAAGGAACTGCCATAAAAATAATGGATGCTTCTACTATTTCAGATTACAGAATGGTTGAGTTTATGAAGGAAACTGCAAACAAGCATAAAATTAAGTGGCAACCAGAAATTTTGACAGCTGGTGGAACAGACACAGCAGGTATTCAACGAATGAACGACGGAGGAGCTATTTCTGGGGCTGTTTCAATTCCAACGAGACATTTACATCAAGTTATTGAAATGGCAGACAAATCAGATATTCAAGCATCAATAGACCTATTAGAGAACTGCCTTCTTGACCTGGATAAATACGATTGGAGTTTTCTCTAATACGAACTCTTAAATTGATCTAAAAACTCTTTATCGTTCTCAGAATATAATCGCAAATCATTCACGTTATATTTTAGTTGTGTGATCCTTTCTACACCCATGCCGAAAGCAAAACCAGTATATTCTTTACTATCGATACCACAGTTTTCTAAAACATTCGGATCAACCATACCACAGCCTAATATTTCTAAATAACCTGTATACTTACATACATTGCAGCCTTTACCAGAACAAATGCTGCATGAAACATCCATTTCAGCAGATGGCTCAGTAAAAGGGAAATAAGACGGTCTAAGCCTAATCTTGGTTTCTTTACCAAACATTTCCTGAGCAAAAAACAAAAGTGTTTGTTTCAAATCAGCGAAAGAAACATTTTTATCAATATATAAGCCCTCAACTTGATGAAAAAAACAGTGTGCTCGAGCAGAAATTGCTTCATTTCGATAAACTCTCCCTGGAGAAATTGTTCTAATTGGTGGTTCAGAGTTTTCCATTACTCTTACTTGAACTGATGAGGTATGTGTTCTTAAAGCAATATCAGGATCTTTTTCCACAAAAAAAGTGTCCTGCATATCTCTTGCAGGGTGTTCAGGTGGAAAGTTTAATGCTGAAAAATTGTGCCAATCATCTTCAATTTCAGGACCTTCTGAAACAGAAAACCCAATTCTTTTAAAAATTTCAATGATTTCATTTTTAACAATAGAAATCGGGTGGCGACTTCCTAGTTCTTTAAGATTTGAAGAGCGTGTATAATCTTCAGAAGAAAAACCCTCAGTAGATCCAGAAGAATTAATACTTGCCTTTAGCTCAGCTACTTTGGCTTCTGCTTTTTCTCTTAGGTCATTTAAGACTAAACCAAATTCCTTCTTTTGCTCAGCGGGTACATCCCTAAATTCAGCAAATAACTTCTTTAACTCTCCTTTAGAGCCAAGGACTTTTATTCTAAACTCTTCAATCTTGGCGGCATCCTTCTCGGCAAATGCTTTAGTTTCTTCCAATAACTTTTTTGCTCTTTCTAGCATCCCTTATATCAATTTTACGCTAATAATTCTTACATCTTCAATAGGTCTGTCTCCCCTTCCGGTCTTTACCTTAGAAATTTTCTCTAAAACATCGAGCCCTCTAATTACTTCACCAAATACAGTATAAAGTCCATCTAAGTGAGGTGTTCCCCCTAGCGTTTCGTAATCTATTTTTTGTTTCTCAGTGTAAGTAATTCCGTTTTTCTCTTCAAATCTTGTTAGGTACTTCCTCGGGTAAACACTTCCCTGGACAAAATAAAATTGAGACCCGTTACTTCTATACTTTGGGTTCTCATTATCAGGTTGTCTCGCAGCAGCAAGAGCACCTTTTTTATGAATAAATTGTGATTTTATTTCCGCGCTCAAAGTATAACCGGGACCACCATTTCCCAATCCTCTTGTAGAACTCGCATTTTTAGATTCTGGATCGCCTCCTTGGATCATAAAATTTGGAATAACTCGATGAAACAACAAGCCGTCGTAGTACCCTTCTGAAACAAGCTTCATAAAATTAGATTTATGCTTAGGCGTTTCGTCGTATAAAATAAAGTCGATGGTACCGTGAGTAGTTTCCATTCTAACAATTTGTTGTGCTCTTACACTTACAAGAATGCAAAACATTGCGAAGAAAAAGCCAAATACTTTTTTGTTCAAAATATAGTTAAGTTTGTGGATTATCTAATCTTTTTGATTTGGCAAAAATATGAAAAAATTAAACCTTCTTTTTGTAGTAATTACTAGTGTTTTGATTACTTCTTGTAAAAAAGAAATTTCTCCCATATTGGAGATTACAGTTGTAGATACTTTAAATACCCCAGTAAGTAGAGCAAAGGTTAAGCTTACTGTAGATGGGGCAATTTTTGGAGCAGTAAATCCCCAAGCATTAGATTCTTCAAGAACAGATGCTTTTGGTAAGGTGTTTTTCGAATTTGATAATACTATTTTAGTAGATGCGGCGGTTTATAACGGCAATACAAAAGTAGACTCTACTAGTGTATTATTAGAGACAAAAAGATTAAAAAGAAATGAGGATAATGTATTCGAAAGAAAGTTGATTTATCGCTAAGACTCCTCAAAATACTCCACAATACTTTGTTTAATAAGCTGTTCTTGTTGAATAGTATCTAGATTAGGCAACTTCTGAGAAACGGACCAATGCGGCCAGTCATCTTGATCTCTTCCTTCAAAATCATAATAGCCATAAGGTTCTAGCAAAGAACAAACTGCCACATGCATCACTTCTATTTTTTGGTCTTTTGTAAACTTAGTTGCATTTTTTCCAAGCTCCTGAAGTCCTATAATAAATAGAATAGATTGCACATCTAATTCTTCTCCGAATCGAGCTTTCATCTTTTGCTGAAGCCCATCCCACTTTTTTTGAAATTCTATATCCATCGAGTGCAAAATTAATTATAGTTTAGCGTCTGAAATGAAAATAGAGTATCTAGATATTATTTTGGCCTTACCACTAATTTGGGGAGCATTCATTGGGTTTAAAAAAGGCTTGGTATTAGAGCTTGCTTCAATCGTGGCTTTAATTCTTGGAATATACGGGGCGGTAAAGTTCTCAGATGTTACGGCCGACTATTTAAATTCTTCTTTTGAAATTGCAAGTAATTGGATTGGCCTAATTAGCTTTTTAGTAACATTTATAGGAATAGTAATTGGTGTTTTTATTTTGGGTAAAGCCATTGATAAAATGCTAAAAATAATTGCTCTTGGCTTTGTCAATCGTTTATTGGGGCTTGTATTTGGCCTAATTAAATATGCAATCATATTAAGTTTCGCATTATTCTTTTTTGAAAATTTAAATTCAAGATTTCATTTTACTGAAGAAAATATTGAAGAAAAAACCCTTCTATATTCCCCTATTAAAATGATTGCTGAACCTATAAGACCCTTACTTAACGAGGTTAGCCTTGATAAAATTGATGAAATTCAAGAAGAGTTTATTCAATAAAAAAGGCCACAAAAAAATTGTGACCTTCATTAAAATTCAAGTTTTATTAATCCATAATTGCCTTTATCCCAGGTAATTCTTTTCCTTCAAGAAATTCTAATAATGCTCCACCTCCGGTAGAAATATAGCTTACTTCATTTGTTAAATTAAACTTGGTTATTGCAGCTGCTGAGTCGCCCCCTCCGATCAATGAGTAAGCTCCGTTTTTTGTTGCCCTTGAAATGGCTTCGGCAATGCTTTTAGTTCCATTCTCAAAACTAGACATCTCAAAAACCCCCATAGGTCCATTCCACATTATGGTTTTTGATTTCATAATAATTTCAGAGAAATCTTCTATTGCTTTAGGTCCTATATCTAGTCCCATCCAGCCGTCTGAAATATTGGTGTTTTCTTCCGTTGCCTGATTAGCAGAATTACTAAACTCAGAAGAAATAACAGAATCAGCCGGCAAACAAAGGTTTACATTTTTCTCCTTCGCTAAATCCAATATCGTTTTTGCCAAGTTTAACTTATCTTCCTCAACCAATGAACTTCCAACATTTCCGCCCAGCGCCTTAAAGAAAGTATAACTCATACCACCACCAACAATCAAGTTGTCAACTTTATCTAACATTTGTTCAATAAGTAAAATCTTGTCCGATATTTTTGCTCCCCCCATAATTGCAGTAAACGGTCTTTCGTTTTTCTCAATTACCTGTTTTACAGCTTCTAATTCGTCCTCTATTACAAATCCGAACATTTTTTCTTCGTTAAAATATGAAGCAATAATAGCGGTAGAAGCATGAGCTCTATGAGCAGTTCCAAATGCATCATTTACATAAACATCAGCAAGGTCTGCTAACTTCTTTGCAAAAGCTGGATCTCCTTTTGTTTCCTCATTGTAAAACCTAAGGTTTTCTAATAAAAGAACCTCTCCACTCTTTAATTCTAAAGCTGCTTTACTTACACCTTCACCAATGCAATCTGAAACAAACTTTACCTCAACCTCTAGCTTTTGGCTTAATGCTTTTAAAATATGTTTTAAAGAAAACTCTTCACTCGCTTCGCCCTTTGGTCGGCCAAGATGAGACATAATAATTGCTGCTCCTCCATTTTTAATTATTTGTTTAATTGTTGGAATAGCTGCATTTATTCTTGTTTCATCAGTAATCTCAAACTTATCGTTTAGAGGAACATTAAAGTCTACTCTAACCATTGCCTTCTTGCCACTAAAGTCATAGGTGCTTATGTTTTGCATTGCTTGTTTTTATTTAGAATGGACAACAAAAATAATATTATCATCCTATTGAATCGAAATAGAAATCACTAAACTTTTAGATTAAATTTGAGCCATGTTATTCAGCAAAATAATAGGTCAAGAGAAATTAAAAAATCGACTAATAGATACGGTGAAAAATCAACGAATTAGTCATGCTCAATTATTTTTAGGCAAAACTGGTTTTGGTACTTTACCTTTAGCTATTGCTTACGCTCAATTTATTTGTTGTACAGATAAAAAAGAGAACGATTCCTGTGGTATTTGTAAATCTTGTGTCAAGTTTGAAAAACTAGTTCACCCAGATTTACATTTTACCTACCCTGTTAATACCAATGACCACATAAAATCAAAACCTGTTTCAGATGACTTTATACCATTGTGGCGAGAATTGTTTTTAGAAAACCCGTATTTTGATATTGATGACTGGAGCAGAAAACTAGGAACTGAAAACAAGCAGGGATTTATTGGAGTTGATGAAAGTAAAAAAATCATAAAAAAACTAAGCTTAAAGCCATATGAGTCTGAATTTAAAATTCAATTGATTTTTAGAGCAGAAGCAATGAATGCTGACGCTTCGAACAAGTTGCTAAAACTAATTGAAGAACCAACAGATAAAACAATTATTCTGTTAATTGCAGAAGATGAGGAACAGTTATTAAAAACAATAACATCAAGAACACAAATTATACGTGTACCTCCTATTGAGCAGCCAATTTTGGCGAACAAACTAACTGAGTTTAGTAGTTCTGAAATGGCAGATAAGGTTTCAAAATTAGCAATGGGGGACTACAATTTTGCTAAAAGCAAGTTAGAGAAAGAAGAAGAGGATCAGTACTTTTTTAAGCAATTTCAAACATGGATGAGAGTTTGTTACAAAGCAGATATTCAAGGAATAAACCAATGGGTTGAGGAGATTTCTGCTTCGAGTGTTGGAAGAGAAAAACGAAAACGCTTCGTTTTATATGCAATAGATTTGATGAGAGAGGGAATACTTCGAAATTATGCAGGCAAAGAGTTTCAGCAGTTTTTTGGCGAGGAAGAAAAGTTTGTTGGAAACTTCGCACCCTTTGTACATGCCAGGAATGTATTGCCAATGAGCGAAATTTTGAACGAAGCATATCAGCATATTAGCAGAAATGCCTATTCAAAGATTTTATTCATGGATTTGTCTATGAAGTTTGCCAATTTGTTACACGTCAAAAACGTACATTTGTAAGGCTGGACTTTTAAAGTCCTTTATGTTTAACTTTACAGTAGGCTTGCTTACTGCAAATATATTTTCAAGATATGGGCTGTGCAACATGCACTAACAAGGGAGGAGGCGTCCCGGCTGGCTGCAACAAAAATGGAAGTTGTGGTAATGGCGGATGCAATAAATTAACAATATTCAATTGGCTTTCTAATATGGAATTGCCTGCCAATCAAAAAGCTTTTGATTGCGTGGAAGTTCGATTTAAAAACGGGCGAAAAGAATTTTTTAGGAAAACAGATGACTTATCTCTTTTTGAGGGAGATACTGTTGCTGTTGAAGCGACTGCGGGGTATGACATCGGTATTGTTTCATTGTCTGGAGAATTAGTTCGCTTGCAGATGCAAAAGAAAAATATTTTTCCTAAATCTGAGGATATAAAAAAGGTTCACCGAAAAGCAACTGAAAACGATATTGAAAAATGGCAAAGTGGCAGAGCCAAAGAAACAGACGCCATGTTGAAAGCTCGACAAATTGCCAATGAACTCGATTTAAGAATGAAAATTTCTGATGTTGAATATCAGGGTGATTTAAGTAAAGCAATTTTCTACTATACAGCTGATGAAAGAATTGATTTTAGAGATTTAGTTCGAAAACTTGCTGATGCATTCAAGATTAGAATTGAAATGAAGCAAATCGGCATGAGACAAGAAGCTAGCCGACTAGGGGGAATTGGTTCTTGCGGTAGAGAGCTATGTTGCTCTACTTGGCTTACTGATTTCAGGTCAGTTTCCACTTCAGCAGCAAGGTATCAGCAATTATCGCTGAACCCAACCAAACTTGCTGGTCAGTGCGGTAAGCTAAAATGCTGCCTTAACTACGAATTGGATGTTTATGTTGATGAATTAAAAAAATTCCCAGACACAAAAAAGAAGCTAAAAACTAAAAAAGGTGATGCTTTCTTTCAAAAAATGGACATATTCGGCAATAAAATGTGGTACTCTTATCGCGACGAGCCGTATGAATTTATTGAGTTATCTTTAAAAAGAGTAAATGAAATCATAGAAGCCAATAAAAAAGATCAAAAAGTAGATCAGTTAAAAGACTTTAGTGATGTAGTTATTGAAAAGAAACCCGAATATGAAAATGTTGTTGGTCAGGATGACTTAACTCGATTTGATAAGCAAAATAAAAAGAATAGAAATCGAAATAACAACAACAAAAAAAGAAGAAGCAACAACCGTAATCGAAAAAAGCCAACTAACAATGCAAAGAAGTAAATTACTTTTTTTAATACCATTGTTTTTAATGGCTTGTGATTCTAATCTTGTTTATGAGGAGAATCTTAAAATAGAGCAGGGAATTTGGAACCGAGCTCAAAATGCTCAATTCTTATTCGAAGTTGAGGATTCCACTCAGGCGCATAATTTTTACATAAATTTCAGACATGCAGGCGATTACCCATACAAAAACTTGTATCTTTTCACGAGAATAAAAAGTCCGAACGGGAAAATAGCAAAAGATACTGCTCAAATGATTTTGGCAGATAATAAGGGGCGTTGGATGGGTAAAAGCATTGGAGACATTTATGATTATCAGTTTAAATTTAAAGAGCAATTTAAATTTCCTGAAACGGGGGAATATTTAGTTGAGATAGAACAAGCAATGCGAGATGAAAGGCTCGATAATGTGACTGATATAGGAATTAGAGTAGAAAAGATTAAAAAATAAGGTTTGAGTAAAGAAAAGAAAAGCTATAAAAAGTTAGTGTTACTCTTTTGGCTAGCAGTTATTATTCCTACAAGTATTTTTATTTTTATGCTATTTGCTGCTGCAAATGCCTTGGTAGGATTTAACTCTTTACCAACTTTTGAAGAATTAGAAAACCCTCAAAGTAATTTAGCAACAGAAGTTTACACTTCTGATGGTAAAATATTAGGAAAGTATTTTTATCAAAATAGGGTTAATGTTCAGTTTGAGGGCCTTTCTCCACACCTAGTTGATGCAATTATTTCAACAGAAGACGAACGATATAGAGACCATTCTGGAATTGACATTAGAGGATTAGTTAGAGCTGTTATTAATCTTGGGAGAAATGGTGGAGCAAGCACAATTACGCAGCAATTAGCAAAAATGGTATTTTCTGGCACACCAGGTTCTGGATGGGGCAGACTAAAGCAAAAAATGCAGGAATGGATTATTTCTGCTCAACTAGAACGCAGATACACAAAGGAAGAAATAATTGCTATGTATTTTAATCGATTTGATTTTATCAATAATGCGGTTGGAATTAAATCTGGAGCTAAAGTATATTTCGGTAAAGAGCCGAATGAATTAAATATTCAAGAAGCCGCCTGTTTGGTTGGCATGCTAAAAAATCCATCATTATATAACCCGATAAGATTTGTAGATAGAACATTTGATAGAAGAAATACCGTTCTAGGTCAGATGAAAAGAAATGGAGTTATAAACCAACAGAAATTGGATAGCTTAATAGCTCTACCCCTTGTATTAAATTACTCAAAGGTTGACCACAGAGATGGAATAGCTCCCTATTTTAGAGAGATATTGCGATCTGACTTAAAAAGAATATTCTCTGAAAAGGATAACGACGGGAATTTTATACTGAGTAAAGACGGTGGCGAAACACCATATAATCTTTATAAAGACGGACTAAGAATATTTACAACACTAAACTATAAAATGCAGGAGTACGCTGAATATGCTGTAAAAGAGCACTTGAGCCACGAATTACAAGAAGATTTCTTCAATAATCTTAAACGTAGGAAGAACAACCCTTTTTCATCAGACATCTCTAAAAAGCAAGCTGATAATATTTTGAAGGCAGCTGTAAGAAGAAGTGAGCGCTTTTTAATAATGACAGGCAAGCAATGCTCGAACTGCGGAAGAAGAGGGAGAATTTTGGAAGAAACAAGTATTGATGGTTTAGATTTCGTTCATTGTACGGCAGACGATTGTGGTCATGACACTCAAATTCATTCAGAAGATTCCGTTTGGGCTGCTTTTGATAAACCTGTTAAAATGCAAGTCTTTTCTTGGAAAGGTAAAATTGACACAACTTTAAGTCCCATGGACTCAATCCGATACTATAAAAGTTTTTTACAAAGTGGAATGATGTCTATGGATCCGCATACCGGTTATATCAAAGCTTGGGTAGGAGGAATTAATTTTGAATATTTCGCTTACGATCATGTAAGACAAGGTAGAAGACAAGTAGGTTCTACATTTAAACCGTTTGTATACTCTGCTGCAATTGACGAAGGCTACTCTCCTTGTTATGAAATGCCTAACACATTATATACTGTAAAAAAGGGAAGGTTTGGAATATTAAAAGACTGGACACCAAAGAATGCTGGCGGAGAATATGGCGGCATGGTTAATTTAAAATTTGGGATTGCAAATTCTTTAAACACAGTTACAGCAAGGTTAATAGATAAGTTTGGAATTAATCCGGTAATTAGAAAGGCCAGGCAAATGGGAGTAACCGCACCATTAGATACTGTCCCCTCTCTAGCTCTTGGGGTGGCTGATATTTCCGTTTATGAAATGGTAGGTGCTCTTTCCACATTTGCCAACAAAGGTTCTTGGATAGAACCCATATACTTAACTCGTATAGAGGATAAAGATGGTAACGTAATCGCCGAATATATTCCAAAAGTTAATGAAGTATTAACAGAAGAAAAGGCTTATGCAGTTCTTGACATGCTGAAAGGTGTTGTCGGTTATAATTACAGTAAATTAAAAAATAAAAATGTAGCTGGTTCAGGTATTAGAATTACTTTTCCTAAAACTGAAAAAAGGCCGTATGCAGGTATTAAATATCCAATGGCGGGAAAAACAGGAACGACCCAAAACCAATCGGACGGTTGGTTTATTGGAGTAACGCCTGATTTAGTCACTGGAGTGTGGGTCGGAGCCGAAGACAGAAGCGTTAGATTTTCATCTATTACCTATGGACAAGGGGCTAATACAGGTCTTCCTATTTACGGATACTATATGAATAAAATTTATGCGGATTCGACGATTGAAATTTCAAAAAAAGATTTTGAAAAGCCTGAGAATCCTTTAAGGATTGAAATTGATTGTGATAAATATGAAAATACTGGAATTTTTGATGCACCTGGAAGCACTGAGCCTCCAAATTTTGAATAATTAAGCTATGAAAAAAGTATACGAAAATGCTGAAGATGCAATAGAAGGAATAGAAAGCGGAATGACTCTTATGTTAGGAGGATTTGGCTTGTGTGGAATTCCAGAAAAATGCATTGCTGCCTTGTCTAACAAACCTGAAATTACTAACCTAACTTGTATTTCTAATAATGCGGGTGTTGATGATTTCGGCTTGGGTTATTTATTACAGAATAAGCAAATCAAAAAAATGATTTCTTCCTATGTTGGCGAAAATGCTGAATTTGAAAGGCAAATGTTGAGTGGTGAATTAGAAGTTGAATTAACACCTCAAGGAACACTTGCAGAAAAATGTAGAGCAGGCGGTGCTGGAATTCCTGCCTTTTTTACACCTGCTGGTTATGGTACAGAAGTAGCTGAAGGTAAAGAGACCAGAGAATATGACGGGAAAATGTATGTTTTAGAAAATGCATTAGTAGCAGATTATGCAATTGTAAAAGCCTGGAAGGGTGATACTAAAGGAAATTTAATTTTTAAAGCAACAGCAAGAAATTTTAATCCAGTAATGGCAACAGCGGGTAAGGTAACCATTGCTGAAGTTGAAGAATTAGTTGAAACAGGAGAATTGGACCCAAATGAGATTCATACACCTGGAATTTTTGTGCATCGAATATTTAAAGGAGAGGCATACGAGAAGCGAATTGAACAACGAACAATTTCTAACTCATAATACTGAAGAAATGATAGGAAAAAATGAGATAGCAAAAAGAATAGCTCAAGAATTGGAAGACGGCTGGTACGTAAATCTGGGTATAGGTATTCCAACATTGGTTGCCAATTATATTCCTGAAGGTATAGATGTTACCTTACAGTCTGAAAATGGTTTGTTAGGAATGGGGCCTTCCCCAACTGAAGAAAATATTGATGCAGATTTGATTAATGCAGGTAAGCAGACAATTACCACTATGCCTGGATCTGTATTTTTTGATTCAGCTATGAGCTTTGCAATGATTCGTGGAGGAAAAGTACAATTAACTGTGCTTGGTGCAATGGAAGTATCAGAAAACGGAGATATTGCCAATTGGAAAATACCAGGTAAAATGGTAAAAGGCATGGGCGGAGCAATGGACCTAGTAGCATCTGCAGATAATATTATTGTTGCAATGATGCATACTAATAGAGCCGGAGAGTCTAAACTTTTAAAGAAATGCTCACTCCCTTTAACCGGTGTTAACTGTGTGAAAAAGATTGTTACCAACCTTGCTGTACTTTCAGTTACCGAAAAAGGTTTTAAACTTTTAGAAAGAGCCCCTGGAGTTAGTGTTGAAGAAATAAAAGCAGCCACAGAAGGGACACTAATAGTAGAAGGAGAGATTCCAGAGATGAAGATTTAGACTATTTATTTTACAAAATAAAACAATACAGTTTGGTCTTCAGCAGCCTAGTTTTCCTAACCTATTTTCTCCCAATATTTTTAATTACATATCATTTAATTGATAAATCATTTAAGAATTATATAATACTTATTGCAAGTGTTATATTTTACGCTTGGGGAGCTCCAAACTTTGTTTACATCGCAATTGGGTCAATTTTATTAGACTTTGTCGTCGCAAAATCTATAGTAAAGTTTGAAAATAAAAGAAGATGGTGGATTGCTGCAGTTGGTGTCACTCAGAACCTAATACTACTGCTGTATTTTAAATATTCAAACTTTTTTATTGAAAATATAAATCTTCTTTTTTCTGAATCAGAGAACCCAATTATAAGCTGGGAAAAAATTGTATTACCCATTGGGTTAAGCTTTTTCGCCTTTCAAAAAATTAGCTACATTGTAGATATTTACCGCAATGAAGCTAAACCATTAAAAAAGGTAAGTGACTAAACTTTATATATTCTGTTATTCCCACAGCTTATAGCCGGACCTATTGTTAGATATAAAGAAATTGCTTCACAAATAACAAACAGAAAGTTAAACGACTACAATGATAAGATTTATGGTGTATACCGCTTCTCGATAGGTTTAGGTAAAAAGGTATTAATAGCAAACACCTTAGGTTTTCAAGCAGATAGAATCTTTAATATTCCAATAGAAACGCTGGACTCTAGTGTAGCTTGGTTTGGTTTATTATGCTATACCTTTCAAATTTATTTTGATTTCTCAGGATATTCTGATATGGTTATTGGATTAGGCCGAATTATGGGATTTAAATTCCCAGAAAACTTTAACAGTCCATACATTTCTCAAAGTATATCTGAATTTTGGAGAAGGTGGCATATTACACTCGGAACTTGGATGAGAGAGTATATTTATATCCCATTGGGTGGAAATAAAGTAGACAGTAAAAGCCGTCTATATTTTAATTTATGGTTCGTATTCTTAATCTCGGGCTTATGGCATGGAGCTTCTTGGAATTTCGTATTGTGGGGTGCTTTTCATGGTGTATTCTTAATCTTAGACAGAACTTTATATGGAAGGATTACCAGTAAAATTGGTGTGTTTTTTCGTGTAACCCTTACTTTTTTCATTGTAATGATTGGTTGGGTTTTGTTCAGGATAGAAAATATAAATGAAGTATTTGTCTTTTATAAAGTACTTTTTGCTTTTGATTTTGGTCCGCTGATTCAACATTGCAGTCCGCTCGAGTTAAGAACAATAGTAGTTTGCTTTATTATTGGGTTTGGATCAAATATTCCTATGATTAATAAAAAATATACTCAGACCATAAATTCAATTGGTAATATCTCTACAATTTTAAAAGGTACAATTAGTTTCCTATTAATTATCCTATGTATCTCATCTATTATTAAATCAGATTTTAATCCATTTATCTATTTTAGATTTTGAGCAAGTTGATTAAAAAAATATTGTACCTCTTGTTCATTGTAATTATTGCTTTCCCGCACTTACAAAAGAGCTTTAAGATAATAGAACAAAAACCATTAAAGGGAGCGTTTACAAGAAAAAAGCCCAAAAAGACTTTATTGTCTTTTGAGAGTTGGAGTAAATCAACATATCAAAAAGATACAGAAAGTGATTTAAAGATAAAAAACCCACTAAAATCAACAGCAATTAGACTAATAAATCAATTTCAGTATAGCCTTTTGAACAGTCCTTCTTCAAAAGGTTTGTTTGTTACTGAAAATGGAACAATAATGCCTACGCACTATGTTAAATCTTTAATTGGAGAGGACCTGGTACCTTTAGATTCAATAGATAACACGATGAGAATGGCGAAGTTTGTTCAAGATTCTTTAGAAAAAAGAGGGATTAAACTGTTTTTTTTAATTGCCCCTGGGAAACCTTCTTTTAATATTAACCAATTACCCAATTATTATAAATCGCAGCTTAGCAATAACAATAATTACAAGCAATTTATTGAAAGCTGTAAAAAGTACAAAGTAGATTATATCGATTTTAAAAAAATACTTTTAGAGAAGAAAGGTTCAATTGAATATCCTATATTCCCAAAGTTTGGGGTTCATTGGTCAGGAAATACAGTCGCTCACGTTACCAAAAATTTATTTCAATATATCAATCATTCAACAATTGACGTAGAGCTTCCTAAAATTGAATTATTACCGGGTAATAAAACCGTCAAAGATTATCGATTTACAGATTATGACATTGGGGAATCAATGAATTTGTTGTTTTTTGAATCAGAAGAAACGCTTCATTACCCTAAAGTGATAGTTAACGGAGTAAATCAAAAAAACCAAAACTTATCGGAGTAGGTGATAGCTTTTTTCAAAGCTTTGTAAACTTTAATAACACATTTAATGAAGTTTTTGATAGGTCTTCTAAGTTTTATTTTTACAACAAAAAAATAGAATGGCCTCTAAATCTTAGATCTGCCAAAGTAAAACCAAGTTATTTAAATCTAAAAACCGAATTAGAAACAACAGATATCGTTATAATTGAAATGACAGAGCAAAACACCAAATATGTTGGTTACAAGTTTATTCATCAATTATATAAATTATTCACAGCAAGAGTCTCAGTAGAAAGCGATGCTAATTTGATTTATAATGTCATATCTAAAAAAGAAAATTCTCCTAAAATAAGTCCAAAAGCTTTAAAACAATTAAATCTTAGTCAGGACTCTGTAATAAAGAATATTGCTTTTTATAAAGCATTGCAAGGAGAGGGAGGTTATTACGAAGAATTTAATGAAATAATCACCAATATGTATAATAACCCAAAATGGTTGGATAAATTAAAAAAACAAGCGAAAGAGAGAAAAATTACTTTTGAGGAGAATATAAAACGAAATGTGGAGTATATAATTAACCATAGAAAAATTAAAAACAAAAAAACACCCTAGAAGTTACCATTCTTCCGATTTACTTTTATGCTTTGTGATATGTAAAATCATTTTTTTAAAGGTAACAATCCAAATAAATCTGCTTTCTTTGTGAAATACTTTATTTAACAACTACTATTGTAACTATGGTGACTGTTCTTTCTATCTTGATTCCGGCTTATAACGAAGCCAAAACAATACACCTTATTCTTGATAAAGTAAAAGGGGTTGATTTAATTGGTGAAATGACAAAAGAGATAATAATCGTGAATGATTGTTCATCAGATAAGACAGAGGAAGCTATAGAGGCTTATGCCAAACTAAACCCTGAAATGGGTATCCAATTATTCAACCAACCAACCAATCAAGGAAAAGGCGCTGCAATTCATAAAGCCATTGAACTTGCAACTGGAGATTATTTGATTGTTCAAGATGCTGACTTAGAGTACGACCCTAGGGAATACAACAATCTGCTAAAACCAATTGTGGAAGGAAATGCTGATGTGGTTTATGGCTCTCGGTTTATGGGTGGTAACCCACATAGAATATTGTTTTTTTGGCATTCAATCGGGAATAAATTCTTAACCTTCCTATCAAATATGTTTACAAATCTGAATTTAACAGATATGGAAACTTGTTATAAGCTTATTAAAAGTGATATTGCAAAAGGACTAAACTTAAAAGAAAAAAGGTTCGGCTTTGAGCCAGAACTTACTGCAAAACTTTCCAAAATCAAAAATATTAGGATTTATGAAGTAGGCATTTCATATTACGGAAGAACTTATGAGGAAGGTAAAAAGATTGGATGGAAGGATGGTTTTAGAGCTATTTATTGCATCATAAAATATAATATGTGATTTAGATGGTATTTAGTAGTACAATTTTTCTTCTCATATTTCTCCCAATATTTCTAATAACTTATTATTTCGCTCACGATAAGTATAAAAATATTGTAATCTTAGTATTTAGTTGCTTATTTTATAGTTGGGGAGCACCTAAATTTCTATTTGTTATTCTAGGATCTACATTTATCGACTTTCATTTAGTAAAGTGGATGGACAGATCAAAAACAGATTTGCATCGAAAAATAATGCTGAGTATATCGGTGGGAATAAACTTAGGCTTACTTATCTATTTTAAATATTCTAACTTCTTTATTGATAATTTAAATGCCGCACTGAGCACATTCGGTTACAACGAAATAGCTTGGGCAAAACTTATTCTCCCTATTGGAATATCCTTTTATACTTTCGAGACAATAACTTACGTTTTTGATGTATACAGAAGAGTTCATAAACCTCTAACTAATTTTTGGGACTATCAAACCTATATTATTCTATTCCCAAAACTAATTGCAGGGCCAATAATTAGATATCATGATTTAGCTGGTCAGATTACTGATAGAAAAGAAAACGAAACCATTGATAATAAATTGATTGGTATGTATCGGTTTATTCTTGGCCTATCTAAAAAGGTTTTGATAGCAAACTACATGGCGGGTATTGCTGATGAGATATTTGCAACCGAATTTAACAATCTCGATTCATTTAGTGCTTGGATTGGAATACTTGCATATACCTTCCAAATTTATTTTGACTTCAGCGGATATTCAGATATGGCCATTGGTATTGGTCAAATGATTGGGTTTAAATTTCCTGAGAATTTTAATAACCCTTATTCATCTAGGAGTATAACTGAGTTTTGGAGAAGGTGGCACATCACCTTAGGTAGTTGGATGAGAAACTATCTATATATTCCTCTTGGAGGTAATCGGGTCGATTCAAAAATGAGATTATACTTTAACTTATGGCTTGTATTTTTAGCTTCTGGCCTATGGCATGGAGCATCATGGAATTTTATTTTCTGGGGTGCTTACCATGGCCTATTTCTTGTTTTAGAGAGAGTTTTTTTATTAAGACTTTATGAAAAAATCCCAAATATATTTAGAGTTGGACTTACATTTCTAATTGTACTAATTGGCTGGGTTTTCTTCCGTATTGAAGGGTTTTCTGAAGCGTTACAATTTTTAAAAACAATGTTTAGATTTGACCTGACCTCTTTTTATCACATAAACTTTAAAACTTATATAATATTTACTCTTGCTACTATATTTGGCTTTTTTACTGTTAGTAAACTAGGTCAAAAAATTCAAGATATGGTTTATTTTGAAAGATACAATAACAGAAAACATTTGTTGTTTTTTACAATTTGTTCAGTTCTATTTTTAATATCTGTTGGCTCAATAGTCAGGTCCGACTTTAATCCATTTATTTATTTCAGATTTTAAGATTATGAATTTGAAAAAAATATTATTCCTCCTTATTCTTGGACTATTCTGTCTGCCGATATTGCAATACACGTTTAATATAATAGAGGTTAATCCTTTAGCAGGGGTTAATCCAAAGTTTAAAGAACGACCTAAACCAACTCTAAAAAGTTGGTTTAGTGCAAATTTTCAAGACTCTACAAATCTTTATTTTGACGAGCAAATAGGTTTCAAACCTTGGTTAATTAAATTAACTAACCAGATTGACTACTCTCTACTGAACCATACCACAGCCCCTGGAGTTGTCATTGGCAAGGAAGATTACCTTTATATCGAATCTTATATACTGGGCTATATAGGACAAAACTATATTGGTGAAGAAAAAATATCAGAAAAAGTTAACAACCTCCAAGAGATTAGTGATTTTTTAGATAAACAAGGAGTCTCTCTAATTGTAACATTTGCTCCCGGGAAAGCGAGTTTTTTACCTGAGTATATCCCAAATAAATATGACCCAGAGAACCCGAAAACTTCTAATTATAATACATACTCAAAATTGCTTTCTGAGTCAAATATTCGGTTTTTAGATTTTAATGATTATTTCAAAATGCAGAAAAAGAATTTCCCATATCCGGTTTATTCAAAAGTTGGAACGCATTGGTCTTCTTATGCAAAATCAGTGGTATTAGATTCTATAATTCACTTTATAGAAAAAGACAGGAATATAGATATGCCGGACTTTGAATTTAATAACATAAACCTATCTGATTCTCTTGAGAAAGTCGATTGGGATATAGAAGAACAAATGAATCTATTATGGCCCTTGGAACATATAAAAATGCCTTATCCGAATTATAACTTTTTTAGTTACGGGAAGAACAAACCAAACACTATTGTCATTAGTGATAGTTATTGGTGGTGTATGGTTGCAGACCGACTACCAAACAAAATATTTAATACTGATGAATATTGGTTTTATTTTAAAGATCGGCACATAAATAATGTGAAACAGAAGAGAGATGTAGCAAACACCAATATAAAAGATGAATTGCTTAAGCAGAATGTCATTTTATTAATGGCTACTGAAGCAACATTGCATATGTTTCCTTATGGATTTGATGAAAGGTTTAACAAGGACATTATCGTGGCCGAGCAATATGACCAAATGCCTTTTAATGACAAAGTAACCTATTGGACGAATCAAATAAAAAAAGATCCAAAATGGTTCACTAGCATTCAAGCAAAGGCAAAAGCCAAAGGTATAAGCACAGAAGAAATGTTGAGGCTGGACTCAGAATTTATGGCTAGAAAGTAGCGTCAATATTATTCAATTTCAACAGAATATACATATCCATTAATGTCCTTACTAGGGAACGGCACATTATTTTGATCAAAAGGAGCTAAAGGCCACCACAATGAGTAATGAAACTCTTGTGTAATAATTGCAATCATTTGATTATTCGGAATTTTAGTATAATCAGAATTCATATACCCTATTACATCCATATCTTCTTTTGTTTTACCTAATCTCCAAATTATTTCAGTTGGTCTCCAATCAATCTGATAATAAAACTCATCTCCTACAGTTTTATCGTGAGGATATTCTAACTTACTAGTAAGAGCTTGGTAACCATAATCCCATCTATGCAGTTCAAACGTTTTATCTTCAAATTTTAATGGCCTTACTCCTTGGTCAAAGTTTTTTGGATCTCTGCAGGCTAAATCCCAATTTGTTGTTGTTACCATCAAGTTATAGTTATCTCCAGGTGTATCAATAGGATAATCGTCAACTCCGCCATAAGATGATTGAGGCCAATGTTTAGAAGTCTTAACAATTTCAATGTCTATTTCGCTGTAGGTAGAATAAGCATACCTATTTTTTGAACTAGACTTATCTCCTTTTTTCATGTACCCCATATCCGTACAAATATCCCTTTTGTTCCAGTCATTCATATCTTCACTAAATAACCAAAAAGCACATGTCACACCGTTCCAAACGTTCTCGATATTTATAATTTTTGGAAACTTTATTTTAGCCGTATATTTCCCATATGTTACTCCAACTCTTGTCTTTACTCCTGTATTCTCCTTTTTAAAATCTGAAGGACTTCCGGGGTTTATTAATTGAATTGCGCCTATAGAATCATTGTAAAAAACTGTTTTACCGGGTACTTCCGAAATATTGGTATGCTTAATTTCACGATCCTCAAGAGGATACATCGCTTTATTAGTTTCATATCGCTTTACACCATAGGGTTCATTAACAACATCTGCAGCTAATGGCACATTTCGCAACTTATAATCCCTATTAATAACATGAAAATATTGTTCGTACAGAGCGTGATTATAAAGGTTTTTGCTATCCCCTACCTTTTCAGAATAAAACTCTCGAGAGTATGCGGGGTTTCTAATCTTTAATGGATCAATATAAATTCCTTTCTCTCCATTTAATTTTAATGAGGCTTTAATTGTTTTGTCTAATTTATAGACAAGGATATCTGCCTTTTCTTCTACTTTTTCTGAATTAAAGTAGTAGAAAGGATTAAGGAATCCGTCATATAGCTTATTGGGTACTCCAATGTTTGAAATTCCTTCAGGTAATTCTATCAATTCTTGTTTACTTACAACTAAAATCATAAACTCATATTCTCCCATTCTTGGGTTTCGCTTAAACCTATTATTAACAGGCTTTGATAATCCTGCTTGTTTAATAGACCACTCTGCATCAACTAAAGCTTGATCTTCTAATGTTCGGCCATTTGATTTAGCTTTTTCTTCAACTTGATTTCTCCATTTTTCATCAGCCAAAATTTCATTTATCTTTTCATTAACCTTTAATCTAAAAAACCCTGGTTTTACAGTATTTGATGAAAGTGTATAATCGATATCCCATAATGCATCTAAATACAATTGTTTTTCAACAGATACATTTTTTGTTTCTGCCTTTTTCAAAATAGATTGATACCATTTTTCATTCCTTTTTATCTTTTTAATTGTTCTATCTATTAACTCCCTATTTACCACAGGTTTGTCTTCAATTCCATAATATCTTGACTCATTCCTTGGGTTTCCAACTATTTTAAACGAATCTCTAATCGTAATTTTCTTTAAATTATTTATTTCTCCTAAACTTTTAAACCCAATTGTAACGTCTTCCCAAGAGCCATAAAAATTCTCAGCAGACTTCGGATTATATGACCCGTCCTCATTTATCTCCTTGTATTTATAGCTTCTATTTTGATAAAATATCTTATAGAAATACTCTTGCTTTTCTATTGGCGAAATTTCTACCTCCACTTCAAAATGAAGCATCTTGTTTTCATTACTATTCTGATTAGGGATAATAATTCCTTCTGTAAGAATATTTTCAGTACTAATATTAACATGCAACTTTTCATTTACTTCAGTATTTCCTGCAAAGAGCTTAGAACTAGATATTCTAACCCTTTTAGAGTTCTCTGAATTATTGCATGATACAATAGCAGTAATTAACGTATAAGTAAATAAAACTTTTAATTTCATTGAGCTAAATTTGTTGCACAAATAACGTAAAAATGCATGGGTAATTATAAACAATAGTGGATTCTACCTCAATTTACCGACTAACTTAAAATAATCTTTTAAACTAGTTTTCAATGCTGTTTTAGACTGAATATCTAAAGGCGCTCCGTTAAATAGCAAAGAGTCCTCATTACTTAAGTGGAAATACAGTTTCGCTGCTGTAAAATAATGTGATTGTGTAGAATAGCTGTCGCATTGAATTTGATTAGACGAATCACCCAGAATAGCGGTGAACTGAAACTTTTCTAAAGGCTCGTTCTTTTTATTTTCAAACAACACGTAAGATTCATCAAATCTCCAATTTTGAATGATTACAGCTTGCACCGGAAGTGAATCCGACTTTTTTCTTGCTTTTAACCGGTATAAGTTATACGAAGCATCGGTTCTTTCTTCAATGTCATAAAAATATGCTCTTATGTTTTTAAAGTAGAGTTGTGAAGAAGAGGTTGTGCTAAAATTGATATCGGTAATGTCTATCTCTTTTGCTTTAGGCCCAAAAATTGCCCAAAGTAAAATAAAACCAAACATTACTACTACCCACTTAAAAAACAGCTTCTTTAAATTCACAATTATATAACAATTATGAGTTATAATTGTTATCCCAATAAGTTTAACTTTGAAGTATGGAAATAGCGATTCATATTATAATTACATTAATTACTTTTTGTGTAATGGAGTTTATGGCTTGGTTTAGCCATAAATACATAATGCATGGATTTCTATGGAATCTACATGAAGATCATCATCAACCTCAAAAAGGGTGGTTCGAAAAAAATGATGCTTTCTTTGTGTTTTATGCTGTTATAAGTACAGGCTTATTTTTTTCTTGGGCAGAAGGATACTTTAATTACGGGCTAGCAATGGGCTTAGGAATTTTATTATACGGAATGGCTTACTTTGCCGTCCATGATGTTTTTATTCATCAGCGATTTAGTTGGTTTAAAAGAACAGATAATTTATACTTTAGGGCAATCCGAAAGGCACACAAAGTGCATCACAAACATTTAGGAAAAGAGGAAGGAGAATGCTTTGGAATGCTGCTAGTTCCTATGAAGTATTTTAAAGAAGCAGCCAAATCTAAACGATAATTTGTCCTTCTTTTTCTTCGCCAAAAACCACTGAATTCCCTGTTTCGTGACGCTTAGCTGAGTATAGACAAAGTAAAGCGTCTAAATAATGCCAGTTTATTACAGCTTCTTCGTTTGTTGCTAATTTCGATTTCTCAGAAATTATTTCTAAACATGGCTTAATCGCTGACTTGTCTTTTTTATACTGAATTTCTTTCAAGCCGATTAGCTCTGCTAGTTTACCCGGGTAAGTTTCAACAACTTTTATCCCAAGCCTATTAAGCTCGCTTTTAAGTTTCATTGCTCTAGCGGTCAATCCACCTAAAAACATAGGAGACATTGCCTTTGTTTCTACATCTGCTTTTCTATAAAAGTAATTTGGTTCTGCATTTGAGTCACTATAAATAGCCGGAAGCGAAAGTGGTGCATCCAAATATATCAGCCAAACGTTTTTATTCGCCTTAACAAAATCGAGAATAAATTGATCTGCATCTTGATTCTTCTTAGAGAAATAAAATTCTACTTTATTATGCTCATATAAATTTGCAATGACTGTTGTACCTGCCATTTTAGAGCCATAATCAATTCCTAAAATCATGTTTTTATCTTAATTGACGCAACTACACAAGGGTTTTTTAAGATTTCCTTATCGCCCGATTGATTGAACGCTTCAAAGAAAATTAGGTATATCCCAATTCTAGCTTTAGTTCCTTCATCTGTAATTCCGTTCCAGGTAAATGTTCCTTTTGCACCTAACAATTCATTCTTTACTAGTGTTTTAATCACTCTACCCAGTTCATCATAAACCGTAACATTTGCAACAAAACCGGGGGCATCAAACTCATAATTGATATTTACAATGTCTTGAAATCCGTCATTATCGGGAGAAAATAATTCAGGGTCAACTGTAACTTCACCCGAAAATTTAGTTTCTGCAAAATACTGTGAATTTATATATCCTGGAGTTCCAAAGCCTTGATTTTCGGCTGCAGAATGAAAGTTTCCTGCATCATTACTAGCTCTATTTGGGTCTAATCGTTCCAAACTAACTCCATCCGCATCTTGTAAAAGAGCAAAGTGCATATCATCAGTGTAATTTACATAGTCTATCACATTATCATTCTGATCTAAAATGTAAACAGAGCCTTCTTCATTGCTGTAACCAGGCATAGATTCTATCTCAAAAATTCTTTCGGCAATTGCAAAAGGATAATTGTTAATCACAAAATTTGCATCTGTTGTAAATACAATGTATTGATTTGGGAATAGTAAAATGGCTTTGTCCGCTACAGGTTTTGGATTCGTTATGCTATCATTAAATTTTGCTAGTTTCCAGTTTTCAAGGCTTATAATCTTTTCAGAACGATTATACAACTCAACATAATCATCACCTCCAGATTTTGGATTAAATAAAATTTCATTAATTACAATGTCATTCCGTCCAGCAATTTCTGGTAAGGCCAATTCTATTTGGTTTGATTCTTCAATTAAATTGCCAATACAATCAGCCAAGTATTTTATAGATAGTTTAAAGAGTTGACCCGAATCCAAAGGGTTTAATAGCTTAAGACCTATTGACAAGTCTTCAGGACTATATAAGTTTGTATTGAGAGCCATATTAGAATTACTAAATACAAATTCAGCAGAGTCTAGGGATCCACTTGCTACAGACTCGTCAAATTCAATAAACAGCGAGTCTTCTGAAATAACAAAAACATCTTTAACTGAAGGGCCATTCTGGTCTGGGCTTAAGTTATATGCGGAATTTTGAGTCCCAGGAGTTCCTCCGATTGAAGCTGACGAACTGATAAAGTTGTTTTCTCCTGTACATGGTTTTAAAGGGTTTATTTGTTCTAAAGAATACCCTCCATCCTCTTTTTCAGAATTATTATACCATGATTTTTTATAGAAAACTTGATCTATAACTTGCCCATTAGGGTCTTCTAAATAGATTTCATCTCCGGAGTTCCCTAAAGTAGGTAGTGAAGTTAAACCCATAGTAATTCCATAAGCTGAAAAACTAGATTCGTTTCCTTGGCTAGAGATAATTAAATAATCACCAGGCGAAAAAACCAATTGATTTATATTCGGATTTGTGGTGGCTCCCCCGATTGTCCAACCTGATAATTCGAATATTTTATCAGAAGCGTTATACAATTCAATAAACTCTGCTTCTGGCAATCCATTTGACGGAGTTGGATCGGCATAAATCTCATTAATAACTATTTCGCGGAAGTTTGCTTTGGCAGGGATTACCAAGTTAGCTGTATTTTGAGAGCCGATAGTATTCCCAACACAGTCTTTTAAGTTTGTAACTGTAATAGTATGGATTATTCCGTCTTGCAAGGGGTTACTTAAAACAAGAAGCACACTAGTATAACCAGGACCTTGATTTCTTGCTTGAGCAACAACAGCACTAGTATTGAATGAATAGCTAGATGCTAAAGTTGTACTTGTACTATCTAAAAACTCATTAAAATTCAGCATTATTGAATCAGCAGAAATAACTCTTGCATTTACTAGTTCAGGTGGAGTTAAATCAGGTAAAGTATCAAAAATTGAATTTTGAGCTCCTGGAGTACCGCCAGCGTTGTCATTCGAAGCAGCAAAGTTATTAACTCCTATACAATCGGTAAGTGGATTAATTTGCTCAATCGACCACCCCCCATCTTCTTTAGTAGCATCCTTATACCAATTTAAATCATATTCCAAATTATCGATTACATTTCCACTCGGATCGAACAATGTAATTTTATCTCCCCCGTTAACTAAGGTTGAAAATGAAGCCTGTCCTTGAGTATTCCCGTATACTGAAAATAGATTCTCGTCACTTTGCCTACAAATGATAATATATTCGTTGGGTTTTAATATAAAGTTTGATAAAGCAGAAACAGAGGAGCCATCTCCCAAAGTCCATCCATTTAAATCGAATACTTTGTTTGAAGCATTATACAGTTCTATAAACTCGGCATTTGGTAATGAATTTGGTGGCGATGGATCAGCCATAAATTCGTTGATAACTACATCTCGATTCGTAACAGGGACAGGCACAAAATATAAGAAATCAAGCGTATCTGCCTGCATAATATTTGCATTCTGGTCTGCAACATTATCTACTTCTAATTCATACTCTTCTCCATTAAGAAATGGACTTGAAAAGCTTAGAATAACCTTAGTACTATCTGAGTTTAGTATTGCTGAACTAGGGTTTCCTATTCCTTTATTTACTAAATAATTGGCTGTATTTTTTGCAGAGGTGGTGTCGAGTTTCTCATTAAAACTTAACTCTAACTCTGTATTAGTGTTAACTGGTTAATTATTGGCGGAGTAGTATCTTGAAAAGCTTGTCCTGTGACAATAAAGTCATCGAAGAAAAACTTATCTGCCCTAGTAGATATAATTACACCAAACCCCAAAATATTGACTTTGAGTGATTGAATTATCATTTATAAACCCTTCTGAATTGTATGAATTTCCAGTCGCTGTTAAGTCTGTAAATAATTCCCATTTCCCCAGACTGTCTCTAGTTACTCTTATTTTTAAATCAACTGGGTCAGTTCCAACGGTTCCGTCTGTTCCATCAATAAGCAAGGTAGAACTTGTTCCATTTTGGCGATATAAACTAACATCGTCAGCGCTTCCAGAAATACCGCCAACTTTTACATAATACCCATTTAGTGACCCGGTTAAGTTTGGGTTGTCAGAAACTAAATAAACCCTTCCATAATTACTTATTGATGGAGCAAAATCAAAGTGCACATAAAACTCCCAAGTTGAATTGCTTATTGCATTTGAAGCAGTTACTAAGTAGGTGGGTGAACTTGGCCCTTGGTCATCTAATTGTAATTGCCCGCTTGCGTTAACTATAAATTTTGAAGTCTCGCCTGTCCAAGTAGGGTTTGCTGTAAAATCTCGGTCAGTAAAATTATCTGAAAAGCCTTGCGCATTTGAGAGTATGAAGAGTAAAATAAATACTTCAAGAAGAAGAAGCTTTTTAATCATAGAAAATTCTTTAGGTCTTAAAGTTAGTAATTTTGAATGCGTTTAAAGCAAAGAACATATTAAGAATAACATGGCAAAAGTAGCAGTAGTTGGAGCAACAGGTTTAGTAGGAACAGAAATATTGCATTTGTTAGAAAAAAGAAACTTTCCAATTGATGAATTAATTCTAGTTGCATCACCTATATCAGTAGGTAAAAGAATATTGTTTAAAGGTGAAGAGATTAAAGTGATTAGTATGGAAGATGCTATAAATAAAGCACCTCAAATTGCTATTTTTTCAGCAGGTGGATCAACATCTTTGGATTTTGCAGAAAAGTTTGCAGCAGTTGGTACAACAGTAATTGACAATTCTTCAGCTTGGAGAATGGACCCAATAAAAAAGTTAGTTATTCCAGAAGTAAATGCTAGCGAGCTAACTAAAGAAGATAAAATTATTGCTAACCCAAATTGCTCTACTATCCAAATGGCCTTAGCTCTCTCTAACCTTCATAAAAAGTATAAGATTAATCGAATTGTCATTTCAACTTATCAATCAATTACTGGAACAGGAGTAAAAGCGGTTCAGCAATTAGAAAATGAAGAGAAAGGTATTTCAGGAGAAATGGCCTATCCTCATGAAATCTTTAGAAATTGTATTCCTCAATGCGATGTTTTTGAAGAAAACGGCTATACCAAAGAAGAAATGAAACTAGTCAACGAAACCCAAAAAATTCTTAATGACAAAAGTATTCAAATAACTGCAACAGCAGTAAGGGTACCTGTTGTTGGAGGACATGCTGAATCAGTAAATGTGAGTTTCGTAAATGATTTTGACTTAAAGGAAGTAAGAGAAACTTTAGACTCAACTGAAGGTGTTAGTGTATTAGATGACCCTAGTAAGTTTGAATACCCCATGCCAAAAAATGCTCATAAAAAAGATGAAGTTTTTGTCGGAAGAATAAGAAGAGACTTCAGTTGCGAAAATTCTTTAAATCTGTGGATTGTTTCCGATAATTTAAGAAAAGGAGCAGCAACCAATGCGATTCAAATAGCTGAATACTTAAATGCTAACTCTCTAATTTAAGCGCCAAAAGGCATTTCTCGATTTTTAACATTAATTTTAAGATAGAGGCAACACAATTAAAAGTTGCTGTGTCTTCTCAAGAGAGAAGATACCACAAATCTTAAATTAATGAACGAAAAACAACTAATACAAGCTTGCATCGATGAGAACAGAAGTGCTCAGCGGGCTTTGTATGAGCGGTTTTCAGCCAAAATGTATTTTGTTTGCCTGCGTTATGCACGACACGAACTGGAAGCGCAAGATATGCTCCAAGATGGCTTCATTAAAGTATTTGATAATATCTCCAAATTTAAAAGTAATGGCTCTTTCGAAGGTTGGGTTCGAAGAATAATAGTGAATACTTCACTTAATTATTGCAGAAAATCTAGTTTTAAGAACGAGCAAATCGGAATAGAAGACTACCAAGACAAAGTTGTAGACTCAAAAGCGGTAAGTAACTTATCGGAACAAGAACTATTAAAATTAATTCAACAATTACCAGACGGTTACCGAATGGTATTTAACTTATACGTAATAGAAGGATATAGCCACAAAGAAATAGGAGAAATGCTTAATACAACAGAAAGCACTTCTCGTTCACAACTTGCAAAAGCTAGAAAGTGGATGCAAAAAGTATTAACGGAACAAAAAATAACAAAAAATGTCTGATCAGATAAATTCATTTGACGAGGTGTTCCGCGAAAAACTCAGTGAACACACGATTTCTCCTCCGGATTTCGTGTGGGATAAAATTGAGTCTAAGCGATCATTTGGTCATGTAGTTGCTAATAAAATCTCCATTAATTGGAGAACATTTGGAACCATGTTACTTCTTCTTTTAGGAGGAGGAAGCTCTGCTATTCTTTTTGGAGGAGAAGAAGAACAAAGAATGTATTTTGAAACTGTTTCTAACGAAGACATAGAGACAATATTTGAAGACAAGGCTCAGAATCAAGATAAGAACAACTTAGATATTAACGAAGGTATAGCTCCTTATCAGACTGCTATATTCAATACTGTTATTTTGAGTTCAAAATCTACACCTACTGAGCAAGTTCATCCTGAAGCACACATTCCAGACATTGAATTGATGGCTTCTATAAATCAGGCGGCATTTACAAGACCTGAAATAACGATTGATAAAAAGTTAAATATTTTAATACAATATATTGAAGGTTGGGAATCGGCTAAACCAATAACGTTTAATCATTATTACACTTTAAATAAAATGGAAAAACTAGGACTGATTGAACGTTCAGTTGTTGTTAGCCCTATTTTTAGTGATATTGAGTATGATTATGCGCAACCTGTAACCAAGAAAAGTTTCTGGGACAGAACTTCAATTTTATTAGCTCTCACTCCGCAGAGTATAACTAAAATCATGAGCGCTGAGTATAATCTTTCTTCTTCTTATTTGCAACATAGAAAAGAATCTGAACAAACAAGGATGGCTTACACGTTTGAAGCAATCCTTCATTATGAACTTAAAAATCACAAGTTCATTGAAACTGGAGTCAACTTTACTCAGATTTATGAAGAAATGAAATTCTCTGGAGAAAAAAGGTTCTCAAATCAGTATGACTTTGTAGAGATTCCATTATTACTGGGTTATGAAGACAGAAACTCTAAGTTTGGCTACCAAGTGAAAGGTGGTTTTGGGTTCCAAATATTTAATGAGTACGATGGATATATTTATAAAAAATACGAGCGTAAAGAACCTGTTCAATCAAGTGTAGAACGTCATTATCGTATTAAAGGGAATCCTGTAAAACAGTTAATAACAAGAACGCATAACTTATCTCAAAATCAAAACCCAGACGAAGTTCTCGATTTAAGTAAAGAAGAGGAAAACCCTTTTAGAGATAATGGTGTAGTTAACTTCCATTTAGCTGCAGGTTTAACCTACTACTACAGTGATAAAACAACTTTTGTAGTTACCCCTTACTACAGAAGAAATATTAATTCCATAACTAAGAAAAGCGCTTTATTTAATGAAAGAATAAGCTATATGGGAATATCATTCGGGACAAGAATAAACTTCTAAAAAAGAATTCTAATAAACCAAAAAGGCCCCAAATTGAGGCCTTTTTTATGTCTTATTTAAATCAAGCAACTAAGCGAAATACTTTCTATGAAATAGCAATATAGAAACTATTCCGATAGAAATTGCAGAATCTGCGATATTAAAAACTGGTCTAAAAAAGATAAAATAATCACCTCCTAACCACTCAGGTAAATAACCCTCCCAAAGGGGAAAATAAAGCATATCAACCACTTTACCGTATAAAAAATCAGCGTATCCACCACCTTCTGGCATAAATGTGGCCACCTGGTAATAACTATCATTAAAGATTAAACCGTAAAAAGCGCTGTCAATAATGTTTCCGATTGCTCCTGCTAAAACCAAAGCTCCACTTATCATTAATCCTTTACTTGCTCCTTTTTTAGGTAATGAAAACAAGTACCAACCAATAACTCCAACAGCAAAAATTCTAAACAAACTTAAAAACAGTTTACCATACTCCCACGGTATTTCTGCCCCGAAAGCCATTCCATTGTTTTCGGTAAAATGTATGATAAACCAATTACCAAAAACCGGAAACTCTTCTGAAATCTCCATGTGAGTTTTTACCCAAATTTTTGATGCTTGATCAATGAGTAATACTGCAAATATTACAATAAGCGGTAGTGAATAAGAAGAAGATTTCTTCTCCATTAAGATATTCAGTTTTTAGTTTTGAGCGTTCTTTGCTTCAATAGATAAGGTAGCATGAGGAACAGCTCTCAACCTTTCTTTAGGAATTAATTTACCTGTTACACGGCAAACTCCATAAGTTTTATTGCTGATTCTAGTTAATGCGTTTTCAAGGTGTGTAATAAACTTTTCCTGACGAGCGGCTAATTGAGACATTTCTTCTCTTGACAAAGTTTCTGAGCCATCTTCCATCATTTTAAATGAAGGAGAAGTATCGTTAGTTCCGTGGTCATCTTTATGAGAAAGAACCCCTCTTAGGCCTTCAAAGTCAATTCTTGCCTCTTTTAATTTTCCGTTTATTAAATCTTTAAACTCTTCTAGCTCCGCGTCGCTGTATCTTTCTTTATTATCAGCCATAATGTTTATTTTTTAAGACAATTCTAATGAAACGTATGTTTCTGTGTTGTCATCTATTTCAATTTTATAATTTCTTTCTTCAAGATCCTGAACAAGTTCTAAATTACTTGCTAAGGTTTCCGAACAAATATAATCTTTATTGTTCTTTATTGCACCGTCAATGTTAGCTTGTGACTTTATTTTAAGATTAATTTTATCTGTCACCTCAAAGCCTGCTTCTTTCCTAAAGTTTTGAATTCTATTTACTAACTCTCTTGCAATTCCTTCATGAATTAGAGCATCATTTAGCTTAGCATCTAATGCTACTGTATAGTTCCCTTCAGTTGCAACTAACCAACCTGGAATATCCTCTGATGAAATTTCTACATCTCCAATTTCAATCGTTATTGATTTATCTCCTGCAGTTAAATTCATACTTCCTGAAGCCTCTAGACTTGCAATTTGTTCTTGGTTCATTTGCATAATTGCTCCTGCAACCTGTTTCATATCTTTTCCGAACTTAGGTCCTAACTTTTTGAAATCAGGCTTAATCTTTTTAACTAAAACCCCTGTGGTGTCCTCTAAGTATTCAATCTCTTTTACGTTTACCTCAGATAAAATTAAATCTGCTACGTCTTCTAATTGTCTTTTAAACTTAGAGTCTAAAATCGGAACCATTATTTTTTGGAGTGGCTGACGCACTTTTAAAGATTCCTTTTTACGAATAGCTAAAACCATAGAAGATAGCTTTTGTGCTATTTCCATTCGCTCTTCCAAATCTGTATCAATATACTTTTCTTTCAGCTTTCCAAAATCCGATAAGTGTACCGAAGAAAAATTCTCTTTGCCACTAACCGCATTTAAATCTTGATAAAGCTTATCCATAAAAAATGGTGCAATAGGAGCCGATAGTTTTGCTATGGTTACCAAACAAGTATATAGCGTTTGGTATGCCGATATTTTATCTTCGGTGTAATCTCCTTTCCAGAAACGTCTTCTACACAATCTTACATACCAGTTACTCAAATGGTCTGTTGTAAATTCTTGGATTAAACGGCCAGCTCTTGTTGGCTCATACTCTTCGAAACTAGCATCTACGTTTTTAACCAAGGAGTTTAACTTAGAAAGAACCCATAGATCAATTTCAGGTTTTTTATCATAAGCTATGTGGTCTTCTTCGAATTTAAATCCATCGATATTAGCATACAATGCAAAGAAGTTATAGGTGTTGTAAAGTGTTCCAAAAAACTTTCGTTGAACCTCAACTATACCTTCTACATCAAACTTTAAGTTATCCCAAGGTTGGGCATTGGTTACCATATACCACCTTGTAGCATCAGGACCGTATTTTTTTAATGTCTCAAATGGATCTACTCCATTGCCTAGTCGCTTAGACATTTTTTGACCATTTTTATCTAAAACTAAGCCATTTGAAACTACATTTTTATAGGCAACTGTATCAAAACATAAAGTGGCAATAGCGTGAAGTGTAAAAAACCAACCTCTTGTTTGGTCAACTCCTTCAGCGATAAAATCTGCCGGATAGAATTTATTTTCTTCAATTAGCTCTTTGTTTTCGAACGGATAGTGCCACTGTGCGTAGGGCATGGATCCTGAATCAAACCAAACATCAATTAAGTCTGTTTCTCTTTTCATGGCTTTGCCAGAAGCTGAGACTAAAACTATATCATCAACATAAGGTCTGTGAAAATCAAATGTTTTGTAATTCTCATCCGACATATCAGCTGGGTCAAAATTGGCAAAAGGATTAGAATCCATTAAACCAGCTTTTACGGATTTTTCACATTCTGCTTTTAATTGCTCCGCTGAACCAATACAAATTTGCTCGGTTTTATCTTCTGAAGTCCATATAGGAATCGGAATTCCCCAATAACGAGATCGAGATAAATTCCAATCTTGTAAATTCTCTAGCCAATTTCCAAAACGTCCTTTTCCGGTGCTTTCTGGCTTCCAATTAATGGTATTGTTATTCGCAATTAATTGATCTTTTACCGCTGTAGTTTTTATAAACCAAGAATCAAGTGGAAAGTATAAAATTGGCTTATCTGTTCTCCAACAATGCGGGTAACTGTGCTCATATTTCTGAACATCAAAAGCTCTATTTTCTTCTTTTAACTTAATTGAAATTCGAACATCAATCGACTTGTAATCGGCTGGTTTATCTTCTTCTTTTAGGTACTGTTCTTTTACATACTCTCCTGCAAAGTCAGTAACCTCAGCTTTAAATTTTCCTTGATTATCTACTAAATGCAAGGCACCAATACCATTTATTTGAGCTACTCTGTAATCGTCTGCTCCATAACTTGGTGCTAAATGAACAATTCCTGTTCCATCCGAAGTAGTAACAAAGTCGCCTATTAAAACTCGAAATGCGTCACCCTCTTCAGGTTGTGCATAAGGTAATAATTGCTCGTATCTAATTCCTTCTAATTCGCTTCCTTTAAACTCAGCAACCACTTCATAAGGAACATTTTTTCCATCATTATTGTAATCTGAAAGTGATAATTCGGCTGCTTTAGAAGAAAACCATTTTCCAAGTAAGTCTTTTGCTAAAATTGTTGTGATTGCCTCGTGCGTGTACTTGTTAAAAGATTTAACCTTTACATAGTCTATGTTTTTACCAACTGCCAGTGCAGTGTTCGAAGGCAAAGTCCATGGAGTTGTTGTCCATGCTAAAAAGAATAGATCGCCATGCAAATCATCAAACAAAAAGTTCGATTTTTCTTCTTTCACGATTTTAAATTGTGCAGTAGCAGATGTATCTTTTACATCCTTGTATGCGCCCGGTTGATTTAATTCGTGTGTACTTAAGCCGGTTCCAGCTGCAGGAGAATACGGCTGAATGGTATAACCTTTATAAATTAAGCCTTTCTCATAAAGCTTGCTTAATAAATGCCAAACTGACTCGATGTATTTGTTTTCATATGTAACGTAAGGGTTATCCATATCTACCCAATAACCCATTTTTTCAGTTAGGTCGTTCCATACATCCGTGTAGCGCATTACTACTTCTCTGCACTTTTTATTGTAATCTTCGATTGAAATTGTTTTACCAATATCTTCTTTGGTAATCCCCAATTCTTTTTCTACTCCAAGCTCAACAGGTAAGCCATGTGTATCCCAACCTGCTTTTCGTTTTACTTGATACCCTTTTTGAGTTTTATAACGACAAAAAATATCTTTTATCGCTCTACCCATTAAATGATGAATACCAGGTAATCCATTTGCTGAGGGTGGACCTTCGTAAAAAACAAAAGGCTCGTTTCCTTCTCTTGTCTCTATACTTTTATCAAAGATTCCTTCCTTTTCCCAAAACTCTAATATTTCGTCTGCTACTTGAGGAAGGTTTAATGCTTTGTATTCTTTATGTTTACTCATGACAATCAGCTTCTTGTGATGCTTAAAAATGGACGGCGAATTTACGGAATTGTATTTATTTCAGCGACTTGAATGTATCTATACTTCTGTTAATAAAATGAAAATTAGATTTATGCAACAATAAAGCAAAGTAGTGCTCGTTTTTCATTCAACGCTAATTTACAATACGATGAAAACGAGTCTACTAAAACCTACCCTTTCATTTGTTGCCCTAGTTTTATTTAATCTACTTTTCTGGGGCGAAAAAATGGGATTAAATCTATTCTTATTTACACTTTCGCTGATTGGCTTAAGCCGCTTATCAAAATCATTTAAACTAAGGAGCAAAGAAAGTATTTTTGCAGCCGGAGCCTATTTAATAACAGGCTTAATGGTTGTTTTAAACAAGAAGGTATAAAAACAGTATATGATGGAGTTCTTGGCTTTTTAAAGTCTTACTTATTTCTTCCAGTTAAGTGGTGGAACGGATTTTCTAAAAAAAGCGAAAAACATCCTGCACTAGCAAAGTCATTTAAGTTTTTTAAGCTTGCCGGAATACCTCTTATGGTATTCTTTTTATTCTTTCAAATCTATCGAGGAGCTAATCCAAAAT
>ERZ1048068.286-NODE-286-length-46757-cov-9.533489_pt1 | contig 46757 bp, 41 predicted proteins | sample MGYA00383098_ERZ1048068 | MGnify/ENA primary metagenome ERZ1048068 (study PRJEB29581, sample SAMEA5548368) | metagenome | biome: marine; feature: coastal; material: water | depth 1 m | study: Short-term variability in the microbial, nano- and picoplankton dynamics...
GTGCAACGGCCTTCTAAGCCGTAGGTTGCAGGTTCGAATCCTGCCGGGCGGGCCAAACCGACACAATATCGACAAGGTGCTAGTGGTATCGAGAATCCCACGCCTTGCAGTGCTCTTCTAACTCAGACTATCTTGACCGTTCTGAATCCCCCAAACTCGCGCGCCATTTTAGCCGCGAGGGATTTATTGCCCATACCGAGATAAGAAAAACCCCCCGCGTTCGCAGAGGGCTTAACTGCCCGTCCGAGCCCTTGAGGACTACTGCCCCAACTTGCGTAAGGACACATCCCGGCCATTAATTGCTTCGAGCTGCGAACCAAACAACGCTTTAGGTCCAACGACGATGGAAGCGCCACCGAACGACCTACTGGCCGACGTGGAATCCCCCAACACGTCGTTGCTGCCGGCATCATCCACGACCGGGGAGTTTTGACTGCGACCCACAACATTATCTTCAGTATTGCTGTCCAGGGTAATGTCAGTCGTAGCCGTAGATGAAGAGAACGTGTTTGAGACAATCGCCCAGCCAGCGACTGCCGATCCTAACTGACCCAAGTCCGTATCCCCGCTTGCCAACGAGATCCACGTCGCCGCGTTACCTTTAAAGGAGTTGCCGCTGATAAGCCCGTCAGAGGTATCCAAAACGGCCACACCGGCACCGGACGTATTGCCGTCACTGCCATTAAAGGTATTGCCAGACAACACCATTTCGTGGGTCAGGTTCTTGCCTGATTTCCCTGTGAGGAGCCCGTAGCCCTCGGCGTGAACGCCTCCGTCCCTAAACGTATTTTTACTGATCGACGTTTTATTTGAACTTGGGGATGCGCTGGTGCTAGCTATATAAATGCCGGTTGTGCCAAAAAGGCCGGCCAGCCCGCCTGAATACTCCACATCATTGAACGCAATTTCATTTCGAAAAATGTTGGTATTTTGGTTTGCATCGACAATCGAAATAGGTATGCCCAAGCGCTCAAAAGCTGCGCCTGCGCCAGACTTGCTGTTCGATGTTATGTCGACCTGACCGCCATCCGATACGGAGGCAAAGATACCCATGTCCAAGTCTCGAATTTCACATCGATTTACCCGAAGTCCGCCCAGCGCCTTACTGGACAGAGGCAGTGCCTCGCTTGTGTCTGCAGGGAAGCACTCAGGTGCCGCATCAATAGTGACGCCCGTCGTAAAGTCTATCGAAGAGGCACCGCCTCCCTCGATGAACACTCGCTCTACAAAGCCCGTGACCACCCTCTGCGAGCACTTTGAGGGGTTCGTGTAGAACCCAATGACCGAGGCGTTACCACCTGCAGTGCTGCATGGCTCGTCGATTTTCAGTGTCATACGCGTGACCTTAGGACTGCCTCGATTAAAGCGCAGCGCCGCACGTTGCGCCTCGCAATCTAAAGCGCCATTAGTGACCGTCACCTCTGTGGTAGCAATGGAGTTTCCTCTGAAGTCCCCTACAAAATTGGCGACTTCGACACCAGATATTGCGTACTTTTTAGACGTCAAATACACTTCTCTATAACCGCCCTCGACAGCTGCGTTCAAAGCGCATTGAATGTTTTCAGTGTCATCACCCGAGGAGCTAGCGGCGACCTCCACCACCCCCCCATCTAACTCTACCTCAGCATTACAGCCCAGATCCTGAGCGAACGACGTGTTGGAAAAAACAGCCAAAAATCCGATCAAAACACACAAATTAATTTTTTGATTCATTGCTACTATGTCTCTCTTTGTCTTTTGTGAATTAAAACCAGCCACTCGCTCTGGCTGCCAGGCGCGGGGGCTACTGGCGGTGAGTGCTCGCAAGCATACCCGCCCCATCAAGAAAGGCAAACACCTTGACCTTCATCATCGTGGATAGAGTGTGCTGTGCGTCCCATGTACAAAAAAGATAGCTCTTTTCTGAATCAACTCCAAACCACTTTTTGCCTTAATGACTGTAACACTATGGGTACTCATGACGTGGCTGCTCTGGAAGGGCTGCGGCTACGCCAGCGTGCTGTAAATAATCGGGCACGAAAACAGATGCACTGTGCTAGACCTACGACAATACAGCAAGGCAGCTGCCGCAATAAAAGTCGCAAATTAGGATTGACTTTGCAAAACAAGGCGCCTAAAGTAGGTGCAAGTCAGGAAGACCGGCTTTTAGAGGGTGCGAGTCACGGACGACTCACCAAGAAGGAACATTGTTCCCGCCCGATAGAGCCCACCGGGGCAAGGATCGCCCCAATTACCCCCCCCCATTGTTTATTTCCCGCATGGTCAAGTCGCACAGCATCTTGATTTCCCGCCTCAGTGAAAGGCGCACTAGTGCTGCTAGTCAACGCCGCCACAACGCATCGCATTATTCGAGCTGAGACTCCTTTAGCTGCGTGTAGATGGGCAGAGCCGTTGTATTTTTAATCTCCGTGACCGCCATATGAGAGTGTAATTCTCGTATCGTTTCCATAGTGTTTAGTGTGTTGCGTACGAAATCCTCGTAGTGCCTGACGTCCCGGGTCACTATTTTCAGCACATAATCCCAAATTCCCGTCATGGTGTAGCACTCCAAAACCTCTGGGTGATGAACAATGTCAGCCTCAAAGGCGAGCAGGTTTGTCCGCCCTGCCTGTGTAAGGTTGACTGTTGCAAATACCACCACCTCCATCCCCAAACGCTGCCGATCCAAAAGCGCCACCTGTCCCCGAATAACTCCCGAATCCTGTAGACGGTTTACCCTGCGCCAACATGGCGACTGGGACATATGAACCTGCTCCGCAAGATCAGCGGTACTAATGGTGGCGTCAGATTGAAGCACCCCTAAAATTTGGCGGTCAACCTTCGTTAGTTTCTGCATAATTTTTCCCTATTTTTTATTTATTGAGTATTTTTTATTCAATATTAGTCGATATACCCTGATTTTAAGATAAAGAATTCGGTAACTTTTGAGAGAATTTGCCGGTCGATATTGTCATTAGGCCCACACCATGAGCTCTTCAAATGCACTGCCAAAACGGCAGGTCCGGCTGGACGACAAATATACCGTTCAGAAAGGCCGAGCCTATATGACGGGTATCGAAGCGCTAGTACGCCTACCCATGCTGCAGCAGCAGCGTGACCGCCTGCGAGGACTGAATACCGCAGGCTTCATATCGGGCTACCGGGGCTCGCCATTGGGGGGCATCGATCAAGCCCTATGGCAAGCCCAAGATTTATTAAAAAATCAGAATATTCACTTTCAGCCCGGCATCAATGAAGAGCTCGCGGCGACAGCTGTGTGGGGTAGCCAACAAAACCAATTGTTCCACGGCTCAAAATTTGATGGCGTTTTCGGACTTTGGTATGCCAAGGGTCCTGGCGTCGACCGCTCAATGGACGTCATTAAACACGCAAATGCATTTGGCACTGCCCCAAAAGGTGGCGTGCTCGCTGTTGCTGGAGATGATCACGCCTGCAAGTCCTCCACCTTACCCAACCAATCTGAGCATATGTTCATCGGCGCCTCGGTTCCCGTATTAGCCCCAGCTAATGTTCAGGAGGTTCTCGACCTCGGGCTATTTGGCTGGGAACTCTCGCGCTTCTCCGGATGCTGGGTGGCTTTAAAAGCCATCACTGAAAACATGGACTCAGCGATTTCTGCCGACATTGACGCGAATCGAATTTCCATCCAAATTCCAGAAGGCTTTGAATTACCCGAGGGGGGCGTTAGCGCACGCTGGCCGGACAAACCTCTTGACCAAGAGCGACGTCTCAACAAATACAAAATTTATGCCGCTCGAGAATTTGCCCGGGTAAACAACCTCAATCCCATCGTGATAGATAGCCCAAAGCCACGGCTGGGAATTATTACCTCAGGGAAGGCCTATCTTGATGTGCTCCAGGCCCTAGAGGATATGGGTATTGACGACAGCGCAGCAGCAGAAATCGGCATTCGCGTCTATAAAGTCGGCATGCCCTGGCCTCTCGAGCCACAGCAAACGCATCGCTTTGCAGAGGGGCTGGAAGAAATTCTCGTCGTTGAAGAAAAGCGCTCAATCATTGAGGACCAGCTAACGTCGCAGCTTTACAACTATCCCGTGGGTTCACGCCCCAGAGTCGTTGGGGAGTTCGACGAGCACGGGATTGATCTGCTGCCGAATCTGGGAGAACTCACCCCCGCCATGGTTGCGCAGGCAATTGCCGGACGGCTACGCCGATTTTTTAGCAGCCCCACGCTTGAAGAGCGCATTCGGTGGATTGAAGAGAAAGAAAAATCGTTAGCCGTACCCGCCGACACGATTGAGCGCACACCGCACTTCTGCTCTGGCTGCCCCCACAACACGTCAACCCAAGTCCCCGAGGGAAGTCGTGCTTTAGGGGGTATTGGGTGTCATTACATGGCCACCTGGATGCCTGACCGTGAAACCCACACCTTTACTCAAATGGGTGGCGAAGGCGCAACATGGATAGGCCAAGCCCCTTTTACCGACACCGAGCACGTGTTCCAAAACCTAGGCGATGGCACCTACTTCCATTCTGGAGTCCTAGCTATCCGTGCTGCGGTCGCAGCGGGGGTAAACATCACCTATAAAATCTTATACAACGAGGCCGTGGCAATGACCGGCGGCCAGCCCATTGATGGGACTTTGAGTGTTAGCGACCTGATACACCAATTACGCGGCGAAGGGGTGCGGAGAATCGCGCTAGTTTCTGATCAACCCGAAGCGTTCCAAGGCCAATTTTCAGAAATACCCGGGTTTAGCCTGCACCCCCGAGAAAACTTCGAAGCGCTTCAACTCGAGCTGCGAGACTATACAGGCACCTCTGTCATTGTTTACCAGCAGCTCTGCGCCACTGAGAAACGGCGGCGACGCAAAAAAGGAAAGCTAACCAGTGCCCCTCGTCGCGTTGTTATCAACGATGCTGTTTGTGAAGGCTGCGGCGACTGCGGCGCCGAATCGAACTGTCTATCAGTTACACCAAAAGACACTTTACTGGGTAGAAAGCGACAGATTGATCAGAATGCGTGCAATTCCGATCTCTCCTGCCTGAAGGGCTTCTGCCCCAGCTTCGTATCGGTTGTCGGCGGCGAGCTTCAGCGCCCTATCACCGACGAGCAAGCTGTGACCCTGCTCCCCTCTCTGCCCGAGCCCGACCTCCCAGACCTGACGGCGCCTTGGAACATCGTGGTGGCCGGTGTTGGTGGCACCGGAGTACTCACCATATCTTCGCTTCTAGCGATGGCGGCACACATTGAAGGGAAAGGTTGCGCCACCATGAATCAAACCGGGTTGGCACAAAAATTTGGCGCCGTCACCAGCCACGTGCGAATCGCGTGCGAGCAAGAGCAGATAAAAGCTGTAAGGATCCCGGCAGGTGAAGCAGATTTACTCATTGGTTGCGATTTAGTGGTTACCGCAGGTTATGAGTGCTTGGCTAAGGCTGCCGACGGTCGTACCCATGCTCTGGTTAATGTTGCTGAACAGGCAACTGCTGCTTTTCTTCTTGATCCCGATGCCTCATTCCCAACGCAAGGAATGAAAAACAAAATATCTCGAGAGGTTGGCCCAGAGCTTGCCTTTGTAAATGCCACTCAGGTTGCATTAGAACTGCTGGGCGACACTATTGGAGCCAACCTTTTTCTGATGGGCTGCGCTTGGCAGAAAGGCTGGATTCCCGTCTCACGAGCAGCGTTGATTCAAGCTATTGAAATCAATAACGTCGCCCCGAACTTCAACAAGGAGGCCTTTGAGCTAGGGCGCCACTATGCCCACTCCCCCGCGTCAGTCATGCAGCGGTTTTTGCCCAACTCGACCGCGGAGCTAGAGTCAGAAAAATTCACACTCGACAGTCTGGTTGAGGACCGTGTCGCACGCTTGACTGATTATCAGAACACAGCTTACGCGCAGCAATACCGAGACCACATCGCCTCCCTTCGCGCCCGGGACCCAAAATCCGAGCTGACTGACTCGTTGACATGGACGGTAGCAGAGCAGCTGTATCGCCTAATGGCGATTAAAGATGAGTATGAGGTGGCGCGCCTGCACTCCGATCCCGAATTTCACCGACAGCTGTCTGCGGAGTTTTCCGGGAACTATAAGTTGCGATTTCATCTGGCCCCACCCCTTCTTTGCAAACCAGATCCAAGCACCGGAAAAATTACCAAGCGTGAATTTGGTGGCTGGGTGCTGCCCATTTTTTCCCTGCTCGCTCAGTTAAAATTTCTGCGGGGCACGAAATTTGACCCTTTCGGTTATAGCGTGGAAAGAAGTGCCGAGAGAAATGACCTAAGCCGCTACCTCGATCTTCTGTCCGTCATTATGACCGAGCTCAACACCTCCAATTACGAGGACGCCATCGCCCTCGCAAAACTGGCAAAAGGTCTTCGGGGCTTTGGTTATGTGCGCACAAAGAATCGACAGCAACTTGTCGCAGAGCAAGACCGCTTGCTCGCCAAATTTTTAGGAACAGCGCCAAACGCATCAATTGATGCAGTAGCCGCGGCGTAGGCATCTGACAACTCGCATACTTTTAGAAAACACTATTTTACGAGGGAAAAATAATGCTCCATTTGGTCGGCAATAAAAATAACGAACATGAAAAGGTCGTCATGACAACGGACGCTGATAGCGGTCTGACCGCCATTATTGCCATCCACAACACTCGGCTGGGGCCGGCTGTTGGCGGCTGTCGCATGTTTCCTTACGCACAGGACGACGATGCACTGGAAGACGCCCTGAGGCTTTCTCGGGGAATGACCTATAAATCAGCACTGGCTGGACTACCTTTTGGCGGAGGAAAATCGGTAATTATCGGCGATCCGCGTCGTGACAAGACACCGGCCCTGCTTCGGGCAATGGGTGAATTTGTAAATTCCCTAGCCGGGCACTATTGCATTGCCGAGGACTCCGGCACTTCGCCGGCTGATATGCGAGTGATTGCCGAAACGACACCTCACGTCACTGGCATCGAAAAAACGTGCCGAGAGGACCCCTCCCCTGCCACCGCTCTTGGCGTTTTTTTAGGGCTTAAGGCTGGCGTCAAGCAAGCCTTTGGTCATGACACGCTCACGGGCCGGACCGTCGCTATTCAAGGCTTGGGACACGTGGGGTACCACCTAGCAGGATACCTATCAGCCGCTGGTGCCAAGGTCTTTGCCAGTGATATCAATGCTGAAAATTTACTTCGAGCAGAGAAGGACTTTGGCATTGAGCCGGTAGCTCCCGAGAAAATCTTGCATCATACCTGCGACATTTTGGCGCCTTGCGCTATGGGTGCAATACTCAACGAAGACAGCATTGCGAAACTACGAACTCAAGTAATCGCGGGCGCTGCCAATAATCAGCTTGCTACCGACGCAGACGATGATCGACTAAAAGCTCGCAATATTATTTATTGCCCCGACTTTGCTATTAATGCTGGGGGCATCGTTGATATTTATCAGCAGCAGCAGAACGCCAGTCAAGAAACTCGAGCTTTGGCGATTCAACGTATCGGGCAGAATGTTGCTGACATTCTTGAGCGCGCTCAGGGCATGAAGCTCGGCGCACAGCAAATAGCAGTTGCGGTCGCCGAGGAAAAACTCAATGCATGTTCTCAAAACGAACGAGTGTATCAATGGGCAGGCAATCCTTAGTCACTAGACGGCGGACCTGCCTGTGTGTCCTGAAACACAGGGCCTAACGCGCAGCTAGTCTATATCGTGATCCAAGCGTCAACATAAGCGCCATGGAAGGAACGGCCTAGGTCGCGATGCGGGCAAGCACATAGCCCAGCACGGCCATTTGCGCTAATGCAGCTAGAACTGACAAACCATGCAATAGATTAAAGCGACGTCGATTTTTGTTATCGCTGGCGGAATTAATGGCGGGCATCAGCAACTGACGCAGAGGCACGGTGGTCAGCGCAACCGTTATCGTGAGCCAGGCCGACAAAGGGTCTACAAACCATAAAGGCACCGCGGCGATAAGCGCGACAGCGATACACCAAACATAAAAAACCGGGAAAGCTTTTCTAAGAATAGAGCCCGCGTCTTCTGCAGGAAGGGTCTTAAAAAGAAAGGCGGCAAAACCAAAAGAGTAGAGGACCATCCCTCCGAACACTATGGCAGTCAGTAATACGGCAGCAGTCGTCAGCACAAAATAAACCCTCAATCGAGTCAGTTGTACGATTTGGCGCTGGAATTAGCTCACCGAACAACCGTCCGTGGGTTCAATGACACCTGAAAACTGAATCGCTATGTAGATTCAAGGACGGGAAAACGTGGGGTGGCTGACGGGGATCGAACCCGCGACAACCGGAGTCACAGTCCGGCGCTCTACCAACTGAGCTACAGCCACCATAGAAATGGTCGGAGAGGAGGGATTCGAACCCCCGACATCCTGCTCCCAAAGCAGGCGCGCTACCAGGCTGCGCTACACTCCGAAGTCGTGTGATTCACCAATAATACACTACCGCCGACTGGCTGGAAGTGTCTCGATGAGTGACCGACGGCGCGAAGGATACTGATTTGACCGAAGGCGGTCAATTAGCGACTTACATCCTTGTTATTACCGGGCTATTTCTGGGAGACTTGCCCTCGTTTTCAAATCTCGTCAATGGGGAAAAAAATGACTGCACTCGTACTCGATGGCAAGCATGTTGCGAAATTAACCGAAGAAGCTCTGCGAATTCGTGTGGAAGGACTCAAAGAGCGATCAGGGGGGCGGATCCCCGTGCTGGCTACCGTCTTGGTGGGCGATGATCCTGCTTCTGCGACCTACGTAAAGATGAAGGGCAACGCCTGCCGTCGCATTGGCATGGAGTCTATGGCCATTGAGCTGCCCTCGACCCTAAAAACTAATGACTTACTGCACGAGCTTGAGACCCTCAATAACAACCCGGATGTTCACGGCATCCTCCTGCAACACCCGGTTCCCAGCCAAATCGATGAACGCGCCGCCTTCGATATGATTGATCTGTCAAAAGACGTTGATGGTGTGACCTGCCTCGGCTTCGGTCGAATGGCTATGGGCGAGGATGCCTATGGATGCGCGACGCCTCAAGGCATCATGCGTTTGCTGGGCCATTACGAAATACCACTCGAAGGGAAACACGCAGTGGTTATCGGTCGCAGCCCCATTTTAGGCAAGCCCATGGCCATGATGCTTTTGCAGGCCAATGCCACAGTCACAATTTGCCACTCGCGCACCCAAAATCTCGCTGATCATGTCCGCCAGGCCGACATCATCGTCGGGGCGGTAGGTAGGCCCGAATTTATTCGAGCAGACTGGGTAAAAGACGGCGCTGTGGTCGTCGATGCCGGTTACCACCCAGGGGGGGTTGGCGATATTGAATTAACACCCCTTTTGGACCGTGTCGCCGCCTACACCCCGGTGCCCGGCGGCGTAGGGCCCATGACCATTAATACACTCATCCAACAGACCGTTCTTTCAGGTGAGAAAGCACTGGGCTGAACCTGTTATTTGCACACCACTGAAACCTCCTCGCGCTGCCGCCTTGGACAGGCAGCTGCCGGGGAGCTTCCAATACCGACAGCGAGGCACGCTGGATCCCTAGACGCTGCCACGACCGCTGCACCAGCACCAAACCTCACCCCCTCTCCTGGAGAATGGCCGTATCTTGTCCCTTAAATAGCGAAGCCTTGACCAACTCTTGCTAGCAGCATGGCCTCGATTGGCCTAAGGTAGTTAAAAGAGTGAGAGTAACCACCATGCTCAACCCCAGACATTGGCCCAAGCGCACTCATATCGTAGGGCTGTCTTTCTTAGCCGTGTTTATCTGCTACATAGATCGCGTCAACATCTCCGTTGCCATTATTCCAATGGCCGCGGATCTTGGCTGGGGGATGCAACAGCAGGGTTTGGTGTTGTCGTCTTTCTTTGTGGGTTACGTTTTGCTTCAGGTGGTAGGAGGCCGTTTAGCAGATCGCTACGGCGGTAAAGCTGTGCTCGGCATGGGAGTCATCCTGTGGTCGCTATTCACCATTCTGACGCCCCCAGCTGCCGCTCTGGGCTTCACGGTACTCATCCTCACCCGCATTGCCATGGGCATGGGTGAGGCGGTTACCTTTCCGGCTATCTACAGTACCTTTTCAAAATGGGTTCCACTGGCAGAACGCTCGCGAGCCGTAGGGTTCATTAACAGTGCAATACCTTTGGGCACCATATTCGCGTTGGTAACGACGCCTATCGTTGTTCAAATTTGGGGATGGCAGTGGGCGTTTTATTCCTTCGGCGCAACTGGCATCGTGTGGTTCTTTTTTTGGCAACGGATGGTCACCTCCACACCGCAACAGCATGCCGGGGTCACAGAAGAAGAACTGGCCTTAATTGTGGACAGAAGCGCAGCAGTAACAGACAGCGAAAAGCCCGCTGTCCCCTGGCATCACTTCTTAAAATCGATGCCAGTCTGGGCCATTGTGGTGGCGCATTTTTGCAATAACTGGTCACTTTTTGTGCTCTTGTCTTGGATGCCCACCTATATCAACAAGGGTCTGGGTGTTGATTATGCCTCTGTAGGGCTCCTCGCGATTATTCCCTCAATCGGCTCCGTTTTTTTTCTCAATATCGCGGGCAATTTAGCCGATCGGTTGATCAAAAATGGAATGGCTGTCGGAAAGGTCCGCAAGCTTATGCAGACTATTGGGTTTGGTGGGCTGACAGGCGCCTTACTGATTGTGGGGCACCTCGATACCGTTTGGATGGCAATCGCGACGATGACAGTGGGCTCAGCCTTAGGTGCCTTTGTGACTGGCGGATTTGCCGTTAATCATATGGATGTCGCGCCGCGGCATGCCGGCACCCTAATGGGCATTACCAATACTGCGGGCGCCGTCCCGGGTATTATCGGCGTGTTCGTCACAGGATTGATTCTAGAGGTCACAGGATCTTGGGTTATCGTTTTCTCCCTAGCGGGAGGCGTCACGCTGTTTGGGCTAATTTTCTACCTCGCATTTTCCAGCGGCAAAAAGCTATTTGATTAACAACGCAGCCGCCCAACGCTGTGATGAATGCAGCTTGCAGGCTCAGAGCAAGACGTCGTGCCACTATGGCATGGTCAGGTGCGGCGCCATGTCGTTCCCCCAGCGCCGTCCTCAAGCTCAATTCCCGCCGCTTGCAACTCGTCACGAACCGCGTCTGCCGCGGCAAAATCTTTTCGAAGCCTAGCTTCGATCCTAGCCGCGATGCGCTGCTCAATTTCATCCGATGTCAGACCGGTATTGGAGGCAGACTCAGTGAACCATTGCTCAGGGTCATTATCTAGCAACCCCATGATACGTCCCATCGCTAACAGTTCGCCTTTACGAGTCGCTGCCACCTCTGCGTCTGCCTTGTTCAAGGCCTTACAGGTTGAGTGCAGCGCAGCAATTGCTTTCGGGGTATTCAGGTCATCTAGCAGCGCGGTGAATACAGCCGTATCCTCGGGCCGGATATCCTCCGCTTCAATGTCAGCCGTATTCCTCAGCGCTTGATAAAAGCTGTTTAGAGCAATTTTGGCGTTATCTAAGAGCTCTCCTGAGAAATTAAGCGGTGACCTGTAATGCGTGGAGAGCAAGGCAAAGCGCAGCACCTCACCCGGGTAAAGGGTCAGTAATTCACGAACCGTGCGGACATTACCCAGTGATTTGGACATTTTTTCACCGTCCATATCCACATAGGCGTTGTGCAGCCAATACCGCACAAAGTCGCTTCCATAACCGCAACAGCTTTGCGCTCGCTCATTTTCATGATGTGGAAAAATAAGGTCACGCCCTCCCCCATGAATATCGATTGCATCACCAAGGTGCGCACGAATCATGGCAGAGCATTCTAGGTGCCAACCCGGACGCCCCCAACCCCAGGGACTCTCCCAGCCTGGCTCCCCCTGTGACGAGGGTTTCCAAAGCACAAAATCACCGGGACTACGCTTATAGTCTGCGACCTCCACTCTCGCCCCGGCAAGCATATCGTCAAGGTTGCGACCACTCAGCGCTCCGTAACTGGGCATGGAAGTCACGTCAAATAGAACGTGACCGTCAGCCGCATAGGCGTGCCCGCGCTCAACAAGCTGCGTTATTAAGTCCAGCATGGGGACAATATTTTCTGTAGCACGAGGCTCCAGATCCGGAGAAAGGGTGTTGAGCTGAGCCATGTCTTCCCGATACTTATCGGTGAATTCTTGGGTCACCACCTCAATGCCCTCGTCGCGTTCCCGCGCGGCAGCAATAATTTTGTCGTCAATGTCGGTGATGTTCCGCGCGTATATCACCTTTGGATACATAGCCCGCAGCACACGGTAGAGCATGTCAAAAGCCACTACGGGACGGGCGTTGCCGATATGCGCGAGGTTGTAAACCGTAGGCCCACACACATAGAGCGTCACCCGCTCGGCATCACGGGGCTCGAAAACCTCTTTTTGCCCTGTGAAGGTATTCGTCAGATACAACTCAGCCATGAGAATTACTCCAAGTATCTCTCAGACCTATCGTCATATTGAATACCGGGTTTTCGTGGGTGTGATCGTACCTATCAGCCACAAAATAACCCTCCCGCTCAAACTGATAGACAGCTTCCTGAGCAGCCGTTGCCAGTGAAGGCTCAACCACAGCACGTTCAAGTCGAACCAAAGACTTGGGATTAAGCACCGCCATCATGTCCTCAGCTTTGCCGGGATTTGGGTCGGTGAACAAACGATCGTAACAGCGAATTTCAACGTTGAGGCCCTCTGTCGCCGACACCCAGTGAATAACGCCTTTGGCTTTAATGCCATCAGGAGGATCTTCCCCCAGAGTACCCTCCACAACTCGGGCGTATACGTGAGAAACCTCCCCTGCGCTATCGTGGTCACAACGGTCGGCTTCGATGACATAACCACCCCGCAGCCTGACGCGTTTACCTATCACAAGTCGCTTATATTTTTTATTGGCCTCCTCACGGAAATCTTCGGCGTCAATGTATAACTCGGAAGTGAACGGCACAGATCTAGCGCCCTTCGACTCATCTCCCGGATGATTCGCCACCATCAAAACTTCAGGTTCCGTTCGATTGGTAATGGTCAAGGGAAGCGGATTGAGCACGGCCATAGCTCTGGGAGCTTCTACGTTTAACTGGTTTCTTACCGCACTTTCCAGCATAGCGACATCAACAACACTGTCAGAGCGTGAGGTTCCCACTTCCTCACAAAAATGCCGGATTGCGGCAGGGGGATAACCCCGCCGCCGTAAACCCGCGAGCGTTGGCATTCTTGGGTCGTCCCAGCCCGCAACCGCCTCGGAGTCGACCAGCTGCTTGAGCTTTCGCTTGCTGGTCATTGTGTAGCTAGTGTTGAGTCGGGCAAACTCAAACTGTCGGGGGCGTGTGGGAACGGGTAAATGCTCGATGAACCAATCGTAAAGCGGCCGGTGATCTTCAAATTCCAGCGTGCAGATTGAGTGCGTCACCCCTTCAATGGCGTCTTCTTGTCCATGTGCGAAATCGTAGGTTGGGTAAATTGGCCAAGCATCTCCGGTTTGATGATGGTGGGCCTTGCGAATTCGGTACAAGATGGGATCTCTTAAATTAATATTCGGCGAGGACATATCGATTTTCGCGCGCAGGACACGGCTGCCATCGGGATACTCTCCCGCTCGCATCCGCTCAAATAAGTCACGATTGACCTCTTTATCGCGCGTTCTATGAGGGCTGTCTCGACCAGCCTCAGTCAAACTACCGCGATACTCACGGGCCTCATCAGCTGATAAATCACAGACATAAGCCAAGCCTTCGTCAATAAGGTACAACGCCCAGTCATACAGTTGCTGAAAATACGCCGAGGCGTAGCGGACCTCACCGCTCCATTGATAACCCAACCAACGCACATCTTCTTGGATTGCGTCGATAAAAATCTGACTTTCCTTTTCGGGGTTTGTGTCATCAAAACGCAAGTGGCATTGACCCCCAAACTGTTTTGCAAGCTCAAAGTTGACGGTGATCGACTTCGCATGGCCCAAGTGAAGAAAGCCATTGGGCTCAGGGGGAAAGCGGGTTACCAGCTGACGAGTCCCTCCTGCATCGAGATCGGACTGAATCTGGGTCTTTAGAAAGTTACTTCGGGCGTCGGTACTCATGGGTGGCCTCTAAATGGACGGCGCATGATACCAAGGCCCGGCGCATATCGCAGAAGATTTAGCGGCTTTGGGCGCAGTAACGTGAAATTTCAAGGACATTTTCTGTGGCCAGTCTGTCACAGGCCGTAAATTAGCAAGCGCTAACGTGTCGCACCTGTGATCTAAACCGTGTAGCATGCGCGCCTTCGATATACCGGCCCGGAGTCACCATGTCAGACACAGTCATTGAAATGAAAACCACTTTTGGCGTCATCACTCTAGAACTTGATGCCGAGAAAGCGCCAAAAACGGTTGAAAACTTTGTTCGCTATGCGACCGAAGGGTTCTACGATGGCACAATTTTCCACCGGGTGATTGATAACTTCATGATTCAGGGCGGCGGATTTGATGCCGACATGCAGCAAAAAGAAACTGCGGAACCCGTCGAAAACGAAGCCGACAATGGTCTCAAAAATGATCGTGGCACCATCGCCATGGCGCGCACAATGGATCCCCATTCAGCCACAGCACAGTTTTTCTTAAACGTAAAAGATAACGACTTCCTGAATCACAGCGGTAAAAACATGCAGGGCTGGGGTTACACTGTGTTTGGCAAAGTCACCGCTGGCGATGATGTGCTGGATAAAATCCGGACAGTAGAAACTGGTAACAAGTCGGGCCATCAGGACGTTCCCAAGGACAGCATTGTGATCGAATCCGTTACGGTCACCGCCGCCTGAGCCATGGCTACCACGCTGTTTATCAGCGACCTTCACCTCAGCGACGAGACGCCGGAAATTGAGGCGGGGCTATACGCACTGCTCGACCGAGAGCAGGGAATGGAACGCCTCTTTATTCTCGGTGACTTCTTTGAATACTGGATTGGTGATGACGACGACACCCCACTCCACCAAAGGGTCATCGCCAGATTAAGGGCCGTGAGCGATTCGGGATCCGCCGTGTTCGTTGTTAGGGGCAATCGTGACCTCGCCTTGGGCAATGTATTTGCAGAACAAATCGGCGGGGAATTGCTGGGGGACACCACCGTAATTGACGTCAACGGCAAACCCACGCTGATTCTCCATGGCGACACGCTGTGTACCGATGACGTTGAGTATCAAAAAATGCGTACAATCCTGCACGACCCCGCGTGGCAGGCCGAGATGTTACAGCGCCCTTTGGCCCAGCGACGTGAGTTTGCTCAAGGGTTGCGCGCAGCCAGCAAAGCAAAAGCTGAAAACGACCCTGACAACATTATCGATGCTAACGATCATGCCATTGAGGCAGCGTTCATGGAGCACGACGTAGGACTGATGATTCACGGCCACACCCATCGGCCTAAGCGCCACAGGACCAACGCTGGAGATCGCCTAGTGCTGGGCGACTGGTCCAGCAGCGAAAGCTGGATTATCCGGGCTGATGGTAATGATTGTCACCTGGAGCACTACAGCTACTGACCCAACCACCTTGACGATCTCGCGCCCCCAGCTAAGCCGCAATAGGTACACCGCTATGAAAGCGGAGCTCTTGATCTTCGCCTTCAATCAGCTCTTTTTCGCAGCTGCGAAACACACCTAAACGCTCTTCAACTTCATCACTGCTGGCGATTGACTTTGCCAAAGTGAGATAGTCTAAAAAGTGTCGTGACTCGCTTTTTAGCAATGAAAAATAAAATTTCGACAACTCGGCATCGAGATGAGGTGCCAAGGCAGCAAACCGCTCACAAGATCTAGCTTCGATAAGCGCACCCAAAAGTAACGTATCAACCAGTCGACCCGGGTCTCGCTTTCTCACAAGTGCGTGCAGGCTTCCGGCGTAGCGTGAAGCGCTCACAAAACTGTAGGCTATGTGACGCTTCCTCATAAGCCCAAGAACTTGCTCAAAATGGCGCAATTCCTCCCTCGCTAAGCGCGACATTTTATTCATGAGCTCAGGCTGATCCGTGTGTCGATGCAGTAAGCTCATCGCCGTTGCGGCCGCTTTTTTTTCACAATTAGCGTGATCGATTAATAGCAGCGACTGCTCTTTTAAGGCAGCGTTAATCCAGCCTTCTGGAGTGGAACACGGCAGAAACGCAAGTAAAGGTGCTAAATCTGGTGATGCGGTCAAGGGTTCATCCACTTTCAAATAAATCGGGTGTGGCAAGGTAACGCTGGTGATGGGCATCAGACAAGGACCAAAACTCCTGATCGACCAACTCCCTCAGCGCAGTCAACGTACTGTCGCGCCAAGCCAGATGCACCGAGAACCCGAAGGTTTCAGGCTCTTGAATTTGGCTCGCGCCAGCCTTCAGTAAAGCAAATAAACCACAGTACTGGTCGTGGGCAGGGTTGAAGCGAATCTGCTGGGTTTGCAATTGCCAGCGCAGTAGACCCGGATCAGTGACCACAAACTTGTTTTGCATGCAGAGACTCAAAAAATTCGCCAGTCGCTCGTCGACGATCGCTTTTTCCACCTCGGTATAAGCGTTCCAATCAATGACCTCATGGCTGAATCGTTTACAGCCTCGGCAAACTGCGTCGCCGATGCCGGTGGAACATACCCCAATACAAGGTGTTCTCACTCTTGGGGTGCCAGAAATTGAAGATTTTGGGTTTGAAGAACGCGTCATACCTGAAGTCTAGGGTATGGATTGCATGAATGCACAGGATCATCACTTACGAATGTCATGATTTCCGGTCACAAGCTATACTACGCCCCGAAAATCATCTCACGCCCAAAGGAGTACAATCGTGCTGGAAGCCTATCGCGCCCATGTTGAAGAGCGCGCCCAACAAAATATCCCCGCAAAACCGCTCAGCGCAAGCCAAGTTGCCGATCTAATTGAGCTGCTTAAGAATCCACCTGCGGGAGAAGCCGACTTCTTATTAGAGCTTCTAGCGACTCGAGTTCCACCCGGTGTTGACGAAGCGGCCTACGTAAAAGCAGGCTTTTTATCTGCGGTCGCCAAAGGCGAGACCCCCTGCTCTCTTATTGATCCCGCACAGGCGGTCGAACTTTTGGGCAATATGCACGGCGGCTACAACATAGAAACACTCGTTGGGTTGCTAGAGGATTCCCAATTAGCCGTGGCCGCGGCAGAGCAGCTTAAGCACACGCTACTCATGTTTGAAGCTTTTCACGACGTCGAGGCACTGGCCACTAAGGGCAATACCCATGCGGCGGCTGTGATGCAAAGCTGGGCTGACGGTGACTGGTTTACCGATCGTGACCCCGTTCCAGAATCCACAAAAATGGTCGTGTTTAAGGTTACCGGAGAGACCAATACTGACGACCTGTCCCCTGCCCCCGATGCGTGGTCGCGCCCAGATATTCCGCTGCACGCCAACGCCATGTACAAAATGACTCGAGACGGTCTAGAACCGGACGAACACGGAATCACCGGACCTCTAGAGCAAATAAAGGCCATCAATGCTAAAGCGCTCCCCGTCGCCTTCGTTGGGGACGTTGTGGGAACTGGCTCATCTAGAAAATCAGCCACCAATTCAGTGCTTTGGTTTTTTGGCGACGATATGCCAGGAGTTCCGAACAAACGAGGCGGCGGTGTTTGCATCGGCGGTAAAGTGGCCCCCATTTTTTACAACACGATGGAAGATGCAGGAGCCCTAGTCTTTGAGGCCCCAGTGGACGACCTGCGCATGGGGGATGTCATTGAAGTACGCCCATATGATGGTAAAATACTCAATGAATCCGGTGACTTACTGTCCGAATTTGCATTAAAGTCTGAGGTTTTGCTAGATGAGGTTCGTGCGGGAGGCCGCATCAATCTAATCATAGGTCGCGGGCTAACAACTCGCGCACGTGAAGCCCTAGGACTGCCCGAGAGCAATCTTTTTCGAACCCCCGAGCAACCGACAGACACTGGCAAAGGCTTCACGCTTGCGCAGAAAATGGTGGGACGGGCTTGCGGTATGACGGGCGTAAGGCCTGGCACCTACTGCGAACCTCGAATGACGACCGTAGGGTCGCAGGACACTACGGGTCCTATGACCCGCGATGAGCTCAAAGATCTAGCGTGTCTGGGCTTCTCGGCTGACCTTACTATGCAGTCGTTCTGCCATACGGCCGCCTATCCAAAGCCCGTCGATATTTCAACGCAACATACCCTCCCCGACTTCATCAAAACCCGGGGCGGCGTGTCATTGCGACCCGGAGACGGCATTATTCACAGCTGGCTTAATCGCATGCTACTACCCGATACCGTGGGAACTGGAGGTGACTCTCACACCCGCTTCCCAATGGGCATTTCATTCCCTGCAGGTTCCGGCCTCGTCGCGTTCGCAGCCGCAACCGGCGTCATGCCTCTCGATATGCCAGAGTCCATACTGGTTCGCTTCAAAGGCAAGATGCAACCAGGAATTACGTTGCGAGACTTGGTGCATGCCATTCCCTACTACGCCATCCAAAAGGGGCTTTTGACCGTCGAGAAAAAGGGCAAAAAGAACATTTTTTCTGGCCAAATACTTGAGATCGAGGGCCTCGAGGACCTCACTGTAGAACAGGCCTTTGAGCTGTCTGACGCCTCTGCCGAGCGCTCTGCCGCCGGCTGCACTATTAAGTTGGGCGAAGACACCATCGCCGAGTATTTGCGCTCGAACATTGTGCTTCTACGCTCAATGATTGCCGAAGGTTATGGCGACGCAAGAACTCTAGAGCGGCGAGCACGAAAAATGGAAGAGTGGCTGGCACAGCCCGAACTTCTGTCTGCTGATAGTGATGCTGAGTATCTCGAAATCATCGAAATCGACCTCGCTGAGGTTAACGAACCTATCGTCTGTGCCCCCAATGACCCTGATGATGCTCGAAAGCTGTCTGAGGTCGCTGGCGATGAAGTCAACGAGGTCTTTATTGGTAGCTGCATGACAAACATCGGCCATTTTCGGGCGGCGGGCAAACTCCTTGAGGCCCATGGCAAACCCGTAAACACCCGCATGTGGATATGCCCACCAACACGCATGGACGAACAGCTGCTCATGGAAGAAGGCTACTTCTCGATCTTTGGCAAAGCCGGCGCCAGGACAGAAATGCCGGGTTGCTCACTTTGCATGGGTAACCAAGCGCGAGTTGAACCGGGCAGCACCGTGCTTTCGACATCGACTCGGAACTTTCCCAACCGATTGGGCGATGGTTCCAACGTTTACCTGACCTCTGCAGAATTAGCCGCCGTTGGGGCGTTGTTGGGAAGGTTGCCCAGCCCGGCTGAGTACCTAGAGTTCGCGACCAAAATCGACTCTATGGCGGATGAAATTTATCGCTACATGAATTTCGACCGTGTTGTGGAATTTCAGCAACGTGCAGAAGAAGGCGGGCGTATCGCTGCAGTACAAATCGACGAGGTTGCCTGATCCGCATTCCTGCTAGGTGGACTGGTAGAGGCTATGGACAGTCTGGGGGGGGCTCCCCCTCAGCACCGAGCGTCCCAAACGGCGGCGCGGCACGGTCAAGCGCCTCTATGAGTTCATTGAGCAGGTCATAAAGCCCACTCAGGTTCTCAGCGCCATATTGTGACTCGATATATTGATAACGCGCTTCCGATTCAGGCGCGATTTCTGCAATCAACTCGCGCCCCAATGACGTAATTGAGACTAGGGAACGGCGGCTATCCCGATCGCAAGGTTGGCGCTGCAGGATCTTTCGCCCCTCCAGATTTTGAACAATGCGACTCACACTGGGGCGCAATAACGAGCAAGCTGACGCCAGTTCACTCACATCGAGGGACTCACTTTCAGCGAGAGCGCGCATGACCCGCCACTGCTGAGTCGATAGGTCGTGGGCACGCAAATGTGGAATAAAGGTTCTGAGCACAGCCTCGTGCGCTTTTAACAGGGTCATAGGTAACGACTGGTCGAAGCGCCGCATATTGTTGGCTGCGACTGTCTTTGCAGCCGCTGGTGCGACCGACCTTGGTCTCTGTCTCTGGGTCATGAGCCTGTTCGCCGTTTAAAGTTGAATAATCATATCAAGTTTGATCCGTTAAATTTGGCCTTTGTGGTTTTGCTCACTATGCGATGGGCCGCAACCAGCCTTTTCATCGACTTCAGCCTTGGCACCACAAACTGTCAACCTTATGGCCGATAATGGCAATTAAATCTGGGCCCAATCTTCTAGGCTCAAAAGGGTTTATTGAGAGCAACATTTATGTCGAAGGATAATCCACAAAACGGTCGCTCAGCGAAATCGCACTCCAGAGCGATTGACCTTATCGCTGCGTTGGCCTCCGGCGAACTCTCTGCAGTGTCGCTCATGCAGAGTACTTATGAGCGGATCGCGCAGGAGAACCGAGACATCAATGCCATATGTACATTGGTTCCTATCGAGCAAAGCCTAGAGGCAGCGCAGCGCGTTGATAAGGCGAGGCAGCAGGGGCAGATACTACCAAAGCTCGCCGGACTCCCACTGGCGATCAAAGACCTTGCGGACACCAAAGACCTCCTAACCACTCAAGGATCTCCCATTCACTCGGAGCACATACCCAAAACTGACAGTTTATTCGTATCAAGGCTCCGAGAATCTGGAGCTATCGTGATTGGCAAAACCAACACGCCGGAATTTGGCGCTGGATCACACACCTTTAATCCGCTGTTCGGCGTCACCCGAAACCCTTATGACCCGCTGAAAACTGCCGGCGGCAGTTCTGGGGGCGCAGCTGCAGCCCTTGCCACAGGTATGGTGGCTCTTGCCGATGGCTCTGATATGGGCGGCTCACTGCGTAATCCAGCGGCGTTTTGTAACGTTGTAGGTCTACGGCCCAGCATGGGGCGGGTACCCACCCTTCCGAAAGTAAAAGAGACCTTCAGCCGGATGGCAGTGGAAGGCCCAATGGCAAGAACTGTCGAAGATTGCGCACTGATGCTTCAAGCTATGGCGGGCGCCGATCCGCGTGATCCTCGCTCATTAGATATCGCCAAACTAAACCCAACTCCAGCTTTGAGCGAGCAGCCAAAGACCCTGCGCTTAGGCTGGGCACCAAAACCAGCCGGCCTTCCTGTTGAGGCCCCGGTATCCTCTGTTCTCAGTGCCGCCCTGTCGGACATGCAACATCTCTATCCCGCCATTGAAGAAATAGACCTCTTTGAGTTGCAAGACGCTATGGCCGTATTTACCGTGTTGAGGGCTGCTGCCTTTGCTGAGGGACTGGCAGATGTCTACCATTCTGACCGGGATAAAATGAAAAAAACCGTTATCGACAATATTAAACTAGGCTTGGATCTGACCAGCGATGTTCTTAACAGCGCGGAAAAACAACGGCTTAATCTCCACAAGGCGCTGATGTCAGTATTTGATCGCTTTGATTATCTGCTATTACCCGTAACACAGGTCATGCCTTTTCCTATTGAGGTCGAGTTTCCTACATCGGTTAATAACGAGGCGATGACAAGCTATATTGATTGGATGTCGAGTTGCTGCATATTGAGCCCTTTTGATGTTCCCTGCCTATCGATACCTGCCGGCTTCGATGCTGACGGCCTCCCCGTAGGCTTACAAATTGTCGGCAAGCCTGGAGACGATTGGGGCGTCATGCGACTCGCCTACGCCTTTCAGGAGCACACCGGTCACTGGCAGAAAGCGCCGCCTACCTTTGAGGAACGCGCTCATGAAAGGGTTTGAACGCTTTCAAGAATTCATCGAGGCCAAGCTGCCTGATCCCTTAACATTTGCTTTGACCTTAACGGCCCTAATGGCCTTTCTCGCGTTGACCTTAACCCCTACCGAGCCTCCGGAACTGCTCATGCTATGGGGTGATTCATTGAGCTCTCTGCTCACTTTCACCATGCAAATTGGCCTGACTATTATCTTGGCTTATGTGCTCTCACAAACGCCGCTCATGCAAAGTGGACTGCGGCGCCTAGCAGCCTTGGCAAGAACCCCCACGCAGGCTTATGTGCTCGTCATTCTTACCGCCGCTACGTTTTATCTGATCTCCTGGCCTCTCGGGCCCATTAGCGGGGCGTTGGTGGCAAGAGAAATTGCGAAAGACGCGGTCGCGCGAAACAATCCGGTACATTTTCCTCTCATGGCAGTCGGCGCCTTGAGTGGTTATGCCGTGTGGGAAATGGGTTATTCGTCGTCTATTGCCCTCGCTGTGGCCACTGAGGGGAACCCCACGCACGACATTATTGGTCGACTGATTCCCATTCAGGAAACGTTGTTAACGCATTGGAACCTCTTGTCGATAGCCACCACCCTCGCCGTCATTATCGCGACTGTCCTAGCCCTGCACCGACAATTTGACCTTAAAAAACCCTACATACCCGAAGATCTTGTCACACCCCTAGAAAGGCTCCCCGAGGTAGCACCTGATTTAAAACCGCCACAAGGGCGCAGGCATTGGTCACTGCTAACGGGGCTGTTACTCGCAGCTTATGTGGTGGGATGGTTTGCTCAGCAAGGACTGGCACTGGAATTAAATATAGTCAATTGGACTTTTATGGCCCTAGGGCTTCTTCTTGTGCGATCGCTATCCCATTACAGTGTTTTGTTTGCCGACGGCGCCCAGGTCGCAGCACCCACATTACTGCAATATCCCTTGTATGCCGGCATCATGGGAATGGCCATCCAAAGTGGCCTAGCCCAGCAATTTACTCAGGGACTGATTGGCGTTGCCACGCACACAACGCTACCAGTTATTGCTTTTCTCTCTGCGGGACTGATCAATATTTTTATTCCATCAGGGGGCGCGCAATGGGCGCTGCAAGGGCCCGCATTTATTGAAGCCGCTAAGCTACTGGAGGTTGATCTTGGGTTGATTGCCATGTCAGTCGCCTACGGAGACCAGTGGACCAACCTTATCCAGCCCTTCGTCGCGATACCCTTGCTTGCCCTGACTGGGTTGCGCCTGAAACACATATTCGGCTTGGCCTTGGTACTGTGTGCTGCTACCAGCTTGCCCTTAATAACGGGCCTCCTGATCGGCAACCTACAAGGTTAAATATTAAAACGGCCCCACAGAGCATCTAAAACTGCCCACAAAAAGATCGCCCCAAAAACACCGGTGAATAGCTTTTGCTTACCGGACATTGAGCGACCTAGAAGGACGCCTTGTCTGTCAGGTACGCCCTTAAGACCCAACGACGTGCAGAAATAACAACCCAGCCAATAGCAACGCTACCTAAGAGAGACTCATCACCAGTGGCTTTACCGCGTCAATAGCCAACTGCTGATGCGGTTGTAGGTCCTGCCCTCCCAAGCCAGCATGCAGCGGCAGAAAAGGATCTTCTGTTGCGGTTTTGTGACCGGACAAAGCTTCCAAAACGGCGAGCCCGAAAAAGGGGACCGTCCAACTGTTATAGCCGCCTTCATGGGTCATCAATATTCGGCCCTGACAGTTACGGTCAGCGGCAGCCAGAAGTTTTTCAGTGAGGCTCCGGTAGCCATCACTGTGCATTTGCATACGGCCCAAAGGGTCATAGGCGCCAGCATCGAAGCCGCTAGGCACAATGATCAACTCAGGTGCAAAAGCATCAAGGGCGGGAATGATAATCTGATCAAAGACGGCTTCATAAGCGCCGACACCTGAACCTGGGGGTAAAGGGATGTTGATGTTGTAACCTTCGCCCGGGCCCTCTCCCACTTCGTGAACATGCCCTGAATCGGGCGGAAAACAATTATCTTGATGGACCGATATTGTCAGCGCCCGGGGGTCATCATAAAACGCGCTTTGAGTACCGTTACCATGATGAACATCCCAGTCCACGTAGGCTATGCGGCTCAGACTCAAGGTTTCTAAGGCATGAAACCCAGCGATGGCTGCATTGCCAAAAATGCAGAAACCCATACCTTCACCCGCAATCGCATGATGACCTGGCGGCCTGACTAAGGCGTAGGCGTTATCGATCTCGCCGGCTATTAGCGCCTCCAATGCACTGAGCACCCCACCTGCAGACAGCATGGCGATTTCGTAACTTCCCCGACCTGCCGGTGTAAAAAAGCCCGCATCTCCGCCTGTATCGGCGCTGATCCGTTGGACATTGGCCAAATGCTCAGCTGTATGGAAACGAAGAATCTCTGCCTCCGTCGCAGATCGCGGCTTGATATGGGTTAGCACATCATTCATTCCCGCCACTTCGAGTAAATTTCGAAACCGGCGCTTGGTCTCTGGATTTTCTGCGTGAGTGCCGGGCTGCACAGGATTGCCATATGGCATGGGACCCGCATAATTGCCAGTGTCGTGCCACATATAAAGTTCATGTGCGACTAATCCAGTTCTCCGTGCAGAAGCCATGTGTGTACCCTGTTGCTGGTTTAAATTCCTGACCAAATCAATGGCCTGCGCTGGTGCCACGGGTTGTCACGCTCTAACTGTGCCGCCAATCCCAGTAACCCTGCATCCCCACCCATCGCGGCTGACAACATAATACCAATGGGCAGACCCGATTGACTGGTTGTAAAGGGAACAGCTATGGATGGCTGCCCCGTCATATTGTAAAGATGTGTATAGGCAGAAACCGCCTTAAAACGGCTTGTATAACTTTGCAAATCGTCACCCTCTCGAAAGGTAATGGCGCCAAGGGGTGGTGCTGGCGTCGCTGCAACAGGTTGCAAAACCATGTCAAATCGGCGATGAAACTGCGCCATTTGCAGGCCAAACTGTTGCATACTCAATAAAGCCTCTGCAACGTTAGCTCCCGAATATTGAGCCCCTTCCAGGCGAATCATATGAGTCATAGGTTCTAATTCTTCCGGCGTAATTTCATATCCGCGAGCACGCGCCACCTGATTTAGCCAACTCGCTGTGCTGCTCGCTATTAGCGTATTTTGAACCTCATTGAGGTGAAGGTAGTTAATTCCCGGAGCCGCTTCCTCCACCGAGTGACCCAAAGCTTCGAGAAGTTTTGCTGAACTTAAAACAGCTTTGCGGACCTCCGGATCAACATTAACTTGCGGCTCATTCAGGTTGATCGCAATTTTTAGGCGCGGCGGATCTCGGGTTGTTGCGTTAAAGAAGCCAGTGCTTGGTAACCCAAGCCCATAGGGCGCACCAGATTGGTAGCCAGCTAAAGCCTCAAGCATAAGCGCACTGTCACGTACTGAACGCGTTACAACGTGAGCGACCGACATTCCCGATCCGCGACCGCCCGGAGTGAGACCTCGAGTGGGCTTCAAACCCAAAAGGCCACAAAAAGTCGCCGGCACCCGAATAGAGCCACCGCCGTCAGTGGCATGGGCCATTGGAATGACTCCCGCTGCGACGGCCGCAGCTGAACCCCCACTGGAGCCCCCGGTACTGTGATTCAAATTCCAGGGATTGAGACAATCCCCTAAAAACTTGCCCTCAGTCGTGAGCGCCAATCCAAACTCGGGAGTATTGGTCTTGCCAAAGATAACGAGGCCCGCATTTTTAAAACGCCGAGTAATTTCTGAATCTGTCCCCGCAATCGAATGAGCATGAAGCGCCGACCCTGAGCTGGTAACTGTGCCCTTCATCTGAATGCCTAAATCTTTTAGCAAAAAAGGCACGCCCGTAAAGGGGCCCTGAGGGAGACCTTTTTGAACAGCAATCTGTGCAAGGTCTATATGATCCTGGCTCAGCAAATTCAGCTGGGGATTGACCCTGCGCAGTCGCTTAGTAGCCTCCCCCATCAGCTCAGAGGGACTCACAGCACCACGGGCTACCCAATGGGCGAGGGTTGTCGCGTCAGCGCTATCATAACTGGCCTTATCATCGGCTAAAGCACTGCCCTGACCCATAGCAGTACGACTCACCGCTGAGGCGAAGGCCAAACCGAGAAACTGTCGTCGATCGCAGATACTCATTTTTCGACGGCAAACACCTTCTGGCCTCGAAACCAGGTTTCAAGCGGCGTCGTCTCGGAAATAGCGTCTAGTGAAATTTCATGGATATCCTGATTAAGGATTAAAAAATCGGCGGACTTGCCGACAGCTATTGAGCCCGTCACATTTTCAATACCTAAAATCAGCGCGGGTTGGGTTGTCCACAACACAATTGCTTCATTCAGGGAAACGCTCTGTTCAGGCCAGAACTCTGCCTCTGTACCGCTGGTGGGGTGACGCCGTGAGACTAAAGACTCAATAGCAGGCCAAGGGTTCATATCAGCAGCGGCAGCTGGCCAATCTGAACCCCCGTTTACTAAAGCCCCTGAATCGAGTAAATCCCGGGTAGGCCAATACCGCTCCCCCCGAGGCAGTCCGACGGCCTGCACCACGGAATCAATGATGGGTCTGGGGTACCAAAGGTAGGGGGAAAAATCGGCCACCGCGTTGAACGCGCTAAAGCGTGGCAGATCAAGGGGATCAATGTAGCCCGCATGGGCGAGAGAAATCGGTTGCCCGGGAGAACCATTGGCTATTCTGGCATTTTCAATCGCGTCTAGCGCCACGCGTACGGCACCATCACCTGCGGTATGAATTTTAATAAGGTAGCCAGCGGCATCAAAACGAGTAACCGCCCTCTCAAGCTCCTCTGTGGCTATCATCTGCATACCCAGGGTTGCTTCAGGGTGCTGCGCATCGGTAGTGTAAGGGGCCACCATCAGAGCCGAGCGTGAAGCCGTGGGCACACCATCGAGGAAGAACTTGATTGCTTTGGTTTTGAGGTTTTCTGAGCCGTATAACGCTGCACGCTCTTCGTAGGCAGTGACCGGCTCTAAAGGCTCTGGCTCACCACCGTGACCGTAGCTCTGCTGATAAAGAACAGCATGAACAGTAAACTTGCCCGCATCATCTGCCGCTTTGTAGGCGCGCATAGCCATTTCAGGAACACGAGCATCACCGAATGCGGTCACGCCATAACTATTGGCTATGCCCGAGACGGCTTCAATACCGGCGGTAACTTGTGACAGCGTATACGGAGGTATAACAGCAGATACCACCCCCGCTGCCGACTCAAGCAGCACGCCATTGGGGACACCTGCTTCGTCACGAACATAGACACCGCCAATTGGATCTACGGTATCAGCGCTCAGCTCAATGCCCGCCAACTCCATCGCCAGAGTATTGGCCCAACCATGATGCGCTGAGTCGTCGTCTAGAAACACAGGATGACCGCCTGAGACCGCATCCAAAAATTCTCGCGGTGATGCAATGTCATGATCAACAAAAAAGTTACTATTCCACTGCCCCCCTACAATCCACTCCGGCGCATCCGGTGCCTGAGCACAACGCTCAATCGTTGCTGCCAATTCATCGGGGGTGGTATTGAACGCAAAATTGCACATGTACAGCACTTTTTGACCGCCCATAGACGGGTGCGCATGAGCATCGATTAATCCGGGGAAGACAGCAGCACCTGACGCATCGATAGTTTCAGTGGCATCGTCAGTCAGTGCCAGCATGGCTTCAGTAGTGCCTACAGCCAAAAACCGACCGCCCTGAATTGCCAGCGCCTCACTCACATTTGCAGAGGATCCATCGGTATAGACTTTCGCATTAATTACTACGGTATCTGCCCGAGGTCCCTCAGCCATGCCAACTGAAGGGCTACTAGGAGGTACCTCCTTGCAGCCAGCCAACACTAGAAAACAGCCAAGTACCCACCACAGCGTTGTTCGTTTCATGCACAGCCCCACGACACTTATCTTAAATCCGATAAAAAAGGGGCCGGAAATGGCCCCTTACTCACGATTCACAGCGTGCTTTACTGACCTATGAAATAGCTAAAGGTCACACCATAGGTCCTTGGCATGCCATAGGTTCGCACGTAAGGCCCGTTACCGCCGGTATAGGCAGATGGGTAGTAATCCTCGTCCGTAAGATTTCTGACCCAAGCCATCACACGCCAGTTACCACTGCTAGATCCAAGACCCACTCTGGCATTTGCCACACCGTATTCTTCAGTCGCATCTTCGGGCCGTGGACCACCCGTTGTTTTACCGGTCTGATTGTAATCAGCCGATAAATCCAGCATGAGGCTGTTAGTGATTGGCATCTCGTAGCGCGCATAAAGGGTGTATGAAAAATCAGGTGTCATTGCTAACTCCTGACCCGATGCATCGTAGTAATTTATGTTGTTGGGGTAAGAGCTGGTGGCGCGATCAACGGCCTGCCACTTTTTAACCTCGGATTCCAACCAAGCCCCGTTCGCTGCCAAGGTAAGGCCCTCTGTGGGCTGCCAAGTAAACTCGATCTCAGCGCCATAAATTTCGGATTCATCCACGTTGGTAAGGCCTGAAATATTACCCACCAATGTGACCGCTGCATCTTGCTCCTGCTTATCTTTGTAATCGTAGTAAAAGACAGCACCGTTAAACTGCATGGTGCCTCCGGCGAGCGTCGCCTTCGTGCCTATCTCATACGCCGTCAGCACCTCTTCTTCATAGGGTATGAGCTGTGTCGTTGTATTCGAGTTTGCACCATTGAAACCACCCGACTTAAAGCCGTTGGAAATGGAGCCATAAACAAGGAGGTCGTCTGATGGTGTCCAATCTAACCCTACCTTTCCTGTCGCGCGACCCGTATCGATCTCATCTGAGTAGGGATTGAACGACGGATCAAAGCCCCCAATATCGTTGATGGTGCCGCAGTCACCCGGACCCACCTCAAAAGGTGAGCCCGCAAGTCCAAACACATTATTGAGAAATAAACCCAGCGAGCCATCATCAGCGACATAAGTACATCCCGTCCAATCACGCTTCTCATTGGTGTAGCGAGCGCCTGCGATTAGCTTTAGCGCGTCGGTCAGCTCGTACTCAACGTGGCCAAAAACTGCAGTCGAAGTTGTTTCTTGCTCGTACTTGGTGTCGAGCTCCAGAATGGGATTGGGCGCAAACAAACCTACGCCAAAGGGAATGCTGCCATACCCATAAACCGAATCAGACATGAAATAGTGATAGTACTCATCCATGTCATCCTGAGAGTAATACAGCCCAACCACCCAATTTAACCGGTCACTTTCCCCAGCGAGCCTTAGTTCCTGGCTGAAGACCTGCAAATCGGTGGTGTTGATGTTGCTAGAGTCATTATAAAAACCGCCATCCCAGTCATTGCTTTCCTCGCGCTGGAAATCGCTATATCCGCTAATTGAAGTTAAGGTCGCGTCACCAATAGCCCAATCTAAGCGGAGCATTATATTGGTAGATTGATTGTCCCTTTGCGGACGCAGATCGAAGGTCTTGCCCGTCAGTGCACTAGTGTAGCTGTTGGTCCAACCCGCCTTAGTATTATCGTCGACTGAGTACCAAGGGGGCGTTTGCCCAAAGGTAGCGTTGCCCGGAATGACATATTGGTCGAGGGGCACATAGGGCGCTGTGAAGTCTCCGATTCCGATGAGGCTGCCCGGATAGGCTGTATTTGCCGTATTGTCAGATTGATCATCGACGTAGCTCACCATGAGTTTCGCGCTAAAGCTATCACTAAAGTCACTGACCAAGGTGCCACGAATTGCCATGACGTCATCCTCACCGAGCTTGTCATCGCCTACGGTATTTTCTTGCCAACCTTCTCCAGACTGCGCAATTCGCACAGCAACACGACCACGGGTTGAATCAGATAAGCTGCCACTCACGTAGCCTTCAAGATCTAGGGCTTCGTACCGGCCATAACTCGCTGTTACTCCCGCAGCGAACTCCTCGGTAGGTTCCTTGCCAATAAAGTTTATTTGGCCAGCCGTGGTGTTGCGGCCATACAGGTCTCCCTGAGGGCCTTTGAGTATCTCTACACGATCGGTGTCAAAAAGCAGGCCACGGGTCATTACTGTGTAGGGCATGGCGACCCCGTCAAAGTAAATGCCGACGGTCGATGAAGCTGCCGTCGAGTAATCTTGAAAGCCGACCCCACGAATTGTGTATAGCGGCACCCCTGTGGCTGCCGTCTCATTGACTGTAACGCCAGGGGTGTACATAGCGATATCTTCGGCGCTCAAAATCCCGAGTTCGCGAATCTGCTCACCGGTGAAGGTGGTGATTGCTATACCCACATCGTTGGCACCTTGCTCGCGCTTCTGGGCCGTGACTACAACTTCCTCTAGCTGGAGCGCCATGGCTGGCAAAGTAACAGACGCCACAGCAACGGCAGCAGCTAACGTTGCAATAGGACCACAGTAGTTTTGTCGACGATTGTTCATTGTGAACTCCCCTGAGTAGCTATTTCTTATTTTTTGACCGCAGCGCTCGCGCCACGACCCAAGCCTTTCGCTTTGACTATACCCGCAGAAGTTCCCATAAGATTGACATAAGTGGCCACAGGCTTGACCACCAAATTGGCTGGTTCGGCAGCGTTTTTGTCAATTTTCAGCTTCGCTAGAACAGCGATTAATCGAGGAGTGCGCGGAGATTTTCTCGATAGGCTTGTGGTGATTCACCCACCCAAGAACGAAAGGCACGGCTAAAGGCACTCAGCTCGGAATAGCCCAAATCAAAAGCGATTTCTGTCAGCGAGGCACGTGAATTAACCAATAAGTACTTCGCTCTTCGCTCTCTTGCGAGATTTTTTGCCTCGTTAAAAGTAAAGCCCTCCTCTGACAGGCGGCGTCGAAGCGTTCGTGTCGATAAACCCATGAGCCTTGCAATACTTTTTGAGTCGAGGTTGCCTATTGGGTCCTCAAGCATTATCTGACGACAAACCTTACCCACAAAGCCACTGGTTTTATTCCCCATTGAAAAATAGGTTTCCATGGCATTAGCCAAAATTCTAAACATCAGTTTATTACTGGTAAGAAAAGGCTGGTTTAGAAAAGACGCAGGCAAATAAATGCTATTGTGCTGGGCATCAAACTCTAGCTTGCAGTTAAAGAAATCACGCAGTGCTTGGGTTGTGGCAGGCTGCTTGTGGCGGAACGTTACCCGTATCAGGGGAACTGTTGTTCGAGTCGCCGTAAGCAACGTTTGCACTAGGAAACCATTGAGATACTCATTGAGCTGGCCCATATCAGAACTGCCCATATCAATAAGATCAGCTGAGAACACTACGGTGTCACCTTTGGACTGATAGTGCGTAGTGATTCCCGAGTCGATGTAGTGATCGTATTGATTTAGAAAGGTTAAACCGCTGCCTACTGAAGGCGCTGCCAACATTGCTACGATTAGCAAGCTACTTGATTCGAAATGAAAATCCCGACCCATGGATAGCCCCATGGTCTGGTTATTAGTCACTTGCGCCGCGTGCTCAAAAAGTGCGGCAACGCTTTCGAGGGGAAGTGGCAGGTCATACTCTTCGTTGTTGGTGTAGTCCAAGCCACTGGCTTCAAACACTGGCCCGGGATCGACCTCCCGGTCCATCAAATAATCTCGTACATAAGCTGCGAATCGGGGAGACAGACTCGGGGTATATCCCCCTGAAGAGGTCATCGCGAAAGGGTTCAGTCGGCCTCGTTCAATTGCGTGTAGTACGAGGCAAGGGCTGTCATCGCCGCAGGCTCGAGGTCTTTCACCACATTCACCATAAGCGGGTGATAGCGGGTTCCACTCTTGAAGGCCTGCAACTGATTGTCTAAATAAAGCGCACTCTGACCCGCCAGAATAGGCCAGTCCTTCGTAACAGGGTAACCTTTCATACCGTGGCAAGCATGGCAATAACCGGCTCGGTTTAAACCCTCCTCCACTAAGTTAGCGTTACCGTTATCGGCGACCACCCAGGGCTGCCCCGCATACCAAGTTGCTAGCTCATCGATGTCGGCATCACTGAGCCCCGCCGCCATGCCGTTCATCAGGGCGTTTTTTCGCTCGCCACTGCGAAAAGCCTGTAGCTGTAGGACGAGATAGGGTGCATTTTGCCCCCCAAGGTTGGCGTAGTCGGCATTGATACCCACACCTTCTTTACCGTGGCAAGCCACGCAAGTAGCTAGTGCCTTGGGTTCCGCCGCCAGCGAAGGAGCCCCTAAAATAACCGCTAGCGCTGCCAAACAAGCAGCAAACCTCGTTAGACTTTTCATGACTCTGCTCCTTGTGCCTCCAGTGCAGCAATTTCTGCCAACACCGATGCTCTATGATTTTCGATTTCTTGGAGTGGCTGGGCTCTGAGAACGGCCACTTCTTGTGATGTGTAGGGGACGTAACCTGCCGCCGGCAGACTTACTCCTGCAAAATTATCGATACTCCAGTTTAAGACCTCTGCGAGCTCAGCATCATCAAGTGTGGACAATGCCGAACCCGGGACACGCACCATAAATTCCCGCCCGCGCTGGCTGCGCAGAAAATACCCCATAAAATCCTTTAGGGGTGGAATAGCATTAGCACCAGCGCCGTCGGGGGTGTGACAGCCCTGACAAAACATTTGATAGTGGTATTTCGCGCGCTCGGGGTTCATCGCATCATCCGCAGCCAAGCCCGGACAAATTGCCACCATCACGGCAAGCATCAACCCCTTGATCATCGCCCTCGCCACGCCGCTACTCCTCGAATGCCACCCCGACAACCACCGCAGCCGAACAATGGTAAGCCGCACTCGAGGTACCGAGGCACCAGTTAATGTCGTTCGTCTTGTCTGGACGATAAGGCGGTCTATCGCCCTCATCACGCTGACACAAACAGGCGCCGCAACCAGGCTTACCGCAGCAGTCATTGTATGAAATCACGTAGTTACGACCATCGGCCGGATTGTGACAGGTACCAATCCAAGTCACCGGTGACATTTCCGTGCCTGGGGGACAACTGTTGGCGCTGCCCCCGCAACAGCTGCATAGAAAGCCGTCGATGGCGCAATACCGCCAGTAATCACAATCCGTCTCACTCCCGCTCTCCTGTGGCCGGCTCGTGGGCTCGGGTCCCGCAGCACGTGCCACGGGCAGGAGTGGCAGTGTACTGGCGCCAACAAGCACGCCTCCCAGAGCTTTCAACATGCCGCGACGAGGGGCTTGCTGGGCTGCACTTCTGGCTCGCTGCTCGAGCAGCCGATCAATGAAAGACATCATGATTTGACCTCCACATAAGACGCATCTGTGCGTTTATTCATAAAATCTTGAATCGAAGCCACACCGCGTTCCTTCGCTTCAAAAAGACTGTCGATGTGCTCGCGAGAATTAACGATTCCCAGAGAAGCCACGCGTTGCTGCTCGTCAACCAAAACCGCGTAAGGCAGCTTTGATACGCCATAACTTTTGCCGATAAGTTCGCTGACGACATACGGCAGCGGAATTTCTTTTCGTGCCACATAGCCCGCGTGATCCTGCTGATCACCATCGCTTACTAACACCACATCCACCCAATCTGCTTCGGCACGTGCGCTCGATAGCAAAGCCGGCATGAGTTCATTACACACCGGGCAATCTGGCGACATAAAAAATAGCAGCTGAGATTTACTGCCAGCACCACCGATACTGACCCGATCCTCAGTGAGGGTTAACGCCTCGAGTGCCGGAGCTTGCGCTCCAACCTCTAAAGTGCGGTTCACCATTAAAGCGCCTGCCGGTGCCACACGTTCGTACAGTACACCAACCTGTCGCAACAACGCATAGTTAACAATGCCCAGGCCAATGACCGCTGCCCACAAAATAATATTTGATACCACCAGAAAACTCATTGCGACCACCCTACCAAACGCTGTCGATTGGCAATGATCTGGTCAGTCGACAAATAGATCAGCACCAAAAAAAGACCTAAGGCTGTACCCAGTGAGATGATTACCATGGAGTTCAACGATGGGGGCTGCGCAGCCACCCCCAACAATGGTGCGGCCACCAACAAATTGCGCAGGACTAACTCGGGACCAATGCGGGTTTCAGCGGCAGGGCCACTGCAGCCACAACGCAGATCTTTACGGCCCACCTGAATTTGGCGCCACATAAATCCCGCATACATGACGAGTAGAAAACTGCAGCCAAAAGCAGCAATTGAGCGGGTAGCGGGAACGAGAAGCGCCAGCGCCAACACCATTTCGGTAGTGCCCACAGTAGTTACCGTCCAGCTCTTTACCGGGCGCCCTAGGTAGGCCGCCATAATGTCGATGTAGTCGGCGGAGTGGCGAAATTTAGAGTACCCCGCATGGAAAAAAATCAGGCCCGCAAACAACGCGATAGCCCCCGTAACTACTGCCAGCAGCATTTACTGAGCACCCCGCAGCAAAAGTGGCGTTTCCTGGCCAAAGCCCGTGATTTTTTTAATGAAGCTCCCGGTCAAGCCGTCATAGAGCTCAACGCTCATATCGGTAGGGTTAGTCACCAGCACTTTAGGCTCCTCGCCTCGACTCACCGCCAGGGACAGTCCCCATGCTTCCAGTGGAATCCGAAGAACACGCCGCCTAGCCTCCGGATCAAAAACCCAAACTTCACTGCCCCCAGCGTTATGCATTCCGTCCACGCCATTGGCCTCGGCGTTCATCAAAAAATAAATACGACCGAGATCATCCTCACCGTCAATACCAATACCCGAGGGCGCCCAGGCCTCCTCTCCCTTACCATAAAGTGGCCAAGACGCCATTGGCAAAGCGGCGCTTCCCGTCATAGCTACAGGCTGCACTCGCCCGTCAAAGGCTGGAAAATACGCAATATTATCCACGACAGCGGGTCGCTCAAAGATCGGCGAATCGTCAGAATCAAAAAACACCTCACTCGTGACTCTCGATTTTTCCGAGCCGTCATCATTTAAAACCACCGTCAGCATACGGCCGTCAGCGCACAATGCACTGAGTCCCATGTCGCCATTTGCATAAATAAAGCTGCATCCTGGAATTGGGATCTCACCCATGACTGTGCGCGTCTCTAGATCGACCAATGTCACCGACGTCGACGGACTGAGATTGAATATGGCCAGCCACCGATCATCCTTCAGAAGTTGTAGCGCCACGCGTTCTGGCATCCCCATGAAACGCTTGCCAGCAGGCAGTATGACCTCGGCAACCGCCGAGAGGTTTGCCGTATCCCAAATGGTCAGTACATCAATTCGGTCGCCACGTGTTCCTCGGGTATGGAAGGTCTCAACGGAAAAAATCTCGCCCCTTGATTGCGCTTCGATAAAAGTCCCCATAAGACTCACAGGAAACATCCCTTGCACCTGCTCTCCAACAGAGTCCTTGGTGGTGTCTAGCACCACAACCTTACCGTCAGACATGTGAAAGAAGGCCGCGTCGTGAACTAAGAACCAATCCGCCGGATAGCGCTCGGGTAGGGTTTCGATGATCCCGGTGGGCTCTACCGCTAGTGGTGGCCGTATTTCCTCTGCACTAACCCACACACTGACCGCAGCCAGCAGTGCGACAAACAAGCTTTGCTTAACCATGATTATCCCTCGCACTGTTATTAACTTTTGGAAATTTGTAGGGTTTGAATATTGGTGTACTCGACGAGCCCGTAACGTCCAAACTCTACGCCAACACCTGACTGTTTGACACCGCCGAAAGGCGCATCGGGTTGAATCATAGCGTGGTTATTTACCCAAGCCGTGCCACACTCAAGACGAGACGCGAGTTTCTGAGCCGCAGCAACGTCGCTCGACCAAACCGAACCACCCAGACCTACAGAGACCGCATTGGCCTTTTCCAGCGCGTCTTCGACATCTGAGAAGCTGACGACCGGTAAGATTGGTCCAAAAGGCTCCTCCTGAACCAGCCGGCTACTCTCGGGTATGTCTTTGACGATTGTCACTGGAAAGAAATACCCAGGCCCCGGCATAGGCTCACCGCCGGTAAGGAAAGTAGCACCGTCGGCTTTGGCTGATTCAGCTAATTCACAAACGCGGTCGTACTGCATTTTATTTTGGATAGGACCAAAATCGGGGCTCTCTGAAGCCGGACCAGTCTTTACGCTCCCAGCAATACCGGCCAGCGCCTCGCACATTTCATCATAGATATCCTCATGGACATAAAGCCGCTTCAGGGCCGCGCAGGTCTGTCCATTGTTGATCATAGCCGTTGCAAAAATTTTGCCTGCTGCCTCTGCCACATTGGTATCGGGCAAGACTATGGCGGCATCGTTGCCACCCAGCTCTAGGGTCAAACGCTTTAAGTTATCAGCGGCCGCTTCCATAATTCGCTTGCCGGTGCGGGTAGAGCCGGTAAAAACAATTTTATCGATATCAGGATGAGACGATATCGCCGCGCCTAGACCGCCCTTTCCAGTGACAATATTCAGAACACCGGGAGGCAGCAAATCGCTGATGAGGTGCATCGCTTTGAGTACCGTTAAAGGCGTGTATTCCGAGGGCTTCGCCACTACCGTGCAGCCGGCTAAAAGGCCCGGAATAATATGCCAACAGGTGATGAGCAGCGGATAATTCCAAGGGGTGATTGAGCCCACCACACCCACGGGCTTACGGTGTACTTCAATGCGAGCCTCGTCATTATCCTGAATAACTTCCACAGGTAGGTCTAGGCTCGCGGTGTAACGTATCCATGCCAGACTACCCCCCAACTCAAACATAGCGCCTAGGCCTGCAAAACCGTCGATGGGCTTCCCCTGCTCCTCACTAAGAAGCTGGGCCAACTCTCCAATATTTTCCTCAAGCCTGTCAGCAATTTTCAAAATCAGGGCTCGGCGCTCTTCCAAAGACTGCCCACTCCAGCCGGGCAAGGCCTGCCTAGCCGCAGCAACCGCCTCGTCTAACTGGGCAGGACTTGCTTCGGGAACCGTTGCGATTACTGCCTCTGTGGCCGGATTAAGTACCTCAATTGAGGTTTTAGCCCCTACTGACTTACCGTTTATAAGCATTGAATAATCAGTCATAAATCCCCCAAAATTGTTCTATTCAAAGCCGCGCTTTCGCTTTTTCATCTAGGCGCTTTGCGCGTCCCACACTTCCCTACTGTAAAGGTGGTGGTGTGCTGAAACCCATCCCTTTGATAGGTAACACGTTATCTTTTTCTCGAGTATAACGCTGCACCAGCTTCTCACCAAGCCATTCTAAAGCCATACTCTTTGACGCGAACCGGGCGTCACGCACGAACACAGTCATACATCTGCCGTTTCTGTTGCTGATGGACCAAACTCCGACCGCACTAGCAAACGAAAGTAATTTTCCCGGTCTATGCCCCCTCTTTCACTGCGGTCGCGCCGTGAGATTATGACCATGACCAAGACCGAGGCCGGCATCGTAAACAAGGCTGGGTAGTCATAGGGAAACAGCGCCTCAGTATTGCCCATCACAGACACCCAAACTTGCGGCCCAAGCACGATGAGAACAATGGACGAGACCAGCCCCACCCCAGCGCCATACAGGGCACCTCGGGTCGTGAAGCCCTGCCAGAATAGCGATAGGAACAAGATTGGAAAGGTCACGGAGGCAGAGACCACCATAGGAATCGTCGCAATAAACGCAATGTTTTCATGCTGAAAAGCAATACCCAGTGCGACGGCTGCAGACCCGATGAGCAAAACACTGATACGAGTTAACCGCAGCTCTGTTTTTGGATTGGGCTTACCTTTCTTTAGGACCTCTGCATAAACATCATGAGAGATGGCCGCGGCCCCCGAGAGGGTAAGCCCTGCGACCACTGCCAAAATAGTTGCAAAACAAACCGCCGACATGAAGCCCGTCAAAATGTCACCGCCCATAGCCGTCGCCACATGAATCGCAGCCATATTGCTGCCGCCAATAAGTTTGCCCTGCTCATTGAAGAATTCTGGATTTCCGACCACGTACGCAATCGAGCCAAAGCCCATGACTAAAAGAGCAATGTAAAAATAGCCGATGAACAACGACGCATAGTAGGCAGACAGCTTTGCTTGGTGCATATCTGGAACGGTAAATAAGCGCATCAAAATATGGGGCAATCCCACTGTGCCAAACAACATTGAAACCTGAATCGTCAATATTTGTATTGGGTCGTCGAAGATCGATCCGGCCCGCAATATTCCGTCACCGTTGGGGTGGTTCGCTGTTGCTTTACCCAACAAATTCGAAAGGCTGAATTCAGAATTTGCCAGTAGCAACGCAGCGATCAGCGTCACACCCATTAGCAACAAACCCGCCTTGATAATCTGCACCCATGTCGTAGCCAACATGCCACCGAAGGCAACATAAGCTAGCACGAGCCCGCTGACGAGCAAGAGGGCCCACTCGTAAGGCAGTCCAAACAGTAACTGGATGAGCGTGCCCGCCCCAACCATTTGTGCGATCAGGTACATGATAACGATCAAGATAGTACTGAAGGCTGTGACGAGCCGTATGGGGTCACGATCTAACCTCTGGGAGATCACATCAATGAAGGTAAAGTTACCCAAATTTCGTACACGCTTGGCGAACAGAAACATAAATACCGGCCAGGCACCAAAGGCTCCTAAGGAGAGAATCAAGCCATCAAAGCCCCCCACATACATCAACCCTGTAATACCGAGGAAAGACGCAGCAGACATAAAGTCACCCGCAATCGCGAGACCATTTTGAGCGCCGGTTATTTGGCCGCCAGCATTATAAAAAGTTGAACTGGTTTTCGTTGCTTTTGAGGCCCACCACGTCACATACAGGGTAAAGGCAACGAACAACAAGAACATGCCAATGGCAATCGGATTGACCTCTTGACGTACTGGCGCGCCCTCGATCGCGCCTGCAGCCAATAGTAAATCAGAGCACAGGAACAGAGCACTCGCTGTGGCTAACCTACTCACCGAAAGCCGCATTATCGAGCCTCCCGGCGAGACAGCAGCAGAAAAACAGTCTCAAGAAAAATAAACGTAACGACGAGAACAACAAACATCATGAGCGAGCCGGTCAATCGAGTCTCACCCAAATATCCTCCTAGGCGCTCACCCCAACTGGTCCAGTTGAGCGTAAAGGAAAAATAAAGTACCAGGTGGATCCCGGTAAACAACAGTCGCTGTCGCGTCTTGCGGTGCACCGCTTCAATATTGGCGTCCGTCATTTATTACCTCTTATTTTTATGATGCATCAAACGTCGTGGTCGACAAGTGGTTGCCCCCCGTCAACCTCCAGACCAACGCTTGTCAAAATCGATATGAACGCGTTCAGTGATGGGGTGTGCCTGACAGGTCAGTATCATACCTCGCGCGATTTCATCCGCTGTTAAACCTCGCTGAATATCCATTTCAACCTCACCTTCAACCAGCAACGCTTTGCAGGTTGAGCACACGCCCCCTTTGCAGGCGAAAGGTAAATCCAGTCCTAAATTCAAACCTGCGTCCAGCAAATTTTCGCCGTCTGCAGCGATACGCACTTGGCTTGCACGACCATCGTTGACCAAGGTGACGTCGCACATTTTTCCCGAAAAAGCTTCTGCACGAGCATGGTGTTTGGCAACGCGCTCTGCTGCATCCTCGGCTGAACTTCCAAAAAGCTCATACTTAATTTTATCTTCAGGAATTCCGCTACCACGCAGGCCTCTGGACACTTCCGAAATCATGGACTCCGGACCACACAGAAAAAAACCATCAAACCCCTTCAGATCGAGCACTTTGCGACTCAACTCAGCCCCTTTTTGGTTATCGATACGGCCATTGAGCAGCGGCGCATCCTGCGTCTCCCGACTCAGTATGTTGATCCAGTTAAAACGCTGCAGGTACTGGTTTTTGAGAAAAGATAATTGCTGGCGAAACATAATGCTGGCGGACCGTTGGTTACCGTACAGAAGTGTCGCCGACGTACTAGGATCCGCTTCCAGCGCCGCGGTAAGCATAGATATGATGGGGGTGATACCCGAGCCAGCGGCGATAAATAAAAAATTGGTGTCGCTAGCCTCCATGACCGGCAGCGCAAAATTGCCCTGTGGGGCCATCACATCTAGGGTCATACCGCTGTGCACATGCGTGTTGGCAAAGTTGCTAAATACGCCATCATCGACCCGCTTAATAGCCACCGTCAGGCGCCCAGACGACGGCGGAGCACAAATAGAGTAAGCACGTGTGACCGGAGCATCATCAATGACAGCTCGAAGCGTCAGATACTGCCCCGCCTGAAACGCAAAAACATCCTCAAGGTTTGAAGGCACTTCAAAGCTGACGCACACCGCGTCAGCCGTTTCAGGGACAACGCTGGCAACTTTAAGTGAGTGGAAGGTCGCATTGCTCATATTAAAGGGCCTTAAATACGTCAAAGGGCTCGTGGCAAGCAACACACCTAAAAAGCGCCTTACAAGCTGTTGATCCGAACTCACTAATGATCTTGGAATCTGTACTGCCACACTGTGGGCAGGCAATACTCCCTGCCTCCGGCGAAGCAACGCCATAGGCTGACATTTTCCGCCGCGCTTCAGGAGTCAACCACGCGGTAGTCCATGCCGGCGCTAAACGCGTTTCTACCGTCACTTGATCGTATCCCCCTGCGGTGAGGGCAGCCCGGGCGTCCTCTTCCATAATTCCTAAAGCAGGACAGCCAATATAGGTTGGCGTCAGAACGAGCTCTACCGTCTCGCCATTTCGACTAATGTCCTGCAACACCCCTAACTCGTACAACGAAATGACGGGGATCTCCGGATCCATGACGCTATCGAGCAAATCCCAAAGATCAGGCACTGGCGAATCCTGTCGGCGCCTGCGCCGCGCCAGCTCTTCGACGGGCAACAGTGGAATACACCTGGCTTTTGGGACGGTCACTAGAGGATCACCACTGCAAGCCCGGGTAAGCACGCTGCATAAATTGCATTTCAGCCAAAAGGAATCCCAGATCGTCGGTGTGTATGCCCTCCCTGCCGCCAGTAACTCCCCCTTGTGGCTCCGGTAGAGTCAGAGTGGCTGCGTGCAATGTTTCTGTCACCGTTTCAAGCCATGTCAACCGCAAACTTGCGGGGTCAACCGCAATACCCGACGCAATGAGACCGTCCAGTAACGCATCTCGCTCAAACATCTCATCGGTGTAAATCCAAAGCTGCTCCAAGGCATTTTGGCAGCGCTCATGGCTCTCGGCAGTACCGTCGCCCAAGCGCAGCATCCAATCCCGGCTTCGGCGCAGGTGATACCGGCTTTCTTTCTCCGCCTTAGCCGCAATCGCCGCGAGCCGGCTATCGGTGCTTTTGCACAGCGCTTGAGTGAAAGGTAGCGAAAAAGCGTCGTAGAGAAACTGTCGACTCAAAGTAAACGCAAAGTCACCACGAGGCAGCTCACACAAGAGCAGGTTGGTAAAATCTCTGACATCGCGCTGATAGGCAAAAGTATTTTCAGTCACCTCGCCCCCCATGAGCTCAGCGCCATACTGATAAAACAAACGGGCCCTTCCTACAAAATCGAGTGCCACGTTGGAGAGTGCGATATCTTCCTCAAGAAAAGGGGCTCGGCTCATCCACTCGGACAAGCGATGACCCATGATTAACGCATCGTCCCCCAATTGGACGACGTAACGTGTCAGCGGATCTTTGAGCTTCATAAACTGTCGACTCCTTCTGGCAACTCATACATTGCAGCATGACGATAGGGTTTATCGTCCAGAGGGTCATAAAAACTCTCACAGTCGCTTTCTTGAGACGCTGTCACATCACGTGAAGCAACCACCCAAATACTGATGCCCTCCCCGCGACGGGTGTAAACATCTCGGGCGTATTCCAAAGCCTGCTGGGGGTCGTCGGCATGCAAACTTCCGACATGCTTGTGATCTAGCCCCCGACTGGAGCGAATAAAAACCTCATAAAGCTGTAGCTGATCAGACACGGCTATCTCCTCAGGCCACTTCCGCAGGGGGAGTTCGATGCTTGGCGTCGAAGGCAGCCATGGCCTCACGAACCCAGGCACCCTCATTGTGTGCATCCATATGATGGGCCAGTCGCTGACGATTACAGGGCCCGTTACCCGAGACCACACGCTGAAACTCCTGCCAATCAATCTCGCCAAAGTCGTAGTGTCCCCGCGCTTCATTCCAGTGAAGGTCAGGGTCAGGAACAGTGAGGCCAATGGCCTCCGCCTGCTGCACAGCTTGATCAACAAATTGCTGTCGCAACTCGTCATTGCTGCGCCGTTTTATTTTCCATTTCATAGACTGAGCCGAATGTGCCGACTCAGCATCATGAGGACCAAACATCATCAGGGAAGGCCACCACCAACGGTTCAATGCATCCTGAGCCATATCGCGCTGCAGCTCTGCACCCTGCATAAGCGTCATCATGATGTTGTACCCCTGACGCTGGTGAAAGCTCTCCTCTTTACAAATTCTGACCATGGCGCGGGCATAAGGCCCGTAGGAAGTGTTTTGCAGAGACACTTGATTAACAATCGCTGCGCTATCGACAAGCCAACCGATGGCACCAATATCAGCCCAGGTCAACGAGGGGTAATTAAAGATTGATGCGTATTTACTTGCGCCGGTGTGCAGTCGATCAATCAACTCGTCCCGCGTCACTCCCAAGGTTTCTGCCGAGGCGTACAAATACAAACCATGCCCGGCCTCGTCTTGCACTTTGGCCATCAAAATAGCCTTGCGCTCTAACGTCGGGGCACGTGTAATCCACTTCCCCTCAGGTTGTTCCCCAATCACTTCAGAGTGAGCGTGCTGGGATATTTGACGAATCAAATTCTGCCGGTATTTTTCCGGCATCCAGTCTTTGGGCTCAACCTTTTCCTCCGCGTCTATGCGTGCTTGGAATTTCTGCTCATTTGAAACCAACGCAGTACTGTCTCTCATGCTTTACACCTACATTCAGTCGTTTTAAACACGCTCAATAATTAGCGCTATACCCTGGCCAACACCAATGCACATCGTGCATAAGGCATAACGTCCATGGCTGCGCCTTAACTCATAGGCAGCCGTTGTTACCAGCCTAGCGCCACTCATTCCTAGGGGATGTCCCAAAGCGATCGCGCCACCATTTGGGTTTACGTGATTGGCATCGTCAGCAAGGCCCAGAGATCGCGTTACCGCGAGCGCCTGAGCAGCAAAAGCCTCATTGAGCTCAATCAAATCCATATCGCCCAAGGAGAGGCCCGCAAGCGCTAGCACTTTTTGCGCAGCCTCATAGGGACCATGACCCATAATTCTGGGCTCAAGGCCTGAAGTTGCCATTGCCACGACCCGCGCCAACGGTTCCAACCCCTGTGCCAATGCCGCCGCCTCAGACGCCAGCATCAAAGCGCAAGCGCCATCGTTTACGGTCGACGCATTGCCCGCTGTAACAGTACCGCCCTCTCGAAAAGGGGCAGGCAGGCTGGCTAGTCGCTCTAATGAAGTGTCCTTCCTAGGGCCTTCATCCGCGGTTACTTTCAGCGCTTCGCCTTTGCGCCTAGGAATCACCACCTCAGTGATTTCTTCCTCGAAGCGCCCCTCGTTTTGAGCCGCGATTGCCCTTTGCTGCGAGCGCAAGGCAAAGGCATCTTGATCAGCTCTCGATATGTCAAATTGTGTCGCGAGGTTCTCCGCAGTTTCGGGCATTGAATCGGTACCCCAGCGCTTCTTAAAGGCAGGGTTCACAAAGCGCCAACCAATTGTCGTATCGTAGGTCTGCACGTTCCTGTCGAATGCCGAATTGGCCTTCCCTGTCACGAAGGGCGCGCGACTCATAGACTCAACGCCACCGGCAATAGCAAAATGGATCTCACCGCTCTTTATAGCGCGAGCCGCAGACCCGACGGCATCAAGGCCGGAGCCACACAAACGATTGAGTGTCACCGCAGGTACTTGCTCTGGCATGCCGGCCAGCAGGGCGCTCATTCGCCCAACATTCCTGTTGTCCTCTCCCGCCTGATTCGCGCAACCCATCCAAATGTCATCAACAGCCAACCAGTCTGTGCTTGGATGACGAGCCATTAATGCTGCAATCGGTATGGCTCCCAAGTCATCGGTGCGAACGGCAGATAAGCCTCCCCCGTATCGTCCAATGGGTGTTCGAACTGCGTCACAAATAAACGCCTCAATCATTGAGCACCTCTGCTGAATCTGGCGGGACAATGGCATCTCCTATTGTGGTGGAGTTACCACGGAACTGCGCAACACAATCACCCGTTTCGTTGGTCACCGTGACATCGTAGATGCCCGTCCGTTTAGCCTGGTGAATAACCGATGCTGTCGCGAGCAGTCGCTCACTTAGTTTGGCCGGCCTTAAAAAATCGATACGAGCACCCGATGCAACGGTGACGAGATTGCGGCTATTGCAGGCATAGGCAAACGCACTGTCGGCCAACGTAAAAAGGTAGCCGCCGTGGCATATCCCATGCCCGTTAACCATTTGCGCTTGCACAGTCATTGCCATTTGCGCACTACCCAAATCAACGCTTAGGAGCTCCATTCCCAGAGCCTGGCATGCGCGGTCGTTTTCCCACATTGCGGCAGCGGCAGCGGTTACGACTGAGGCTGAGAAATTGCTCACTGACCTTTGTACTCCGGCTGCCTTTTCTCCAAAAACGCCGCTACCCCTTCAGCATAGTCATCAGTAAACCCCGCAGTGCGCATTAAGGTCTTTTCGAGCTCCAACTGCTGATCTAGGGTATTGGTCATTGAGGCGGCAAACGCTTGTTTAGTATAGGCGAAACCCAGAGTCGGCTGGGTGGCTAGGTGCTCCGCCAGGGCCATAACGGTGTCCATTAGCTTGCTATCTTCCACAACTTCCCAGATGAGACCCCACTCCTTGGCCTGGTGAGCAGAGACTTTGGGCATAAGCATGGCCATTCCCTTGGCACGGGCCATACCGACCATCCGCGGAAGGTGCCAGCTACCGCCCGAATCGGGTATGAGCCCGAGCATGGCAAAAGACTCCACAAACTTGGCAGACTCAGCCGCAAACACCAAATCGCAGGCCAGGGCTAGATTAGCGCCAGCACCGGCAGCTACACCGTTTACCGCGCAAATAACGGGCTTTTCCATACTAGTAATGCGACGGATTAGGGGATTGTAGAATTTCTCCACCGACGCCCCTAAGTCAACGCGCTCCCCGGGAGCCACGTTACGGTCATTCAAGTCCTGTCCAGCGCAAAACCCGCGGCCAGCGCCAGTAATTACCACCGCACGTATTGTTCGGTCCTCGGCCGCTGCATCCAGCACCTCAGCGACCTCCCCATGCATGGCTGCCGTAAAGCTGTTTAAACTGTCAGGCCTATTCAACGTAAGGCAGGCAACGCCGCCCGCGACGGCGTACTCGATGTGCTCATAGGGCATTATTCAAGTCTCCTGCCGTTCAACCAAGGTCAGAATGTCGTAGACGGCCACCGCCCCCCCATTTTGGTTGGTAACCTCGACCGCCCAAACGACAACCCCATTAGGCTTTTCATCGCCCCGCCGGGCTTTCTTGATTTTCCGCTTAACGGTCAGCTTGCACTGGATTGTGGTCCCTGCAGGAACCGGCTCTACAAAACGCAAATTCTCCAGCCCATAGTTGGCGATAACCGGGCCTGGTGCCGGGTGTACAAACATGCCTGCAGCCGCTGAAATGACGAAGTATCCGTGGGCGACTCGCTGACCAAAAAAAGAATCTTTAGCCGCGATTTCGTCGAAATGGGCATAGAAGTGGTCGCCACTGACACATCCGAAATTGACAATGTCTGCTTCCGTTACGGTTCTCCGGTGCGTCACTAAGGTCTCGCCAATTTGCAACTCTTCGAAATACTTTTTAAACGGGTGCACAGCATCATGAATTTCTTTAGCGCCGCGATGGTACTCCCGCGTAATCGCCATCAACGTCGTCGGTGAACCCTGAATCGCGGTGCGTTGCATGTAATGCTTTATGGCTCTCGCGCCACCGAGCTCTTCGCCGCCACCCGCCCTGCCCGGCCCACCATGAATCAAGCTGGCAAGCGGTGCACCGTGCCCTGTCGACTCGCCAGCGCACTCGCTATTAATAATAAGCATGCGCCCATGCCAGGCCGCGGTGCCTAAAATAATGGCGCGAGCCTCCTGATCGTCTGCGGTGAAGAGCGAACCTACTAGCGACCCTTTACCCATCCTCGCAAGTTCAACGGCGTCATCGAGGGAGTGGTACGGCATTAAGGTTGCAACGGGGCCAAAGGCCTCGACACTGTGCACGACGTTTGCGCTAAGCGGCTCATCGCAACGTAGCAGTGTCGCGGGATAAAACGCGCCTGCGTTGTGAGATAGCCCCGCCAACGGCATGTCCTCCTCGCCCCCGGCCACTATCGTGGCCTCGCTGCAAAGCGCCTCGACTTTTTCCCTGACATCCTGCGCCTGCTCGGCACTCACTAACGCACCCAGTCGCACCTGTTCCAGCGTGGGATCTCCAGAAACGGTCTTAGCGAGTCGCGCTTTCAGCGCTTCGGTTACTGGTTCAATTAGGGCGTGAGGAACAATGACACGGCGAATCGCTGTGCACTTTTGTCCTGCCTTAGAAGTCATCTCACGGGCAACTTCCTTTACGAAGAGCTGGAATTCGGGATCTTCTGCCTTAACCGACTCACCAAGAATTGCGCAGTTCAGGGAATCGGCCTCCATGGTAAACGGCACGCTATTAGCCAGAAGGTTTGGATGATTTTTAAGTGCCTGGCCCGTACTTGCCGAACCCGTAAAGGTCACTACGTCTTGCTCGTTCAGGTGGTCGAGCAAATCACCCACGCTGCCGCATACGATCTGTACAGCACCCTCGGGGAGCAAACCTATTTTGATAATTGCTTCGACGACCGCCTTGGTCACATACGCTGTGGGGGTTGCAGGTTTAACAATGACAGGCATACCCGCAAGAAGACTAGGCGCTATTTTCTCCAACATGCCCCACACGGGAAAGTTGTAGGCATTGATGTGAACGGCCACTCCTGGCTTGGAGGTCAGGATGTGGCGGCCTACGAAAGATCCATTTTTTGACAGCGCCTCCATGTCCCCTTCAATCAGCACTAAATCGTTGGGGAATTCCCGGGTAACCAAGCTCGCGTAGCTTAAAACGGTACCAAACCCACCCTCGATGTCGGGCCAAGCATCCGCGCGGGTAGTGCCCGTTTTAAAGGAGAGCTCATAAAACTGCTCTTTTATTGCCATGAGCTGCTTGGCGGTTTCTTTAAGCGCAGCGGCACGCTCGTGGAAGGTCATCGCACGCAAAGCCG